>Ga0187893_10011057_pt1 | contig 13220 bp, 11 predicted proteins | sample MA1701074metaG_FD_139574 | JGI IMG/M metagenome (GOLD analysis project Ga0187893, IMG submission 139574) | White microbial mat communities from a basaltic lava cave in the Kipuka Kanohina Cave System on the Island of Hawaii, USA - MA170107-4 metaG ...
GGCCTACCCCGCCAGGGGCGCGCGGCCGGCCGCCGAGCCTCGAGCGCCCACCAGCAGACCGGCCGTGGAGGCGGGTCGGCGTCGCTTACTCCGGTTAAATGGAGACCCCCATGACGTCTATTCGACGCGGCAGGCGCTCGCCGGCGGTGCGCGCGAGTCGAACCCCCTGATGCAAGGAGTGGTCGGCAACCCGGGCGCGTTCGTGGCAGTGAAGGCGGGAGTCACCGCCGGAACGATCCTCGCGGCCGAGCGTCTCTGGAAGACCGACAAGAAGGCGGCTGCCATCACCGTGATGGTCGCCTCGAACGCCGTGGCCGCGATTGTTGCCAGCAAGAATGCCCGGACGCTTCGTCAGCTGCGCTAATGACGCGTGGAAGCTCGGTCATGCCGCATGCTGACAACGCGCATGACCGGAAGACCAGTGCTGGCTCCGTTGCATTACGCGTCTGACCGTCCGTCCGGCCCGCTAGACCTGGGTAAGGTGTGTCGGATCTGCATACGGCGTGTGTAGGATCGTTAGCACCGCCACCTCCTATTGAAATACCAAGTCCCCACAGCCGATAACATCGTCGTGCGCTTACGAGGGCGGACCGCATTGGAGAAAACGTATGTCTGAGCCGCAGGTGCTCGTCGTCGATGATGAAGGATTCGTGCGGGCGCTCCTGGTGCGCTGGATCGCTGGATGGGGTTACCGCGTCAGAGAGGCCGTCAGCGCGCTGGAGGCGCTCGACGCAATGGCCGTCGAGCCGGCCGATATCGTCCTCTGCGACATCGACATGCCTGGTCACGATGGCCTCTGGCTGGCCGAGCAGGTGCTGGCGCGATGGCCGGCAACGGCCATTATCATGGCGACCGGTCGCGATGAATCTGATGTGGTACGGACGAGCCGCACGCTCGGAGCGGTTGCGTACGTCCTCAAACCGTTCGATTCGTACCTCTTGCAGCAGGCGCTCGACCAGGCGTCTGGTCGCGTGCGCTTCCGTCCCTCTGCTGATCGCTGAACACACCCTGAACCGTGACGGTTGACAGTCAGTGGATGCCTGCGTGCTCACACTGCGGCACGCGCTGTCATGATGTCGATGGCGATCTTTACGGTCTCCGCCGACTGCGTCATATGGCCCCAGCAATCGCGCATCAAAGGCGAGCATTGCACAGATCGGCATGGTATTGCCGCACTGCGCCGGAGGATACGTTGCCGCAGGGAGCGACGATCTACGCCGACGTCTATGTAGAGCCGAAACACTATGAAGCCCCCGACGAAGTGAGAAACCAAGCTGGCGTGGAAGCCTCCGATTCAAGAGACCCACTCCGTCTTGTCCTCGTCGAAGACTCCGAGGACGATGCACGGCTGATTCTGCGCGAGCTGCGCAGTGGCGGCCTCATCATTTACGCTGAACGCGTGGAAACATCGCAGGACCTCGCCAAGGTACTCGATCGCGGCGAGTGGGACCTGGTCATCTCAGATCACAATCTGCCGCAATTCAGCGCCCCCGAGGCCCTCAGGCTCGTGAAAGAACGTGCGCCCGATATTCCGTTCATCATCGTCTCGGGGAGTATGGGCGAGGATCTTGCCGTTGTGGCGATGAAAGCCGGCGCCAGTGACTACCTCGTCAAAGGTCGACTGAGCCGCCTGGTGCCGGCTGTGTGCCGTGAGCTGGCCGACGCCGAGCAGCGCCGCGCCCGGAGGCAGGCCGAGGAAACCCTCCGACAGACGGAAACGCAATTACGTCAGGCACAAAAGATGGAAGCTGTCGGCCGCCTGGCGGGAGGAATTGCCCACGATTTCAACAATCTCTTGACCGCGATACTCGGGTACAGCGAGCTCGTGCTGCGGCAAATTCCAAGCGACACGCCCGTGCGCGCGGACATCGAAGAGATCAAAAAAGCCGGAGACCGGGCGGCAAGCCTGACACGGCAGCTCCTTGCCTTCAGCCGCCAACAGGTCCTCGCGCCGCGCGTCACCGATTTCAACGAGATCGTCGTGAATGTCGAGAAACTGCTCCGCCGTGTCATAGGCGAGGATGTCCAACTCGCGATTGAGCTCGATCCAGCTACTCGTCACGTCAAGGTCGATCACAGTCAGATGGAGCAAGTACTCCTCAACCTGGCAGTCAATGCCCGCGATGCCATGCCGCAGGGCGGCCGGGTCGGTATTCGCACCAGCCAACGGGTGTTTACGCAACCCTATCGAGCATCCGGCGCCACCGTTGATCCTGGCCCATATCTGCTGGTCACCGTCAGCGACACCGGAACGGGCATGCCGCCCGACATCATGAAGCAGATCTTTGAACCCTTCTTCACCACGAAGGGGGCGGGACAGGGGACGGGCCTGGGGCTGTCAACGGTCTACGGCATCGTTAAGCAGAGCGGTGGTTACATTTTCGTTGACAGTGAACTTGGCCGAGGCACCGTGTTCGAGATGTATCTGCCCTGCGTCGACGAGCCTGTCGACGCGCAGACGCCGGGCGCCAGCCCGGCCCTGAGTATGGAGGGGTCCGAAACCATCCTCCTCGTCGACGACGACCCGGGCATACGAGAGCTGGTGCGCAGAGCCTTGAAGGACAACGGGTACCACGTGCTAACGGCGCCCGACGGCATGGAAGCGATGGCCGTTGCCGAGGCGCACGCCGGTTCCATCCACATTCTGATCACCGATCTGGTGATGCCTCGAATCGGAGGGGCCGAACTGGCTGCGCAACTGTCCGCAGCGCATCGCGATTTGGTGGTGTTGTACATCTCGGGCTACACCGACCGGCGCGAATGGAAGCAGGAGGCCTCGCGGGCCGGTTGGGCCTATCTCCAGAAGCCGTTCACGCCGACCGTGCTGATGCGAAAGGTCCGCGAGCTTCTCGATACGACGACGGGCGCTCACAGCGCCAATGAACGCGTCACTTCAACGATCGGTGAGGGCAGATGACGAGAACCATGCTGAAGAGGCTCTACGCCTCGGTGGCCGACCAACGTCTGCTCACGAAAGGCTTGTGGATCGTCCTGATTCCTGTTGGACCCCTCGTCCTGACGGCGGTCCTTCTCTATGTGGGTCAACGTTTTCAACACGATGCCGAGGAGGCCGTCGCACGGTCGATTGCCGTTGAGCGGGAACTGTACGGCGTGCTCGCCTTGCTGAGCGATGCCGAATCTCGACAACGTGGGTATTTGCTGACAGGCTCGGAAGATTGGCTGAACGGACAAACCGCCGGGCACGAAGCGCGCGCAATCTTTGAGCGCCTCAAGACCCTGATCATTGATCAGGAACAGCGAGACCGTGTGGGCCGGCTGTCTACGCTGACCAATGAGCGGCTGGCGGCACTCAATGACGTCGCGAATGAGGCACGTGAGTTGGGGTGCTTTCCTGCCACCGTGTCATCTTCGCGTCTCGACCATGGACGGGAATTGATGGCAACCGTACGTGGGGAAACGGAGGCCATGTTCAGACGTCAGGCCGCACTCCTTGCGGCGCGCTCGACGCGCGTACAGGAGGTTGAGCAGACGCTCCGCCTGATCGCGGCCGGGGGTGCAGCTGTGGGTGTCCTTGGGGGCGTGACGGCCTTACTGCTGTTCACCTCGGGGATCTCCTCTCGCGTCCGTGTTTTAACCACCGGTGCAGACTGTTTGGCGCGCGGCGCACCACTGCCCCCGACCGTTCAAGGCCAGGACGAAATCGGCTTACTGGGCCAGCATCTGCACCGAGCCGCGGACCTTCTGGTCGCACGAGAACGGGAGCTACACCGCGCGCACGAAGCCGTCGATCGATTCTTCACGCTCTCGCTCGACCTCTTCTGCGTCGCCGGCTTCGATGGGTCTTTCAAACGTCTCAACCCCGCATGGCCCGAGACGCTCGGGTGGACCGTGGACGAATTGCTCGCGCAGCCGTTCCTTGATTTCGTTCATCCGGAGGATCGGCCAGCAACGATGCGAGAGGCGGAGAAGCTCGCGCAGGGCGCCGTGACGATTAGCTTCGAAAACCGGTACCGCTGCCGGGATGGCACTTACCGCTGGGTGCAGTGGATGGCCGTTCCCGTGGTCGACGGGGCCCTGATTTATGCCGTCGCTCGTGATGTCACGACCGCGAAGGCCGTTGAAGCAGAGTCGCTGCGGCTCACCGCGGAACTCGAACAACGGAACGCGCAACTCACGGCACTCAACCACGAACTAGAAGCCTTCAGCTATTCCGTGTCGCATGATCTCCGCGCCCCCCTGCGCGCAATCGATGGGTTCAGTCAGATCCTGTTGGAAGACTATGCGGACAAGGTGGATAGCGAGGGGAGAGATGCACTTCAGCGCGTACGGACAGCGGCTATCGGTATGGGAGAACTCATTGATGCGCTCCTCGCGCTCAGTCGATTGAGTCGTGTCGAACTCCGCAGCGAACGGATCGACGTGAGCGCGCTGGCATGGACGATTACAAATGGCTTGCGCGAATTGCAGCCTTCGCGACACGCCGAATTCGTGATTGCGACGGACGTGGCCGTCGACGGTGATCGAACGCTGTTGAAAGCGGCGCTCGAAAACCTGCTTGGTAATGCGTGGAAGTACTCGAATGGGCGCGCAGAGACGCGCATCGAGTTCGGCACTCTCGACAGCGGCCACGAAACGGTCTATTTCGTCCGCGATAACGGGGTCGGTTTCGACATGGCGTACGTCGGCAAACTGTTTGGCGCCTTTCAGCGACTGCATCGGCAATCCGAGTTTGGTGGCACCGGCATCGGGCTGGCAACCGTCCAGCGCATTATTCACCGGCACGGAGGGCGAGTCTGGGCGGAGGGCGCCGTGGATCACGGCGCGACCTTTTACTTCACCCTGCCGTGCTCGATCGCCGGCGTTCGCCCCGTTTCGAAAGCAGCGGACACGCTGGCAAGCGTCTCTTGACACGAGGCACAGATCATGACGAATGGATCCATTCTGCTGGTCGAAGACAATCCCGACGATCAGAAACTAACGCTACGTGCGCTGAAGAAGAACAACATCACCAACGATGTTGTCGTCGCCCACGACGGCGCCGAGGCGCTGGACTATCTGTTCGGCACTGGTGGGCATGCCGGCCGTGATGTGCGGAACAGACCCGCGCTCGTCCTGTTGGATTTGAAGTTGCCCAAGATCGACGGGCTTTCGGTCCTTGCACGGATTCGGTCCGACGAGCGCACGAAAACGGTGCCAGTCGTTGTGTTGACGTCCTCCGCCGAGGAGCAGGACCTCCTCAAGAGCTACGAATTGGGCGTCAACTCGTACGTGCGAAAACCGGTGGATTTCCTGGAGTTCGTCGATGCCGCCCGCCAGCTTGGCGTCTACTGGTTGATCTTGAATCAGCAAGCACCAGTGCGGCAGGGTTGAGCGTCGCCGATAGCTGTCACGCTGTCAGGTATGAACCTGTGATCGAAGCGCCTGCGACCTGATGCCGAAACCGCTGCGTGTGTTGGTCGTTGAAGATTCGGCGGACGATGCCGAATTACTGGTGCGCGAGTTGCGGCGCGGCGGCTATGACCCTCTGTCCCAACGCGTGGAAACGGCGGCCGCCATGAGGGCGGCGCTCGCCGCTGGAACGTGGGATCTCGTCGTGTCGGATCATTCCGTCTTGCAATTCGACTCGCTCGCAGCGTTGAACATCGTCAAGGAATCCGGCAACGATACGCCCTTCATCATCGTGTCGGGCACGATCGGCGAAGAGCGAGCGGTGGAAGCCATGAAAGCCGGTGCGAGCGATTACCTCATGAAGGGCAAGCTGGCGCGGTTGATCCCGGTCGTCGACCGGGAGCTTGCTGATGTCAAGGAGCGCCGGGCGCGGCGCGCGGCTGAACATACGGTGCGCGAACGAGAGCAACAGGCGGTCCTCGAGCTCGCCGACGCATACGAAGCGACCCTGGAAGGCTGGGCGCGCGCACTCGATTTGCGCGACCGGGAAACGGAGGGCCACAGCCGCCGTGTCACTGAGATGACGGTACGGTTGGCGCGGAAAATGGGGGTCAACGAGGAGACGTGCGTGCACATCCGCCGCGGCGCTCTCCTGCACGACATTGGCAAGATGGGGATTCCGGACAGCATCCTGCTCAAGCCGTCCCCGCTCACTCCCGACGAATGGGAGATCATGCGTCGACACCCTGCGTACGCACGGGATTTCTTAGCGCCAATCGAGTACCTCCGTGCGGCGCTTGATATTCCCTACTGTCATCACGAAAAATGGGATGGCACCGGATACCCTCGCGGGCTGAAAGGCGAGGAGATTCCCCTCGCCGCGCGCATGTTCGCCGCTGTAGACATTTGGGACGCGCTGCGGTCGGAACGGCCCTACCGTCCCGCCTGGTCGGATGAACAGGCGCGCGAGCATCTCACCTCCTTGTCAGGAACGCATCTCGATCCCGATGTTGCAGGCGCGTTCTTAGAGTTACTCACCTGCTCCGTCGGCGCGGAGAGTGAGTCCTCAGCACGCGCCGCCGACATCGCAGGACGGCGAGCGAGCGGCCAGATTCTGGTGGTCGACGATTATGCGCCGGGCTTGGAAGTGCTCCAGCGGTGGCTGACCAGTGACGGCTATCGCGTGCTGACCGCAAATTCCGGTCATGCTGCGCTCGCCGCGGTCGAGCAACATCATGCGGACGTGATTCTTCTGGACGTCGAGATCCCAGAGCCCAACGGATTTGCGGTGTGCCGGCGCCTCAAGCAGAATCCGCTGACGTCCCAGATCCCAATCATCGTGCTGAGTGGTTTGGACCCTTTGGCAGCTGAGATGGGTGCCAAACGTGTCGGGGCAGACGACTACTTGACCAAACCAGTCGATGCCTACGAGTTGAGGATGCGCATTCGTCGCGTGCTCGACCGCGTGTGAACCGGCCAACGTCGCGCTTGAGTGCTCGATGCAAGCACTCGAACCCGAACAACGCGAAGGCGCAAATTCGCCGGCAGCAAACGATTCGCCCGTTGTGCGGGAAGGTCGCGTTCGAATCCAATAGCGCCCACCGTGCGGAATGGACGTGCGTCGAATTCGAGGTGCGCCACCGCCGACGGAACGAAAACGACGTCGCGACTCCATCGACTTGCGGTCTCCTGTCGCGACTTGCGGTCTCCTGTCGCTTTGACAACTGCTGGCGCTGAGCTTGACACAGATTGGGAGTTCCCGTAGGTTCGAAGCATCGTTTGTGGCGATCGGTCGCCACCCCCTCCACTCGCCTGAGTTGGAGGCGCTTACGCCGCATCGCCCAGAGGCCAGCGGACGTGAGCACCGTTAGTCCGGTCGGTGTGTTCGGCGTCAGCCGCCCGTCGATCCGGCCCAGGCCCGATCGAACGGATTACATGCGGTGACGGTACCGAAGCTGACGAAACGGAGCGCCAAATCGCCCTCCGACCATCAGCAGCCACCGAGGTCGGACCCTACCAATAGGGGTCCCTGCGCCGCCTGGACACCAGACGGCGCGACGGCCCACTGGTCGTAGAAACTGGCACCCGCGCTCGCGCACATCCCCGGGCGCGCTCCTTGCGCACATACGACCAACGTCGATCGCCGGCTCAGGCCCGCGACGACATCACAGGCGAAGATGGCCTCGGCCTCCCCAGGGCCGCCGAGGGCTCTCGCCACTCAATGTCACAACCGTTCGCCTGAGTGTTCGGGGAGGTTTCGCATGAAGGGCCATCTAGCGATCAACTCGTCCGCCGTAGCCTCGGCGAGGGCGGATTTGACGCATACTTCGGCGGGAACTGACGCGCCCGGCGATCGACCACCAGCGCCCGAGTACGGCAAGCTGCCGAATCGGCTGCTGACGGCGTTCGAGGTCGCCGAGTTCGTGGGCTGTCACGAGGAGACGGTTCGCCGCGCGTATTTGCGCGGGCTGCTCGTCTCGCAACGCTTCGGCGTTCGAGGAAGGAGGTTCCATCCACATGACGTGCTCGATTGGATCCGGCGGGGCGCACCGACGCGCCCGTCGTAAGCGAAAGGAGGAAACATGGCTGTACGCAAGATCTGCAAGCAGAAAGGCTGTCGCGCGAGCCCGCGATGCGACCACCCGTGGTGGTTCGACGTGTGGCACAACGGCAAGCGCTGGCGCGTGCGCGTGAACGATTTCGCGCTCACGCGCGGCGCGAAGGAGCCCATTGCGGTCAAGCAAACGGCGGAGAGGCTCTGGGAGCCCAGGTTCATCGCGGAGATCACCGCAGGGCGCGATCCCAAGGTTCCGCCGAATGTGCCAAAGCCTGCCGAGGGACTGACGACTGCGGACTTCCTCGACCGCTACTACGAGAACTACGTCGAGGCCGAAGGGTTGCGCGACCCGGCGACCATCAAGAGCCGGCTGAACGCGATCAAGGCGGTCATCGGCAACCTGCCGGTGAATGCGCTGGAAAAGCCCGGGGATATCCTTCGGTTCAAGGCGACGTTCCGGAAAGGCCGGGAGATCGCCACGGTCAACCGAGCCCTGAGCACGCTCCGGGCGGCGATCAATTGGGGCCGCTTCCAGGACCCGCCCTATCTGATGACGACTCCGTTCCACCGGTTCGGTGTGACGATCAAAGTGAAAGAAGAGACGAAGCGCGACCGTCGAATCGGATTACAGGAGGAACAGGCATTACTCGCGGCCTGCTCGCAGATGGGTGGAGCGGAACACAAGTACGCGGGCCCGACCATGCACGACCGCATGATCGGCGCTCTCGAGACCTGCTGTCGCAGGGGCGAGATCCTGCGGATTCAAAACCGTCACGTCGACTGGGAGCGGCATCAGATCGCGATTCCCGGCCGGCACGCGAAGGATGCGGAGAACCGCCGCATTCCCTTCGACCCGCACGGACGCCTGGCGCCGATTCTCAAGCGCCAAGCGACGCTCGGTCCACACGCGTACGTCTTCGGCTCGCCCGCCGGCGAGTTCGTGGCCAATTTCAAGACGGCCTGGGAATCCCTGCTGCTAGTCGCGAACGGCCACGACACGAAGCGCGCGAAACCCGGTGCCCGCGTCGATCGGGAGAAGCTCCGGCAGATCGACTTGCACTGGCACGACCTCCGTCACGAAGGCGCCTGCAGGCTCCTCGCCGACGGAGTGGATATCCGCACGATTCAGCTGATGCTCGGCCATGCCGACATCAAGCAGACGCAGCGGTACCTGAACATCACGGACGAAGAACTGCGGAAGGCCATGACCGGCGTGTGGGAACGCCGCCGGCAGCTCCGAGCGGTGAGTCAGTGAACCAAGGTCCGGCTAAAGCCGGACACTACGTGCGGAGCAGGGAGTGCCCGTAAGTGAACTTGAGACGCCACCGATTGTCAGTCAATTGTCAGTCGGCCCCTCGAAAAATGGCGCGCCCGGCAGGATTTGAACCTGCGACCCTCGGCTTAGAAGGCGAAATTTGTGTGGCGCAAGTACCAGCCCCCCAATGGTTTGCGCGGGGTGCCATGCCTAGGTGCCATGCCCACTGTCAGGATCGGCCTCCACAGAGCGGTTCAACTCGCGTAGCCGCGCCGGTGCCCCTCCGATAGCAACCAGCATCTCATTTCAGCCTAACTTACCCCGTACTTCCCCAGGATAGCCTGGCGCGATTCGTCCAGCTGGCGCGCCAACAGAACTTCGCTAAGGAACGGCTCCCCCTTGTGCACCACAAACCCACAGTTCGTGCAAGCGAAGCGTCTCGGAATGAGCTGTCCAAGAGTCGAGCGCGTCTTCGTCGAGTTCACAGACGCCATTCCTTTATACCGTCGCAAATCGGGCAGTCGAGAACGCAAGCCGCAGAAACAAGCCTCTCGAGTTCGCCGATTTCCTTTGCGACGTGATCGTAGCGCGCGCCAAATTCGTCCGCGTCGTTCAACGCCTTGAGTTGCCATCCAGCCGAGAAGTTCTCCTGGAATTTCCAACGGATCAGGTGACCGAAGGCATTCAATGAGTACGACACGTCGCTCACATTGACCGATCGTGCACGCGTGCAAACGCTCACGGCGACGTCCAAAAGCTGCATGTACTCTTCAAGCAGGGCCTGCCGGAAGTCGAAGTCGTAAAGGTCCGAATACGCCGCGTCTGCAAGCGGCACTGCGATCTGCAACAACAACCCGACCGCCTCACTGTCGTCCTTCGGGCTGAAGCCACGATGGGTAAATCGATTGCGGGCGAGTCGAAGTTGGTCGAGTTCAATGTCGGAGAGTTGACGAAGCCGAGGGGATCTCACTCTCGCCTTCTGGATTAGGTCTTGAAGGTTGTCGCCTTTCTTCGAACCGATGTCCGCAGCCTGTAGCCCGCTTTCAATGCCTGACACGAGCGTCGTCAAGGCGTGTGGATGGCGTCGTAATGCGATCAGGAAGAAGGTGGTCTCAATGGACTGAAGAGAACTTATCAGAGCCGACTCATGTGCCGGCCTTCGCCGAAAGAAGTGCAGCGTGCCTTGTTCTTCCTGATCCCCAGAAGAGCGAATCAACCCAAATTCTCCTTTGCCTCAGGCAACATGCTTGCCGACGTGCTCCGCCAGCACCTGATTGATCAGCGTCTGGTAGCCGACTTTCCGTCGCTTCGCCTCTTTGCGGAACCGATCCAAGACGTCCGGATCGACCCGGATCGCGATCAGCCGGCGTGCCGTATCGCCGAGCGGCGGGCGACCAACGCGACGCATCGCGCGCAGCTGCTCGTCCGACACCTCGGGAATATCCGAGAAGTCAATCCGCCGAGCCGCTCGTGTACGCGGCTCTTTCCTTGCGGCTCGCCCTTCTCGCGCTGATGATGCGGATCTTTTCGTCATCGCCTGACCCCCTCATGGTGTACGCCACGATGAGCACCCGGCCCGTCGGTGATCGGCCCAGACGCAAGAGCCGCTCTTCCTGGTCCGAGTGCTTAAGGTCCGGACCGTCCAGCGCCTCCGTATCCGCGAAGACCGTGGCGGCCTCTTCGAACGAGACGCCATGCTTGCGCACGTTGGTTGCGGCCTTCTGAGCGTCCCAGTCGAACACTGTTTAGTATATACAGAAAATAGGCCACTGTGTTGGCGAATATCGGAGCCGAGCTGCCTATCCGAGAGCGTGTGTCGCGTGCCGGATCGCGGCGAGTCGGCAGGTCTCTCACGGGCGCGGCCGTCAGCTTCGAGAATGCTTCCGAATCGACGGCTTCACTTCATTCCTCTGGGTTGTCCTGGGCTTCATCTTCCGCGATCCGACTATCGGCATACCGACGAAGTGCGCCAAACAGGTCCGCAGCCGACGGATACCGCTCGACAAGATGTTGCGCCTGGTCGCGCAGTGTCACCCATACCGGGGCGGGCCGCCCAGGGGTTCTTGACCAACTGCGCGGTGTCGCATTCGTGATGAGCGCCCCGAGTACGGCTCGTCGAGCGGCAGGATGCGGGAGCAAGGTCTCGAGGACGTGGCACGCAAACAAGGGATTGACCGTTGCCAATGGCAATGGAGCTTTGCGGATGACCGCAACCAGATGGTCCCCGCCCGCGGGAGCGGCCGAATGAGCCAACTCATCGAGGAGCGAGAGGTGGGTGGAATCGAGTCCTCCGCACGCCCAGAATATTTCTGCGACGTCCTCGGGATTGATTCCGGCGGCGCCAAGCGATTCCACCACCGACCGCAAGAAGTCTGCGTAGCCGGCCCACGTCCGTAACGCGGTTCCATCCATCTCCCTCGTGACGGAGCCGGGCACCACCTTGTATCGCCACCCCTGCGTGGTGGACCTGTTCAAACGCGCCAACAGAAAGCCAGCAACGAGTTCGGGATGGCTCACCGCTAAGCGTGCGACGGTGGTGAGGACGTGGTAGCCATCCGGTTTTGGAATCTCGACAAGCCGCTCAAAAAAGAGCTGAACGACTTGCCGATTCACCGTCGGCGCGGCGTCGAGGTATCGCGAGAGGGCTTCCGAAATGACCTCGACGAGCTCGGGGTCAAGACGAAGAGCGTCGACAATAGCCGACGCGACGTCATCCGATGGAGCAACCGCGAGTGCTCGCCCAAATCCATCGATTGCGAGCTTCCGAATGCCGAAAATATCGCGACCGAGGGCGGTCGCTAACACCACTAAATCGCCTACGGTCGGGCCATTGAACGCGGCAACCTGCGTGGCCGCGTGAGCGAACGACTCGCGACTCGCCGGTCGCACGAGTCTCTTGGCAAGGCGTTGGTACACAAGCGGTCTGTTCGTTCTCAGCACTGATAGAGCAAACGGCATGAACTGGGCGAGCGCGCCATCCGGGTGCGCGAGCATGTCGTGAATCGATATGCCGAGCACCGCCGGGTTTCCAAACAGCTCGGTGGCGAAGCGACCGGCTGCTGTGTATTCGACGCCGGCGTAGTCGCTGGCCGACCGCAGAAGTGTTTCAAGTTCCTGCACCTGTTCGCGCGGTTGCGGCCAACGCTGCGTGAAAATCTGCACAGCGAGAGAGCGCGCCGCAGCGGCACGAGTCTCTGAACCATGAAAGCCGTCGTTCGCGTCACGAAAATCCCAATCGGCGGTGCATATTGAACGGACAATCACCAGATCGTCGGTGTCAGGTATCTTGGCCAATACGGCGTCGATTCGTGTGGCAACCATCCCTCCATCCGATGGACGCAGATGGGTGATGGCTCTCTTGATTTCGTGCAACAGGACTGGTGAAGTGGTTCCGCTGTCGATTCGCCGCTCAAGAATTCCCAACACCGTGACGCGTTCGTCGTCCTGCCATGACTGCTCGTCCGCATCGGGCAGCCGGCCGAGCATCCTGGTGCTGCCGCCGATAAGTCGCTCGAGCACCTTGAACGCCTTGATTTGTATGTTTGGTTCGGGTCGGTTGAACAGGCGGTCGGCGAGCGCAAGCGCACCAGTCCGTACCCCAGCGACAGCACGATAGTTCAACCCTCTGGTCGAAATCGTGACTGCCCGCTCGTCCGAATCGGTCAGTTCCACCTCACGTTCGAGCAACTCGTCGACGATGTTCAGTGGTGTGTACGCGGCATCGAACGCACCTGGCTGTTCGGCTAGGTGACCGGCGACACGTAGCATTTCCTCGTTGAAGACAACGGGTTGGCGGCCGTAAGCGGCCATTTCGTCCAAGACACGAGCAGCGTGGTCAGGGTACGAGTGCGGCGCTCTGCGGTCGGCCTGCGCCAACGCAAACAGCCTTGTCGCTGCTGGTTCAATGAACTCGAGGTGGTACCGAAGACCACGCAGCAGCGGGGGCAACTCACGTAAGACTTCCGCGCGCTCATCCGGGTTAAGTTCGTCCGAAATCTGCCTTGCTAGGTCTACGACTTCAATCACGCGCTGTGGAAAATACGGAGCCGAACGCTCTAA
>Ga0187893_10011058_pt1 | contig 13219 bp, 15 predicted proteins | sample MA1701074metaG_FD_139574 | JGI IMG/M metagenome (GOLD analysis project Ga0187893, IMG submission 139574) | White microbial mat communities from a basaltic lava cave in the Kipuka Kanohina Cave System on the Island of Hawaii, USA - MA170107-4 metaG ...
CAGATCGCCTTCGGTGTTTGGAGCTGATGACCTGGCAAGCGTCGATGGTGTCAGATCTCGGTTCTTGCGTTGATCATCTCGACCGTCTCGCGCGCCGTGACGATCCCGATGCCTTTGTGGCTGCCGATGGGGATCAGATGCTTGCGATCCCCGGTGACGATCAGCTCGGCGTGCGCCGCGACGGCAGCCGCGATCACATGATCGTCATCGGCATCTTTGGCGACCACGCGCGGAACCGCGGCCGGGATCACGAGAGACACCATCGCCGTGTACTGCGCCACGAGCGATTGCACGCTCGTGCCGAAGCTCTGGATGCGAGCCGCAAACTTCGCGTACGAAAGCGTATGCGCCAACTCGTCGAGCAACACCGGACTGCTGTAGAGCTCAACCGCCTCGTCGATCGCTAGCTCGAGCAAGCGGCGCGGCGGCCCGCTCCATAGCAGCCGGCCACGACCACATTCGTATCGAGTACCAGCCGCGGTGCTCGCGTGCCCTGTTCTGCGGGTATCAACTCGCCCCGCGCCGGCTCCGCTCGGCTCGCACCTTGCGCACCTCCTCGACGATCTCCTGCTCGATCTTCGGGGTCAGTTCCTCTTGCGGCATGCGCTGCCACATCGTGCGCAGCTCCTCGCCCGCGCGGCGGCGCAATTGCTCGCGCAGCATCGCCTCCATCGCCTCGGGCGACAACAAACCCGCGTTCGCAGCCTTCTGCGCCAGCTCATCGGGCAAAGTGATCTGCACCGCCGTCATCGTCGCTCCTGTCGGCTTCCCGTCACGCCGCGGCTCTCAACCTTGCGCTTCAACTGCCCGCGCTCGATTCGCCGAGGTCCATTCAAGGTATTTGGGCTCATATTGCGTGTTCGACTCGCAGGCAAAGCGAAAGGTCAATCCGATACGTATCCAGGAATCGGACGTCAACTACCCCACCCGCGTCCACAACCGCGCCAGATCCGCGGCCCCATCCCCACCCGTCACCGCCTTGAACGCCTGCGCCGCGCGCCCCTTCTGCCCGGCGCGCATCAGCGCAATACCCAGATGCAGGTTCGCGTCATCGGTGCGTTTCATTCCGCCTTTGGCGATGCCCTTCTGAATCAGCGCGATGCCCTTGTCGAAGTTGCCAAGCCCGGTATACGCGAGCCCGATTCGTACCAGCGAGCCGCCGTCTTTGTCGGATGCGGCTTCCGCTTCGGCGGTTGCGAGATCCGTCTGCGAGCTGGCGGCTTTCTGGGTCGCCAGGGCCAGCAATCGCTTTTGCCGTTCCGCCTCGGCGCCTTTGCCCAGCAAACCGCTAGCGAAGCCCTGATCGAGCACCTGCTTGGCTTCTGCGGCCTGGCGCTCCTGCAGCGCCAATTGCGCCATCTCGACAATGTCGTTCGCCGACGTGAGCGTCTTGGTCGCGGCCTTCAGCCGATACAGATCAAGCGCAAGCCGGCTTGAGAAACTCGGCTTCGATTCGATTCGACGCAGCAGGTCGGCCCAGTATTCGCGCTTCGGGTAGTAGGTCACCAAGCGTTCAAGGGCGATCAAGTACGCGGCGCGATCGCCGCCGCTGCGCGATGCGACATTGGCCAACAACTGCAGCTTGTCTTCAGGCGGCGTCTGGCCGGCTCTTTCCGCGGCCTGGATATCCGCCAACGCCTCTTTGCTGGCGTTCGCGAAATCGCCCGCAAGGTAGTACGACTGGATCATCAGCGTGCGCGTTGCGCCGTCACCCGGATTGACCTTCAGCGCGCGCGCCGCCCAGATCGCCGCGCTGGTGTAGTCCTTCGCCCGATAGAACAGCGATGCCACGCCGGCGGAATAACGCGCCGCTTCCGTTTCGGACAGGCGACCGGAAGAGATCAGCGCCTGCATCGACTTGATGGCCTGCTCGGTGTCGCCGGCCTGTGTCGCCGCCGAGGCGCGCATCTGCTCGAGCAGGAAGTTTTCGTTCGCCGTGCGATTGGGGACCGCATCGACCTCGCGCAGCTTGATCAGCGCCTCCTTGTATTTCTGCGCTTTCACGAGATCGCGCGCGGCCTGCAAAGGCTTGCCGACTTCGGCGCGCACGGCGTCGGATTGCGCAAGCGCCGTGGAGAATGAGGACGCCGCTGCGATCGCCGCAGCCAACACGGTTGAACGAAAGAAGGCCATGCGGAATCGCTACTTGACGAACTGCTCGTTACCGACGAGGCCGAGTTTGGTAACGCCGAGCCGCTGCGCGGACGCCATCACCGCCGCGACATCCTTGTACTCGGCCAGTTTGTTCGGTCGAAGATGCACTTCGGGCTGCACCGCCATTGCGGCGGCCTGCACCAGCCGTTCTTCCAGTTGGGCACGGTTGGCAAGCTGCTCGCCACTCCAGAACACGGTGCCGTCGAAGTCCACGTCGATCGTGATGACCTGCGGCTGTTCCAGCGGTGGCGGCGGATTGCCTATCGGCATGTTCAGGTTGACCGCGTGCAACTGGATCGGAATCGTGATGATCAGCATCACCAGCAGCACCAGCATCACGTCGATCAGCGGCGTGGTGTTGATGTCGATCATCACCTCCGGATCCTGGGAACCGCCGCCGGTTCCGACATTCATCGCCATGTCGTATTCCTTCGCTCAGCCGCGCGGGGGCGGCTCGGTAACAAAACCAATCTTCTGGATGCCGGCGCGCTGGCACGCAAAGACAACGCGCCCGACAAACTCATAGCGCCCCGACAGATCGCCGCGGATATGTACTTCGGGTTGTGGCTTCTGAACGGCAACCTTTTTCAGACGGTTGACGAGTTCCTCGTTGTCGCGCACCTGCTGCCCACCCCAGAACACGTCGCCGTCCTTGGTGACCGACAGTTCGATGTTCTCCGGCTTCGTCTGCCGCGCAATGTTCGTTTCCTTCGGCAGTTGCAGCGGAATGGTGTAGACGACCACCGGGATCGTGATCAGAAAGATGATCAACAGCACCAGCATCACGTCCACGAGCGGCGTGGTGTTGATGGTCGAGATCGCTTCGTCCTCGTCTGCGTCCGCGGGACCAACGGCCATTGCCATGGAGCGCTCCTTTTTACCGTGCCGGCACGGCTTTGGTCTCAACGCGACGACCGAGCAGTACCGCGTGCAGGTCGGCGCCAAACCCGCGCACCGATTCCATCACTACCTTGTTGCGCCGGACGAGCCAGTTGTAGCCCAGCACCGCGGGCACCGCGACCGCAAGGCCGATCGCGGTCATGATCAGCGCCTCGCCGACCGGACCGGCCACCTTATCGATCGATGCCTGGCCGGCGATGCCGATCGCGGTCAGCGCGTGGTAGATGCCCCATACAGTGCCGAACAGGCCTACAAATGGTGCGGTCGAACCCACCGTCGCCAGGAACGCGAGACCTTCCTGCAACCGGCTCTGCACACCCTCGACCGAGCGTTGCACCGACATCGTGACCCAGGTGTTGAGGTCGATGTTTTCGGTCAGCGAGCCTTCGTGATGTTCGTTGGCGTCCAGTCCGCTTAACGCGATATAGCGGTACGCGCTGCTCGCCTTCAGGCGGTTGGCGCCGTCCTTCAGCGAGGGCGCTTTCCAGAACGACGTGCGCATCGCGTGACCTTCGCGAATCATCTTGAACTGCTCCCACAGCTTCACGAAGATGATGTACCAGCTCCCCATCGACATGATGACCAGGATGATGAGCGTTCCCTTTGTGACGTAGTCGCCCTGCCGCCACATTGCTTCGAAGCCGTAGGGATTCTCGATCGACTCTCTCGTCACGGTGGGCGTGACGGTGGCCGGCGCCGCGGATGGCGCGGCCGGCGTTGCGGACGGTGCGGGGGTAGGTGGAGCCTTTGCGGCGTTGTCTTGCGCCAGCACCGAAAGCGATGCGACGCTGCCGGTCGCAACAAGCATCACGGCCAATATCGCCGTGCTGCGACGGATGAACGAAATCATGAACAAGCCTCCTCGTGGAGCGGATAGGGTTTCGATTGAGCGCTTGACAGCCTTATGAGCCGGCGCGCTTTCACTTCGCGAGTTTAAAAGCAACCGGGGCAATCACCCGCACGTCCTGACCTTGTCCCGGACAGTTGAGCTGGTTCTGAACCACATTCAGCGACGCGCGATTGAACACACGGTTGGTCGACGATTTGATCACCGCATCCTTGATCTTGCCGTTGGCGGCGACGGTGAATTCGATCATCACCTCGCCCTCGATGTTGTCGAGCAGGGCTTCGCGCGGATACGGAATGGTCTGCATCACCTCGCGGAAATTCGGACATACGAGCGACGCGGAACGAACGGCCGGAGGCGGCGCCGGCGCCGCGGCTACCGGCGGCGGGGGCTGGATCACGGGCGCCTGCGGTGCCGGGGGCGGCTCAGGCGTGACGGCGGTGATCGTTGGCGCCGGAACGGGCGGCGGCGCGATATTGATCTCGGGCGGCGGAATGAAAGGCGGCGGCGGGGCCGCAAGCTTCGGTGGCGGGGGGAGCACTTCCGGTGGCGGCGGCGGCTTCTTGATGATCTCTTCGATCACCTTGACTTCGATCGGTCCTTTGACGACCTCGACGACCTTGCGGGCCAATCCGGTCAGCAGCGCGTAAACGATCAAGATATGCAGCAGCACCACGCCGCCGATGCCAAGCAGGTGCCGGGCTGGATTGCGCTGTTGCTGCGCAAAGTCCATGGAGCCTCCTGAAGCGATTCCACAAAACGCGCGATGCTAATGCCTCGCGCGCAGCGTCATCAAACGCAGTCCAACGTTCCCCTCGCCTTCAAGGGGAGGGCTAGGGTGGGGATGGGTTTCCAGACAAGCGCCGCGAATCAAACCCATCCCCCTCCCTGCCTCCCCCTTGAAGGGGGAGGTGTGCCCTCTAGAACAGGCCGCCCGCGCTGCGCGCTTGCGGCTCGACCAATCCAAGGTGGCGATAGGCGCCTATCGAAGCGACCCGTCCCCGCGGCGTGCGTTGCAGCAGACCTTGCTGGATAAGGAACGGCTCGATCACGTCTTCCAGCGTGTCGCGTTCCTCGCCCACCGCGGCCGACAGACTTTCGATTCCCACCGGACCGCCGCCGAACTTTCCTATGACCGCTTCCAGCAATTTTCGATCCATCAGGTCGAGCCCAAGCTGATCGACATCCAGCATGGCGAGCGCCGCATCCGCCACGGCTCGCGTGATCACCCCGTCGGCGCGCACCTCGGCGTAGTCGCGCACGCGGCGCAACAGCCGATTCACGATGCGCGGCGTACCGCGCGCGCGGCGTGCGATCTCTGCTGCGCCATCGGGCTCGAGGCGCGCCTGCAACAGTCGGGCGGAGCGCGTGACGATGGCGGTCAGTTCCGTCTCCGAATAAAACTCCAGACGCGCGACGATGCCGAAGCGATCGCGCAGCGGATTGGTCAGCATGCCGGCGCGCGTGGTCGCGCCCACCAGCGTGAAAGGCGGAAGGTCGATTTTGATCGATCGCGCGGCCGGTCCCTCGCCGATCATGATGTCGATCTGAAAGTCTTCGAGTGCCGGATAGAGAATTTCCTCGACCACCGGACTCAACCGGTGAATCTCATCGATGAACAGAACGTCGTTTTTTTCCAGGTTGGTCAGCAGTGCGGCCAGATCGCCCGGCCGCTCCAGCACGGGGCCACTGGTCTGCCGCAGCTTGACGTTCATCTCATGGGCGACGATGTGCGCCAGCGTCGTCTTGCCGAGTCCGGGCGGCCCGAACAGCAGCAGATGATCAAGCGCTTCGCCGCGACCGCGCGCAGCGGTGATGAAAATCCCCAACTGCTCTCGGATGCGTGTCTGGCCAACGTAGTCGTCAAGCCGTTGCGGGCGCAGCGCGCGTTCGACCGCTTCTTCGTTCGGAGAAGCAGGGGTGGCAGCCACAAATCGGTTCTCGGTCAAAGGCACGGCAAGCGTGTTCGTCATGACTTCGCCAACGATTTTAGGGCGGCCCGTATTCCATCCGAGACGCTCGTGCCCGCCGGTACCGCGCGTGTGGCGGCCGCGGCTTCCTTCTCCGAGTAGCCAAGAGCCACCAGAGCGCGCAGCACATCAGTGTTGGCATCAACGGTTGCCGTCCCGGAGCCAGCGAGCGCGGGCGCAAGGCGACCCTTGAGTTCCAGCAGCAGCCGCTCCGCGGTTTTCTTGCCGATGCCGGGAACCTTTGTGAGCCGCCCACCATCCTGTAGCGCAACGGCTTGCGCCAGTTCATCGACGCTGAGTCCGGAAAGCACAGAAAGCGCGGTTCGGCTGCCAACGCCCGAGATGCGGATCAACTCGCGAAACGCGCCGCGCTCAGCCGCGCTGGCAAAGCCGTACAGCTGGTGAGCGTCCTCGCGCACCGCCAGATGGGTGAGCAGCACGACGCGATCGCCAATGGCCGGCAGGTTGTAGAACGTGCTCATCGGCACGTCGATTTCGTAGCCGACACCGCCGGCGTCAACCAGCACCGACGGCGGATTCTTCTCGAGAAGCGTGCCCGCAAGGCGGCCGATCATGCGCGCCGGTCGCGTATCGCGAGACGATCGCCAAGCGCGCGCCACGCATCGCGGGAGCGCCGGGCGCGGGTCGATGTGCCCGCAAGGATCTGCCCTGCACGGTGGCTGGTCGCATGCGCGTCGCAGATTGCACAAGCCAGCGCGTCGGCGGCATCTGCCGCCGGCAGCGCGGAGAGCGCCAGCAGCCGCTGCACCATCGATTGCACCTGCAACTTGCCGGCTTTGCCATAGCCGACCACCGCCTGCTTGACCTGCAAGGCCGTGTGTTCGCGCACCTCGAGCCCGGCTGCCACCGCGGCGCAGATCGCTGCACCGCGCGCCTGCCCGAGCAGCAATGTCGACTGAGGGTTGACGCTGACGAAAACCTTTTCGACGGCCGCGCGCTGCGGCTGCGTGTCCGCGATCACGCGGCCAATCCCGGCGAGAATCGATTTCAGTCGCTGCGGTAAATCCCCGGCCGGCACGCGTAGCACGCCGGCGGCAACGATCCGCAAGCGCGTTCCGTCGCAGTCGATGACCCCGTAGCCGATGCGGTTCAAGCCCGGATCGATGCCGAGAATGCGCACGGATTCACGCACCCAATGCACCCGTCACGACGCGGAAAAGTTTTTGGCGATCACGCCGGCATTGTAGGCACCGGCCCGATTCCTTCAATGCCGGAAGTGCCGCGTTCCGGTAAACACCATCGCGATGTTGCGTTCATCGGCAGCGGCGATGACCTCGTCGTCGCGCACGCTGCCGCCGGGCTGGATCACGCACACCGCACCGCCGTCGGCAACCGCGTCGAGGCCATCGCGGAATGGAAAAAAAGCGTCGGACGCGGCAACCGAGCTTTCCAGCGACAGGCCCGCTTCGTGAGCCTTGATCGCCGCCAGACGCGCGGCGTCGATGCGGCTCATTTGTCCCGCGCCGATGCCCAACGTGCCGCCGTCGCGCGTGAACACGATGGCGTTGGACTTCACGTGCTTCGCCACGTGCCACGCGAACAGCAGATCGTCCGTCTGTTGCGGCAAGGGGCGCCGGCGCGTTACGAATTTCAGCTCGCCCGGCAGCGTCACCTTGACGTCCGGCGTTTGCACGAGCAGACCGCCGCCGACACGTTTGAAATCGAAATCGTTGCGCGCTTCGCCGGGAGAGACCGCCAGCAAACGCACGTTTCGCTTGGCCGCGAAAAACTCGCGCGCATCGGATTCGAACGCCGGCGCAATCACCACTTCGACGAACTGTTTTGTCACCGCCTGCGCGCACGTGCGGTCAACGGTCCGGTTGAACGCGATGATGCCGCCGAATGCGGACGCCGGATCGGTTCGCAACGCTTTCGCGTACGCCTCCGCGCTTGACGCGGCAACCCCTGCGCCGCAGGGGTTGGCGTGTTTGACGATAACGCACGCCGTCGTATCGAAACCGCGTACGGCTTCCCACGCGGCGTCGGCATCGGCGATGTTGTTGTACGACAGGTCCTTGCCCTGCAGCTGCGCAAAGCCGGCGAGCTGGCCGGCGCCGGTGTCAAGTTCGCGATAAAAAGCGGCGGCCTGATGCGGGTTCTCGCCGTATCGCATCTGCTGCACCAGCAACCACTGGCGCGTCAGCGTGCGCGGGAATACGCCGCGGCGCGCGTTGTCGTCGAGCGACGACAGGTAGTTACTGATTGCGCCGTCGTACCGCGCCGTATGCGCAAATACTTTCTTCGCCAGCGCAAAGCGGGTCGCCGAGCCGACGCGGCCGTGCGCATGCAACTCATCGAGAACGGCAGGGTAGTCGCCCGGGTCGACCAGTACGGTCACGGACGCATGATTCTTGGCGGCCGCGCGCAGCATCGCGGGACCGCCGACGTCGATGTTTTCGATGGCGTCCTCGAAACTGCAATCGGGGTCTGCAACGGTCTGCTCGAACGGATACAAGTTGACGACCAGAACGTCGATCGGGTCGATTCGGTGTTCCGCCAGCGCCTGCATGTGCGACGGCAGGTCCTGGCGCGCCAGCAGTCCGGCATGAACGCGCGGGTTCAGCGTCTTGACGCGGCCGTCGAGAATTTCCGGGAAGCCGGTGTACTGCGCGACCTCGGTGACTGCGATGCCATTTGCGGCAAGCAGCTTCGAAGTACCCCCGGTGGAGAGGATGCGATAGCCCAGCGCGGCGAGCGCTCGTGTGAATTCGACGACGCCCGTCTTGTCCGAAACGCTGACCAGCGCCTGCTTCATGCGAAGACGATCGCCGCCGTGCTGCGCACGGGGCTCAGACCAGTTTGTGGTCGACGAGCTTCTTGCGCAGCGTGTTGCGATTGATGCCCAGCAGTTCGGCCGCGGCGGACTGATTGCCGTGCGCGCGTGTCAGCGCGAATTGCAGCAGCGGACGTTCGACCGCCTGCATCACCATCTCATGCAGCGCGTGCGGTTTGGCGCCGTCCAGATCGGCAAAGTACTGGTCGAGGCTGCGCAGTACGGACTGTTCCAGCGATTCACCGCCGCGCCGCGGCGCGGGCACCGCCTGCGCGGCGGCACCGTTGCCACCGCGCTGTGCTGGCAATCCGGGATTGCGAGCCCCTGCGGAATCACGCGCGGCCGCAGGATCACGCGCCGTTGCCGAGGTACGCGCGGTCGCCGAAGCACGCGCCAAAGAGCGAAAACCACTGGCCATGTCTCCTCCGTTTTTCTAGTGCAGCGTGGGCCGAGCGTACTGCAAACGTTCGTGCCGGCTGCCGTGCTCACGCAGGAAAATGTCGACCGCGCGTCCTTGCTCGGCGGTCGATTCAATCGTATTCATGCGATCGCAAAAATCAGCGCCGCCGGCAAGCCGGCGCGTGTACCAGATGATGTGCTTGCGCGCGCTGCGAACGCCGGCAAACTCGCCGTGGAAGCGATAGTGATCATCCAGATGCGCGAGCAACAACGGCCGCACCTCGGCCACCGTCGGCGCCGGCAATTCATCGCCCGTGCGCAGGTAGTGATCGATCTCGCGAAAGATCCACGGCCGGCCTTGCGCCGCGCGCCCGATCATTACGGCGTCGGCACCGGTAGCGTCAAGAACTTGCCGTGCCTTGCGCGGCGTGTCGACATCGCCGTTGGCCACCACCGGGATCGACACGGACTGTTTTACAGCGCGAATCGTGTCGTACTCGGCGTCACCGCGAAACGCGCAAGCACGCGTGCGGCCGTGCACCGACAGCATACGAATGCCCGCGCCCTCAGCGCAGCGCGCGATCGCAACCGCGTTGCGGTGATCCGGATCCCAACCCGTGCGCAGCTTCAGTGTCACCGGCGCGTCGACGGCATCGACAACGGTTTCAAGAATGCGCGCAACCATCGCTTCGTCTCTGAGCAGCGCTGAACCGCAGGCCACGTTGCACACTTTCTTCGCCGGGCAGCCCATGTTGATGTCGATGATCTGCGCGCCGCGCGCGACGTTGAAGCGCGCCGCCTCGGCCAGCATCTGCGGATCAGCGCCGGCGAGCTGCACGGCGACCGGCGCGGTCTCGCCGTCGTGATTCAACCGCCGCATGGTTTTCTCGCTCGCCCATAAGCGCGGACTCGACGCCGCCATTTCAGACACTGCGTAACCGGCGCCAAGGCGTCTGCAGAGCTGGCGGAACGGGCGATCGGTAACGCCGGCCATCGGCGCAACGAAAACACGATTGCCCAGCTCAAACGAGCCGATACGCATGCGATGACAGAGGAGAAAGTGCGGGAAGGGCGCGGATTGTAGTCCCGCGGTTGCACGTCATCGATACGCAAGAAAATAATTTTTTGTGTTGCGCGCGCGCCGCGTTACTGCATCACCAGCGCATCGGCTTGCCCTGATCGCGTGATCGTTGGAGCAACGTGCGCGCCTACTGGCGCACTCCGAACATCAACACATGTGCGAGCTCGCGCCGCAGGGATGGAACCAGATCGAGCACAGTAAGTCCCAACGCGCGCGCCGCGGCAATCGGTGCAAAGCGCGTCGCGAACAGGGGTGGCAGCCAGTGCGTGATGCTGCCAATCACGGCGCGATCAGCGCTGCGACGCTGCTGATACTGCGACAGCGCCTCCGCTTCACGTCCCGCGTTCAAGCAGTCCACGAGCGTTACGCAGTCGCGCAGTCCGAGATTCAGTCCCTGGCCCGCGACCGGGTGCAGCGTCTGCGCCGCATTGCCGATTGAAACGACGCGATGCCGGGTGATCGTCGACCGCGCGCTTTCATGCAGCGGCACCAGGCGCAACGTTTCAACACGCTCGACACGGCCGATGCGTGTTCCGAGTGCCGCCTGCAGCTCACGTTGCCGCGCCCCGCCTGCCATCGCAAGGCGGCGCGTTGCGTCACTGCGGCGCATGCACCACACCAGCGAAAAGAGAGGCGCAGCGCCCGCCGGTGTCGGCAGCAGCGCAAGCGGACCCTCGCGGGTGAAACGTTCAAATGCGCACCCGGCGTCCGGACCTTGCACTGTGACGTCGCCCACCAGCGCGGCATCGACGGTTTCTTGTGGCGGCTCCTTTGTCGATGCATCGGCGGACCATCCTTCGGCGTCGATTGCAAACGGAGCCTCGACGACAAGCGCGTCGTCGCAACGCGCGCGGACACCGCGCTGCGTCTGCTCGACGTCAAGCACTCGCCGTGGCCGCATCGATTCGACGAGCGGTGTGCACTCGGCCGCACGGCCGAGAGCCCCTACCAGATCGCCGTAAAAGACGGTTGCGCCGAGTTGTCCGCCGCCAAAGTCAGCGGCGCTGATACGCGTGGTACCAAATTCGCCCGCCGATGTGACGACAACATCGAGAATCGCCGCGCTTCGCGGAACGTCGGAGCCCAGCACTGGCGCCAGGATTTGCCACGAGCCGCGCGACACCGCCAGCAGGCGCTGGTCGGGCAGCATCTGATCGATCGTTCGCGCATCGATGACGATCGACGCAATCCCTGCGCGCGCGAGCAGCAGTGCGCAGGTCAATCCGATCGGGCCGCCGCCCAGGATGGCGACTTCACCCTTCACCCTTCACCCTTCACTTTGCTCTCGCGCAGTTCACGGTCCAGCGCCGCCAGATCGTCCAGTGCGCCGACGTTGTGCCAGCGGCCGCGAAAGAACTCGCCCGATACGCGCTCCTGGTCGGCAAACGCATACAGCCACGGGAAAAGTTTTGTCTTGACCGCGGCCTCATCGGCGAACAGACGAGGGGCAAACACGCCGATGCTCGCGTAGGTGAACCACGGCGGCGCGCGCGTGATGAGACCATCGACGAGCCCCATGTCGCCGTGCGGGTGATAAGGCGGATTTGTAGTGAGCACCAGATGCGCGTCGATGGTGCCGGCGTGGATTGCGTGCGTCGCACCGGCAAGGCGGCGGTAGTCGAAATCGGTGACGATATCGCCGCCGACCGCGATAAACGGCCCAGTGCCCAACAGCGGCAGCGCCTTGACGATTCCGCCGCGCGTCTCCAGCGCTGCATCCGCGTCGTCGCCCTCGCGCGAATACACGATGCGGGCGCCGTAACGCGCGCCGTTGCCGAGCGCCGGCTCGAACGCAGCGGCAAGATGCGCAATATTGATCACCAGGTCCGTGACACCGGCGCGCACCAGCGCTTCGATCTGCCACTCGATCAGTCGCTTGCCGCCGGCGCTGAGAAGGGGCTTCGGCGTGACATCCGTCAGCGGTCGCAGCCGCTCACCGCGACCGGCGGCAAGAATCAGCGCGCGCACTACTGACCTTTCAGCAAATGACTGACAGTCATTTGCTGCGCGAAGCTCCCCTCTCCCCTTGTGGGAGAGGGGTGGGGGAGAGGGGGCTGAGCGTTCGAGCCGTGAATCCGGCCCGCGCTGATACGCCTTCCAGCGCATCGAACAGGCGAGCAAGCGGCGCGAGTTGCGCATAACGTCGCGTCACCGCGCGAACGTATCCCACAAAGCGCGGCGTGTCGGCCAGGTATCCGGGCTTCCCGTCGCGATGGTGAATTCGCGCGAAAATCCCCAGCACCTTCAAGTGCCGCTGCAGTCCCATCCATTCGAACGCGCGAAAAAATGCCGCGAAATCCTCGCCGACCGGCAGCTTGGCGGCGCGCGCCTTCTCCCAGTATCGGATCGTCCAGTCGAGCACGCGCTCCTCGTCCCAGCTGATAAAAGCGTCGCGCATTAGGCACGCAATGTCGTAGGTGATCGGACCGAATACCGCGTCCTGAAAATCGAGTACACCGGGATTGGGTTCGCTCACCATCAGGTTGCGCGGCATGTAGTCGCGGTGCACGTACACACACGGCTGCGCGAGGCAGCTCGATACGACGAGCGTGAACTGCTGCTCCAGTGTCGTCCGTTGCGCGTCCGATAGCGTTTGGCCGAGATGCCGCGCCACGTACCAGTCGGGAAAGAGGTTCAGTTCCCGTCGCAACAACGCTTCGTCGTACGGCGGCAGCACGCCGGCGCGGCTGGCGAGCTGCCACCTGATGAGAGCGGCAGTCGCGTCGGCGAACAGCGCATCGGCGTTGCTGTCGTTCAGCGCCTGCAAGTATGTCGTCGAGCCCAGGTCGGACAGCAGAAGAAAACCCTGCTCGAGGTCTTGCGCGACGATCGCCGGCGCGTGCACCGCGGCCTGTGTGAGCAACGCCGCAACGCGAACGAATGGGCGGCTGTCTTCCTTGTCGGGCGGCGCGTCCATCGCGATGACGCTCCCGACATTCGCGTCGAGACGGAAATAACGGCGGAAGCTCGCGTCGGCTGACGCGGGTCGCAGCGTGTCGATGCGAAGGCCCAGATCGGGCGCCAGCTGCGCAAGCCAGTTGCAAAGCGCGGTTTGACGTGCGTCGGACAAGCTA
>Ga0187893_10011059_pt1 | contig 13216 bp, 18 predicted proteins | sample MA1701074metaG_FD_139574 | JGI IMG/M metagenome (GOLD analysis project Ga0187893, IMG submission 139574) | White microbial mat communities from a basaltic lava cave in the Kipuka Kanohina Cave System on the Island of Hawaii, USA - MA170107-4 metaG ...
GCCGCTTCTGAGCACGCGACGGCCCAGGCGCGGTATCGGTCAGCCGCGGCCCGTTCCAGCGTTGCCATGAGCCGCGGCTGCACAGCGACAGGCAGCATCTGAATAAGCGGCCGGACGTGCCCCGCCAAGTCAGGAAGGCTCTCGGCTTCAGGCATCGCGCTGTCCTCCCTTCCCTCTCCGACGGCTTGGATTGACGCTATCGCCGAACGCCAGGCATGAGCCGCGCGCTCCTACGCGTCGGCTCCATGCCTTGGTTCGGCGGTTCGTTCTAGCCAGCGATGCAGGATTGACAGGATCAATTTGGTGCGACCCGCACCCCCTTGACGCCGGCCTGTCCAATCGCCTTTCGCACGAGGCTGACTGCTTTCGCCTCCTTGACGATCTCCGCGAGTCCAGCCTGAGCTGCAGCCGATCGCCCTTTCGGAAGTGCTACTGCCATTGGCACGGTATTAAATTGCCCAGGCACTATCTTCGCACCGGGCAGACCATCGGCGACCTCGTGGACGATCTGTGCATTCGATCCAAACACATGCGCCTTTCCACTGCGCAGCGTCTCGATGGCAGCACTTCGACCGCTGGGTATGCGCACAAGCTCAGCGGATTTGAGTGTCCGGGTCAGGAATTTGTCCGGTGCGCCGTCCTGGATGACCGCTACCTTGACTCCAGGCCGATCAACGTGGCTGGCGTCGGCGAAATCGCGCCCGGGCGCCGCAACATAGATATTGTCGACCACCATGAACTCGGGGCTGTAGTCGACCATCTCTGCTTCCGTTGCTCGTCGTGGCCCAATCGCAATGTCCCATTCGCCTTTGCCGAAGCTGCGTGTATAAGCCTCCGGATCGGCATAGACCACTGGATCGAACGGAACGCCGAGTTTCTCGGCGATGAATTTGCCGAGATCAACGGAGACACCGCCGCCGAGGCTGCCGTCCGGCTTTTTCGTCACCAAGACTGGATTCCCACCAATCAATGCCACCCGCAGCTTGCCCTGTGGCGCGATTTCAGCACCGATCGTTGGCTGTCCCAAGGCATCGCCAGATATCGAGGTTGCGAGGATGAGGATTGCCCGCAATATGATCGATCGCATAGACTACTCCCCTTGCCGATGAGAATTCATGACTTGCGCCCTCCTGTCGGCCGTTTGGCCGCCGAACGAATAGGCTTTTATCCGTCGTGCGCCTCGCATGGCGGATAAAACCCGTTGGACTAAACCGCCGTCACCCGGCCGCCACGCTATGGGGATTGTAGTCCTGCTGTTCGCGGGGTGAAAGGTCGTTCAGCGCTCCGGGGGGTCGTGAGGGCGTGGAGTCGGTGCGCAGAGTGATCGGGGGGGAGCAAGGGGCGTTCGCGCCGAGCGGGTGGTGGGGCGTAGACGGGTGGCGGCGCAGACGAGAGGCGAGGGCGCGTGGGCCGGAGGTACTGGGACGGGGCGCGATGGCAGCGGTGAGGACAGTACGAGGTGTCGGTGAATGCCACGAGGCGGGGAGGATAGGGCATCGGCGCGAGGATCTCGATGAGGCGCAGACGTCCCTGCTGGCAGGCGGGACAGCGGGCGATGTCGATCCCGGTGAGACGGAGCATCAGGGCTTGCGCCGATTCGGTGGGACGGGTCGCTGGCGCTGGAGGCTGTGCGAGGAGCTCGCGGCAGCGGGCGAGCTTGGCCTGGCGAGTGCGGTTGGCCAGCAGCCCAAAATGGCGAATGCGGACGAAGCCGTCGGGCACGACATGGAGCAGGAAGCGGCGGATGAACTCCGCGGCGTCGAGGGCCATGACCTTCACGCGATCGCCGTCGGCATAGTCCCTCCAGCGGAAGCGCACGACGCCGTCGTCGAGGCTGAGGAGCCGATCGTTGGAGAGCGCCACCCGATGGGTGTAGCGGCCGAGGTACTCGAGCCCCTGCGCGGGTCCGGCGAAGGGCCGCTTGGCGTAGACGACCCAGTCGGGCTGGCGGAGCTGATCGAGCCAGGCGGCGAAGGCCGCGGGCTCAGCGAGGGGTACGAGGGAGCCGGCGAAGACGAGCTGGCCTTTCGCGAAGGCCCGCCGGAGGGCCGCGAGGTACTTGGCGCGGAAGACGATGGCGAGGGCGCGGACGGGGAAGAGATATCCGGGCGGCGCGGCGATCCAGTGGGAATCGTCGGGGGCCAGGGCGCCGCCGGTGACGACGCAATGCAGATGGAGGTGCTGGGAGAGATTCTGTCCCCACGTGTGCAAGATCGCCGTGCCGCCGAGCTCACCACCGAGATGGCGGGGGTCGCGCGCGAAGGTGGTGAGGGTGTCGATAACGGCGCGGAAGAGTAACGAGTAGATGACGCGGGGATTGCCCTGAGCGAGCGGATTGAGGGTGTGCGGCAGGGGGAAGACGAGGTGGAAGGAGTCCACGGGCAGCAACTCGGCTCGGCGGGCGTCGAGCCAGCGTTGGGTGGCGAGCGTCTGGCACTTGGGACAGTGGCGATTGCGGCAGGCGTTGTAGCTGAGCTGCACGGCGCCGCAGGTGTCACACGTGTCGCGATGGCCGCCGAGGGCGGCGGTGCGGCATGTTTCGATGGCGGACATGGCGCGGCGCGGGGCGCGGGACAGCGGATGAGCCTGCCGATACGCCACTGCGTGAGTGCGGAAGATGTCGGCGAGCTCGACCCCGGCCCCTCGGGTGGCGCGCGCCGCCGCGGGTGCGGATCGCACGCGCCGGGGCTACTGGACGCCGGGCGGCTTGGGCAGATCGAGGGGGGAGTGAGTCCCCGTGATGCGCTCCTGGCTGAGATGGAAGTAGCGCATGGTGGTGGAGATGTGCTGATGGCCGAGTTGGTGTTGCACCGTGGCAAGGTCGGCGGTGTGGGCTTCGAGCGAGTGCGTGGCAAAGGCATGGCGCAGGGCGTGGATGCCGCCTTGCTTGCCGATGCCGGCACGGAGCTTCGCCATGGTGTAGATCTTCTGGGCCACGGTGATGTCGATCGGGCGGGTGCGCTGCCGATTGGGGAAGAGCCAGAGCGCGGGCGGGGTGGTCTTCCAATAGGCGCGGAAGTCGTGCAGCAGGCGCTTGGCCAGCGGCACCTACCGATCCTTCATCCCCTTGCCCTGCTGGACGCGGAGGGTCATGCGGCATCGAGGTCGGAGACCTTCAGCGCGACGACCTCGCTGACGCGCAGACCGGCGGCGTAGGCGGTCGAGAGCAGCAGGCGGGGCCAGGTGTGGGTGCACGCGTCGAGCAGACGCCACACTTCCTCGCGGCTGAGGATCTCCGGCAGTCGTTGAGGTTGCCGGGGGGCGGGGACGTGGAACTCTGTGCGGGAATGGCCGAGCGTGACGTGGTAGAGGAAGCGGAAGGCATGGGCGGCCTGACTACACGTGCTCCACGAGAGCTTGCGTTCCTGGATCAGATACGCCAGATAGGCTTGCACCTCGTCGTTGGTGAGCTGATCCGGGGACCGCAGCCGGATCACGCTCGCGGCCCTTGTCCTCGCCGCGCTCGTCGTCACGGCCTCGATCGTCCTCGACCGGTTCCCCGAGATGACTTCCGACTTCCTCACGCGCCTTGCTGACCGCGATCCCCTGGGGACGAGCGGACACAACGTGCACGAGATGAAGGACATGGGCGGGAAGGCGAGGCCATGAGGCCAAAAGCGTCCTGGCTGATCCTGTTGCTCCTGCTCCTGGCCGTGCACACAGCCCTGGCGGCGCCGACGACGGTCGTGCTGGCCGTCGACGGCATGACCTGAGGCGCCTGACCCCTCGCGGTCAAGCGAGCCCTGGAGGGGCTCAAGGGCGTGAACCGGGCGGACGTGAGCTTCCGAGACAAGGACGCGCGCGTCACGTTCGATCCAGCGCAGGTCACGATCGATCAGCTCATCGAACGTCTCGAACGGATGGGCCCCGATGAGGAGCTGGCCATTGATCAGAAACGTGGGCGGGCCGCTAGCGCCCAGCTTGCGGGCGAGGGCGGACTCGCGGCGGACGCGGTCCGCATGTCGGCCCGACGCGAGGCAGGCCTCCATGGTCCCTCGATCCAGCCGCAAGTCCTCCATGAGCTGCGGCTCGGTGAAGCCGAGCCGACCGGCCCGCTCGAAGAGGCGGTCATGATAGGCCCAGAACTTTCCCTGCTCCCGCGCGCACTCGGCCGCCTCCGCGGCTCTCTCCGAGAACGGCGCGAGCACCGCGAGATGGCGGTAGATGAACCGCGCCTTCCCCGTCTTGACGTAGTCGGCCTCGATCTTCGGCAATGTCTCCTTCCAGAACTTCCGGCAGTAGCTGCACTGCAAGTCCGAGAACTCCACGATCGTGATCGGGGCATCTTCACGACCCTTGGCGGGGCCGGGGGCGCGCTCGGCTTCGGCGACGAGCGTCTCGCGGGTGACCTGGGCTTGGTCTCCCATCGCACGCCCCGTGCCGAGCGCGACGAAGGCCAGCGACAGAGCCAGGGAGAGGAGCATGCCCCGCGAGCGCGCCACGTTCCTCGTCACGGCCGCCATCTCACCGCGCTCTCGTCGCCGGCCGACCCTGCTCGAGCACCGGCCGCCACGTCCGCCCGGCGTCCCGCGACTGAAGAACCATCGAGTCTGTCGTGGCGAGCGCCACGTTGTCGCCTGGACCGACGGCGATCGCCACCACCGGCGTCCGCCCGCCCCTCGCGAGGGAGGTCGCCTCCCACGTGGCGCCGCCGTCTCGACTGCGCATGAGCCCGCGGTCCGGCCGCACGACGTAGGCATACACCTGCGCCGCGTCGCCCGGATGGTAGGCGATCGCGGTCACCGGCGCATCGGCGGGCAAGGCCGCCACGGGCGACCACGTGGCGCCGCCGTCGCGACTCACCATCAGTCCGGCCCTCGTCCCGGCGAGCAGTGGTTCGTCGGCGGAGGGGCTGGCCGCGAGGCTCAGCACATTCGCGAGCCCGGGCGCTGCCAGCCGCTCAGCCGTCCAGGAGGTCGTCGAGATGCGATACAGCCCTGTCTTCCCCGCGACGCTCCACCCGTACAGCGTCCCGCCGCGTGTCGGGCTGTAGGCGAGCGCATGGAAGTCGGCCTCTCCCTTGAAGGCCACCGTCTGCCACGTCCGGCCACCGTCACGGCTCACGAGCAGCCCGAGGTTGCCGACGCCCTGTTGCCGGTACGTGGCCAGGTCCGGGTGGCCACTGGCGTAGATGAGACCCGACTCGCGCGGGTGCGCGGTGAAGCCCATCAGGTCGAAACGATGGTTCCCGACCCACTCGAGCGCGCCGTTCGGACGAACGCGCACGAGGCCGGTGTGCGTCGCGACGTAGAGCGCGTCGGGATCGCGGCCGTCCACCGCCAGGCCGTGAATGTGGTGGACCTCCGGCGAAGCGGTCTCGGACTGGGCCAGGACGATGCGATCGCCGCTTCCGAGCACGATCACGAGCACGGATGCCAGTGCGATCACGGCTCCTTGTCGGATGGTCACGCGTGTGCCTCCGCGTTCAAGGGTTTCTCCTCATGGCGGGCTGCCGGGAACGCGTCCGAGCGGCGGCCGAGGGCCCGGTCACCGAATCGACTGGTACTGCCTGCCCTGTCCGGCCGCCTGGCTGACAACGCCTTGCCGCGCCTCCTCGATCCGGGCCTCGAGCGTCGCGCGCCCGATCAGCCCGATGTGCTTCGACGCGATCCGCCCCTCGCGCGTCACGAAGAACAGCTCGGGGATCCCGTAGACGCCATAGTCCACGGCGATCCGGGAGCCGGCATCGCGCCCGTTGGGGAACGTCAGGCCAAACTCTCGGATGAACGCCCGCGCCGCCGCCTCCTGGTCCTGGAAGTTGACGCCGACAAACACCACGCCCCGGTCGCGGTAGGCCCGCCACGTGGCCTCGAGAAGGGCCGCCTCCTCCTGACACGGGACGCACCAGGACGCCCAGAAGTCGATGACGACGACCTTGCCGCGGTGCTCGGCGAGCGAGAAGCGTCCGCCGTCGAAGAGCGGCAGCGAAAACGGCGCTGCCGGCCGGCCCAGCAACGGCGACGGGATCTCCCTCGGGTCTGTCCTGAAGCCGTAGGCCAGAAGGCCCAGCAGGACGAGCATCGGACCGAGCATCAGCGCGAGCCGCTTCCACATCACTGCCCTCGGCAGTCAAGGCAGGCCAGAGCCTCGCCCAAGCGTTGGCGCATCCCGTCGTCCTCATCGCTCCGCGAGCAGCGTCCGCAGGTTCTCGCGCAGCCGGGTCAACGACTCCGGATCATCGAAGCGGTGGTAGGCGCGGATCCGCGCCGCGCGATCCACGAGGACGAGGCGGGGGCTGTGCATGATCAGCCCGGTCGAGCCGTGAGACGCGAAGGCCGGAGCCGGCGCCATCGACCCGCGGAGGCGGCCGGTGCGGGCGGCTTCCGCCCCCGTGACGCCGAGCCGGAACCCGTCCCTCGCCAGCGTGTAGATCGCCGCCCTGGACCCCGTGAGAAACAGCCATCGATCCGGATCGGCCTGATAGCGCCGGGCGTACGCCGCGAGCACGGCTGGCGTGTCGTGGTCCGGATCCACCGTGATCGACACGAACCGCAGCGTGGGCGAGGCGACGAATTCCCGCGCGAGCCGGCTCACGGCGAGACTCTGGAGCGGACACGTCTCCGTGCACTCGGTGTAGATGAAGTTGGCCAGCCAGATCGCGCCGCGCAGGTCCGCCAGGCTGACCGACCGGCCGCTCCGCTCGATCAGCGCGAAGTCGGGCACGGTGCCATAGTCGCCCAGCGTGTCGGCACTGCCCTCCGGCGCGCGCGACGCCGGCGCGCCCGCCCACTCGCGCGCGACGCCGAGCACGACCACCAGGCCCGCGGTCACGAGCACGGCTGACCCGAGCGGCAGCAGCCAGCTTCCACGGCTCATGCGAGCCTCAGCCCGTGGCGCGCGTGGCAGGTGTCTCCGATGAGCTGCCGGAACAGGTCCTGGTCGATGGCCTTCGCCTCCCCGAGATCCCGTCGCTCGAGCTCGTCGAGCATGCGGCGGACCCGGTGTGCCGCCGCTTCGCGCTGGGCCTGCTGGGCCGGCGTCAGCGCCAGCACGCCCCGCCGCACCCCGAACGCCAGGCATTCCTCGGCATGCCCCAGCAGCTTGAGCTTGGCGTCCACCTCGTACCAGGACGCGCCAGGCTGGCCGGCGCGTGCCCCGTAGAAACGCTCGATCAGCGCGACGTCGGCGCCGAGTCGCCAGACCAGTAGATCCGCCTGCCGCCGCACCCGCTCGACGCGATCCGTCCCCACGTAGCCCGCCTGGAGGGCCGTCAGGAGGGCGTAGAGCATGTGGGTGCCCCCGCACGTGAACGAGTGCACCGGCGCCTTGGCCGCCTCGGGGCGATTCTCCCGCATGGCCTGGGCGATGGGCCGCGAGGCCTCCTCGAGCAGGCCGAGCGCACCCTCGACGACGACGTCCAGGTCCACCACCTCACCCCACGCATTGCTCCACCGCGGCCGCACCGGCGAGGTTGTCCGCGCGAAGGCGATGAGGCTCCACGGCAAGGCGTTCGGCACCGCGCCGACCTCCCGGGGGCGGAACCGCGCGCGGGCGCCCTCCACCACGTCGCCGAGCGTGCGACGCCTCCCGTCGTGCGTGAACGCGTGCCCGAGCGCGACCCCCGGCTCGAGAAGCGCCTCGGCCAGGAACGCGTTGGGGTGGACCTCGACGTCAGGGGCGAAGGCCAGAACCCGCGCGCCGCCGGCGGGAACCGAGATCAGGACGTGCTCGAGGAGGTGGTCCACCGCGAGCCGGCCGCCTCGAACCGTGAAGTCGCGCCCCATCGTGCGAACCCCGTGCGCCATCGCCCACGGGTCCTCTGGGACCGTCGAATACCGCTGGATGATCCCGTCCCCGTCGCCGGCCGCCGCCTGGCCAGGAGCGCGGCCCGCCACGCCGAGGGCCAGAAGCATGCCCGTTCCCAACAGGATCTGGCGCCGGCTGACGGCCGGATGGCAGGTGGCCGCGAAGAAGCCTCCGGCTGTCGCGACACATGGGTCCGACCCAGGCCGCGTCATCCGGCGATCTTCACGAGGGCGATCATGCCGCCCTCCATGTGCATCGGCTTGTGGCAGTGGAAGAACCAGTCCCCCGGATTGTGGGCGGTGAACTCGATCTCGACCGCGCCCATGTGCGCCTCCACGTCCACGCTGTCCTTGACGAGCGGCACATCGAGGCGCCGGCCGTTGACGGCCAGCACCTCGGAACGCTCGTCGACCGAGCGTCCCGGGAGTCACTGGCGCATTGTCCATGTCGGTCCTCCGTCGCGCCGTCATCGTCCGTCCGGCTCGCAGCGCTCGACGAGGAAGCGCTTCAACTCGTCGAGGCTGCCGAAGACGACCTGGGCGCGGTCGCCCTGCATCCCCTGCGGCGCCAGGACCGGCGTCCCGGCCTCGGGGCCGCGGGGGCTCGAGTCGGTCTTGAAGCGCAGGTTGAACTCCCAGAACGGCGTGGTGCGGCCGGCCTCGGTCGTGACGTGGTACGCGTCGCCACAGTGGCGGATGGCGGTCACCCGGCGGTCCTTGCCGACCCGCTTCAAGTCGGTCGTGGGCCCGGCGCCGATCATCATTCCCCCGGCTTGCGCGGGCGGCGCCTTCCCCTCGGCCAGCGCCTTCAGGTAGGCGATCAGGTCAGCTCGCTGCCGCGCGTCCGCGACGCCAGGGAAGGTCATCGTGGTCTCCGGGACGACCGCCGCGGGGCGCGCGAGCCACCGGTCGAGCGTCGCGGCGTCCCAGGTGACGCCGGCGTGCTTCAGCGCGGCGGAGTAGCGTCCGAACCCGTAGACGGTGGCGGCCCGCCGGCCCCAGATGGCGGCCAGACTCGGGCCGGTCAGCTGAAGGCCGGGCTCGAGGGAGTGGCAGGCCGCGCACTGTCGGAACAGCATGGCGCCGCGGGCCGGGTCGCCCGTCGCTGGACCGGCCCCGGCGCGTGATCTCATCGGCGCCAGCAACGCAAGCCAGCAGAGCATCGAGGCGAGCGCGAGAACGACGAGGACGCGAGCGCAGGTCTTCATCCACACGTCTCCCAGTGACGTCCGGCTGGACCTACCCCACCGTCCGCTCGGTTCGCAGCCGGTGCTCGATCAACGCGGACTCGCCCCGAGCGCCGTCGCGGATCCTGACCGCCTCCACGACCTCGGAGACGAAGATCATCCCGTCCGCGCTGATCCCGCCGCGGCACTGATCCTCGATCAGCTGGATCAGCCGCTCCAGCTGCGGGTCCGCGCAGACGATCTCGAGCTTGACGATCGCCAGATACCGGTAGCGAGCGACGATGCCGGCCCGGTAGCCTTCGAAGGGATTGGCCTCGTAGCCATAGCCCAGCGGATGGATCTCGATCACCGAGACGCCCGGAGCGCCCGCCGCGCGGAGCTTCTCCACCAGATCGTCGACCTCGTCACGTCGGATGTACGCTCGGATCTCCTTCATGGCCGTCCCTCCTCGTCAGCCCGCTCGACGGTGAGCCGCTCGGCGCCATCACCGAGACTCGCTCCACTGACGCCCTCCGTCCGCGCTGCGGTACACATTCCCCTCCACGGTGATGGCGTAGACTTCGTCCGGCTTCCTGGGGTTCACGGTCACGGCCGCCGCGCTGCTCGGGCCGCTCGCCGCCCGCGTCCACGCCCGGCCCGCGTTGTCGCTGCGAAAGACCCCCTCGCGCATGGCCACATACATCACCTTGGGGTTCGCTGGATCCACCGCGAAGCCGTTGATCGTCCCGGTGGGCAGACCGCCCACCGCGCGCCATCCTCAGAAGCAGTCGGCGCTTTGCTGCAGCCCCTCGCCCGTGCCCGCGTAGAGGAAGATCCCTCCCATGCCCGTCGGGATGTTGACCGAGGTGAGCACCTTCGTCTCTCCGGCGGGGCCGTCGTCGACGCGCACCCACTTCTGGCCGCCGTCGCTCGTCCGGTAGAGTCCCGCGCCCGCCTCGCGCACGAGCGCATGGAGCTTCGACGGCACGACGGGGTGGATGGCGAGGCCGTGGACGTCGAGCCCGCGGAGTCCGACGTTCACGGCGGCCCAGGTCTTCCCACCATCGACGCTCTTCAGCACACCGGCCTCGTGCGTGCCCACGTACAGCACGTCCGCTTCACCGGGATGCGGGGTCACGCTCATCACGTCCAGGCCGGGACCGATCGAGGGAAGCGAGAGCTTCGTCCAGGTCCGACCGCCGTCCTCGCTGCGGAACAGCCCGGCGTGGGCGCCGAGCCACAGGGTCCGGCCCGCCACGTCGAAGGCGAGAGCGTGAACGTGCTCGAATGCCGGCTTCGGCGCGCCAGCGCCCTGAGCCCCGGCGAGTGATGCGCTCAGGAGCGTGAGGACGAGCGCGAGCGTTCCCAACGCCCTACGCACGACGATCCCCCTTGTCGGGCATGTCGCGCTGGACCTCAGGCCCGCCTTGGTGATGTATGTTCCTCATCGCGCGCATCATGAAATACATGCCGAGCGGGCAGGCGAGGAACGCGATCGCGGTCAGCAGGGTGCCGCCGGCGGCGGCCGAGCCACCACTCCAGACCAGCGGGACCGCGAGGAGGAGCAGGAGCGGCGCAGCCCAGCAGGCGCCCCGCTTCAGGGAGTCGCGCCAGCCCTGCTGGCCGGCTGGCAGCCGCGCGCACGCCCCCGCGTGGTCGGCTCGCGTCGACGTCTCACGCGCGGAGCCGGCCGCCGCCTCCATCCGTCTCGCCCGCACGCCGGCGACGAACTCGTCAGCGTGCGCGAGCGAGCAGAAGCGCTCCCCGAAACGCTCGAGGGCATCCGCGTCGGGCGGGACCCGACGGCCGCAGTAGGCGCAGTGCGCGGTCGCCTCGATCGACGGTGTTGCTCGCTCGCCTTCGCGGCAGCCATCGCTGGGCCGCGGACCGTCGGCTTCCTGCTGATGCCCCGCATCGGGACCGGTGAGATGCCAGTCAGCCCGTGTGTCGTGACCTCGCCTCATCGGGATCCTCCATCGCGTCCCCAGCCATCCAGGGACACCAGTCCCGGGACGGAAGGGCGCTCACGTGTTCGGTGTACTGCTTGCTGAGCGGGACGGAGGTCAGGCGGCGGGAGGCGAACGCGGAGCGAGCGGGCTGACCGGTCGGGAGATCGGCGGGCCGAGGCGCGATGCCACCGGCAGGGTCCAGCTCGGCAGCGGCGGCACATCGAACGCCGCGAAGGTGGCCGCGGCCGCCGGACCCGGGAGCTCTCGCAACGGGGAGAGGGTCTGATCCAGCCGGGCGCACGTGATGCGTGGCTCGCACCCGGCTCCGAAGCAGTCCTGGCCGACCATCACCATGCCCGCCTGTGCGAAGCTGGCGACGCACATCAATGCGGTCAGCGCCAGGAGGGTCACGGCAACAGCGCAGGTCGGAAGCCGGAACGATCTCACGGCGACACCCATGCCGCCACTATATGCCGCACCGCTGCTCGGCGCAACGCCAGCGGACTCAGCAACACCGCGCTGTGGCGTGGCGCCTGCCCCTCCTTGGGGCTGCGGCTCCTTGGGCGGACGGCATTTGCAGGCGCTTCGGAGGTCACGGGAACGAGGGCGGAGCCGGCGAGGAAGAGAGGCTCGCGTCGCAGATCGCGATGTTGACTGTGCTCCGGGTGGTGTACGTTCAAACTCACGCGGTCCGTTGGCTCGCATGCGCTCGCCACGGCCGCTCGACGGCAGCGGGAAACCAACCCGAGAGAGGAGAATGAGGGTGGATCAGCGAAGGCAGGAAATGGGCATGAGCTGGGGCCAATTCGCGGCGATGGTCGTGGTCTCGACGTTCATCATGTTGTTCCTGATGTACCAGCTCGTGTCGCGAAGCAGCGCGTGCCACTGCTCGCGCGGCACGCGGACGATACAGGGGCGCCACGCATCCCATGCCCCGGACTAGCGCGTCCGCCTCGCCTTGCCCATGCCCAAAGATGGATACGGTGGCCGGAGAGACGGCACGTGAAGCGAGCGGTGCGTGGGTGCGTGGCCGGCATGGCGCCTCGCGCGACGTCGCGGTACGATGCACGCTCGCTGAGCACCCTGCGGGATCGCCGCGGTCCGGTCACGAACGCCATGCGTCGCGGCGACGGCTCCCTGCAGGTGTGGCGGATGCATCGTGGGCGGCGACCCGCTCGATCTCCGCGGCCAGCGCCTGGATCTTCGCGGCCGCGACGACCGCATGAACCCAGACGGCGGCGGGCCTCATCAGCCCGCCGCCGCCGACGTCCGCAGAACGTACCACACGCCCCGTCAGCTGCCGAGCCGGCGCAAGAGCCGCAGCTCGACCAGGGAAGCCAGCGTTCGGCGCGCTGATTCCCTCGAGATGCCACACCGTTCCATGACGTTCTCCCGCCGCACCCCACCGCTGGCAGACGCCAACCGGAGCGCCTCGGCCTGGTATGGGTTGAGCGCCGTGGTGATCACGGGTCCGAACGTGACGGCGGTCGGCGGCGGCCCTGCCGGCGCGGCACGCCGTAGCGCAGGAAGTATCACGTCCTCGCGCCGCACGAGGCCGCGACGCCGAACCGCCATGGCCCTGTGTACAACTCGTTCCAGTTCGCGTACGTTTCCGGGCCAGGAATCGGCCTCAAGTACCGCCAGAGCCTGAGGCGTGAACCCTTCAACGGCGAGCTGATCCTCGCGGTTACATCGGATGCGGAAGTGCTCGATGAGCAACGGGATGTCCTCGCGGCGCGCCCGCAGCGCCGGCACCTCGAGGGTGGCGCCCCACAGACGATAGTAAAAGTCCTCCCGGAAGTCGCCCCGCTCGACAGCACTTTCGAGGTTGCGGTGGGTCGCCGCGATCACGACAACACCCGTTCTGTTGTGGAGCATGGAACCGAGGAGGAGGAGACGAATGGCCGACGACCTTCTCGATCAGCGTCAGGCGGCATCGCGGCTGGGTGTGCCATCAGTCCGCACGCTCGAGTCCTGGCGACGCCGCGGCTACGGGCCTCGCTTTCTCCGGCTGTCACCCCGTCTCGTCAGATACCGCGCGAGCGACATCGATCGATGGCTCGAGGCGCGCGCCGTCGGGGTGCAAGAGACGGCTGAGATCTCGCGGCCCGGGAACCGGCGCCGGGGGCGGTGACGCAGGCGCCCGGATGGCGAAATGCGCCTCGCGGGTGTCTACATGACGTCTACACGGAGCAACGGGCACTTCCGGAGTGTCTCGGAAGTGCCCGTTTTGATGGTGGGCCGTCAAGGACTCGAACCTTGGACCCGCTGATTAAGAGTCAGCTGCTCTACCAACTGAGCTAACGGCCCGTGCTCGCGGCCGCCGCGCCACCTCGCGGGACCGACGCGAATCAAA
>Ga0187893_10011061_pt1 | contig 13214 bp, 9 predicted proteins | sample MA1701074metaG_FD_139574 | JGI IMG/M metagenome (GOLD analysis project Ga0187893, IMG submission 139574) | White microbial mat communities from a basaltic lava cave in the Kipuka Kanohina Cave System on the Island of Hawaii, USA - MA170107-4 metaG ...
ATAGCCAGTCGCGCGCGGTGGTCTGCGCGATGCCGAGATCGTTGGCGATCGCGTTCAGGTTGAGCAACTGGCCGACGCGCGCCGCCATCAGGCGCAGGAAGCGCTGGAACTGCAGCAGGTCGGCGACGCGGCTGATCTGGCGCACGTCGCGCTCGACATAAGTGGCGACGTAGCCGGCGTGCCAGTCGGCGGGCTCGACCGGTTGGTCGAACAGTGCGGGATAGGCGCCGATGACGAGACGCTCGTCCAAGCTCATCCGGTCGAATACGGCCGGTGCCTCCGCGTGCGCCAGCGGCAGCAACTCCAGGTAGCCGGCGCGTCCCGCCAAGCTCTGGCTTACCGCGCTGCCGAGCAGCAGGTTCTGCGAACCGGTGAGGATGAAACGGCCCGGCGCGCGCGCGGCATCGACGGCCGTTTGCAGGTACGACAGCAGCTCGGGGACGCGCTGCGCCTCGTCGATCACGACGCCTTCGCTGTGCCCGGCAAGGAATCCGCGCGGGTCGCTCGCGACGCGCAGCTGCACGTCCGGATCCTCGAGCGAGACGTAGGCGTGGCGCGCGAAAGCATGCCGCGCCAGCGTCGTCTTGCCGGACTGGCGCGGGCCGGTCAGCACGACGACGGGAAAGCCCCGCGCCAGACGCAGCAACCGGGCCAGGGCGATGCGCGCGAACACTTTACAGTTTGAGCTTTGAAAGCTGAAATTGTATACGGGCGCAAGTCTGCGAGAGGCGAGAGCCGAGTCGGGGCAGGGTGTCGATCCAAGATCCAGGATGGGCACCGGAGCGACGGTGAGATTTCGGCCGGAGCGAGGCACTTACTTGAGCTGCATCACCGCGCGCCGACAAGCTCGGCATGAAGATGGTTCCGGCCGAACAACCGGCCTGAGACGCTCGTTGCGGGTCAAGGCGCGGGAGCGAGTTTCTTAAGAGGCCAGGTTCCGAGGTCGCTTGTGTTCCCCGCAGAGACAGAGGCCCTTCCGTCGGGCTCGAGTCGCATCGTTGCCTTAGCCCAGCCTTAGCCCCTGAGGCGGTTGTGCCTGTCAGCTCCTTGCCGAACCAGGTGTCTTGGATCTCCTTTGCGGAGACCGGCCCATCCTGCGCAAGTGCGCAGTTCGCATAGCCGGCAAACAGGTACAGAGCGACGACAACTGCTTGACTGCGCATGGTGAACCTCCACCGGTGGTTGGGCGGCCTAAACGCTCGACATGGGCGGACGGACGGGTTACGCGTCTGCGGGTTCAAAGGCCGCTACGGGCACTTGACGGCCAACGGCCACTGACCTACGAAGGGCCTTGATGCGCTCGATTTCATGCATGGTCCGCGCGGTGAAGTACGACTCACCGCAGCGCGGGCACGACCACAGGGGGATGCCTTCGATGATCAGGAGCGCCGCACCCGTGCCGAAGCTTCGGGTGACGTGCTTGAGCTGCAATGGCCCGCCGCCACAATCGGCGCACCGATGCTCAGCAGAAGAAGACAGTGATGACGATGAGCTTGCCGGCGAAGCCGACTTTGACGACGACTTCGGCGCCCGAGCCGTCGAGCGTGACGCCCGCGACGACGCACTTGGCTTCTCGAGTTTGGGCGTCGCGCTGGCGCTCTTTGACCTGCCCGGTAAGGATGATGTTCTCGAGGTCGAGGATGGAGAGGTTGTCATCTGATTGTCGCCCGCGCCATGGCGCGCAGTGTACGAAGCAGAGTGTTCGAGTCGGTGGGAGGTGACGCCGGCTTTGCCGGGCACCTTGAGCCCGAGGGGGGCCGGGCTGGCCCGGCCCCCCGGGGCGCTCAAGAGCCGATCACTCCGAGCTGCGTACCCAGCGCCTCGAAGGCGATGCCGTTCAGCCGTGCACAGCCAGAAGAGCGATGCCGGTGGCGAGTCGAGGTGGTGGTGCACGTCGAAGGGGACAGTAGTCCGCGATGGCTCGCAGGCTTCGACTTGGTGTAGGCCGCTTGCTCGAAGGTGGAGACGGGCGGCAGAGTGCGAGCCGAAGGCGTGCGCGCGCGCATCTCGATCTGACGCATCGCCGCGTTCACTCCTCGTCGCTGCGCCCGTCGACGGCTTCGCGCAGCGCCTTGCCGGGCTTGAAGTGCGGCACCAGCTTCTCGGGGATCATCACCTGCTCGCCCGAGCGCGGGTTGCGGCCGGTGCGCGGAGGGCGGCGATTGATCGAGAAGCTGCCGAAGCCGCGGATCTCGATGCGGTGCCCGCGTGCGAGCGCGTCGGACATCGCATCCAGGATCGTCTTCACCGCGAACTCGGTGTCGCGCTGCGTCAGCGCCGCGAAGCGCTCGGCAAGCTGCGCCACCAGGTCGGAGCGGGTCACGGGTCGGTCTCGCCCGCGACTCAGCGCTGCTCGTCCTTCGTCGTATCCAGCTTCGCGCGCAGCAGTGCGCCGAGGCTGGTCGTGCCCGCGGTCTCGCGCTCGTTGCTCTGCGACAGGCGCTGCATCGCTTCCTGCTGGTCGGCCGAGTCCTTGGCCCTGATCGACAACTGGATCGAGCGCGTCTTGCGGTCGATGTTGATGATCAGCGCCGACACCTCGTCGCCTTCCTTCAGCACGTTGCGCGCGTCCTCGACGCGGTCGCGGCTGATCTCGGAGGCGCGCAGGTAGCCCGTCACGTCGGGCGTGAGCTGGATCTCGGCGCCGCGCGGATCGACGCTCCGCACCTTGCCGGTGACCGTCGAGCCGCGCTCGTTGACCGACGTGAAGCTCGTGAACGGGTCGGAATCGAGCTGCTTGATGCCGAGCGAGATGCGCTCGCGCTCGACGTCGATCGCGAGCACGATCGCCTCGACCTCCTGGCCCTTCTTGTAGTTGCGCACCGCCTGCTCGCCGGGCTCGCTCCACGACAGGTCCGACAGGTGTACCAGCCCGTCGATGCCGGCCGAGAGGCCGACGAAGACGCCGAAGTCGGTGATCGACTTGACCGGGCCCTTGACACGGTCGCCGCGCTTCACCGATTCGGAGAACTCCTCCCACGGGTTGGCCTTGCACTGCTTCATGCCGAGCGAGATGCGGCGCTTGTCCTCGTCGATCTCGAGCACCATCACTTCGACCTCGTCGCCGAGCGAGACCATCTTCGACGGCGCGACGTTCTTGTTCGTCCAGTCCATCTCGGAGACGTGAACCAGGCCCTCGATGCCGGGCTCGATCTCGACGAAGGCACCGTACTCGGCGATGTTGGTGACCTTGCCGAACAGGCGCGTACCGGTCGGGTAGCGGCGCGACACGCCGTGCCACGGGTCGTCGCCGAGCTGCTTGATGCCGAGCGAGACGCGGTTCTTCTCGGCGTCGAACTTCAGCACTTTCGCGGACAGTTCCTGGCCGACCTGCACCACTTCGCTCGGGTGACGCACGCGGCGCCACGCCATGTCGGTGATGTGCAGCAAGCCGTCGATGCCGCCCAGGTCGACGAACGCGCCGTACTCGGTGATGTTCTTCACCACGCCGCGCACGACCGCGCCCTCGGACAAGGTTTCGAGCAGCTTGGCGCGCTCCTCGCCCATCGACGCCTCGACCACCGCGCGCCGCGACAGCACCACGTTGTTGCGTTTCCGGTCGAGCTTGATGACCTTGAACTCCATCGTCTTGCCCTCGAACGGGCTCATGTCCTTGACCGGCCGCGTGTCGAGCAGCGAGCCGGGCAGGAACGCGCGGATGCCGTTCACCAGCACGGTGAGGCCGCCCTTGACCTTGCCCGAGACGGTGCCGGTGACGAAGTCGCCCGATTCGAGCGAGTTCTCCAGCGAGAGCCACGAGGCGAGGCGCTTTGCCTTGTCGCGCGACAGGATCGTGTCGCCGTAGCCGTTCTCGATCGCGTCGATCGCGACCGAGACGAAATCGCCGGGCTGCACTTCGAGCTCGCCCTTGTCGTTCTTGAATTCCTCGATCGGAACGTAGGCCTCGGATTTGAGGCCGGCGTTGACCACCACGAAGTTGTAATCGACGCGGACCACCTCGGCCGTGATCACCTCGCCCGAGCGCATCTCGGAGCGTTTCAGCGATTCTTCGAACAGGGCGGCGAACGAGTCCGGCCCTTGGTTGGCGGTGGTCTGGGATTGGGGCATGGATGACTTCCTGCGACGCCGGCGCGGCCGGCGGGTTTACGGTTGCACAACCGGCGCTCGTGGCGTGCCTTGCGGCACTGGGGGTGAGCGACGGGCCCTGAGTGCGGCTCTCAATCGAACCGCCTGCGTTGCTGCCACCACGCGAGCACCTGGTCGGCCGAAGCTTCGATCGAGAGCGCCGAGTTGTCGAGCAGCACCGCATCTGCGGCCGGAACCAGCGGAGACAAGGCGCGCGATTGATCGCGCACGTCGCGCGCCTCCAGCGCCAGCCGAAGGGCGTGGATGTTAGACGCTACGCCCTTCGAAATCAACTGCTTGTGGCGCCGTTCGGCGCGTCGCTCGGCGCTCGCGGTGAGGAACACCTTGAGCGCCGCGCCGGGAAAGACGACGCTGCCCATGTCGCGCCCGTCGGCCACCAGCCCCGGCGCGCGGCGGAAGGCGAGCTGCAGGCCGTGCAGCGCCGCGCGCACCGGCGCCAACGCCGCGATGCGCGAGGCGAGGGCGCCGACCTCCTCCTGCCTGAGCGCGTCGCTCACGTCGCGCGCGCCGAGCCAGGTGCGCCCGGCGTCGAAACGCAGCGCGAGCCGGGCCGCGATCGCGGCCAGCGCTGCCTGGTCGTGGTGCGCGGTCCCGCCGTCGAGCGCGACCAGCGCGGTCGCGCGATACAGCGCGCCCGAGTCGAGGTGGTGGTAGCCGAGCGCCTCGGCGACGCGCCCGGCCAGCGTGCCCTTGCCGGAAGCGGTCGGCCCGTCGATCGCGATCACGGGCACGTCGGCCGCGTCGGCGCGCGCGACCGAGAACAGCACGTCGAAGTAGTCGGGGAAGGTCTTCGCGGTCACCTTCGGGTCGAGGATGCGCACCGCAACCGGCGGCTCCGCGCCGGCGAGCGGGTTGAACGCGGCGAGCGCGAAGCACATCGCGACGCGGTGGTCGTCGTAGGTGCGGATGGCTGCGGCGCGCCATTGCGCGGGCGGCGTGATGGCGATCCAGTCGGCGCCTTCTTCGACCGTCGCGCCGAGCCTGCGCAGCTCGGCCGCCATCGCGGCGATGCGGTCGGTCTCCTTGACGCGCCAGCTCGCGATGTTCTTGAGGAGCGTGCGGCCGCGCGCGAACAGCGCCATCACCGCCGACGTCATCGCCGCGTCGGGAATGTGGTTGCAATCGAGTTCGACCGGGTCGAGCGGCCAGCGCCCGCGCCGCACCTCGAGCCAGCCCGCGCCGCTCGCGATCTCGGCGCCCATCGCGCGGGCGGTGTCGACGAACGCCACGTCGCCCTGGATCGAATCGCTGCCGACGCCTTCGATGCGGAGCGGTTCGTCCTGCGCGGCGAGCGCGCCGAGCGCGATGAAGTACGACGCCGACGACGCGTCGCCTTCGACGTGCAAGGTGCCGGGCGAGCGGTACGTCGCGGCGGCGTCGAGCGTGAAGCGGCGGAACCCGTCGTCGTCGACGCGTACGCCGAAGCGCGCGAGCAGCTCGAGCGTGATGCGCACGTACGGCTTCGAGATCAGCTCGCCTTCGACCTCGACCGCGCGCGCGGCGCCGCCCGGCACGAGCGGCAGCGCGAGCAGCAGCGCGGAGAGGAACTGGCTCGAGACGCTGCCGCGCACCGACAGCGGCCGCGCCTGCAAGCCCTCGCCGGCGTGCACGCGGAGCGGCGGATAGCCGTCTGCTCCGAGGTAGTCGATGCCGCAGCCGAGGGCGCGCAACGCGTCGACCAGGTCGCCGATCGGCCGCTCGTGCATGCGCTCGACGCCGGACAGCTCGAACTCGCCGCCGTCGCGCGCGGCGAGCAGCGCGAGCACCGCGGTGAGCGGGCGCATCGCGGTGCCCGCGTTGCCGAGGAAGAGGCGCGCTTTGCGCACGGCAAGGCGCGCGCCGAATCCGGTGACGCGCGCCGTGCCGCGATCGAATTCGATCGAGCCGCCGAGCAGGCGCAGCGCCTCGACCATCACGTGCGTGTCGTCCGCGTCGAGCACGTCGTGCAGCACGGTCGTGCCCTCGCACAAGGCGGCGAGCAGGAGCGCGCGGTTCGAGATGCTCTTCGAGCCCGGCAGGCGCACCGTTCCGCCCGCCGAGCGCAGCGGCGGCACGTCGAGAAACGGCGCCGAGACCATCGCGGCCGATCAGCGGTTCGACGCCGCCTTGCCCGCGCTCATCTGCCAGTTGGCGCGCCCCTCCGAAGCGAGGCGGATCAAGCCTTCGAGCGCCTCGGCGTTGCCCGACAACATGACGTGTTCCATCGCTTCGAGCGCATGCTTGAAGCGCTGCGTCTGCTTCAGGATCTCCTCGCGATTCGAGACCAGGATGTCGCGCCAGACCATCGGGTCGCTGGCGGCGATGCGCGTGAAATCGCGAAACCCGGGCCCGGCGAGGGTCAGGAAGTCGCGCCCGGACGGCTGCTTGGAGACGGCGTTGAAGTACGCGAACGCGAGCAGGTGCGGCAGGTGGCTCACCGCCGCGAACGCCGCGTCGTGATTCTCGGGCGACATCTTCAGCACCTGCGCGCCGATCGCGGCCCACACGTCGGTCGCTTTCTGCACCAGCTCGGGCAGGGTCTGCGCGAGCGGGGTCAGGATCACCTGGCGGCCCGAGTACAGCGAGGCGTCGGCATGGCCGACTCCGCCCGACTCCTTGCCCGCGATCGGATGCGCCGGAACGAACGAGCCGACGCGCTCCTTCAACACGCGGCGCGCCGCGTCGACCACGTCGCGCTTGGTGCTGCCGACGTCCATGAACAGCACGTTCGGCTCGACCAGGTGGCGGATCGCGCGGAACGTCGTCTCGCTCGCCGCGACCGGCACCGCGAGCAGCACGATGTCGGAGCCGGAGACGGCGAGCAGCGCCGATTCGGCCGCCACGTCGATGACTCCGAGGCGGCGCGCCTTCTCGGTCGTCGACGGCGACTTGCTGTAGCCGACGACGCGCTTGACGAGCCCGGCGCGCTTGCACGCGAGCGCGAACGAGCCCCCCATCAATCCGCAGCCGATGACGCCGAGCTGGTTGAACATCGGATCGTCGTCGCGCTTCAGTGCACGTCGATCGGATACGTGCCGAGCAGCTTGAAGAACGCGCACACCGCGCGCAGCTCGCGCAGCGCCGCGGCCACCTGCGGCTGGTCGGGGTGGCCCTCGATGTCGATGTAGAAGTAGTACTCCCACTGCCCCGAGCGCGCGGGGCGCGACTCGAAGCGGCTCATCGAGACGCCGTGCTGCTTGAGCGGCACCAGCATGTCGTGCACCGCGCCGGGCCGGTTGATCACCGAGACGACGAGGCTCGTGCAGTCGTGCCCCGACGCCTTCGGTTGCGGATGGCGTTCGGGGTGCGTGACGATCGCGAAGCGGGTGCGGTTGTGCGGGTCGTCCTGGATCGCGGGCGCGACGACGTGCAGGCCGTACTCGCTGCCGGCGCGCTCGCTGGCGACGCCGGCGAGCGTCGCGTCGAGGCTCGCGAGGCGCGCGCCTTCGGCGTTGCTCGCGACCGGGCGGCGCTCGACGTTGGGCAGGTGGTTCGAGAGCCAGCCGTGGCACTGCGCGAGCGCCTGCGGGTGCGCGCACACCGCCTGAATGCCTTCGAGCGTGTCGGTCCTGCGCAGCAGGTTGTGGCGCACGAACAGGCTCGTCTCGCCGATGATGAACAGCGGCGTGGTCAGGAACAGGTCGAGTGAGCGCGCGACCACGCCTTCGGTCGAGTTCTCGACCGGCACGACGCCGAAGTCGGCGGCGCCCGCGGTCGTGACGCGGAACACCTCGTCGATCGACGCGCAATCGACCTTCACGATCGAGGCGCCGAAGAAGCCGAGCGCCGCCAACTCGCTGAACGTGCCGGCCGGGCCGAGGTACGCGACGCGGGTCGGCGTCTCGAGCGCGCGGCACGCCGACATGATCTCGCGCCAGATCGGCGCGACGCTGTCGAGTGCGAGCGGACCGGGGTTGGCGAGCTTGAGCGCGTCGATCACCTGCGCTTCGCGCTCGGGGCGGAACACGACCGAGCCTTGCTGCTTCTTGACTTCGCCGATGCGCCGCGCCAAGTCGGCGCGTCGGTTCAGGAGCGCGAGCAACTCGCGATCGATCGAGTCGATCTGCGCGCGCAGCGGCGTCAGGGCAGGGTCGGGGCGCGCGAGCGAGTCGGCCATGTGAATGGGGCCGGATTCTCGCACGCGGGTTGTCTCGCCGGGGCCAGCGGTTGCCAGACCGAGTGTGCAACGCGCCCCGCGGCTTTGCCCGCTGCGATCTGCCACCGATCCACGATTCAGCCGGCCTCCGAAGCGCCGTCTCCCCCGCCGTTCGCATCGTTCTCGACGATGCGCTGCAGCCCGCTCAGCTTCGAGCCGTCGTCGAGCGCGATCAAGGTCACGCCCTGCGTCGCGCGCCCCAGCTCGCGGATCTCGGCGACGCGCGTGCGCACCAGCACGCCGCGGTCGGTGATGAGCATGATCTCGTCGTCGGGCCGCACCAGGGTCGCGGCGACGACCTTGCCGTTGCGTGCGCTCTGCTGGATCGCGATCATTCCCTTCGTGCCGCGGCCGTGGCGCGTGTACTCGACGATCGGGGTGCGCTTGCCGTAGCCGTTCTCGGTGGCCGTCAGCACGCTCTGCGTCTCGTCCTCGGCGACGAGCATCGCGATCACGCTCTGCCCGGCGTCGAGCAGCATGCCGCGCACGCCGCGCGCGTTGCGCCCCATCGCGCGCACGTCGGCCTCGGGGAAGCGCACCGCCTTGCCGCCGTCGGAGAACAGCATCACGTCGTGGTGGCCGTCGGTGAGCGCCGCGCCGATCAGGAAGTCGCCCGGGTCGAGGTCGACGGCGATGATGCCGGCCTTGCGCGGGTTGGCGAACTCGTCGAGCGCGGTCTTCTTGACCGTGCCCTGCGCGGTGGTCATGAACACGAAGTGGTCGGCAGGGAAGCTGCGGAACTCGCCGGTGAGCGGCAGCACCACGTTGATCTTCTCGTCGCGCTGCAGCGGGAACATGTTGACGATCGGCCGGCCGCGGCTCATGCGCCCGCCCTGCGGCGCCTCCCACACCTTGAGCCAGTAGACGCGCCCGCGGTTCGAAAAGCACAGGATGTAGTCGTGCGTGTTGGCGATGAACAGTTGGTCGATCCAGTCGTCCTCCTTCGTCGCCGTCGCCTGCTTGCCGCGCCCGCCCCGGCGCTGCGCGCGGTACTCGCCGAGCGGCTGGCTCTTGATGTAGCCGGCGTGGCTCAACGTGACGACGACGTCGGCGGGCGTGATCAGGTCCTCGGTGTCGAAGTCGAGCGCGTTGGGCTCGATCACGCTGCGCCGCGCGCCCTGTTTCGTCTGCCCGAACTCGTGCTTCAGCGCGGCGAGTTCGGTGCCGATGATCGCGGTCACGCGTTCGGGCCTGGCCAGGATGTCGAGCAGGTCGGCGATCTCGGCCATCACCTCGCGGTACTCGCCGATGATCTTGTCCTGCTCGAGGCCGGTCAGCCGCTGCAGGCGCATCTGCAGGATTTCGCCCGCCTGTTCGTCGGAGAGGCGGTACGAGCCGTCGGCCTGCAGTCCGTAGCCCGCGGGCAGCCCTTCGGGGCGATACGCGGCGCGCCCGCCGGGGGTCGACTGCTCGGCGCGCGCGAGCATCTCGCGCACCATCTGCGAATCCCAGGTCCGGCTCATCAGCGCGCTCTTCGCGACCGGCGGCGTCGGCGAATTCCTGATCGTCTCGATGAACGTGTCGATGTTGGCGAGCGCGACCGCGAGCCCTTCCAGCACGTGCCCGCGTTCGCGCGCCTGCTTCAGCTCGTGCACGGTGCGCCGCGTCACCACCTCGCGCCGGTGGTCGAGGAACACCTCGACCAGCACCTTCAGGTTGCACACCCGCGGCTGGCCGTCGATGAGCGCGACCATGTTGATGCCGAAGGTGTCCTGCAGCTGCGTCTGCTTGTACAGGTTGTTCAGCACCACCTCGGCGTTCTCGCCGCGCTTGAGCTCGATCACGACGCGCATGCCGGACTTGTCGGACTCGTCCTGGATGTGGCTGATGCCGTCGAGCTTCTTCTCGTTGACCAGCTCGCCGATGCGTTCCTGCAGGTGCCGCTTGTTCACCTGGTACGGGATCTCGTCGACGATGATCGCCTGGCGCTGCCCGCGGTCGATGTCCTCGATGTGGCACTTGGCGCGCATCACCACGCGGCCGCGCCCGGTGCGGTAGCCCTCGCGCACGCCCGCCACGCCGTAGATGATGCCCGCGGTCGGGAAGTCGGGCCCGGGGATGATCTCCATCAGCTCGTCGACGGAAGCGCCCGGGTTCCTCAGCAGGTGCAGGCACGCGTCGACGACTTCGTTCAGGTTGTGCGGCGGGATGTTGGTCGCCATGCCGACCGCGATGCCCGCCGAGCCGTTGACGAGCAGGTTCGGCAGCCGGGTCGGCAGCACCAGCGGCTCCTTCTCCGAACCGTCGTAGTTGGGACCGAAATCGACCGTCTCCTTGTCGATGTCGGCGAGCATCTCGTGCGCGATCTTCGCGAGGCGCACCTCGGTGTAGCGCATCGCGGCCGGGTTGTCGCCATCGACCGAGCCGAAGTTGCCCTGCCCGTCGACGAGCATGTGGCGCAGCGAGAAGTTCTGCGCCATGCGCACGATCGTGTCGTAGACGGCGGTGTCGCCGTGCGGGTGGTACTTGCCGATCACGTCGCCGACGATGCGCGCGCTCTTCTTGTAAGGGCGGTTCCAGTCGTTGCTCAGCTCGGCCATCGCGTACAGCACGCGACGGTGCACCGGCTTCAAGCCGTCGCGCGCGTCGGGCAGCGCGCGCCCGACGATCACGCTCATCGCGTAGTCGAGATACGACCGCCGCATCTCCTCTTCGAGGCTGACCGGCAGGGTTTCCTTGGCGAACTGGGTCATGAAGGAGCGGGCCTTTTTGCGGCCTCGTATGAGAGGAAGACGCCGCTAGCACGACGGCGCGAGACGCAATTCTAGTTGCGAGCCCCTTGTAGCAATGGCGCAACAAGAAGGCGTGCCGGAGTGGCGGGACGCGCCTGATTCGCGCATATCGGGTGGCACAATCGCTCGTCGGTGGCGGCCCCTTTCCCAGTGCGGGTTTGCCAAGTTTTCCGATTCCGCTTTGGACGTAACGCAGACCCACTGCGATTCCTTGAGAGGAGAACCATGAAGAAACTGAACAAGGTGGCGTCGCTCTTCGCCTCCGCCGCTCTCGCCTCGACCGTCTCGGGTGTGTTTGCGCAGTCGTCGCAGCAGTCCGTCGACAACTGGCGCGGCACCGACGGCACGGCAATCAGGAACGGCACCGGCGAGTTGTGCTGGCGCGATGCCGGCTGGGCGCCCGCAACCGGAGTGCAGAAGTGCGATGGCGTGCCTCCACCTCCTCCGCCTCCCGCGCCTCCGCCTCCTCCGCCGCCTCCTCCACCGCCTCCTCCCCCGCCGCCGCCGCCGCCAGCTGCCCCCCCGCCGCCTCCTCCGCCTCCTCCGCCGCCGCCTGCCGCGCCGGTGAGCGAGAAGGTGACGTTCGCGGCCGACGCGTTCTTCGACACCGACAAGGCCGTGCTCAAGCCCGAAGGTCGCGCCAAGCTCGACGATCTGGTGAGCAAGATGCAGGGCATCAACCTCGAGGTCATCATCGCCGTCGGCCATACCGACTCGGACGGCAGCGACGGCTACAACCAGAAGCTGTCGGTGCGCCGCGCCGAAGCCGTGAAGGCGTACATGACGAGCAAGGGTGTCGAGAAGAACCGCGTCTATACCGAGGGCAAGGGCGAGAAGCAGCCCGTGGCCGACAACAAGACCCGCGAGGGCAAGGCGAAGAATCGCCGCGTCGAGATCGAAGTCGTCGGCACGCGCACGCGACGCTGATCGGATCAGCGTCTTTCCGGAACCCCGCTCCGGCGGGGTTCTTTGTTTTTGCGCGGCTCGCGAGGGCGGCGGTTTAGCATGCGCACGATGATCAACGCCGACGCGCAGGAGCTCGCCAAGTTCAGCGAACTGGCGCACCGCTGGTGGGACCCCGACAGCGAGTTTCGCCCGCTGCACCAGATCAACCCGCTGCGCCTCGACTGGATCGCGCGCCGCGTGCGGCTTTCCGGAGCCGAGGTGCTCGACGTCGGTTGCGGCGGCGGCATCCTGTCGGACGCGATGGCGCGCCGCGGCGCGCGCGTGCTCGGCATCGATCTCGCGGACAAGCCGTTGAAGGTCGCGCGGCTGCATGCGCTCGAGGCGGGCACGAGCGGGGTCGAATACCGGCAGGTCGCGGCGGAAACGCTCGCCGAGGAGCGGCCGGCGTCGTTCGACGTCGTCACCTGCATGGAGATGCTCGAACACGTCCCCGACCCGGCTTCGACGGTGCGCGCGTGCGCGGCGCTCGTGCGGCCGGGCGGCAGCGTTTTCTTCTCGACCTTGAACCGCAACCCCAAGTCGTTCGTGTTCGCGATCATCGGGGCCGAGTACCTGCTGCGCTTGCTGCCGAAGGGCACGCACGAGTACGCGAAGTTCATCCGGCCGAGCGAGCTTGCGCGCTGGTGCCGCGCCGCCGGGCTCGTCGCCAGCGAGGCGCGCGGCATGGGCTACAACCCGCTGACGCGGCGCTACGCGCTCACCGACGACACCAGCGTCAACTACCTCGTCGCGTGCAGCAAGCCGGCATGAACCGAGCCGCGCTGCGCGCGGTGCTGTTCGACCTCGACGGCACGCTCGTCGATACCGCGCCCGACCTGGCCGGCGCCGGCAACGCGATGCGCGCCGCGCGCGGCCTGACGCCGCTGCCGCTCGAAGACTTCCGCCCGATGGTGAGCCACGGCGCGCGCGGCATGCTCGGCGTCGCGTTCGACGTGCGGCCCGACGACGCGGGCTACGGTGCGCTGCGCGACGAATTCCTCTCCCTGTACGAGCAGCGCCTGCTGCGCGAGAGCAGGGTGTTCGACGCGATGACCGAGGTGCTCGACGCGCTCGATGCGTCCGGCGTGCGCTGGGGCATCGTCACCAACAAGGCCGAGCGCTTCACTTTGCCGCTCGTGCAAGGGCTCGGCCTCGCGCGTCGTGCGGCGGCGGTGATCGCAGGCGACACCACCGCGCACGCGAAGCCGCACCCGGCGCCGCTGCGCGAGGCGGCGCGCCGGCTCGCGCTCGAGCCAGGGGAGTGCGTGTACGTCGGCGACGACCTGCGCGACGTG
>Ga0187893_10011062_pt1 | contig 13213 bp, 12 predicted proteins | sample MA1701074metaG_FD_139574 | JGI IMG/M metagenome (GOLD analysis project Ga0187893, IMG submission 139574) | White microbial mat communities from a basaltic lava cave in the Kipuka Kanohina Cave System on the Island of Hawaii, USA - MA170107-4 metaG ...
AGATCGGCGGGAGCGAGATTGACGGTGATGCGCTCGATCGGGAACTCGAGGCCCGCGTTGTGGATGGCCGCGCGCACCCGGTCCCGGCTCTCGCGAACGGTCGCGTCGGGGAGGCCGACCGTGCTCACGGTCGGGGCAGCCCCACCGCTTTGGCTATCTGCTTGAAGTACCGGGAGTAGTGGCACGTCGGGCAGCGACAAGGGCGGCACGGGGAAGGCGACCTCACCCGTGAGGCCGAGGACCTCGCGGCTGGTCGAGAGGATCTTTACCTGCGGGCAGCTGCGTGCGGGTGGTGATCGCCTCGGAAATTGCATCGCCACGGGAGTGCGACGATGGTCGTTCGAGAGGCCCTTGAATCGTCCGGCCGCCGGCTCCGTGTACCGGACGGTGTGCTGGATTTTCTGGTGGCCGAGGTAGTGCTGAATCGCCAGGGCGTCATGTCCCTCATTGGCGAGTTCGTTCAGCTCGAGTTGAATCCGATCGGCTTCCCTCGACAATTGTAAGGTCCAGGTCGTGTCGATGGGCTCGGCCCTCGGCGCCGGCGTGCAGGTCGCTCGGGATCGACGCCGCCCGATCGTCTTCGCGCCGGCGGAACTGAGAAACAGAAGGGGCCGAGGAAGGCCCCGGCCCCGTGCTGCTGTCGCGTGCGGCGGGCTACTACTCGCCCCTTTTCTCTCTCCGCGTGATCGTAAGCCCCTCCCGGCGGGACATGACCGGATCCTCACCGGAGAGGATCTTTAGCTTCGGGACGAGACCCTGGATGATGTTCTGCGCCTTCGTCCAGTTCCGGTCTCGGAAGAACCTTGCCAGCAGCACCGTCTGCAGGAACTCGATCTCCTCCCGCGTGAAACCGACCGAGAGTGCTGGGCTATCTGCATCCTTTTCATGCCCGGCCCTCCTGCTCGCCCGTGCGCTCGTTGAGCATGCGCTCCAGCATCTCGATCTCGGTGAGCGAGATCTCCAACTTCTTTCGGAACTTCCGGGGGCAGCCCATGGCCTTCATGACTCGTTGGGCGTGCACCAACATCTCCTCCTGGTTCTTCGGGAAACCGAGATGGCCAGACGCGTACATCAGGCCCGCCATCACTCCGTTATGCATCCACGTGTAAAGCACGTCGTCGTTCTCGAACTCTCCGTTCATTGGACAGTCTCCTTCCTCGGCAGTGCGAGGTTCTTTGGAAATTTCTCCACGCCGAGGGAGGACCACAGTACCGCCCGTTACTTGCCGGCTCAGGTCCACGCGCGAACTACGACTACTTCGACTTTACTTCGCGCGCTGAGCGGATTCAAGATTCGCCGCGAGAATTTCTGAACCTTATGGGTTGGTGGTGGGGTAGAAGTGTACGGGTAGATGACAGTGTCAGTCTAAGGAACACCTAAATAGTTGCCTCTGGAGGATCCCGCCCCAGGCCGCGTCCTGAATCATCCGCAAGGTGTCAACGAGGCCGCGCCGCCGCTGCTCGGGGGCCCAAGCAGCAGGCGGCCGGGGCTCAGCAAGCTGATCGAATCGCGGTGCCGGAAGTTCCTGGGCTAGGCCGACAAGAAGAAGGCCCGACAGGACCCCCTTGGGCCTGCTGCTGCTGGTGGCGATCGGCTAGAGGGAATCTCGAGCGCCGCCACCTTCTTGCTCTCCGCCACGCGCTCCGTGGTTTGCTCCTTGCACCTCGCGCGAGCGAGGGCACTGCGCCTCCGACACCTTGAACTCGGGGTTGGCCTTTATCTCGTCCAGCGCCGCCTGCAGCTCAGGGGTCCCCTTCCACACCGGCACCCGCTGGGAGACTAACTGGCGAGCGGCGTCAAGCCTTCGCTTCTCGGTCAGCACCCGTTCGCGCTGACCGCGCTCACGCCGGGCCTGGACTGCACCTTCTCGCCGGGCCCGCTCGGCGGCCAGAATCCTGGTCCCTTCGTCGTGGTTCGCGATGCGGGCCTCGTCCGCCTCGATGTCCTTCTTCATCCACTCCCGCATCCCCGCTGTAACCTGGGGCGCGGCTCCGGCCAGGATCGAGTCCAGCTCGTCATCTGAAGGCTCTGAAGGCTCAGGAAGCCTCCCCATCGTAATCTCCCTCTGAATGTGGTTGGGGCCCCGGCTCAGCACCGGGGCCCCGGCTTCAGGTCTCTCCTTCTCTGCAGCTTCCTGGTGGTCGGCCCTGAGTCCGACCGGCTTCGCCGTTCTGTTAAGCGGCGGCCCCTTTGCCACCTTAGTGGTCACGCGGCGGGGCCGAATCTGGCTTCTGTAGCATCTTCTCCAGCCCGGAGATCTCCGCTGCATCGATGTTGGAAGTCCAGCTCCTCGGCCGTGAACTCCACCTTCTTCACACGTGCACCTCGCCAGACCGCTCGACGAGGGTGATGCCCTCGCTCTCCTTCGTGATCTTCGCCAGATCGACCACCGCGTGCAGCTCGATGGCCACCACATTGCACATGGCCAGCATCGCCGGGCCACCGTACTTGTAGTTGTCGTAGATGAACGGATTGAGCGACGTCTCCAGAGAGTGCTCGTCTGTCACCCCCATCGCTTCTACCTTCGTCTTGAACTCCTTCCAAGTCATGACCACTCTCCCTGTTCTGCTTGAGGCGTTTCGCACGCGGCCGGGTCACGACCCGTGCACCGTGGTGGCCGCGCTGAGGCTCGGCAGGGCAACACGCGGCGTTTCCCCGGTCACAGAGATCGTTCTTGACTTCTGTATCTCGGTGTCCGTATTGTCCTCAATATTGTCGACAATTATGGATCAGGCGATTATCCAATGAACGTCAGCCATTTTCTAACCCGGGCAGCCGAACGATATCCCGACCGTCCGGCCTGGGTCGATGCCCAGCGAGTCGTGACTTTCAGGCAGGCCGCTGACCGGGTTGGCCGGCTCGCCCGGGCGCTGCTGTCCCTCGGCGGGCAACCGGGCGACCGGGTAGGCCTGCTCATGCCCAACTGCCCCGAGGGGCTCGAAGCGATCCTCGGGCCGATCCAGGCCGGGATGGCGGCCGTCCCGATGAACATCCGGCTCCATCCGGACGAGCACGCCTACATGCTGAACGACTCCGGGGCATTCGCGCTGATCGCCGGCGCCGAGTTCCGGTCCCACGTGGGCCGGATGCGGGAGCGCCTCGAGACGGTCAAGCACTTCGTTTTTACGGGCCCTGGGGGAGGGGAGGATCTCGGCTACGAATCGCTGCTGGGGCGCCAGGCGTCCGCCGCCTCCGGCCCGGCCATTGAGGCCGAGGACCTGTCTTGGATCTTCTATACGTCTGGGACGACCGGTCACCCGAAGGGGGCGATGCTTACCCACCGGGTCCTGATCACGATGGCCGAGCAGTTTTTGCTCGACATCGATCCGGCCGTCTCCACGGACGTCCTCCTCCATGCGGCTCCGATCACCCACGGGTCCGGTCTGTCCATGTTCCACCACCTCGCGCGTGGGAGTGCCAGCGCGTTCCCGGCGGTGCAGTTCTTCGATCCGGTGGGAATCTTCGAGGCGATCCAGCGCCATCGGGCCACGACGATGTTCCTCGTCCCCACGATGATCAACATGCTGCTGGGGAGTCCCGAGCGCAATCGGTACGACCTGTCGAGCCTCAAGACCGTGTTCTACGGAGGCGCGCCGATGTACGTCGAGCAGCTGGCCGAGGCACTCCGGGTCTTCGGCCCGATCTTCGTCCAAGTCTTCGGGCAGGGGGAGGCGCCGATGACGTGCACGAGCCTGCCCAAGGACGAGCATGTGACCGGCGGCGATCCGGTGATGCTCCGACGCCTGGGCTCGGCCGGTCGCGCCACCACCGCGGTCCAGGTGAGGATCGTGGACGAGGCCGACCGACCGGTACCGCCAGACACCCTGGGGGAGATCGTGGTCCGGGGCGACCTGGTGATGAAGGGCTACTGGAACAAGCCCGAGGCGACCGCGGAGGCCCTGCGGGGTGGGTGGCTCCACACCGGCGACATCGGATCGCTCGACCCGGACGGCTACCTTTACATCAGCGATCGCAAGAAGGACATGATCATCAGCGGCGGCTCCAACATCTACCCGCGGGAAATCGAAGAGGTGATCTGCCAGCATCCCGCGGTCTTCGAGGTGAGCGTGATCGGTGTCCCCGACCAGAAGTGGGGCGAGGCGGTGAAGGCGCTCGTGGTGCTCCGGCCGGGGGAATCGGCGACCGAGGCCCTGCTCATCGAGCACTGCAAGCGGCATCTCGCATCGTACAAGAAGCCCCAGTCGGTGGAGTTCCTGCCCGGGCTGCCCAAGAACGCCTACGGCAAGGTACTCAAGCGCGAGCTCCGGGACCGCTACTGGGCCGACCGGCGGCGAAAGGTCTGATCTCCATGGGAGGCAAGTCCGAGAAACCGCTGGTCGAGAAGATCCGCTTCCACCTCGAGGAGCAGATCATCGCTGGGCGTCTCAAGCCGCGGCAGCGGCTGGTCGAGGAGGAGATCGCGCGTGAGATGTCGGTGAGCCGCTCCCCGATCCGGGAGGCGCTGCGCGCCCTCGAGCGCGACGGGCTCGTCACCCTGACTCCGGGCCGGGGGGCTTGCGTCGCGGATCTGACGCCCGAGGAGGTCGACGACGTCTACGCGGTGCGCGGGCGCCTCGGGGGGCTCATGTTCTCGCTGGCCGCCCGGCACGTCACGGAGGCCGCGCTCGACCGCCTCGATCAGATCGTGGCCGAGATGGAGCGGGTTGTGACCGACGCGGACATCCAGCGGTACTTTCTCCTCGACCTCGACTTCGAGGAGCAGGTGATGGAGGCGTGCCCGAACAAGAAGCTGGTGGCGATCTGGCGAAACCTAGGGCGGCCGATCCTGCGCTTCCGCTACTTCTCGCTGTATCCCCCGGGCCGTCTGCCGACCTCGCTCCAGTACCACCGCGACCTCGTCCTCGCGTTTCGTCGCCAGGATGGCGCGACCGCCGACCAGCTCGTCCAGCGGACGATCGAGGCCGCGGGCCGCGCCTTGCGTGACCACCTCAGGAGCGGCGTCGCGTGAGCGGATGCTCGCCTGACCGAGAGGAGAAGAGCCCCATGGCCACCGACCGATTTGGAAACGTCATCGCCGCCGGCCTCCCGTACGCGCGTGGGACGATCCTGCGCAGCACCGAGGACGATTTCACCAAGCTCCGGCAGGCCTGGCAGATCATCCGAGCCCGGATCCAGAAGGACGGCGCCGACTCGGTGTTCAACTTCACGGGGCTCGAGCGGGGATTGCGGATCGATCCTAGCGACGTCCCGTTTCTCGACGACGAGATCGCGCCCGCACTCTTCGGGGAGCGCCTGACCGAGCTGGCACTGGAGCACCTCGGCGGCAAGCCCGACCGGCACGACGTCATGGTGTTCAACCGCCTGAGCGCCGCCACTCTCACCGCGCAGATGGTGATGGTCCGGCCCGGCGGGACCGTCATCGGAGTCTCGGTCGGCTATAGCCATCCATCGGTCACCCGGGCTGCCGCGCACCTCGGGGCCCGCTTCGTGGACACGGTGGGGCTCAAGGCGTTCGCGGAGGCCCTCGACCGGGAGCCCCAGGTGGACCTCGTCGTGCTCACCCGGCTGGCCGTCACCTACGAGGCCCTGCCGATCGACGAGATCCGACAGATCGTGGCCCTCGCCCGGGCGCGCAAGGTGCCGGTGTACGCCGACGACGCGGGCGGGGCGCGGGTCGGCCCCGCGGTCCTGGGCCAGCCGAAGATGCTGGACCTGGGCGTCAACGTGGGCGCGACGGGTCTCGACAAGTACGGCACGGTGGGGCCGCGCGTCGGCGTGCTCGCGGGCGACAAGGAGCTGGTGGCCCGGATGCGGGCCAGGGCCTTCGAGTTCGGCCTCGAGGCGCGGCCGATGTTGTACCCGGCCGTGCTCAAGTCGCTGGAGCAGTACCGTCCGGAGCGCGTGCGGAGCCTGGTCGAGTGCACCAAGGAGGTCGCGGCAGCGCTCCGCCGGCGGCTCGGCGATCGGCTTCGGGAGACGCCGGTGACCGCCCAGCTCCTGGGTGAGGACACCCTCGAGCTGGCGCGGGAGCGCGCCGGCCTCGCCGAGACGTCCCTGGTCCCCTTCGAGGCCTCGGCGACTCTGGCGATGCTGTTGCTGCGCGACCATGGCATCGTCAGCGTGCACTTCGCCGGCATGCCGCCCGGAACGTCCGCGATGCTGTTCAAGTTCGTACCGCCAGAGACGCTTCAGCGCTTCGGCGGGGCGGCGGCCTTCGCAGAAGCAGTCGACCACTCGTTGTCCAACGTCGCGGCGATAATGGGAGACCGCGAAAAGGTCCGGGCCCTGCTGCTCGGGCCGGACCGCTGAGGAGCCCGCCATGAGCGGATCTCGACTGAAGCGGCTGAACGTGCTCGGGGCGCTCGTCCTGGGAGCCTGGCTCGGGGCCGCCAGCGCGGCCCCGGCGGCGGAGCTGGTGGCGGCCAAGGGAACCGACGTCACCTCGTTCGACCCGGGAATCAACCCGACGCCGGACGCGCAGCAGGTCATCACCATGATCTACGACACGCTGATCCAGCGTGACGACAACATGCAGCTCAAGCCTGGGCTCGCGCTGTCTTGGCGGAACGTGGACCCGCTCACCTGGCAGATCAAGCTGCGGTCGGGCGTGAAGTTCCACAACGGCGAGCCCTTCGACGCGCGCTCAGTCAAGTTCACCCTCGAGCGCCTGAGCACGCCCGGCGACAAGGCGGGCGGCCACGTGATGTTCTCCTCCTTCGGCGGCATCGAGCGCGTGGAGACGCCCGACCCGCTGACGGTGAACATCCGGACCAAGCGCCCGGATCCGGTGCTGCCCGCGCGACTCGCCCAGACCTTCGGGGCCCAGATGATCCCGGCCGAGTACACGGCCAAGGTCGGCTACCCGGGCCTGGCCAAGAACCCGGTCGGTACCGGGCCGTACAAGCTCCGTCAGTGGCTCAAGGACGACCGCACCATCCTCGAGGCCAACACGGACTACTGGGGCGGGGCGCCCGCCATTGAGCGCGTGGTGTGGCGGGTCATTCCGGACGATCTGGCGCGCGTGTCGGCGCTCCAGGCCGGGGAGGTGCAGGTGATCGTGCGGGTGCCGCCGGATCAGGTGCCGTCCATCGAGAAGCGCGGGGGCCTTCGGGTGGAGCGGGTGCTCGGCAACGTCACCAACGTCTTCACGGTCTGCGGGATCAAGAAGGACACCGGCCCGCTGGCCGACAAGCGCATGCGCCAGGCCATCGCGTACGCGATCGACCAGAAGTCGCTGATCGACAATCTCTTCCGGGGCCTCGCCGCTCCCCTCGGCCAAGGGGCGCCCAGCACCGACTTCGGCTTCAATCCGGCGATCAAGCCGTACTCCCACGATCCCGCGAAGGCGAAGGCGCTGCTCGGCGAGGTCGGGTACAAGGGCGAGGAGGTGCTGGTCCGGAGCGCGAGCGGCTACATCGTCAACGACGTGGCCATCGTCAACGCCACCACCGAAATGCTCCGCAAGGTCGGCATCAACGCCCGCGCCGAGATCGTCGACATCCAGACCCGCCTCGAGATGATCAAGAATGGCAACGTCACCGGGCTCCTCCTGATCAATCCGCAGGGGACGAACTTCGACACCGACGGAGTGGTGTGGCGGCTCATGGGGCCCGGCGGTATCCTCGCGGTGCACTGGAAGGGGAGCGATCCCGACCAGGAGTTCGCCCGCCTCATGGAAGAGGCCCGGTACACGGTGGACCGGAAGAAGCGCCAGCAGAACTACTACCGGGCCGCCGAGATCTTCGCCGACGAGCTGCCGTGGATCCCGGTCTTCCAAGACGTGGCGACCTTTGGGGTCTCGGCCAAGGTGAAGAACTTCAAGCCGCGTCCCGATTGGCTGGTGCTGCCGCAGCGCCTGGGCCTCTAGCGGAGGCGTGGGATGGCATGGCTCGGCGAGGTGGGGCGGGCGCTCGGCCACCTCCTCATCGTAATGCTGGGCACCGCGAGCCTCGTGTTCGTGGTGCTCCGGCTCACCGGCGATCCCGCGATGATGGTCGCGCCGCCGGGAGCGACCCTGGATGACCTGGCCGCGATCCGCCGCGAGCTCGGCCTGGATCACTCCATCGGCGTGCAGTACGTCGAGTTCCTGCGGAAGCTCGCGGTCGGGGATCTGGCCGAGTCGTTCCGCTACCGCCGGCCCGCGCTCGAGATCGTGAGCGAGCGGGCGGTGGCCACCGTCCAGCTCGCCCTGGTCGCCCAGCTCCTCGCCATCGCGGTCGCGATCCCGCTCGGTGTGATCGCGGCCATCCGGCGGGATTCGTGGATCGACGGGGCGCTCACCGGGCTCGCGACCCTCGGGCAGTCGATCCCCCACTTCTGGCTCGGTTTGATGGCGATCGTGGTGTTCGCGGTGCACCTCGGCTGGCTGCCCACGTCCGGCCGCGGCGGCTGGCTGCACCTCGTGCTGCCCGCGATCACGCTCTCGTCCTATTCGATGGCGAGCCTCACCCGGCTGATGCGCTCGAGCGTGCTCGAGGTGCTCGGGTCCGACTACATTCGCACCGCCCGGGCGAAGGGGCTCGGGGCGGGGCCGGTGCTTTTCAAGCACGCCCTGAAGAACGCGATGATCCCGGTCGTCACCCTGACCGGTCTCCAGCTCGGTGTCTTGCTGTCCGGCGCGGTCATCGTCGAGACGGTGTTCGCGTGGCCGGGCGTCGGCCGGCTCATCATCGAGGCCATCCACACCCGCGACTACCCGCTGGTCCAGGCGGGCGTCGTGCTCATGGCGCTGCTCTTCGTGGTCGTGAACCAGGGGGTCGATCTCTGCTATCGCTGGCTCGATCCCCGCATGGCCGGACGGCGCGGATGAGCCACGCGGACATCTCGGCGCCCGCCCGCCCGGCGGCCGTCCAGGCGGCCCTCGCGGTGGATAGCTCGCCGCGGCCGCGGCGCCGCCGCCTGACGCTCAAGCCCCTCTTCGGCGTCGTGGTCGGGACGGCGCTGCTGCTCGCCACGCTCTTTCCCGGCCAGATCGCCCCGGCCAGCCCCACCGACCAGCAGCTGGTCGAGCGGCTCCGCCCGGCCGCGTGGATGGACGGGGGCACCACGGGCCACCTGCTCGGCACCGACTCCCTCGGGCGCGACGTGTGTAGCCGCGTGATCTACGGGGCGCGCACCACCTTCCTGGTGGCGCTCGTCTCGTCCCTGATCGGGGGCATTGGCGGGACGGGCCTGGGACTGCTGGCCGGCTATCACGGCGGGGTGCTCGACGAGCTCGTGCGGAAGCTGGTCGACATGCAGCTGGCCTTCCCCTATCTCCTCCTCGCCATTTCCGTCATGGCGGTCGCGGGGCGCAGCCTGCCCATCCTGGTGGTGGTGCTCGCGCTCAGCAGCTGGCCGGCCTTCGCCCGCATCGTGCGCGGCGAGGTGCTGTCCCTCCGCGAGCGCCAGTTCATCGAGGGGGCGCGGGCAATCGGGTGCGACGACCGGCGCATCGTGCTGGCCCACGTGCTGCCCGGGGTGTCCGCCGCGCTCTGCGTGGTGTGGAGCTTCGACCTCGCGCGGGTCGTGGTGCTGGAGTCGAGCCTGAGTTTCCTCGGGCTCGGGGTCCAGCCGCCCACCCCGAGCTGGGGCATGGATCTGAGTGAATCGCGGCAATTCCTGCAGATAGCCTACTGGACCGTGCTGTTTCCCGGCCTGGCGATCAGTCTGGTCGTTCTGGCTGCCAACCTCGTCGGCGACTGGGTGCGAGACGTCCTCGACCCCATCGTCAACCGGAACCGCGCCGCGGCGTAGCGGGCGGCCCCTACACCAAAGGAGCGAGACGGGTACATGACACATTCGACAGGGTCCAACGCAGACTGGATTCGGCGTGACGACGCGGCCATCCTCGGCTGGCGCCACTTCCCGCGTGTCGTCTTCGAGCGCGGCCAGGGCCTGCGCCTCTGGGACGTGGAGGGCCGAGAGTACCTCGACTTCGTGGCCGGCCACATCTCGCTGCTGCTCGGGCACAACCACCCCGAGCTGCGCGAGGTCCTGATCGAGCAATCGGCCAAGCTCTGGCACCACTACAAGTACTTCGCGGCGACCCCGGTGGTCGAGTTTGCGGAGACCCTCAAGGCCGCCCTGCCGCCCGGGCTCGACGTGATCAACTTCGCGGCGGTGGGATCAGAGGCCAACGAGATCGCGCTCCGGGTGGCCCGTGGCGTCACCAAGGCCTTCGACGTGGTGGCGGTGATCGGAGGCCTCTACGGGGGCACGCTGACCGTCGAAGGGCTCAACAGCATCGGGGGGCCGCGCAAGCGCCACCTCGGCCCGCTCCTGAGCCCGGCACGGACCTCGACGATCCTGACCCCGGATTGCTACCGGTGTCCGCTGGGGCTCAAGTACCCGTCGTGCGACATCGAGTGCGTGAAGGTGAGTGAGGAGATGACCGAGCGGGTGAGCACCGGCGACGTGGCCGCGATCATCACCGAGACCATCCTCGGCGCCGGCGGCATGATCGTGCCGCCGCCCGAGTGGCTGCCGCGTCTGAAGGCGATGGCGGAGCGCCTCGGCGCCCTGCTCATCCTGGACGAGGTGCAGGTCGCGCCCTTCAAGACCGGCCGGACGTGGTGCTTCGAGCACTCGGGAATCGTCCCGGACGTCGTGAGCCTGGGGAAAGGCATTGGGGCCGGCATGGCCATCACCGCCATGGTGACCCGGCGCGACCTCGCCGATCGCGCGCGCGCCGCGGAAGTGGGGGTGCCGTGGGCCGGGACTTTCGCGGGCGAGCCCCTCTACGCGGCGGTGGCCAAGCGGAGCTTCGAGATCCTGGTGGCCGGCAACTATGCCCAGCGGGCCGCCGAGCGGGGCGAGCACCTGATGTCGCGCCTGCGCGACCTCCAGCATCGCTACGAGATCATCGGGGACGTGCGCGGGCGAGGGCTGTACGTCGGGGTCGAGGTCGTCAAGGATGCGATCGGCCGCCAGCGCGACAACACCATGATGCATCGCATCCGGTGGAATGCCCTCGAGGAAGGCCTGCTCGTCGCCGGGTCGAGCAACGTCCTCAAGATGTTCCCGGCGCTGACGGTCACCGCGGCCGAGATCGACGAGGGGGTCGACAAGCTGGAGCGGGCGGTCAAGCGGGCACTGGACGGGCAGCCGCGAGGGGTCGAGCGCTTCACGACGACCAGCGTCACCTAGATTGTAGCTAGTAAGGTTATTCCCGGACAGTCAGGGGACGTTCGTAAGCCCCTGCGACAGGAGGTCCGGGATGAGTCAAACGGCCAAGGCGCGAGAACAGGACCGAAAGGCACGGGCGCGGTTGCGCGTGCTCCACCACTGCGAGCAAGTGACGCGGAACGTGAGCCAGACGTGTCGCTTCTTCGGGATTTCACGGAGCCTCTTCTACATCTGGCGTGACCGGTATCGCCAAGACGGCCTGGTCGGCCTGCGCGACGGTCCTCGAGGGCCGCGCCACCACCCCTTCACGACGCCGGCCCACATCGTCGCCCTGATCCTGCAGGTCCGCCGGCAACGGCAGTACGGGCCCCTCCGGATCAGTCTCTTTCTGCAGCGGTACCACCAAGTCTATGTCTCCCCTCCGACCATCCAGCGGATCCTGAAGCGGCATCGGGTCCCCCGGGTGTCCTTGAAACGCTATCGCCCAGGCCCCCGCCGCCGGCGCGAGATCCACGTCCCGGGGCAATCGGTCCAGGTCGACGTCAAGCACCTCAAGCTCGGCGGCCGTCGCTTCTACCAGTTCACGGCCATCGATGAGGCCACCCGGTATCGCGTGCTCCGCGTCTATGCTCATAACTCCATCAAATCGGCCACCGACTTCGTCGAGGAAGTGCGCCGCCGCCTGCCGATGGCGATCCAGCGCATCCAGACGGACCATGGCTCGGAGTTTGGGACCGACTTTACTTGGCACCTGCGGGACCTCGGGGTGGCCCACCGGCAGATTCCGCGAGGCTATCCCCAGGCCAATGGCAAGGTCGAGCGCAGCCATCGGACGGACGCGGACGAATTCTACCGGCGCGTGATCTTCCGGACCCCGGCCGAGCTCGCCCAGAAGCTCCGCCAATGGGAGCATGAATACAATCATCGACGTCTCCACCTGGCGCTTCGAGGCCGGACGCCGGCCGAACGCCTGTGCGAGCTTCGGATCGCATCCGAACCTGTTCAACAATTAGCTTGAACATCACACCCTAGTTGTCCGGCTCGTCGCGCCAAAGTATCTCGCCACAGACCCACAGATGACCAATGCGCAGAGGCGGGGACTTCCTCTGAGTGTCATTGAAACGGACGAGCGAGTTCCAGCACTCAAGCTCAGCAACGACCTCAAGCGCCGCAAGCGCGAGCGAATCGAACGTGGTGCCGAGGGTGACTCTCGCGGTCTTCGGCTACTCGCTCTATCAGATCATCTGAAGTCCGATGGCATTGTTACCGAACTGCCGAGTCTTGTGGAGGTCAAATGGGACCTGCTTGCTCATCATAAGTTTCGGGTCGTTCATCCCCACGAGATTGCGGACATGGTAGAGGTGTTCGCTCGCGGCCATTCGCTCTTCTGCGCGGCACAGCCGGTTCCGATGTGGCATTCTCCGGACCTGATTTATCAGATGTCACATTGGAAGGCGCGGCGGCTGTTCGAGTGGTTCGGGACATTCAGCCGCAAGGTGTATGACGCTGAGCTAAAAGAACTCGTGCGCTCTGCGCTCCTCAATCGCTACACGTTCATCCTCTACGCTAGAGACATGGTTCGGTTCAATGACCTCCAGAAAGACTACCACTTTCGGCGGGGTCGCCATCCCAAGGTCTTTCGCACAACACTTAACTATCACCTCACCGCCTTCTACATCCACGTCTGGGGGATGCTTGACTCACTGGCTGGGATCGCAAACCGCCAGCTTGGCCTAGGGGTGCATCCTTTCAGATGCGGGATCACTCAGAATCGCTTTCTTGATGCCCTGAGTCAGAAGCGCCCTGGTCTCGCCCGGTTCATCAAGGGGCATAGGTCGAAGTGGATCGATGTGCTCGGTGATGTTCGGCATCCGGTGGCGCATTCCGCACTCCGGCTGCAGAGCGACGTTGTCCGGTCGAGTGAGGACTCCAGGAAGACAGACGCCGAGATTTCGGACATCTTGCGGAGGGAAGACCCTGAAACGTATGCCGTGCTTCCGCGGGACATGTTGCGTGCGCTTGAGTGGAGTTCCCAGGATTTAGTGGACAGTAGCAGCATCCGGGCCGTCGCGGAGGGCGATGCCGATGTCCACGAAGGTGAGCGCGGGGCGAGTCCGTTCGACGTACGAGTTCATCAAGGCCAATA
>Ga0187893_10011063_pt1 | contig 13211 bp, 15 predicted proteins | sample MA1701074metaG_FD_139574 | JGI IMG/M metagenome (GOLD analysis project Ga0187893, IMG submission 139574) | White microbial mat communities from a basaltic lava cave in the Kipuka Kanohina Cave System on the Island of Hawaii, USA - MA170107-4 metaG ...
CACCAGGCGATCGTCACCGAGGGGTTCGAGCGTCTGACGCACACGCCGGGCCTGGGGCAGCCTGCCGTCACGCGGGATTTCAGCGCGCTGCCGACGCCGGACCGCCTGGGGTATACGCAAGAGGCCCGCGCGTTCGTTGAGGCGATTACACGAGGCCACGCACCCAAGGTCACGGCGGAGGACGCGTACTGCGCGATTGAGTTGGTGGACGCCTGCTACCGGAGCGCTGCGTCCGGCGGCGCGCCGGTGCGCCTCCCTGAGAAGTGATCCAATCTCCTGACGCAGAAGGGAACTGGAGCGCGATCGTCAAATCGGCGCGGACAGCACGCGTTCGCGTGACCGGGCACAGGAGGTGCTCATGATGGGGACGCAGGGCACACGGAAGGGTCGGATCACGAGACGAACGTTCCTCAAGACTGCGGCAGGAGCCGCCGTTGCGGCGGCACCCGGGGTCAGCCTTCTCCCGAAGGTCTACGCCCAGCGCCGGACGCTGACGATCAAGGCGCTCGTTCGGGATTATACGCTGCGACTTGAGTCGCCGTGGCGGACCGCCGCGGTCGAACTCAAACGCCGCCACCCCGATGTGGACATCAACGTGGAGCTGGACGGCTCCCCTTATGACGACCAGCGGCGCAAGGCCCTTATCTCGACACAAGCGGGGCGCGGGGCCGACGTCATCCAGATGGACAACATCTGGCTCGGCGAGTTCGCTGAGGGTGGCATTATTCAGGATGTGACAGCGCGGTTCGAGGCCTGGAAAGACAAAGACGACGTCCCGCCCGTGTACTTGAAGACCTCGACCTGGAAGGGCCGGGTCTACGGACTGTGGCTGAATTCCGATGTCCGCCTGTTGCATTGGAACAAGCAGGTCTTCAAGAAGTTCGGGCTCGACCCCAACCGCCCGCCGCGCACCTGGAACGAGCTGATCGCCGCGGCGCAGAAGACCACGAACCCTCCGAACAGCTGGGGGTATGTGTTCCCCGGCGGGCAGGCCGAGGAAACTGTCGACCGGTGGCTGGCCTATCTCTATCAGCTCGGTGGATCGGTCCTCAACGCGGACAATACGCAGGCGGTGTTCAACAGCGAGGCCGGGGTCCGGGCCCTGCAGTTCCACGTCGACCTGGTGAACAAGTACAGGGTCACACCCAGGGAGATCCTCGGTTCGCAACAGGATGAGCTGGTCAACGCGCTGGTGACTAGCGAACGCTTCGCCATGGGCATCGTCGTCGGGACCGGATACCGACCGCAGGGCACCGGCGAATACAAGACGCCGGAGGAGTTCGCCCGGATTCGCGGTGCCACCATCCTCCCGGTTCCGGAGGGGGGCCGGCGGGCAACCGTCATGGGCGGATGGATTCTTACCGTCGGCCGTAACAGCGCGAATGCCGATCTTGCCTGGGAGTACATCACCATCGCTAGCAGCGAGGCCTACGCGCGGGAGTTCTGGCAGAAGCAGCAGCGCGTGCCCACGCGCAAGAGCGCCTTTGAGCGGATGGCGACCTACAACCAGGTGATGCCGTACTTCGATCAGATCGCCGAGTCGGTCCCGTTTGCCCGGCTGGGCCCGCAGGTGCCCCAGTACCCCAGCTTCCTCCCGTTCATGATCACCGGCATTCAACGGGCGCTGTCCGGGGAGATGCCACCGAAGGGCGCGCTGGATCAGGCCGCGGCCCAGACGAACGATGTCCTGAAGCGATAGGATCGTTTCAGCACGCGCCCGCTCGGGCTCAAGGCCCTCCCGTTTCTGTTGATCCTGCCGGCTGTCACGCTCGTGGCGGCCCTGCAGATTTATCCGACGTTGGTGGGCATTTGGTACGCTTTCCACGACGTCAATCTGGCGCGCCTCCGCCTGACGCCCTTCGTCGGCCTGAAGAACTTCACGAGCATCTTCGCCGGCCCGTTCCCGAACTTGCTCAACCCGGTCGTGGCCGTCACGACGGTCTGGGTCCTCGGGTCCGTCCTGCTGCAAGTCGGTGTCGGCCTGGGCCTGGCGTTGCTGCTTCAGCAGCGGTGGGTGAAGGGCCGGGATCTGCTGCGCAGCCTCTACCTCTTTCCGTGGGTGATCTCCGGAATCGTGGTCGGCTACTCGTGGCGCTTCATTTTCGATCCGACCGTCGGGCTCCTCAACGCCCTCCTGATAAGGATCGATATGGCGCCGAGGCCCTGGTTGGCTACCGGTCCCCTGGCCATGGGGGCGTTGCTGATCGCCGCCACCTGGAGGAGCGCAGGATACAGTTTGGTGCTCCAGATGGGGGGCCTCCAGTCGATTCCTGAGGACGTCTACGAAGCGGCCGCCATTGATGGGGTCAGCGGCATCGGGCTGCTGACGCGTATTATCCTGCCCCTGATCAAGCCCTTCATCCTGGTGAACCTGATCACGACGACCGTGGAGGCGCTGAACGCCTTTGACATCGTCCTGGCGCTGACGCGCGGTGGACCGCTGTTTCGCACCGAGATCGTGTCGCTTTACATGTATCATCAGGGATTCCAGTGGGGCTTCCTGGGGAAGGCGGCGGCCGTGTCCGTCATCGTCTACCTGGTGAGTGCCATCATGATCCTCGGCTACGTGCGGCTCCTCCACGAGGAAGAGGCGTTCTGATGGGCATTGGACGGGCGTCGCCGGCCTGGAAGGCTGTCACCTACACTCTCCTGATCGCCTATGCGGTCTTCAGCGTGGCGCCGCTGTTGTGGGTGCTCGCCACCGCGTTGAAGCCGGCGGCTGAAGCGCAGCGGGTGCCGCCGACCCTGATCCCATCCGCGCTCTACCTCGAGAACTTCCGGCTGGCTTTCACATCGCCGGTCTTCGGCGTCCGCCCGTTCATGAACAGCACCCTATACGCCTTCGGCACGGTGGCCTTGGCGCTTGTCATCGCCTCGCTTTCCGGGTTCGCCTTTTCCCGCTACCGGTTCTGGGGGCACCGGACGATCTTCCTGGCCCTGATCCTGGCGAACCTCATGCCAGGCGTTGCCAAGCTCGTGCCGATCTACATCATGTACTCGGCCTACCGCCTCTACGACACGCGGCTCGGGCTGGTGCTGCTATTCACGCTGGCGGTGATCCCGCTGGGCACCTGGATGATGAAAGGGTATTTCGACCGGATTCCGCAGGAACTGGAAGAGAGCGCGCTCATCGATGGCTGCACGCCGCTGGGAGCGCTGGCCCGGGTTACAGTTCCGCTCGTCGCCCCGGGGCTCGCGGCGTTGGCCGTCATTGCCTTCATGGACGCCTGGAACGCCTTCACCTTCCCCCTGATCCTGACGGAGCGGCAGGCGCTGAAGCCCTACACGGTTGCGGTGTACGGCTTCGTGGGCGAGTACGGGGAGGTGCAATGGAACCTCGTCTCCGCCGTCGCGGTCACATCGGTCCTCCCCTTGCTGGCGCTATTCGTATTCTTCCAGCGGACGCTGGTCAGCGGCCTCACGCGGGGCGCGATCAAGACATGACGGCGGAGCACGTCCGCGCGACAGTTGACCTTCCGGTCAGATCCGTCTTTGAACCGCCGAGCTATCCCAATGTCTGGTTCTACGTGGACGAATTACTCGCTCCATCCCAGGTCGAGGCCGTGGCGCTCGTCACCGGATGGCTCCGCGATCACTGCGGGATTGTGAATGATTTCAGCCGCTTCAAACCACCGGAAGCGTCGGACTCGCAGGCGCGGCTAAGCGGTCTGCAGCCATGGCAGGATGCGTCGGACCCCGCGCGCAATCACGCGCACGATCTGCATATCCGGTATTACCACGTGGCGCTCCGCCAACGGGAGCAGGCGCGTGCGATGGTCGATGCCTGCACCGGCCGTGGCGCCGCGTGGTATTACCGGTTCGCAGGCAGCGTCCACTACGAGGTGGCGGACGAGCACCCGCTGCACCCGTACGTCGACGAATGCCCCTATTGCGGCCGGACAGGGGAGTACGCGCGGGCGGAGGATCTGTTCGCGGGCGCGCATGAGCCGCTGGGTCTGGAACTCCTACTCTATGGGACGAACCACGGACGGCCGGTCTCCCGTCCCGACGGACGCCCAGCGGGCGGGATCAGAGGGATGCAGGATGAGTACGATGTTTGCATCCACCGGCTTCGCCCCACCAGACCGGACATGAACGTCGTAGATCTGGCGGTGGTGCTCATCAGTCCCAAATCGGAGAGGCGCTGAGGGGCAGCGAGGGCGGCCCGCGAGTACTCTAGCGCCGGCGGACGACGCCGAGGAGGGCGTCGTGCACCCGCCCGTTGGACGCAAGGACATCGCCGCCGGTCATCCCCGACAGCGGCGCGCCGGCGAAGTCCGTCGCACGACCTCCCGCCTCCTCCACCAGCACGATCCCCGCGGCAATGTCCCAGGCCCGGAGGTCCGGCTCCACGAAGGCCTCGAGGCGCCCCGCCGCCACATCAGCCAGGTGCAACGCCGCCGACCCCAGTATCCGGAGCTCGCGCGAAAGGTCAGAGAGCTGCGCGAGTAACGGGCTTACCCTGGAGCGGGCGGGATGCGCGGGCAGCCCCACGCCGATGAGGCACTCCTCCAAACGAGCGGCGCTCGAGACCCCGAGCCGCCGGGTGCGGCCACCGGGCTCAACCAGGAACGCCCCGGCCCCGCGCTCGGCGACGAAGAGTTCGTCGCCAGCCGGGCGGTAGACCACCCCGACGACGAGCCAGTCGCCCCGGGCCAGCGCCAGCGAGACCGCGAACCAGGGAAGGCCGTGCACGAAGTTGATCGTGCCGTCGATGGGATCGATGATCCAGCGGAACTCGTCCCCGGCCAGGCGGCTGCCCTCTTCGCCAATCAGGCCGTGGCCAGGGTAGCGCTGGCGGATCCCCGTCACGATGACCTGCTCCACGTCCCGGTCCGCCTGCGTGACCAGATTGTCCGGTCCGGTCTTGAACTCGACCTGCTTGGAGTCGGCGGACTCGAAGGCGCGCGCTGTCGCCACGGCGCCGGCCTCGCGCGCGAGCTCAACGGCGAAGGTGGCGAACTCCGAAAAGCCCAGGGCGCCTTCGACCATCATGCGAGCGGCGGGATGCCCAGCGCGGACGCGACCATTCCCGCATCGTCATTCTCAAAGAAGTCGACGCCCCAGCGCAGCAACTCCGGCGCGTGCGCGGGGCTGAGGAGGGTCGTCAGCACCGACAGGCCGCCGGCGTGGATCTGCTGCACGTCGGGCTCCAGACAGAACTGCGGCTCCAGTCCCACGAGGGTGGCCCCCGCGGCGCGCGCGGCGTGCACCGGGTCGGCAAGGCGCTCCGCACAGATCATCTCGAGCGGCCAGTCCGGACGCATGCGGTGGATCTCCGCGAGCATCACGTGATCGAACCCGGCCAACACCACGAAGGCCTCGGCCCGGTGGGCTTCGACGGTTGCGATCGTCTTCTCGACCAGCGGCATCTCCCGGAACGGATAGTTCTTCAACTCCACCAGCAGTCCCAGACGGCCCTGGCTCCACTCCAGCACTTCGGCCAGTGTGGGCACACGCTCACCGGTGAACCTGGCATCGAACCACGCGCCGGCGTCGAGCGCCTTGATCTCGGGCAGCGTGAGACCTTTGACAAATCCCGCGCCGTTGGTCGTGCGATCGACCGTGCGATCGTGCATGAGCACCACGTGACCGTCTCGTGTGAGCTGCACATCGATTTCGGCGACGGTGGCGCCGACGCGCCAAGCGGCGTCCAGCGCGGCGATCGTGTTCTCGGGCGCGGCGGTCGAGAATCCGCGATGCGCCGAGATCAACGGGCGCCCCGCGCGACGGGCGAAGAGCTCTGGTCTGCCTAGGCCGACGGGGCCATACCTATACTGGTTTCGCAACGACATACACCAGAGCTGAGCCCTCAATGGTGCAGATTTGGGGACGCAGCAGCATCATGGCGGTCTGTTCGTAGGGAGCGGTGAAAACCTGCAACTCGGCAAGGGTGTGCAGGTCGAGTATTTTGCCCATCTCGGTTCCAGCGGGGACGATGGTGCCAACAGCATCTTCGCGTAGGGTAGGCACGAAGATTCCGCCCACTTTGGCGCGCATGGCTTCCGTGGTGCTCACATCGACGGCTCGCTCAGCAGGAGCGGGCAGGGCGTCGAGCGCGAGGACGCCGAGGGTGAAGAGGGCGCGGTCGAGACCTGTGGCGATGCGCTCTGTCCAATACATTTCCTTGCTCGAACGCCCGCCAACCTCGACATTCGCGACTTTGATCCCCAGCGAGCGGGCGTATGTGGTCAGACCGCCAGGCTTGTTGGGAGCATTGCTGATGAAGGGCGCGCCGAGATCGGCGGCAAGCTGTTCGGACCCTTCGAAGCGTTTGACGAAGGCGTTGACACACCACGTGCCGCCGCCGTGAAGATCGATGACCACATTGCTGTCAGCAATCAGCGGGGCAATGGATCCCGCGAGGCGCTCGGTGTGCGAGCCTTCTTTCTTGCCTGGGAATACGCTGTCCAGGTCGACGGAGTTGGGAGAATCGATCCAGGAGTTGCGGCGTTCGACCTCGGCGGCGAGGGCGTTGGCGGTAAAGATAACGCGCAGGCGTCCTGTGAGCTTCGCAGCAGGGTGATCGCACAGCATTTTGATCGCCAGGGCCGACCAAGGACCTTCGTCACCGTGCGTCCCGGCGATGAGAGTCGCGCGGGTGCCCGTTGTGCCAGCTTCGCCATATTTGAGCGGGATGTGTTGGGCGGCGGCGTGGCCGGTTACCCGGACTTCGTGCCATTTCAAAGATTCATAGATTGTTTTCAAGGGTGGATGCTCCTGCACCATTCTTGGCGGGCACGAAAGTCGTCCGGATAGAGCGTGACCTTTTCGACCGCGAACTCAAAATTGTCGCCCTCCCGCGCGAGGGTCTGGACGAGCGTCGCGGCGTCGAAGCGATAGCCGCTGAATCGGCTTGGTGGCTGCGCGGCGAGCCATACCCACGCTTTGCCGAGTTCGACTGGATCCGCCCAGCTCGCTTTGACTTCTGCAGGCGCGTGATCGTACTCCGCCCAGGTCATGCGTGTAGGTTTGATCCGGGCGCCCGGACCGATTGTATTGATCGCGATGTTGTGGGCCTTGGCTTCGAGCGAAAGCGCTTTGACAAATCCTTCGATCCCGTGCTTGATTGTGCAGTACGCGATCTCCTCTTTGTAGCCGCGGACGCTAGAGCCGCTTGCGATGCCGATGATGTGGCCTCCGCCCTGCGCTTTCATCTGATTCCACGCGGCGTACGTGCAGTTGAACAGTCCGCCGATGCCGACATTGACTTGACGTGACCATTCTTCCGGCGTCGTCGCGTCAAAAGTGATCAGCGGCATGTAAATCGCATTGTGCACGACCACATCCAACCGGCCCCAACGATCTACGATCATCTTCACTACGCGCATGCACTCGGCGAGGTCGGCCACATCGGAGCGGCGCGTCTGAAAGTCTGTGGCGTCCGCGGCAAGATCGCGTGCGCAGCGCGCGAGTTCGTCGTCGCTAATGTCCGTTACGCACACCTTCGCGCCCGCGACGCCAAACGCCCGAGCGATTCCCCAACCCAAACCGCGCGCCCCGCCCGTGACGAGCGCAACGCTATCTCTTGGTGGCATCCTGGCTCAACCTACCTGATTTGCGAACCAAGAAACAGGGTAACACATTCTTGGTTTTAGCGAGATTCTGCCAAGGAGTGCTCCGATGCACATTGTGGTGTTTGCTCTAGCGGCGCTGGGGATTCTGCTCATAGGGGCGTTCTTCATCATGAGGGAAGTCGCCCATGCGGTGGACGACCTGTCACCCTGAGAACCGCAGCCCCTGGAAATTCCTGCTTTCTGGCAACCCTCACCGATCTGGAGGTGGACACACCTTGATGGCAAAAAATCGTGTCGACACAGGATCTCCCTGGCGGTGGCGTGTGGATCCGCTTTGCGGGCAGCGGGCTGTTGCCCGGAATCCTCGCGTGAGACCGCCAACCATCGGATCACTCTAGGCCGGGGCCCAACACGGTCTTTGATGCCGACGCGAGCGCGTTGGTGGTTCACGCACGGCCCGATGACTACTCCACAAGTCTCGGCCCGAATCGGTAGCGCCATCCGACCTTAGCCGGAGCGGTTTCGCCTGGTTCGAGGCCTTGGCACGTTTCAGGTATTTGGGGCCGTGGCAGCGGTGGGAAGGCTCCTGCGCCTGGACCAGGCCACGATGCTGTCCGCGTTCGGCATTGCGGGGGCCAACGCCCCGGTTCCTTCCGTATATAAGGAAGGCATTGGCGAGCGCCCGGTTGCGTGGGTGAAGAACAACTTCGGCTGGTCTGCCCAAGGCGGGGCGCTCGGTGCGATGCTCGCCTCACACGGCTACCGTGGCCAAACCTCGTTCCTGGATGGCGACAAAGGCTTCTGGCGCATGGCTGGTTCGGATCAGTGCGATCCCGATGCCATGGTTGCGGGCCTCGGAAGCGAGTACCGGATCGTCGACAATTCGTTCAAACCGTATGCGTGCTGCAGGTATCATCACACGGCGCTTGACGCTCTTCGAGAACTGCAGGACGGACAGCCTCTCGAGGCCCGCGAGATCGAGAACACTCATGTGCGAGGGATCTGGCGGGTCAGTGAGCACATCAAACCAGAGCCTCAGGATCTCATCGATGCGCAGTACAGCCTCCCGTTAAAAGGTCACGTTCGAGCAGGACGAGGGCCATGAGAAGCTATTCTAGGCCGCACGCACAGCGGCTTCGACGGTGACGCTACGGATAGCGCGCGCGGAGCGTACGAAGACCTCAATGTACCCCTGGGGATCCCCACAATACCCGATGACAGATGCTGATCTGGAGCGCAAGTTTCTGGATTTTGTCGGACCGGTCCTCGGCGACCAGGAAGCACGGTCGGTCGCCACCCTGATCTGGGACTTAGAGATGGTCGACGATGTGCACGACGTCTTGCAGCAGCGTATGGGTATGCGGACCCCGGCCTGAGGGCCGCGTCTACCGGCTTCTCGTGACCTCCGAAGCCGGGCGGCGCGGACTGCGCAGTGGCGTCATGGTCGGGTATCCTATGCGAAAGGGCAAGACGGCGTGCCATGACGCCGACGTGAATTCCTGCAAGGCCCCTGTAAATACCGGTGTCAGGCCCGCGGACCGCTCCCGGTCGGCGCGCTCAACCGTCTGTGCGAGCGGCTGCATGGCTAGGCCGCGCGTGGTGGCCAGGAGATGCACGCGCTGCCAGAGGCGCCCGGCCTGCATGCGCTGCGCCGGGCTGTCACGCTCGCGAACGGCCAGGATGCCGAATGCCGCGGCCGTGGGCAGCTGTCTGGTCCGCGCCATGTTGAGCCAGGCCCGATGGATACCGGTGCGCGACTGGGGCGGGAGGATCTTCGCCGCTATCCGAATCACGTCGGCGAGTCCCGCGGCGTCGGTGGTGATCCCATCCTTTCGTTGCTGCAGGTCATCCCAGTCCTGGCGAAACCACACGAAGTCGTCGGCGGCCTGTTTCTCATCCGCGATGATCGCCCGGGCGGCCTCAATCGTCAGGTCGCTGAAACGCTGTTTCGCCGGCTCCGCCACCCAGATAAGCGTCACTTCGGGTGCGTCGTTGAGCGCGGCGATGAAATCGAGGACCGTCCGCTCGATCGGACGCCCGGCATACGGACCTCTATTCGTGTGGCGCAGGGGGATCGCCCGATACAGCACAGAGTCTGTGCGCGGCGCCCGGGCGAGCGCCACACGAGCCACGAGGCTCTCATTCCCGGTGGGCAGCAGCTGCACAGACGGAGCGTATCCGGCGGCCTGAGCGGCCAGCACCAGGTTTTCGAGTGCACAGCCGAGCGACATGTGCATTTCGCGACGTAGCGGGTCGAGCGCGCCGATGTTGCGGCTCGTGTCGGCGAAGAGGTCGATTTGGTCGGGGCCAAGCTCGAAGATCCAGGGTTGCGTATTGTGCGCGTTGGCCGCAAGGACCGCGGCCTGGACCAGAGGCATGAGGCCGGAGCCGGGTTGCGCCGCCCAGTCATCCCACGCTTGATACGCAGGGCCCTTTCCTGTCGAGAACGCGCCCTGGTCAATTGCACGCGCAAGCGTTCCAGCGGCTCCCGCGCCAAGCACCACACTCGCGGCAAGCCCGGCGCTCTTAAGAAATGACCGCCTTGGCAGAGTCCGGGGGTCCTTCACACGACGGCACCATCTCAGACACCTGCCTTCATCCCAAACGTAACACCGGCAACGAGGTGGCGTCTGTTCAAAATTGCTCACGAGGCCCGAAGTAGGGCTCTAGTCTGAAAGCACCGCGACGACGTCGACCTCGAGCTTGAGGTCCGGGCTACCCAGCCCGGCGACGATGACGCCGGTGTGCGGCGGCCGGTGGTCGCCAAGGTGTTCGAATCGCACCTCGCTTACCGCCGGAGAGTCGGCACGGTCGACCAGATAGGTCGTCATTTTGACGATGTCGGTCCAGCGTGCGCCGGCGGCTTCGAGTACTCGGCCAATGTTCTTGTAGACCTGGCGGGCCTGCGCCGAGGCGTCTCGGCCCACAACCGCACCGTGCTCGTCGCGGGCGACCTGACCAGCCACGTAGAGGGTATTCCCGGCTCGGATGCCGTGGACATAGCTCGGCGTTCTGTACATACCCTCCGGCTGGAAGATTGTGAAGCGCGGGCGTTCCTTCTTTTGGGCCATGGCATCCTCTGGAAAATTGAGATTTGCGAACCGTTCCTTCTCAGGGTAACACGGCACCGATAATCGCGGGCCATGCGCCAACACCGCGACGGTTAACCAGCAAAGCGGTTCGGCCTGAAGGATTCAAGCATTGGTTCTGTCCGGCCCTGCACCAGCTCATGCGCGACTGCCTGTCCAAGGATAGGCGCCAGCGTCACGCCGCTATGCGTGACGACAATGTAGTATCCTTCGACGTCGGGTACCGGGCCGACAATCGGAAAGCCGTCCTTGGGAATCGGGCGTATGCCGAGGCGCGTTGCCTCTGCAGCAGTGCCGGCGAGGGTGGGGAAGACAATCGCCGCCAGCCGGATGACTTCCTTGACGAGCGGCGCTGACGGACCGATAGCCTCGTCTGGACGGATGTCTTCATCGAGGGGGTCTGCGTGCAGCATCACACGACCTCCGCCGTCCGGGCGAATGCTGCACTCTGGAGAATGCACGATCCGCCGCAGGCTCGTCGGCACAGGTGGGGTGACGATGAGCAGGCCGGGCCTGCGATGCAGCGGAAGCCGCCAGCCAGCAAGACCGGCCATCTCGTCGGCCTCCGGCCCGGCGCAATTGACGACGACGTCGGCGCCGTAGGCCTCGCCGCCCGCGGTGCGCACGCCGGTGACCCGTCCCCGCGACACCTGAAGGGATGTGACCCGAGCGCGTTCACGCACTTGCGCTCCCAAGCGCAGTGCGGCTTGAACCATGGCGTGCACGTACGGAACGGTGTCCACCCAGCCTTCATCGGGATAGTACGCGATCAACGCATCGGCCACGGCGCCGCGGTCGACATCCGGTTCCAGCTCGATGATTTGCTGGGGGTTGAGTCGCTCGGCCGCGTAGCCCCATGAACGCAGTCGCTCCACCTTCGTGTGCAGCGCCGTACGGCCGGCGTCGTCGGTTGCCCATTCAAGATTGCCGCCCTCATGCCACCATGGCAGGCCGTCGAACTCATTGCGCAAGGCCGCGTGCGCCCGCATTCCCGCAACGTTCAGGTCGTGATAGGAGCGCGGTGTTTTGCCATTGGAGTTCGTCCAGGCAAACGTGGCGCTGGAGGTGCCGCCGCCAACACGGCCTGCTTCCAGGAGGGTGACGGCGGCGCCCGCGCGGGCGAGCCGGTAGGCGACCGTAGCGCCGATCACTCCTGCGCCGATCACAACGACGTTCATGCACGCTCCTGCAGGAAAGTAGTGCTTTCGCGCGAAGGCGGAACTCGAGCCACAACATCAGGCATCGGTCGTGGACTCGGCGTGAGTTTCGGGTTGGCCGCCGGGTCTCCTTCCGGGTGCCCAGCGCCATGTAGTCATGCGGACATCAGGCGGATGTATCTAGATGTATCTAACGGAGGCGGCGTACGATGGCTAACGACATCTCACGCGACGATCCCTATATCGGCTGGCGGCCGCGACTGGCCGACCCGGTGCTGCGACGCGAAGACACGGCGCTGCTCGTCATCGACATGCAGTACGCTGACGCGCACAAGGATCATGGGATCCTCAAATACCGCCGCGACAACGGTTACACGAACGGCCTGGACTATATGCAGCGAAGGCTCGACCTCGTCGTTCCGAACATCCAGCGGTTGCAGACGGCCTGCCGGTCCAGGGACATCGAGGTTGTCTTCACGCGGATTCGGTCTCTCACGCACGATGGGCGCGACCGCAGTCTGGCCCACAAGGAGCTCGGGCACATGTTTCCGCCCGGCTCCAAAGACGCAGAGATTCTCCAAGAGCTTGCGCCGGCCGGCGACGAGCTGGTCTTCGACAAGACGACCGGCAGTGTTTTCAACTCCACGAGCATTCACTACGTCCTGCAGAACCTCGGCATTCGGACCCTGATCATGGTAGGCGTCATGACGGGCGGCTGTGTGGAGAGCGCCGCGCGCGACGCCAAAGACCTCGGATATCGCGTCATCGTGGTCGACGACGCGTGCGGTACGTGGACCCATGACATGCACGAGTTCTCGCTGCGCGTGATGAACGAGGTCTTCGCGAAGATCAAGACCACCGATGAGGTGCTGGCAGCAATGACGGCCGCACGTGATGCGCGGGAAGGGCAGGCGGTGGCCCGCTGACCACGCCCCCGCGATCCTCCCCTAGGCCCACGGTGCTCGCGGGCATCGTCGTGACGGGGGACGGGACCACGGTCTACAACCCCGGGTACATCGTGATCGATGGCGACCGCATCGCCAAGGTCGGGCAGGGACGGCCTCCAGGCGGTGCCTCTCAGGATCATGGGGACGCCCTGCTCACCCCGGGGCTGATCAACGTTCACGTCCACTGCGTCACCCTTGGCCCAGCGCACGCCACCGGTTCACGCGCTCCGGCGGAGGAGGAAGTCGCGGCGTTCAAGGAGCGGCACCTCCGAGGCGGGACGACCTCCGTGCTGTCGGTTGACGGTTTTCCCTTGTGGTCGGAGTATCTGGCGCTGCGTGATCGTCATCCGTTGAAGGTGGCCAAGTGCACGGCCCATACGCCGGCAAATGTCCGCGCCGCAGAGCTTGCGGATGGGGCCGGCCTCACCGATGCTCACCGCAAAGCCACGGTGGACGAACTGGTCGCCCAGGGCGCGGCCGTCGTGGGCGAGGTCGGCGCGG
>Ga0187893_10011064_pt1 | contig 13211 bp, 7 predicted proteins | sample MA1701074metaG_FD_139574 | JGI IMG/M metagenome (GOLD analysis project Ga0187893, IMG submission 139574) | White microbial mat communities from a basaltic lava cave in the Kipuka Kanohina Cave System on the Island of Hawaii, USA - MA170107-4 metaG ...
ACCTCGAGGCCTCCGTCGATCCGTGGCATGAAGCTTCGGGCGACATGGGTCGCCTTGCCGAGCAACTCTACGCCCGACTCGAAGACTACAATCGCCTCACTCGACTCGACGGCGACGATGTCTTCGCCGGGTTACGCACCGCACCCGCCAACATCGACGCCGTCAAAGCGTCTGTCCGCGAGGCCTTGCTCGACGGTCTGCGCCTCCCGACTGCCATCGTCTTCGAGGCCTTCAAAGCCCTGGCCCCACACGTTGCCGGTTGGGCTCGTGGTTTTTCCGCCATCATCGGAGCCCTGCACAGCAAATTCGATGGCGTTCTCGGCGAGAGTGGCGTGGCAGGAATCATCGACTCCGTCGACGCCATTGTCGAACGGTTGCGTACCGTCGATCTCACGCCAATCACCAACCCCCTGACCGAGCTACACGGCGACCTCCAGAGCAAGCTCGCCCTCATCGATCCTGCTCCATTGCGCGAGGTCCTCGAAGCCGTCCGCGACGCACTCGAGAGCCTGCTACGAGTCACGAGCCTCATCGACCCGACCACGATCCGCACGCTCGACGAAACCTACGCTGGCGCCGTCAACCGCTTGCGTCAGCTCTCGCCTCGCACGTTACTCATCGACGCCGTCGACCCTGTCTACGAACAGCTCCTTGCCGACATCCTGCCTGCGTTCGAGCTCGTCACGGAGTTGCGTGTGTTCTTCGAAACGACTGCAACCGATTTGACGAACGAGATCCGTGTCGAGCTCGGCCGCGTCGAAGAAGCTTTCGACCGTATGCTCCGTGCCATTCCGCTGGATGATTCCAACCGAGCCCTGACCGGCAGCGTATCGGTCAGCGCCTCGGCTTCGGTGTCTTGACCCTCGGACGGCACCGGGAGTGTACGATAGCGGCGAGCTCCATGTCCCTGGGATTCGCCCTCGTCCATCCTGCGCGTATCGATACTGCGCTCGAAGCCAACCCCATGCGCATGGGCTTCGACGACGGCGTCGACACCTTGATGGCATCGCTGTCGATCGGCAACCCCGTGGAGCTGGCAGCCGAATACGGACGCGAGCTCGAATCGCTCGTACGCGAGCTGGGCCAAGAGCTGTCACGGCTGTTCGCGAGTGACGGTCCGATGGGTGCCGTGATTGCAGACATCATGAAGCTCGTCTCGGGCGAGCTGGGGCTCGCAGGTGTGCTCGAAAAGATATGCGGCTTGGTCGAATCGCTGGACCGCGATCGCATCCGCATTCGTCTGACCGGGTTCATCGACCGCGTGCTCGAGATGGTGCCGCTGCTTGGTAGTGGTGCATTGATCGATCGCCTGCGTCGAATCGCGATGTTGGCCATCGAATATTACCAACGTCCATTCCAATCGGGCCGCGATGATTTACCGGCTCACCGAGGATTCCGGGCGGGAGTGTTTCTTCGTTGCATGATCGAGCCGTTGTTGGAAGCGCTCGATCGCCTGCGTGGGCGACTTCAGCTCGGCGAGGTATTGCGACGCATGGTTGCAGAAGCGACCGCGAGCCTCGACGACAAACTGTTCGCGGGTCTCGCCGTGCTCAAGGAACTGTGCACGGCCCACATTCATCCCATTGCTGCCGACATCGAGGCGCTCGCGTCGGCCAGGATCTCGGTCGACGTTCGAACCATGGCCGACCCCGCGACCATCGATCAGGACGAGTTCCCCGCCCCACATCCTCCTGACGACGGTCCATATTGGACGTTCGATCTCACTGGCAGCATCCTCGGTTTGTTTTGGCACTTCTGGGATTATCAACGGACTTGGCCACCCGGAAGTCGGTGGATGGAGCACGTATCCACGTGGTTGATCGCGATCTGGGAAGTATTTCGGCTGTGTGTGCGCGCGGCTCAACCGCAGTGGCTGCAAAAGAGCTATCGCAACGACGACACCTATTGGTTCAGTGAATGGGGAGACTTTTGGATCCAGTTGTTCTTGCGTTGGCTCGGCACCGTTCACGACATGAAGGATTGGTCGAACTGGACCATGTCGATGGGTATTCGCCTGGCAAAATATTTCATGCTGTGGGTGCAGTGTCGGGTGCCGTACATGTTCTCGCGATCGGTGTGGTATCTCGACAAATGGAAGAACACGCCTCAAGCTGAACGCCCGCCGATACCGCTCGAGCGCTACATCTGGGGCGGCTGGCCACTGCCATGGGTCATCGCCATGTTGCTCGGGCTGTTGCAGTTTTGGGACGACTTCCAGCTACAAAATCCTTTCGGTGGCATCTGGATGGGCATCTCGCTGGTGGTCAGCATTCTGTGCGGTGGCATTTTGCCGCATGCTTTCAACTCGGCATTCATGGGTGAATGGGCGGGCGGCGCTGCCATGCAACGTCGTTCCGGGGAGAGCTGGGCATTGTGGGCGTTTGCGACTTTGGCGGTGATGTGGATCGTCATGATGGCATTTGGGGCCACCAATCCCGGACAGGAAGGCATCGGTTCGGAGTGGGGCGCGGAGCTCATCTACACCCTCGTGTGTCTGGTCTTGTTCGTGCTCGCGGTGTTGCCAGCCGCGCAAGACGGTGAAAGTGCCGAGGCAAGCGAAGACTGGAAACGCTTCATTCTTATCGTTCACGTCTCCATCGGTGGAGCGTTGGTCGCCGGAGCAGCGCCGTTTTTCTTGTGGTGGATCGTGCGGGACGACGGTCGCGACGCCAACGACAAATTCTCGAACCGGGGCAACCTCAACGACTCGCCGTGGAATCTGCCGTATCCGAGCGGTGAGTCATGGTTCTGCGGACAAGGTTTCCACGGCATCTTCAGCCATACGGCGAAAAGTGCCCTTCCAGGTGACGCTGACAATCACTACGCGTACGACTTCAACGAAGCTTATGGTGAAAAGGCCGTTGCATCGCGCGATGGTTACGTGTTCGCCCTGCAAGAAACGCGAGACGATGGCAAATACCGCGCCAACTTCGTCGAGGCGGTGAACTTGGACTGGGTCGAGCACTTCGACCCAGGCACCAACGAGGAGCGCATCGTCGGCCGGACGACATACTTTCACCTGGCCAAGGAGAAGACGCGGCTGGTACCTGGCCAGGTGTTCCGCCGCGGGCAGTTCGTGGCGCAGATTGACGATACCGGTGTGAGTGCCCTCAACCACCTCCACTTCCAGGGCTTTACCCGCGACAGTGCCTCGAACGATCACACGTTTCCGGTGCGCTTCAAAGACGGGTCGCTGCGGCGCTTCCGATCGTGGGGCCACCACGACGGCCGCGGCTTTTCGTTTCGCTATTACAGATCCCAAAATCAGGAACAGGACCCCCTTTGGCACATGGTGACCATCGACACCGAAAGTGCCGAACGAAAAGATCACGAGGGCAACGCAATTTCGGGCTCGGGACACACTCACAAGCTCGAGATCGACGCCTCGATTTTGACCAATGCCGGAGCGATCCCCGACACATTCACGGTTTACACCGATGTCGTGGATGGCCACCGCCACCAGGTTCAACTCAGCAAGGATCAACTGAAGGTCGCCCTACAACGGGGAACGCCGTCGACGCCCATCGACACCCAAACAACCGTCGGCCATACACACGCCCTGCATTTCCCTGCGAAGTTGGACCGTATCGCCCGTTCGAGCCCCGCGATGACGCTTGGCCAGCCGCCTACGGCCCAACTCGTCGGTCGCACCGAGTTGCCCGTCGATTTACGCGGTGAGCACATGGTGCTGCGCGTGGACGACAACGCGACTGCATTTTTCGAGTTCGGATCCGACCATGGCACCATCTTGGCTGACGTCGCCCTGGATCGTGCACCAGCGGGAGCGGTTCAGTTCACGGGCAAAGCGGCCCGTACACCGACGACGGTGTTCGTCGACGACGCCGCCGGTCAACTCGGCGCGGCAGCGGGACCGGAGCATGTCGTACGACTGGAGCCCATGCTCGTCATCGAGACGCGCCGGCGCGGCACCGGAGCCACGCTCGAGGTATCGCGCGCCGATCTGGCCAAGCTTGGCATCGAGCTCCCCACGGGCGTCGCGAGTCTCCGCTCACAAGGCAGTGGTTTCGCAGCCGATCTCTCCGCGGTTCCGCGCGCCGCTATCGTCGACCACATTCGTGATGTCCTTCAGACCCTACCAGCGCCACCGATCCCGGCGATCACCACGTCGCTCGCGCCAAACTTGACGTTTGCGCTGGCCGCCTCGCCAGTGACGAGCTTCGCAAACAGCTCGCCACGCATCGAGCAGGTATTGAGTCCGGCCTATGCCGCGGGATCGATCCGTCGCCGAGGCTCGCTGCCACTATCCGATGGCCGTGTCGTCCTCACCGCTGCCCCACACACGGCCACGGGGTTCCTGCTTGCCACACCCGCCCGAATCGTCGTGTCCCGCGCGCCAGCATGGCTCGATTCTGCGTCTGTAACCGACAAGTTCCTGGTGGTCGAGCTCAATGGCAATCCCAAACACATCACATTTGATGTCATCGAGATCACACCAGATCTGATCGCACGCCGGATCATGCGTGAGGTCAGCGGGGTCCGGGCATGGGCAGACGGTGACGATGTCGTCGTGGAAACGGTTGCGGCCGGACGTGATGTCACGTTGAAACTTTCGAAAGACAAACCGGCATCCGCCCCCGCAGCAGCCGCCAATTTCGCTTCTCCAGTCGTGCGTGGCAGCTCGGCACCGTTACACGGAGGCGGTGCCGGATTTGCAGACAGTACCTCGATCACTCCTGCCGAGCTGCAAGCCGTGCTCGACGACATTCCACGATTCACGACGGGGCCCATCGTGGGAGTCAACTCGGCAGTCGCCATGAATGGCGATCTGCTGCGGATCAATCTGACCGCTGGCACCATGACGCACGCGTTTGGCGGTAGCGTCGGCGATGTACTGCATCTGCCAGCCCCGGCAGCAGCGGCCGCCACCCTCGAATCGACGGCGGCGGTCGCCGAACCGATCGATTTCCGCTTTGGCGGATGGCTCGACCTGGACTTCGGTGGCGCCAACAAGCGCCGCATTGCGTTCGATGGAGCTCCTGCACGCCTCGAGATCGGTCCGATCCGCAAATGGCCTGCGGACCACGACACGTTCACCGTGACCATCAATGGCACGGCGGTACAGATCACCGAGGCACTCGGCCTTCGCTCCCTCGAATCTCTGGCCCACGAAATTCTGCTTGCTACCAGCGCAGTTACCGTGCGGATCGCCTATCGTTACGGGTTCGACAATGCCGGTTGGGGCAACGATGCGTTGAGCTTGGTCGATACCGATGGCCTGCTGGGTGCGGGGTTGTTGCGTGCTCTGCCACGAGTGATCCATCCGAATGGTCGTGGGTCCGACGTGCAGAACCTGACGTCGGCCGGCACGCTGGGCGAGACCGAGCTGATGGCAGGGTCGCTCGCCGCCGATCCTGCCCCGTTTGTGGCCGCAATCGATGGCACACAAGTCAAGGTCTCGGCACCTGCTGGTCGTGAAGTGAAGATCGACTCCATCGACACCGATCCGTTCCGTCTGGTGGGCGCGACACCTGGAGTGTTCTCAGCCGATGTGTCGACCAACGCCGTCGACATCCCTCTTGGGGCAGGCGTGCTGCGGTATCGTGTGGAGACTCGTAACGCTGCGGGTGCAACACCGGCCGAGCCGATCCGTAGCCGCTTCGAGATCGCCGCCGCCCCAGCCACGCTCACCTCGAAGCGAGAGCCTGAGGTACGGGCGCTGGCACACGACTTGGAGCTCACGGCACGAGTGACCAAACCTCACGAAGCCGCTGCCGGCCAAGACGTGTTCGAATACCACATGAACTTCCGCGGCGTGACGAACCTCGACGAGGTCGTCGCGCGGCTGACCTACGAGGTCCCGTTGGTAGCGGTATGGCTCAAGGACCGCACGCGTCTACACATCGAAACCGTCGGTGCGGGAAGTGGTTGGTCATTGCACCTCGAAGGTACAGCGCTGCCACACTTGGGCTTCGACAGCGAGACAGCAGGACTCACCGCGTCGGGCAAAGGCGATGTCCGAAACGCTGCGTTCGTGACAGCGGCCGAGATCGTCGCTGTCGTCAACGACGCAGCGAAATACGCCACACGGACCGACCATCAAATACTCGACGTTCGAAGTGCCGGCGCCACGGTCGTTGTGAGCTCGTTCGACGGCCCCGTGGCGCTCGAAACACGTCCCGCATCGTTGCGTACGCACTTGGGGGCAAGTGATGTGGGTGGAACCATCGTGTTCGATCCCGGCGCCGCCGGATCGTTCGCGGTTGTCGACAACGGCGTACTCGAATTCCGCGTCGGCGGTCGAGTGGTGACGACCGCGTTCATCCACGGCACGGTCGGCACCATCGAAGGAACGACGGATCCGAGTGCACACCTTCCTGCGGTTGCCGGAACGGTGACGATCACAGTGAACGGTACACCGCACCCCGTGCCGATGGCCGGACTCACCACGCTCGACGCCATCATGAAGGCGTTGCAAACTGCTGCTCGCGAAGCATGGTTTGGCGTGGTGCCCGACACTGGCGGGAATCCAGTCCTGCGGGTCGAGAGTCGACGACGAGGTACTGGGGCCAACGTCACTCTGACGGTTCCAGCAGCCGGTGATCTCGGGTTCGCAGCCGTAACCACGGGCCCGAGCGCAGGCACGGGCGTGGTTGCCAACCTCGATACGATGACACCCAACCAGCTACTGACGTTACTTACGGCGGCACGCGGCGACAACTTGGCCCCACAAACGCTCGTCAGCGCTCAACCTGTGGATGTGGGCGGAATCGATGGCATTAGCGTCGCCCTCGTCGGTGTGACGGACGGCGCACGTATTAACGCGCCCGCGCCCGGTGTACCTAGTGGGCTCACCTTCAATGCGGCCGCCGGAGGTCGCATCGAGGCCACGATGCCCGCACCCGTGGATGTCGTACCTGGCGTGCTCGCGTTCACCGTACAGACTGGACCGGTCATCCATCGTCGTGTTCAAGTGCCGTTTTGGGCCAACCCTGGTCGCATCTCCGGACTGCGTCTACCGGCGGCTCTGGCCGACCTCGATGGCAAGGTCTTGAGCTTCACGGTCGGGATCGATCCGATCGACATCACATTCGCGGCGATCACTTCGCCTGCTGATGTCGTGCTGCAGATCCACAAGGCGTGTGCCTACAAGCTCAGGGCACGCGTCGTCGCTGGCGTCCTCGACGTAGAAACACGACGCGTGGGCACCGGTGCACGCGTCGAGCTGAGGGCAGCGCGGTTCGGATCGGATGCATTGGCCGTGATCGACAATCCGCCTGTGCCTCACCTTGCCGAGGGCAACGGCGTGGCAGCAAACTTGAACGAAATGACGGCCGTGGAATACGCGCGAGCGATCGTGGCCGGATATGCCGGTCCTCGGACCACACGCTTACGCACCAGTGTGGTCACCCACGCCCGCACGTACAAGCGCGGCGCAACCGTGCCGAAGATCCGTTATCAATCGGATCAACTTGGGTGTCATTCTGCGGTGATTCCTGTACGTCGTGCGCCAGGGTTGGAGCTCGACCGGTCTTTGCAACGTGGCCCGACCGTGCGTGCCAGCGTGAAACTCGAGCCGACTACCAACTCTGTGGCGCTCGATGGCGTGCTGCCGATCGTCGTGTCGCGCCCTGGTAGTCCGACAGAGACTCGGCGGGTCGAAGTTGGATTCGCGGCCGGTAACTACACGCCCGAGCGGATCGCAGCGACGATCGACGCTGCGCTGGCTGGAGAAGGCCTTGGCAGGGCGGCGGCCTACCACGACAACGCCGTTGTCGTCGAAACCGCGACACCAGGCCTGCTCGGAACCATCGAAGTCGATCGCGCCGGTACATCCGCGACCGTGCGCACCGCCTTGCCGGCGGCGGGCACCGGGAAAGCCCGAGGCTGGCCCGGTGCGGCCATGGATCCCCGCTCGGGCGAGCCCTCGGTACACGGATACCGCAGCCGCATCAACATCGCAGACAAACGTGACGGAATCGTGTGGACATTTGGCGACGGTGTGTACAACACCGACCCGTTCACGCTCGCGGCCGGGCACGCAACCATGGAAAATCTGCAGCAAGCCGTAGACGGCTTGCTCGGCCAAGCCAAGCGCAACCCCGCCGACTCACCGAAGCGCATCGGACACGCAAGGTTGGGCGACGATGGTGCCTTGCACATCGAGGGCATGCCGGGAAGCATTTTGACGCTGGAGGTCAAAGAAAATGGCACCGTGACCACGGTGCGCGAGCCCTCGGACGTATGGCTCTATCATGAGCCTGCTTCTGACCCGGGCATGGACCTGCGTCCAACCCACGTCATTCGTACTTGGCGTCGCGTGTTCGATCCAGTCGGTCAACTGACGCAGAATCAGTTGAAGGACCTCGGCTGGATACGCGTGCAGGTGGATACCACTGCGGTGCCAACCAACGAACAAGACGTCCGTGACGGCCACTATTTCGTATCGGCCCGTCCCGAAGCCGGGCGTGCCGGCACCGATACTTATGGCGATGCAACCGATCTCGTGATCTCTGGCGGCAAAGCGGCCATCGACGGACAGGACGTGGTGTTCCTGCATCAAGTTCGCTACGGCGTCGCGGTGAGCGGCAAGGAAATCCTCGGCGTGATCCGCATGTCCGAACCCGTCCCGCCTGCAACTGCGGTCGCCGGTGCGCAATACGTGTTCCACGTGTTCGTCGACTGAGGCCACATGGAGCCTTTCGTGGTCGCACCCGTGGTTTCACAGGGCGGCCTGGCGCCCACGATCGATCTTGCACCGGTCGTGTCGTATTTCGAGACCGTCAGTGCGGGCCGTTGTCGGCTGCTGCCGGTCGTTCTCGCTCCGATCGAGGTCCAATCGAGCTTTTCACACTGGTCAGAGCGTGGCGGGCTTGGAAGATATCCGCGCAACTCCCAGGCGTTGTTGCAAGCCGCCATGCCGGGAATTCTACGTTCACCAAGCGTGATGGCAGCCGGAGAACGTATATTGCTCGTTGTCTGTGGCGGAACGTTTCGGCCTCACACGTGGACACCACGAGGAAAGGCTTTACCCATGGGACCGGACCGTTTCTGTCGCCGCTACGCGGTGGTACCCGCCGGTGTTTCGAGAACCGTTTTGTGCCACGAGCTCGGCCATTTGCTGTTCGACTGGCCCGACTTGCTGCGCGTCCGCGGGCTCGGCGACACATGCCTGATGGCAACACCCGATCGCTCCTCGGACGATCCCCCCTGGCCCTGCGCTCCGCTGCGCCTGCGCATGGGTTGGATCGCTGCAGCCGAGGCGGGCAGGGCCACCAAGCTCGAGGATCTGCGAGTGGGCGACGTTTGGCGAGTTGCTCGTGCAGGCGGCACTGTTTTGGTCGAACGAGCGAGAAGTGGCGGCCTGCACGTGTACGAAGCAGACGGAACCGCCCGACAACCGATCCGCTGGTTCGCGAACATCGTCGACCATGCCAACGACCAAACAAGACCGCTGTTGGCCGTGCTACGGGAACGGATGGGGGTCGTTTCGGGCATTTCTAAGCCGCTGGTGCCCGCGTGAGCGCGCGTTGAAGCAATGCTTCCGAGCTCTCGATGTACTGCTGAACGTAAGTTTCGGTCATGACCTCGCTCGGTAGGATCGCGATGCCCTTGTTGTTGAAGTGGATCCCGGACACCGAATCGATGTCCGGTGAGAACACGAGCGGAGTGATCCTGCGCGCGTACGCGTCCGCATTGATCGTGAGCAGTCCGAGCAGCCATTCCACGAGACGATGGCGAAGGCTGCCTGCGCCCAAGAAGTTGCTGCGGATGTTCGTCTTGATGAGGCCGGGATTGAGCCCGTAAACGTTGATGTCGGGATAACGTCGTACGGCATCGAGCACGAGTGCTTCGTTGCCAGCCACGGTATTCATGTGGGCGGGCATCGCGGCGTAGCTGTGCTCCGACGTTGAGATCTTCGACCATTCCTCGCTCGTTGGTACCGGGAAATCCCATGATGAACATACGCGGCTTCCGGGAACACCAGAAAACGTTGACATTGGTAGACCCTACCCTCTGCGTCCCGTGAACGGAAGTGAAGAGCGGTAGGGCTCCCTTCAAGGCTTGCGTCGGTGAGCGTGCTCGAGGGGTGGGCTAGTCTTTTCTCCCGGAGAGCCCTTGACTGGGGCGGTTCTTTGAATATATTTCATTCCGGAAAGAAACAAAAAAATGCGACGCGAACAGAGACGGTTTTGTCTCGACGCCGACACCCATGCGTGTTCGAGGCGAGCAAAACGGAGTCGTTCATGAACGAACATGTTCGCTACCATGAAACCATCGTAAGTACCATCTGGTCGCCGACTACGTCGACACGAGCAGTTCGGGTGGCCAGGCCGCCCGAATTTTCGTTTCGAACGAGCCAAGCCGTTCGTTTGCTCATGAGCGGACCGGGCGGCGATACGGCACGGCCGATGTCGATCGCGAGTTCGGCCGAGTACGATCACTTGGATTTCGCCGCCCGTTGGTCCGACAGCGACTTCAAACACAGTTTCTTCGCGCTGCGCCCCGGAGATCGCGTCCGTTTCGCGGGTCCTCGCGGGCACTTCCTCCTGGATTGGGACCGACCCGCCGTGTTCTTGGCCGGCGGTATTGGCATCACGCCATTTCGATCGATGTTGCAGACGATGGTCGACCGCAGCTCCGGCCCACCCACGTTCCTCGTGTACTCCAATCGTAGTCCAAACGACGTGCCGTTCCAAAGCGAGCTCGACGGCCTCGCTGCTCAATCTCGCAACATCGACATCCTCCATACCGTCAGCCACATCGGTCCGGACGAGCCCTCGACGCATCGGATCGGCCGAATCGATGCAACCATGCTGCGCAAACTCACCGCACGGCTTCCGGGCGCAGTGTTCTATCTCGCTGGACCCGCAGGATTCATTCGCACGCTAGTCGATGCATTGCGAGAGCTCGAGATCGATCCGAATGACATCCGGATCGAGGTCTTTCGAGGATACACCGACGATCCGATGGCGCTGAACATCGAACAATGAAACGTTCCAGATCCACCGGAGTTGACACCCGTCTGTTCGCGGGCGTCTTCGCTGGCGCGGTGGGTGGTATGATCGGCAAGCTCCTCGTCGTCACGATCGCCAGCCTTGCCGGTGCGGAAGTTCTGTTCCCTCCGCGATTCGGAGCCCGGTCCGCTGGACTTGTGCCGATATCGGAAGTACCCCTGCCGTCACTGTTTGTGACGGCGGCAGCCGTGTCGGTGGTCCCAGCAGTCGCCGCGGGGCTGGCATTGTGGCTGCTAGAGAAGTTCACGGTGCACGCGCTCACGATCTTGCTCGTCGTGATCGCCGGCATGATCCTCGTCGGAGATATCCTGGCGATCTTGGGCGTGGGCGTGGACCCTAGAGCGGGTGTCGAAGCCAGGTGGGTGCTGGCAGCCCAGCACACGATTACAGCCGTGGCGATCATGAGTGCTCTCGCCATTGCTGGACGCCGACCTCTTCACGCACGTTGAGGCGTTGCTAGGCATCTCGATTCTAGCGGCGTGATGGCGGCTGCGTCTCGTATAGAAACGATAATTGCCGCGTCATCCGTGACACCTCACTGGGTGTCTGGCCAATCAGGGATCTCAGTGATCGCGTCAGGTGTGGCTGGTCGAAATATTCAGCCAGTTGGACCACTTCGGCGATGGCGACGCCCTGGCGGAGCAGGTTTGTCGCGTAGCGTGCACGCTCGATCTGCCGGAACGTGGCGTAGGTAATCCCTGTCACACGACGAAAATGTCTCTGGGCCGAACGGAGGGACAGATCGTGCAGCTCGCCGCGCACCACCGCTTCGGTGATCCGATCGCGTGCAATGACCCCCTTCTCGAGCAGCCGCGCCGCGAACGTGTCCGCGTTCTCGAATGTCGGATATTCCCACGCCGAACCGCCGAGCCAGAACGAGCGTGACGACGCGTTCGGCAGCGTCACATCATTCCGATCGCGCAACGTTCCGGGAAGGAACTGCGGTAGGTAGGTGCCTGGCTTGAATCGAATGCCCACCCACTCGCCGTCGGCTGGACAATCGATCGTCGTCATGCGGGTCTCCGGCCCCCGGACGGTCAGAAAAGTCTGGTCTCGATAGCGGCTCACCACCAGCTCGCAGTTGCTGGCCGCCACCGAGAGAAACTCGCCCGCGCGCTCGCTGTGAGCGGTCCACACCCGCTCCACACACGGCGAATCGGACAGGCGCTCGTCGAACACGATCACAGGTATCCGAACCCCGGCGGAAAGACGATCGTGACGATCATCGCCCACATGGCATAGACGGGCAGGTAGTCCGTCTGCCAGCGTTCGAGGCTCGTGAACGATCCACGCCCGCGCAAGAAGCTGATGTAGAGCACGGCGGACCAGGCCAGATTGATCAGAAGAAGCACATTCTCGCCCAGGGCGGCCACGCGGTTCGGGGTGAAGCCAAACTCGGAGATGCGCGCGGCGATGGCCCACAGCGCTACCGCGTCGGCCAGCAGCGCACTGACGACCAGGACGACCTGCACCACATCAAAAGCGCCGGGAGGCCGCTGAGGGTCCCGACCAGAAACGGAATAGAGCAGAAGGCCGAGGACAACCACCAAGAGCAGGTCGAAGGCGATGAGCACGTTCCGCTCGATGTCCACGCCACGCCCGGTCCACAGCAGGGTCCCCAGAAAGGTGACCAACACGGCCGCGAACAGGGGTGTGAAGAGGCGCGTCAACACGGGCGCCATGTTTTCGATCACGCTTTGCTTGGCCTCCACCAGCCAGGAGGCGACCACGACGGCCCCGACCGCTCCACATGGCAACCACGACTCGAAGAAGGGTTCGACATCGATCCCGATGGCCTCGAAAATCATCGCCATGAACCCCACGAGGACGACGCCGCCGAGGGCGATGAGCACGTAGTAGATGAAGACCTCCCCCGTGAATCGAATGAAGTCCATTCGGCCACCGACCTGACGCCACCGACCGCCCGCGTACGCGCTGCCCACCACCATCCAGAGGGCGATCGGCAGGTGCTCTCGCGCGAACTCTCGTGAGAGGACGTCGAGATCGCCTATCCGCTTCACCGCCACCAGGAATGCTTCATCGGTGGCGAGCCCCGCGTCGATCAGGACCATGATCTGCTCACGCAGATGGTCTTCCAACTCCGTTACGTCAACAGCATGGATCGCCTGTCGGCGGCGAAGATAGCTACGCCATTGGTCGATCTGCTCCTCGAGCGAAACCGCATCACCCACAGCAGGCATGGCTCGAGCTCCCTTTGGTAATGGGGATGACGCA
>Ga0187893_10011065_pt1 | contig 13208 bp, 11 predicted proteins | sample MA1701074metaG_FD_139574 | JGI IMG/M metagenome (GOLD analysis project Ga0187893, IMG submission 139574) | White microbial mat communities from a basaltic lava cave in the Kipuka Kanohina Cave System on the Island of Hawaii, USA - MA170107-4 metaG ...
CTCGAGTTGGACGACCGCGAACTGTTGGTGCTGGCGTTGGAGCTCGCGGAGTATGGGTCTCAGCTTGGCGAGATGTTCCAGCGTTGCGGAAATCCGCCCTTCGAAACGTTTGTGGACTACGCCGTGTATTTTCGAACCGTGTTGGGCAAGGATGTCGAGGCGGGTATCGCCCACTTCCGCCGCAAGGTGGCAGAGTGCGATCCTAACGAATACGGAACGGTTCCCGCGCAGGTATTGGTGGGGCTACTCAGCAGGCTGGAGCGCTACCCGGAGGCGATAGCACTTTCTCTGGAACATCTGAAGGAGGTGGATCCCAATCAACAAGCCTGCCCTTCGGTGTTGCAATTGTGCCAATGGGCTGGAGACTTTGAACAGCTTCGCAAGATCGCGAGCGAGCAGGGGGATGTGTTGAGTTTTACTGCGGGTCTGTTGCAAGGGTTGCGTGCACCACAAGCCACGAAGCCCGTTGTTGCGTAGCGCTAACGAAGTTCCTCGATACTCACGTCCTTGTACCAGGCTTCGCTGGGCGGGCCGCCATGGATTTGGAGACAAATGACGCCGTTCTGCTCAATCGAATCGTCTGGCTCAATGTAATCCACGGTTTGCAGGCCGTTGATCGAGAGCTGGATGCGCTTTCCTTCACAGCGAATGACGTATTCATTCCAATCATTCCGTTTCAAAACCTTGTTCACCGCTGCAAGATCCGCCTTCGCCAGTACCTTCTTGCGGCGTGATTCATCGTAAAGGCATCCCCACCATTCCGGATCACCCATGTCGGCCTGATAGCCAATCACTTCGTGGTGGTTCGGAATTCTCCTCGACCGAATTTGCACGCCAGCATTGGCTCCGGTTCCAAGCAGCTTGAATTTCACGCGTAAAACGAAATTCTGGTAGCTTTTCCGAGTGCACAGGAACTCGTTTCTCGGAACTTTGGCCGAGAGGGAGCCTGCGACCACAGCGCCGTCCTGGATCCGAAAGGTCTTGTCAGTATCACCCTCCCAACCCTGAAAACTCTTGCCGTCAAATAGCTGCGATTTCTTCGCCTGGCTTGGGTCAGCAGTTGAAGAGACGCAAGAAATCAAGAGGCAAAGGCAAAGCCCAGTTCTTGTTGAAAGGTTCCAGTTCATGCTGTTCTCCTCCGAGAATCTCTCTTGAGAAAGAGGGAAAGAAGTGGCGGGACGCTGGGTGCGAGCTGTCAGGGGCTGTCATCATCTGTTTGGGAAGGCTGACCGGACAACCCTTAGGTGGTTCACGTCTTCGAGTCGCGGATTCTAGTGACTCCTGCCCACATCTCGAATGGCTTGAATGACAAGATCAGGTTGATCGCGCTGGATGAAGTGACCACTTTTTTCAGCGAGCCGAAACTCTCCATGCTTTGAGCGCTTTGCTAGGTCTTGCTGAAACTCTATCCAGATGCGGTCCCACGCCGCAAACTGCTCTTCGGTCATTCGGTTCGTTTGTGACTCGCTTCCGTCTCGCGCCTTGCGTGGCTTCGGTTTTCCTGCACTGAGTACGATCAACGGCAGCTCCGTTCGCCACTCGAGCCGCTCACCCGGTTTTATATAAAAACCAATCCGCGCGGTCACGTCATCCAGGCCCGGCCCTTGGGGATCGAGTTCACGCAGCCGCAGTGCTTGTTCCTCATGAGCCGAGTCCACGAACACCAGCCCGGTTGCTTCGCCCGGATATCGTGTTACGAAGCGCCGGGCATAGATTCCCGAATTCGAATGACCCACTAAGATGAAAGGCCCTTTCTCACCCGATGCTTTGAGCCAACCGTGCAGGTCGTCCACGACTTCATCAACCGATTGCAGTTTGACGGGCGCCTTGTCGCTCTCGCCAAAATTGGCGTGATCATAACTGCATACGCGCGTGAAGCTCGATACGGCAGGCTGGATCGTTGCCCAATCCTTGGCTGTTCTTCCGCCGGCCGGAATCAGTACCACCGTTGGTGAACGCGCCGCCTCGCCGTCGCAATAGACGGACAAGTGACGATCTCCAATGCTGATCATTTTCTGCTCGGCGAATGCAGAAACTGACGTGGCTAGCAGACTAGTGCCTATGAGAAAAAGTGATCCGGAGCAAGCTAGATTCATCACACACCCCATTCGCTGGGAAGAACCCTGGATTCGACCACTCGTTGCGTCAGGCTTTCTTGCAGGCGGTCCACCAAAGAAGGGCCAGTCCGCCGCACAATACCAGTCCTAACCCCCGAGCTGCACCCGACTCGAACACAACAGTGGCGTTGAATACTATAAAGAAGAAAAACACGTGCAGTGCAATAGTCAGCGCGCGCGGTCGACCATGGTAGTTTTGGACGCCAGCCAGCCACCACCATATTGCGTCGGACATCCAGACGAGCGTGAAGAAGTAGCTGACGAAGAGGCCCTCACCGACCTCCCAACCCACTGTTTCACGAGTTTGCCTGGCGGTCTCTTCAAAAGCCGAGGCGTGACTCCAACCATGATAGAACTGGAAAGCGGAATAAACATGGCCCAGATATGCGATGCAACCCAACGTCCATGCCAGCCGGGCCAGAGACGACCACCGAGGCTCACGCCTGGCCACGAGCAGACCAGCGGCGCCTACCGCGTAACCCAGCAGCGCCACCCAAATGGTCCATTTTGTCAGAGCGACTCCGAAGCTCACGGATCAGTCTGCCGTTTGCGCCAAATAGAGGGCTCGGGCCAAACCGAGGCCAAACCCCAGCCCATAGCACACACCCCAGAGCAACATGCCTATTCTCCCGAGAAGAGAGTGGTGCAACAACTCTCCCAGGAAATAACCTGCCGAATGGGTAACAAACAGTTCGAGAAAGATCCTAGCATAGCGACTCTTTGCACCGAAAACGACGGCCACAACCATACCTAGAGTTGCCGAACCCACCAGCGACCCCAGCCATTCTCCTGCAGCGCCACGCAGCGTGAAGTAAGACGCCATCCAACCGGCTGCATAAGCAAAGAAGGCCAGACTAAACCAGAGCCAGAAGGCGCGTTTCGCCCTGGGTTGCACCACAAGCGGTTTCAAGGCAAGACCACCGAACCCAATGAACAATAGCGTCCAGACGCCATAGCAGCCCAGTAAACCAAAGTGCCGGTACATCCAACGTTCGCCGAAGGCCACCGTCGCATACACCAGCAAGCTGGCCAGCCCGAACCGCAGACCACCGTCAAATTGGCATCGCGAGACTTTGAAGAACGAGCCCGCTGTGGAAAGTTGGTTGTGGACGGTGCTATTGATCACGATGCAATGGGCAGAGCGTGGAGTTTAGAGGGAAGCTCTATCGTAACACAATCACTGGGCCTGCCAGATGCTTACGACCCATTGGTGTGGGTCAGTTTCCGGTTGCGCCGTGATGCATCACTTGGTTTTGGTGAATACTAGGCGACTACACGGGACGAATTCACAGAACTGCTGTAACGGGACTTCTTAAAAGCTCACTTCGAACTCTGTTTCTGCGCCGTGCTGTCGCGATGGAGTTCGACCCACTGCGTGACGCCAAAACCGCTCGTGCAGGTGGGAACAGAGAAAGCCGTTGCCGATCCGGCAAGATCGTTTCCGCGCATCTTCAAGGACAGACGTATGAAGTAAGCGCAACGGCCCACTTCCGGGAGTTGCAGGTCGCCTTTCATGCGTCCCTGCAGTACTCCGTCGCGCCAGCGGGCGCTTTCCAGCGGGCCGAAGGCTGCGTCCTCCAATGCCACTTGAACGACTTCGCCGTCCGACTTCAGCCTGAGCGGCAGATCTGATCGGTAGGTGGCTATCTTACCGGACCATTCTCCTTGCGGCGCCGGTTGCGGCCGCGGTCGCGGGCTCGCGGGACCGACTTCGGTTGACGGAACCATCAACGCAATGATCTTCCTCCGAATCTCATCTGGAAGAGGGCTAGCGGAGTTCGCGACCGCTGCAACGACCAAGTGATGTTCCGGAATCAAGTGAAGGCTCGATGTAGCGCCAGCCATCCCGCCTTTGTGGAAGATGGTCCGATATCCAGCGTTGGTTTGCACTTCCCAACCCCAGCCGTAGCCTTGCGACGGGCCGGTTTCGACCATCGGCGTGTGCATGAGATCGAGTGAGGCTTTCGTTAGAATCGGACGCTTCAATGGAAGCTCCCCAAGGTGGAAGAGTCCAAAGAGCGCCAAGTCGTGGGCACTCGCAAATATTGCCGCTGCCCCGGGGTGATCGGTGTCGAATTCGGGAAGGGGTGAGCCGGTGTGGTCGTAACGAACGGCGCGAGACGAGGGTTCTGGGTGTCGAACTCCCAGCGGACCGAGTACGTTCTCTTGCACGAAATCCACATAACTTCGACGCGAAGCTCGTTCAATGATGTAGCCAAGAATGCCGTAGCCGAGGTTCGAGTACTCGTACCGCTCGCCGGACGGCGTCACCAGATTGCCGAAACGGCGGATCGTTTCGTCCATGGACGGGGGCCGGAGTGGCTGGTTGCGCGAAAACAGTTGATAGTGCGAAGGGAGGCCCGCAGTATGATTTGCCAGCCGTCGAACTGTGGCGTCGCTGGCATTTCCCACGCGTGCGTGCAGCTTGGCTTCGCCCAGGTATTGGTTAGCGGGCCCGTCGAGTTTGAGCACTCCGCGTTCGACCAGGATCATGAGTGCCGTTGCGGTGAAGGGCTTACTGAGGGACGCGACGGGATAGAGCACGTCGGCTGAGGCCACGACACCGTTCTCGCGGTCCGCCAAACCAAACCCTTCCTCCCAGATGATTTTCCCGTCTCGCGCGACGGCTATGGCTAGGGATGGTGTCTTGGTTTCGGTCAGTCTGGCGGGGATGGTGTCGTGGATCGTCTGGAACTGATCCTGCCCTAGGCAGAGAGCCGGCGCGAAAGCGAAGAGTAGGAGTTTAGTTCTCACGGCGCGGCTCCGCGAGCAACTGTTGCAGGGACCCGGCAAACGTGGCGGTCCAACTGAGTGGCTCGTGACCTCCAGGAACTTCGCGATAGTCGACCGTGTAACCCTTAGCTCGCAGGACGTCGCGAATGTGGCGGTTCGCGGTCAGAAGGTTGGGCGCAGATCTGGGGTTTGGGGCGTCTTCAAAAAGTCCCGCCGTGAGGGAGAATTGGATGCCCGCCAATGGACGTGCCGCAAACTCCCGGGCTAGCCAAACAGCCTCCGGGTCAGGACCGTCGCGCCACCACCAGAAGGCTCCCGATTGCGAGAGAACTTTTCCAAAGAGATCGGGGCGGCGAAGGGCAACGAAGGCGGCGGTCAATCCACCGGCGCTAGAGCCGCCTATGACGGTTTGTCCAGGGATTGTCCCGGCTCTGTAGCGCTCCCGGATTTTCGGGAGCAGTTCGGTTGAAAGGAACTTCACGAAGTCTTCGTCGTAGTGGAGTTCGCGGTTGCGGGCCGCGCCCTCGGCATTGTCGACCAGGACAGCCACGCACGGTGGTATCCGATTCTGGGCAAGAAGATTGTCGAGAATTGTGGTCGCGGGAACACGCTTCAGGTAGGACCATCCGTCGAGCAGGATCAGGAGCGGATATGGCTGCAATCTCGGGCTGAATCCAGGAGGCGTGTAGATCCAGATGCGACGTTCGTTCTTGAGGGTTTCACTGCGCATGCGCTCCAACGTGATTTCGCCCGCAAGTCGTCCAGGTTGAGCGATCGCCGGATTTTCACTTGCTGGTTCGCTCAAAATCGCGACGGAGCGAATCTGGGCGTTGGGATCGAGACGACCGTCTTCCGTGGGCTCGGTGTACCGTCGAGAGTTCAGTGGGTCGGGCTCGTAGGTTGCACGAACGCGCTTAACGTCCTGTGCAGCGACAGCCTCCTGAGAATTCACAGAGAAGAAGTAGGTGAAGCGGGACTCAATGGGGAGGCGGTAGGTCCGGTACCATACATCTGTCCCTTTGAGCTGAATCATGTGGCTCTGCGCATCCTGGAAGGGCGCAATCCCGTTGAGGCGGGCAACAACGACGACGTCCCTGGTGGCACCGCTATCCCGCCACAGGAAAGTCACCCAAGCTTCTTTCGGGGAGTTTGGTATGGTCTCCACGAGCGGCGCGTGGTCCGCGATTTCGATCCAGAATAGTTGACCCGCGTCGGCCTTTCCGGTGGCGACATCCCGCTGCAGGTCGGATAGACGCGGACTAAGGAGTTTTGGCAGCGTCTCGGCGGAGGCTACAGCTATGAGGGCTGAGGAGAACGCCCAAAGGAGGATCATCCATCGCCCTTTCGTTGTGTCCGCCAGTTGGGCGACAGAAGCAGCCACGAAATTCAAAGCTGCGCAAGCCAAGCAACCGATCGGCATGCTGAAAATTTGGCACACAATATGGGGTTTCTGAGTGAAGAGTGCTTAGCAAGTCCCCTGCTTGCTATCGGTCTTCCCTGATGAGCAGGTATCGGGTTCCGTTGCGCCTAGGGCAAGCGGATTTCCACTTCTTTCGACATCTCGACCGGATTCCCGTTCATCAGAAATGGCTTGTAGATCCACTGCTTGACCGCTAATGCTGCGGCGGCTTGCAATTCCAGGGGCCCATCCACTGGGCGAACAATGATTACTCTTCCATTGGATCCGATGAGAATTCGAAGCTGAACAATTCCCTCGATTCCGCTTCGGCGGGCGGTCTCGGGGTACTCGGGCTCAACTCTCCGCACAAGTGTTCCAGGGGCCTCGTCGCCTGTTGGCGCTTCCGGATTTGGACGACCGAGGTCTCGTCTTGCAGCTTCAAAGTCGCGAATGTAAATCTCCCATTGGGGATCCTTCGGTGCAAGATCTCGGGCTCTGTGTAGAAGTTGCTCGCCCAATGAAACATTCTCCGCAGAGCGAGTGCGGAGAATCGATACGTCTTGTGGCGCGAGGCGCAATCCGGCCAAGCCGACAATGACTGGGTCGGTAGACTTCTCAAGCACGAGACGAGCGCGGCGGGCGAAGGCCTGCCTGGAGGGAGATGGTGGCGTCTGCGGTCGAAAGCGACCATCAGTGAAAATGCCTTTCCCATAGATGTCGGCAAGAGCTTCAGCCCACCGGCGGTTCTTGGGTTCAAGCTCGCGCCCCTGAAGCAGAAGACGCTCGGCCAAGTTGGGATCGAATTGTACAATGAAGCCTGCCGCGTTCATGAGTACGTTCGATTCTGATGTGCGCAGCTCCGCGTGCCGCAGCCAGATCGGTCGCGCTCTTTCGAAGGACTCAACGCTATCCAAAGGTGAGTCCTGGAACGTAACCTTACAGTAAACGCAGCCGCCTACTGCTTCGGGATGGTTCTCGGCGAGCCATAGCGCATGCTCTAGCCGCTTGCTCTTATCTCCTCGGATGCCATAGTACGTAGCCAGGACCTTCCGATTCTGAAGGTCATCTGGAGCCTCTTCCAGACTCGATTCCATTGTCACAGCATCTGCCTGTGTTAGCTTGGCGGCCGTGTCTGTCAAATCCTGTCCGGGAAGCGTCATCGCCGTCCCCACGAATGCAGAGAGGAGTGCCCACCGCGAGCGTTGATAGGAAACCTTGCGAGTTCTATCAGCCATGGGTCCTCCTTCTACTAAAAACTTAGCATCGCCCTAATACGCTGGCATACGAAGCCGACTTGATTGGACCGCGTCCGGTGTCCGCGATAACTGTGTTAAGCGTTATGTTCCCGGCGAGGCCGCGAGTACAACAACGGAAATAGCTCCGACGATTGGGCAGCCGCGCCGTTCTCGAAGAACTCCTTTTGCCAGCGGTAGAAGACTGTGGGCTGGAGTCCCTGTTTGTCACACAGTTCCGAGATCGGCACCTTCTCCAACAGGTGCCGCCTCAGGATGGCGACTTTCTCTTCTGGTGTGTAATGTCCGTTGCTTCATCATGCGTTCGCTCCATTATCTTAGTAGGGGAACGCGTCCTCCATTTCCCACTGAGCCGGAACATCGAGTGTTTCGAGCAAAGCAAGAGAATTGTCATTATGTTCTGCAATTCTTACTAGGAAGAAGACAAACGAAAATTCACCGTAATTGTGGTGACGACTTCTATGGGTTGTCCATTCAACAGCGTTGGCTCGTAGCGCCAGTTCTTAACGGCTTCTACGGCGGAAGTGACCAGGTCTGGATCGGCCAGCTTGTTCAATACACGCATCGTTCCGATGCTGCCATCCTTCCAGATCACGGCTTCCAAAAGCACAATCCCTTGAATTCCCTGGGCCTGAGCTCGCTCGGGATAAATCGGCGTTACTTGATGGACCAACTTCGACTGTTGAACGTTGCCACCGACGCGGATTCGGCTTGGCGGACCAGAGCGCGTGTCTGGAGGGGCGGCTGGCGGAGCCTTCGCGACAACATTGATCGTTTGGTCGATTTCGCCAACTTCCAAGACAACGTCAAGTTTTCTGGTTTCGTTGGCGTGCAGTTCGAAGACCTGTTGGAATGAACGAAACCCAGGCGTGCGCGCTTCAATCGAGTAGCGACCCAAAGGAAGGGCGCGAAACTCGTACTCGCCGGCGGCCCCTGAAATGGTGATCTCTTTTGTCCCACCCTCCTTGGCTGAAATGACAAGGGTCGCATTGGGGACTCTGGCCTGACTGGCATCGGATACAGTGCCGAAGAGTTTTGCCGATCCTGCTTGCTGGGCTGCGCTTCCTGGGGTCTGATTCATAGCCAGGCTGAAAGCTGACACACGAGGTTGTTCTGTGCTGCGACGAGCCTCTTTGGACTCTACTTTCGTCCCTCCCACAATTCCGCCGGCGACGCCATTTGCAATACTTCCAACCACTCCACTGCGCACTGCCGTTGCAACACCATTCAACGCCCTGGAAAGCTCCTCGGGCGTGCTGGGAGTGTTGGCCTTCGACGATTCGGCGCCCTGTTGTGCCACAAGCACTTTTTGATCTGCCGGTGCCGTGGCTATTGCGGAAACAATCCATGCCAGAACGAAGCCAGAAATCATCAGCCGATGCCAGGCAACACTGCTTTTTTGGGAAACGTGGGACCGCATATGATCAATCCTCCTTTTTAAGTTTGAACCGGTGATGAGAGACGCTCCAGCCAGCTTTTCACCCAGGCTCGACCGAAACACCTTCAAAAGGCTGGAGAGGTACTCCTGACAGTTAGGCGCATGTGACAGCACCTCTTCATCACACGCACGCTCCCTTTCCTCCAGTAACTGGTGATCGATAAGCCAAATAACGGGATGGAACCAGAACACGCAGCCTAACCAGGACTGAAACAAACTCACCAGATTGTCACGGCGTCGGACGTGTGCAAGCTCATGCAGCAAGACAGCCTCAAGCTCTTGATCGGTGAGAGCCTCAACCACTCTTTTTGGTAGGACAAGCTTCGGTCTCCAGATCCCGCAAACTCCTGGTTCGGGGAAGTCCGAAGAGAGAATGAGCGTTACGGGCTGCCGCTCTTGAAGCAGAGTTTTCAGTCTCTGGAGTATTTCCAAAGCCCTGCCCGAAATCAAAGGTTCTCCTTTGCGAAGCCTTGTCTTCATCGTGCAGTGTCGGCGCCACCAAACGCTCAGGAAGAACAAACAACCAAGCAACCAAACCAAGGTCAGACTGCAATACAGCTCTGCGTGCCTCATCTCCGTTCTCGGTGCATTGGGTTCCAACTTGCCGATCACGACCGTCTGCTCGTCATATTCCTTCGTCAGCGGAAACTCCGTCACAACGCGGATTGAGGAAGACGAGATTGCCTCCCAGGGCCAGGGAACTTGAATGGCCACTGGAGCCAGAAGCCAGGCAAAGAGAACGGCGGGAACCGTAAATTTGAACGAGGCAAGTAGCCAGATTCCGTAGCGCGTTTTGCTTGAGGCGCGCTTCGCGAGAAGGCAAAAGAGCGAAACGACCCCAGCAAACAGAGTTCCTTGCCACAGGTGGTCGAGCAACTCTGGCCAAAGCCGGCTGGACATGTCAGCTAACAATTGATGGGCAGTCGTCATGTTGACCTCTACCAGTTACGAACTGTGCTTGTTTGACTTACGCCGCGGCCCGTCTGAAGGAACGACGTGTCGCGCTGGCCGGGAACGCTCCTTCACATCCTGCTGGTCACCGAGACTTCTCTCAAGGCTCCGCAAATCTTCAAGCGTGAGTCGGCCTGTTTCCAGCAGATGTGCCATGAGGGGTCGAGGCGATCCGCCGAATAGCGAAAGCAAGTCATCGATCAACCGATGATGGGCTTCCTTGCGGCTGACCATGGGCTCGAAGATGTGGGCGTTTCCGATCTTGCGAGCGCGCCGTAGCACCCCTTTCTCTTCCAATCGGTACACGATGGTTTGTACGGTCGTGTAAGCCGGCCGGCGAGTCTCCGGCAGCAGTTCCATGATCTCTCGGACCGATGCCCGGCCCAACTCCCAGAGCACACTCATGATCTCGAGTTCGAAAGGAGTGAGCTTGATTCGACTCTTCGCGGCCACGTCCAACCTCCGTGTGAATACTAATAGTGAGGTTATAATTACTAGTCGTGTAGTAGATTGTCAAGAGAATATTTTGTATTCCCAATGTTGCGACTGCGTGAGATTGTCATACAAGACGGCTAGTGGAGCTGAGTACTGGCTCCCGATAGTGGAGTTGCACCTTCTGATAGTGAAGTCTGCGCACAACGTGGGAGGGTGCTCCGGACGGCGACTATGGCGGTCAACTGGGACATCGAGTCGCCGCGTGGAGCGTGCCTCCCACGTTCGGGGTCAACCCCTGAGTTACTTCTTCTCTCCCCAGTGAATTGCTGCGATCCCGCCGGTTAGATTGACGTAGCCGATCGCGTCGAAACCGCACGCATCAAAAATGGCGGCAAGTCTGGCTTGGTCAGGAAAGAGCCTGACGGACTCCGGCAGATAGGTGTAGGCGTGGTTGTGTCGTGAGAGGGCTGCGCCGAGCCGCGGCAATACTCGAAAGAAGTATTTCTGGAACAGGGTGTCGAACAGGGCATTGGTGGGCTTTGAGAATTCGAGTACGACGAGCCTTCCACCAGGCTTGAGCACGCGGTGCATTTCTCTCAGCCCACTCGCCGGGCTTTCGAGATTCCGCAGGCCAAAGGCAATGGCGATTGCGTCGAAAGTGTTGCTTGGGAAGGGAAGCGTGAGCGCATCGGCCTCGACAAGGCTGATCTTTGAGTGGGAGTCTCTGTGACGAAGCTTGTCCAGATTCAGGCGCAACATTGGGTGGCTGAAGTCCGAGGAGACGATGCGATGAGCGCCTTGTCGCAGCATTTCAAGAGATAGATCGCCCGTGCCGCAGCAAAGATCCAGCCACAGGGATTGTTGCTGGGTTGAACCGGTGCACATCAGAGACACCGCCCTGCGCCGCCACGACTTGTCGATGTTTAAAGAGAGCAGATGGTTCAGCAGGTCATAGCGGGGAGCTATGGAAGAAAACATCTGCCGAATCTGGCGAGCCTTAGGACTCAGCATGCAAATAGGACCGAAGCACGCTTTGGACGGCTGCTCGCGGAACATCTTTGATGATGTCAACTTGGCCCACGCGACGGGGAAGAACAAATCGAAATTTCTGGTCCACGAACTTCTTGTCAGACAGCATGTGACGGTACACGTTGGCCCACCGCAACCGCCGCGGCTGCGGTAGCGGTGCAATACCTAGGATGGAACTGTTGATTCTAGCGGCTTCGGAAGCATCCAGCCCGTTGAGTTGTTCGGCGAGCTGGTTTGCCATGATCATTCCGTGAGCGATGGCTTCGCCATGCGTGAAAGTCTTATAGTGGGTTGCCGCTTCCAGCGCATGTCCCAGGGTGTGCCCGTAGTTGAGGACCATGCGCACTTCTGATTCCGTCTCATCAAGGCTGACGATCTCAGCCTTGATGCGAGCGCACTCGGTAATCATTCGTTCGAGGCTTTGCTTATCCCTGCTTGGAAAGCGTCTGTGCTTTTTCTCCACCAGGTCAAGGAGTTCAGCGCTTCGGATCACACCGTACTTGAGAGCTTCGTAAAGGCCCGAACGTAACTCGCGCGGCGGCAATGTGGAAAGCAAGAGTGGGTCTACGAAGACTGCGCGCGGCTGATAGAACGCGCCAACGAGGTTCTTGCCGCTTGGCAGATTGACGCCGGTCTTGCCGCCAATCGAACTGTCAATCTGGGCGAGCAGTGTTGTAGGTACCTGAACGTACGGCAATCCCCGAAGGTAGCTGGCGGCGGCAAAGCCCGCAACATCTCCGATCACGCCGCCCCCAAAAGCAATCAGCAGAGTCTTTCGCTTGGCGCGCAAGCGGGACAGAGCACGGTAGATCCTTTCAATCGTTGCCAGGGTCTTATTTCTTTCTCCCTCGGGAATAGCAACCGATTCCACCGAGAACCCCGCGCGCCGCAAGGAACGAAAGAGCTTTTCGCCATGCAGGCCGAGAACCGTCTTGCTTGAGATGACGATGATACTTTGGGCAGCGTGGAGATCCTTCAAGAACGAGCCAGTCTGACTAAGAATTCCGTTTCCAACGTGGATCGAGTAGGTGCGAGCTTCCAATGCAACCCGGATCGTGCTCATGCGGAATCCTCGCAAAGGCAGACAGACCACGGCAAAGGCGCGATACTATAGCACAATTGAGAGAGCAGAAGGGGAGGCGACAGTGTTGCGGAAGGAGGCCCTGCAGGTCTCTCAATGACAGAAGGAACGCTACCTGCGCAGCTCGCGAGACTGACGGTGTCCTTTGAGTATCCAGAATTGTGTTGAGAACTTAAAGAACGGTACTGTAAGCTCTCTCGGTGAACTATGAACGACAATATCGTTAGCAAATCCTCCAGGGAAACGTGGAAGAGATCGTTCACCTGGGAGTTATCCCATGCAGCCTGAGGCTGAAACCATAAGAACAGACTTCCTGGTCATTGGAAGCGGCATCGCCGGTCTCCGCGCAGCGATTGAGATGAGTGCTGCGGGCAGCGTTCTGCTGTTAACCAAGGAGCGGTTGAATGAGTCTAACACGGAATGGGCACAGGGCGGCATTGCGGTTGCACTAAGCGATGAGGATGAGGTGAGTTTGCACTATGAAGACACGCTCCGCGCAGGCGACGGGTTGTGCAGCCCGGAAGCAGTGAAGGTGCTTGTTGAAGAAGGAGTGCGCTACATCACGGAACTGATCGACTGGGGAACTGAGTTCGACCGAGACGGAGTTCATCTCAGCTTCTCCAAGGAAGCCGCGCACAGCCGCTCGCGCGTGTTGCACGCACAGGGGGACTCCACAGGGCGCGAGATCATTCGGGTTTTGCTGAAAAAAGCCTTGGCGAGTCCGAACGTGGTGTTGAAGCCGCACTGCTTTTCGCTGGAACTCATTGTCGAA
>Ga0187893_10011069_pt1 | contig 13202 bp, 13 predicted proteins | sample MA1701074metaG_FD_139574 | JGI IMG/M metagenome (GOLD analysis project Ga0187893, IMG submission 139574) | White microbial mat communities from a basaltic lava cave in the Kipuka Kanohina Cave System on the Island of Hawaii, USA - MA170107-4 metaG ...
ATGAGTGTGCTCAATGCGATACGGAACAAAATTATTCTCAGGATATTTTCCTGTGTAAAAAATAAAAAGCGTTATGAAAAAAGTTACGTCTATTCCTTGGCAAAACCATAGAAATCGACGCAACGAAGATGCCATGAAAATATGTAGCTGGTAAAAAAAATAAAAAACTTAAACTGCTCCTATATATAACATCAAATTTGATTTCATTCAAGCCTCTTGAACCTTTTAAATCCGTTATTTAACTGTACCTGTTTATGGTTGTTGAAAATCACTTAGAAACAATTTATAAGATAAAGGGGGATTGAGAACGTATAAGATGACTACTAAATGAAGTTTTATTGTGCCTAAACCCACATTTTTCAAGGGTTTTGGCGGTTTTCCACAGTTTGTTAATATCCATATTTCCACTATTTTTGCCACCCTTAAAAACACATAAAGTTCGCTATGTCAGTTATTCAGAATATCCAGGATAAGTATGCAAAGTTGATGGCAGTTGTGATAGCTGTTGCCTTGCTTACTTTCGTTGTTATGCTTGCCTTTGAAAACGGTGGAAACCTGTTCCGGTTAGGCAGGTCAACAGCAGTGGGTTCCGTTAATGGAAGTAAAATAGACTTCACCGCCTTTGAAAAAAACATCACACAAACAGAAGCAATGATGGAACGCCAGGGCTATCCCGGCGGTGCTACATTAAGACAACAAGCAATCGAAACTGCATGGAACCAGGAGTTAAGCCGTTTGGTGATGAAAGGGGAGTTTGATAAACTCGGTATGCAGATCGGTAAAAAAGAAGTAGGCGATATATTATATGGAGCTAATCCACCGCAGGATCTGAGACAACAATTCACCGATGAAAAAACCGGCGCCTATAATGCTGCATTGGCCAAACAACAAATAGACCAGATGCTGAAAAGCAAAACGGTGCCGCAAGAACAAAAAAATCAGTTTAACCAATATGTTGAACAACTGGAACTGATGCGGATGAATGATAAATATTCTTCTCTTTTGTCTAATAGCGCCAACTTCCCTAAGTGGCTTATTGAAAAACAAAATGCTGATAATAGTCAACTGGCTAAAGTTTCACTGGTAAGAGAATTTTATACAAGTATTCCGGACAGCGCTGTTAAAGTAAGCGACAAAGAGATTGAAGAGTATGTAAGCAAACATAAAGATCAATACAAGCAGGAAGAAAACAGGAGCATAGCTTATGTTGCTTTCAGTGCATTGCCTACTGCAGCAGATACAAATGCTGCAAGGGATAGATTGGTTGCATTAAAACCGGGACTGGACACAAACAGCAATACACAGCAATACCTCGAAAGCCAGGGAGTGACTACTTTTTACGACAGCTATATTAATGGATCAAAAATTCAGATCGCTGCGAAGGATTCTATATTCAAAATACCGGTAGGCTCTGTATATGGCCCTTACTTAGATGGAGGTTCTTTTTCATTGGCAAAATTGATAGGAGTAAGAACACAGCCTGATACAGTAAAGGTTCGTCATATTCTTGTTGCAACAACCAAGCAAGATCCTCAAACAGGTCAATCATACCCTGCAAGAGATACAGCAACTGCAAAAAAATTAATTGATAGCATTCAAACAGCAATAATCAACGGGTCACCCTTTGATAGTTTGGTAAAACTTTCAGATGATGATCCGGAAGGAGAAAATCCTCAAAGAGGAAAGTATAAAGGCGGTATTTACGATAACGTAACAGCGGGCGGCATGGTACCATCGTTCAATGATTTTATTTTTGGTAAACCGGTAGGATCAAAAGGAGTTGTAAAAACAGAATATGGTTATCATTATATAGAAATACTTTCTCAAAAAGGAAGTTCTCTTGCGTATAAGATCGCTTATTTGGCCTTACCTATCGAGGCCAGCCAGGAAACAGATAACAATGCAAGCAATGCAGCTAATTTGTTTGCTGGTGATAGCCGTGATCAAAAATCTTTTGATGCCAATGCTGAAAAGCTTGCAAAAGAAAAAGGGATCAATAAACTTGTTGCAACCAATATTGCGCCCAATGCATTCCAGGTTCCCGGCATTGGTGTGTCCCGCAGTTTTGTAAAAAATATTTATGATGCAAAAGCCGGAAAGGTGATAGAGCCTGAAAGAGTTGGAGACAATTATGTTGTTGCGATTGTAACAGAAATAAATGAAGAAGGAACACAATCTGCATCCAAAGCAAGAATGCTGGTAGAGCCGCTTTTAAAAAATAAAAAGAAAGCAGAAGCAATAGCCAAAAAGATTGGAAACATTACCACATTGGAAGCTGCCGCTACTGCTTTGGGTGGCAAAACAATTGAAACCGCTGACAGTGTGAGGATGTCAGGAACACAGGCTTCAATTATTGCTAATGAAGCTAAGGTGATTGGCGCCGCATTTAATCCTGCCAACAGGGGAAAAGTAGTACCGCAAGCAATAGAAGGAAATGGCGGTGTATATGTGATAAGAGTGGATAATGTAACAGCTACTGCTGTTGCAGATGCTAATGTGACTGAACAGCGGAAAGCAAAATACCAGGAAGCTAAGTCGAGAGGAGCTTATATGTCGCAGATGGTGATGAATGTATTAAAAGAAGCTGCCGACATTAAAGATAACCGGAGTAAGTTTTATTAATATAACCAACAATCGAAATCAACTGCTGCTGCCCCGACCGAAGCGTCGGGGTTTTCTTTTATGCCTGTTTAAACCATTGGCGCTACCGGCTTGTTATCTTTGCATAAGACAATGAAACGAAGAAAATGGGAGAAACATTAGTAAATAAAGTAGCGGAAAGCGGCATCATCACCATTGATCCGGCATCTTATATTCCAACGGGTGAAACAGTGGTTTTTGATCTGAAGGATCATTTGTTCATGGGGCTTATATTGAAAGAAAAAGATTTTCGTGAAGCGTTGAAGAATAAGGATTGGGAACAATACCGAAATAAAAATGTTGCTGTCACTTGTTCTGCAGATGCTATCATTCCTGTTTGGGCCTATATGGTTGTTGCATCTTACTTGCAGCCGGCAGCGAAAGAAATAGTGATGGGTGATGAAAAACAACTGCAGCAACAACTCTTTCTCAAAAATCTTTCTCAAATAAATTCAAATGAATTTGCCGGTCAGCGGGTAGTGATAAAAGGATGCGGAGATACTCCAATTGGAGATTTTGTTTATCTCGAACTCACTAAATTATTAAGACCCGTTGTTAAAAGCATTATGTATGGAGAGCCTTGCAGCACGGTGCCGGTGTATAAGAAAAACCCCCAAACCCCCTAAAGGGGGCTTTCGAAAATTCATTAAATTTTACAGTGAACTACAATAGAGCAAAAAGGCATGCTACTAAAATGCAGGAAGACAGAGCAAGCTGGCCTTGTGTTGCGGCAAACCCCCTGAAGGGGGCTTTCGAAGATTGATAAAATTTTACAGTGAACTACAATAGAGCAAAAAGGCATGCTACTAAAATGCAGGAAGACAGAGCAAGCTGGCCTTGTGTTGCGGCAAACCCCCTAAAGGGCTTTCGAAGATTCATAAAATTTACAGTGAACTACAATAGAGCAAAAAGGCATGCTACTAAAATGCAGGAAGACAGAGCAAGCTGGCCTTATGCTGCGGCAAGCCCCCTTTAGGGGGTTGGGGGTTAAAACCACCTCCTTCTTTTAAACATCATTATCATCCAAACGGGAATGATCAGCATTAATCCTACAGCAATCCAGAAACCATATTGATTGTGCAAATAAGGAATGGTATCGAAATTCATTCCGAAAATACCGCCGATAACCGTAGCAGGCGCCAACAGGCAAGTTACAATCGCCATCACTTTCATTACCTCGTTTAGCTTCAGGTTTACATTGTTTACATACAAGTCCTGCATGCTCATCATGATATCACGATAGTTTTCATGCAGATCTATTGCCTGCACTATGTGATCATACACATCTTTAAAATATTTTGTAGTGCGATCATCAAGTAAATCACTTTCACTGCGCAATATTCCATTTACCAGGTCACGTACAGGCACTGTATTTCTTTTCAAAACGATCAGCTCTTTTCTTAATTGATTCACCCTTGCCAGCGACCTTTTATTACTATACCTGATCACTTCTTCTTCAAGTGTTTCAATCCTTTCACTCAGTTTTTCCATCACCTGGAAATAATTGTCTACAATCAGGTCGAGCATGGAATAACAGAGATAATCGGCGCTTCGCTGCCTCGCTTTGCTGCTGGCCATTTTTAAGCGTTCCCGCAATGGATTAAATACATCGCGGCTTGCATCTTCCTGGAAGCTGATCACAAAATTTTTACCCAATACAATGCTGATCTGCTCCTGCTCCACTGTTTGCTTTTCACTATTATAATACAGCATGTTCAGCAGGCAAAATAAAACACCTTCCACTTCATCCATCTTTGGCCGCTGGTTGATGCTAAGAATATCTTCAACAAGCAAGGGGTGAATGCCAAAATGCAAACAGAGTTTTTCCACCTCCGCTTTTCTCAGTCCATCCATATTTACCCAACTAATGCGGGAACTGTCTTTGTAAACAAAGCTGTCTTCAACCTTCAGCAATCTTTTTTCTTCAATATAATTAGTGTCGTAAGAAAAAGCATACAGCAGCACTTCTTTGGCTTCTTCCCTTAAAGGAATAACGGTTGGGTTGACATGCAAAATCTCTTTAGTGCGTTGTACGCCAAACAAATTTGGCAAATAGAGATAGCGTAGATACTTCTCCGGTTTTATTTTGACATTCATATAAGAAAGGTAGCAAAAGATATACAAAGAAAAGTATACCGGAAAAGCAAACAAATTGCGATAAAGAAATATAGTTATTCGTAAAGATCGCCCTGTGAGGACAAAATCTCTCTATACTTATTAAACACTTTTGTTTTGGAAATAAAACCCATGAATTTTTTTTCGTTATTCAATACAGGCAGGTACCAGCTACCGGTAATGTCGAACTTCTCCATCACTTCATGCATACTGTCTCCTGCGTGCAGAGTGGCTGGCGGTTTTTTAACGATCTTACGGATGCTGATGGTGCTGAATAACTCTGGCTCAAAAAGCCTTTGCTTGACATCATTCAGTTCAATAATTCCGGCAAAACGGCTTTTATCATCGCACACGGCAAAAATATTTTTGTTGCTTTTTTTAATGATATCTACCAGGTCGCCCAATGTTCTATCAAGCCGGATGATATCATATTTGTCCTGCAACATTTCTTCCAGCCTGATAGCAGTGAGAATATTTTTTTCTTTTTTATGAGTAAATATTTGTCCTTCCATAGCCAGCTGTTTTGTTTCCATGGAAAAGGGCTCATAACTTTTTACAATAAAAAATGAAAGAGAAGAAACGATCATCAGGGGAATGAATAATTCATAACCATTCGTTACTTCCGCAATAAGAAATATTGCAGATAGCGGGCAATACATCACGCCGCTGAGTACGCCGGCCATTCCTACGAGACTAAAATTTCCTTCCGGTACTTTGAACCAACCGGTATTATTCATCAGCTTCGAGAAAAAGAAACCCAGGAAAGAACCCGCGAACAAGGAAGGAGCAAAATTTCCCCCGTTGCCACCGGCGCCAATAGTGATAGCGGCGGCCACCGGTTTCAATAAAACAATTAATCCCGCAAATAAAACCAGCGACCAGTTTTCCTGAAGCAAAGAAAAAATTCCGGAATGATCATCTATCTGCCCCGCTTCGCCGCTGCTTACTGTTTTGATACTTTCGTATCCTTCGCCAAAAAGCGGCGGAAAGAAGAAATAAAGACCAACCAGGAAAAGCCCGCCAATAACAGCTTTGGTGTAAACATCAATTTTCCAGTTGTGCAATTTTGCTTCGGTGCTTTTATAGATTTTGGCATAATACAATGCCGTAAAACCCGATAGTATGCCAAGAGTTATATAAAAAGGAACATTTCTGTAGTTGAAACTTTCTTGCAGTATAAAGTTGAACAAAAATGATTCCTGCAAAATGATCTTTGAGCATAATGCGCCTACTACCGATGAAATGATCAACGGAATAAAGTAGCTCACAACAACAACATCGGTGAGTAATACTTCAATAGCAAAGATGACGCCTGCAATGGGAGCGTTGAATACAGCGGCAATGCCGGCTGCAGCCCCGCAGCCAATCAGCAACGTTCGTTCCCTGTAATTAAGATCGCTGATCCTTGCTATATTAGAGCCAATTGCAGAGCCGGTTGCAACGATCGGCGCTTCCAAACCCGCAGAGCCGCCAAGACCCACCGTAATGGAGCTGGTGACTATATGCTGGTAAGTATGACTTTTGGGAATAAACGATGATTTTCCAGCAATAGCTCTTAACACCATTGCAATTCCTCTTTCAATGTGTCCCTTAAAAAAGAAGCGAACGATTAATACCACGAGCAAAAGACCAAGAATGGGGAATATTAAATAAGCAAAACGGCTGAAACTGATCTGCTGAAGCCAGCGTTGCAAGTAGTGTACAAATGTTTTCAATAACACGGCGATCAGTCCCGAAGAAAGCCCAACCAGCGTTGCCACAATCATTATATACTGCACCCGGCTGATGCGGGTACGCAAAAAAAGAAGAATATATTGATACAACTGTTTAAGCAGTCGCATGTAAAAAAGTTTTGTCAGGGAATAGAGGGGCAAAGATAAGAAGCGCCAAAGATCAACATCAAAGCTGCGGACAGATTTGCTAATGAAGTTTCTTTGACATTTTTGACTGCGAGTGCACCAATCTTTTGTATTGCGTAACAAGCATAGCGTTTAAGCTTTGCGGCCCAAACAAAGAAAAGGAACCGGCAATAAAAACCCGGTATACAAAATATGAGCACAAAAGATAAGCCCAGCGACGTGCTGGGCATCATTATCAGAATTTTGATGATTGCTTAGTTAACAATCGGAATATTACAAGTTTTGTAATATTCCCCAGAAGGCAGGGTTTCGCAGGCCCTACTTCTGGTCTTAAAATTACAAGATTCAAAAAATCCGTACGAAAGTTATTTCGTTTAAATTTTTTTTCTTGTATTATAATAAATCAGGGTTAAAATCTGTTTTTAAGTAAGGATTAAACTCCTTTATCGGAGAAGGCAAGAAATACCCTTTAATTAATTCAGTATTGATAACACATATTTCTATATGAAGCCTATCAGTGAAGTTTGATCCCGGATAAATTTCTTTTCCTTCCAAAAATGCACATCTTATCGTATCGTATACTTTAAATCCCTGACGTCGGTTAGATTCATGAACAGATTTGATAACAGCACAATCTAATTGTCGGTTTGCGCCTTTGTTAACAGGCATTGGATCGCCACTCAATGCAGACAATTTTTCAAGTGAATTGTGAGCATCTTTTACTATGTTAATCGAGTTAGGTTCAAGTAAGTTTAAGCAATGCCCTAATTCTATTATAGCTCCAATAACAAATGGAGTTTTAATTAGCTTTTTGTTCTTTTGTTTTTTTGTTGCAACCTCGATTGCATATTCTAAAGCCCTGCCGGGGTTCTGTTCCCAAAAATAAACTCCCGGCCCTAACCAATCCCATGTATTATCACTGGCGATTAGCTGGTCTTCTCCGTTCAATATCCGCAGTCCTACTTCTCTATCACAACTATGGAAACCTGTTATTTGAAAAGGTTGGTGGTATGCCAAATACTATTTTTTAGTATTATTATTAGTCTTGGGTGGCTCTTCTTCTTTTTTTTCTTTTACTATTCCTGCATCAACAAGGAATTTGTGAGCGGCTTCTTTTGATTTTAGGGCTTCCTGAGTGGCTTGTTTGATGACTTCAATTTGTGTGTTAATGGCTGTTTGTGTCATAAAAAAAATTTTGGCAATAAAAAACTATTGTTAAATTCGCTTTGGAATTAACCGGTTTTTCAAAGCCATCAAATATATTTCTACATTTTGCCGCCAAGCATCATGTAGATAAGCCAAACTCAAAAATATTTAATAGGAATAGCGCCAACTATTCCTATTGTCATTTATTGGACTAATATAAAATTATTTTTAATTGCGAAAAGTGAAACGTAAAATAATTTATTCTTTCGTTCTCCCCATTTCCCCACTTCTTCTTTATCCTTTCTTACAACTTTAAATACATCAGCAAAGCTGCCTTTTTATAGCCAGCTTTTCATCGTACTTATCTGCACGGGGCTTTTTTGGGGCTGCTTTCTTTTGAATGTTTTTACCATGTTTCTAATTTATGTAAATCTTGGTACGAACCCTAAGGTCTCATCGTATTTGTATGTACGGGTTTTGGGAGTTGTTCTAAAAAACGGTAAGAATAGATATTGACCCAATAGTAAATGAATTATGTTCGCCCATTTTATAAATAGTTGCCATCATAATAATGTTTTTGCCCTTTCTAAATCTTCCGGCGTATCTATCGCTACACTTTTAAAATCAACCATCGCCATGCGAATGGAAATACCGTTTTCAAGATAGCGAAGCTGTTCTAATTTTTCTACTTGTTCTAATCGGGCAGCAGTCCATTTTGTGAATTGCAAAAGCGTTTCTTTTCTATAGCCATATACGCCGATATGGAGAAAATAAGGAACATCAATTCCATTGTTGACAGAAAAAGGAATAACACTGCGGCTGAAATATAAAGCATCATTGTTTTTATTCACCACTACTTTTACACTGCTGCTGGCTATCAGTTCGCTGCTGTCTTCAACCTTTCGCATTAATGATCCAACTTTTACAGAAGGGTCATCAAAAAGACGGACGAGTTTTTCCAATGGTTCTTTTTGAATAAAAGGTTCATCGCCCTGCACATTTATCACTACATCCACATCCATATCGGCAATGGCTTCTGCAATGCGGTCACTGCCGCTTTCGTGAGACCGTTTACTCATTACTGCTTTGCCGCCATTCTTTGTTATTTCATCATAGATAATATCACTGTCTGTAACGACAATAACATCATCAAACAGTTTTGTTGCCACCGTTGCATCATAGGTGTGCCGTATAACGGTTTTATCACCGAGCATTTGCATCAGCTTGGCGGGAAAACGAGTGGCCGCATAGCGAGCCGGGATTAATGCCATTTTTTTCATAGTGCAAATCTATACCCCACTGCCATAGAAAATTACTATTTGATCGTCTGCCAGGTACATTTTGGATCAATGGTCAGGATTTAAATATCCAGTTTTTGAAATGGTTTTTTCAGCAGGGCGACAACATCTTCATCTTTTTCTTCGGGATAATAACGATCCAATCCATAGCGAATTTCTTTGGGATCGAGTTTCGTGAATGTGCCGAGCAAACGGTCCCAGATAGAAAACACAGCACCGTAATTGCTGTCTGTATAAGGCTGTTTCCAGTGATGATGCACTTTGTGCATATTGGGAGAGATCAATACATAGCTTAAAGCCTTGTCAACTTTGGGTGGCAAACTGATATTGGCATGGGTAAAAGCAGTGGCAATAACCACAAGTGTTTGATAGATCATTACACTATACATCGGCGCTCCCGATATAAAGATCAACAGCAGGAAAAAGATACCACGCAGCAAACTATCGCCGGGATGATGACGCAAACCTGTAGTTACATCTACACTGGTATCGCTGTGATGAATAAGATGAAAACGCCAGAGAAAACGGTTTTTATGCATTATAAAATGAACAAGCCAACTGCTGAAGTCAAGAGCCATCACACCAATGATAACAGTAATAAGTACATTGGCATTGGTCCAGTAAACGATGCCGAAATTATTGGCAAAACACCAGTCGGATAACATTATTATGAAAACGGCGAGGCCGGTGTGCAGTATGAGATGAATAACAGTAAATATAAAGTTGACCCCGGCATGCCGCAGCTTACTTTTTTTATACCGCATTGGAAGTAATGGTATAGCCCCTTCAATGATCCAGAATAGCAGCAATCCGCCCACCAGCAGGGCCATTCTTTCAAATGGTCGCTGTTCCAACGTAGAAAAATGATCAATAATTTGATCCCACATACTCTTTTATTAACACCAAAAGTTACGAAGAAAAATTTTCGCCTAATTGGCCGTATCGGGTGGCTTTTGAAATGCTTCAGCAGATTCATGTCCGCAGTCAAAACAATGATATACTTTGTCTACCGCAAGAGCATAATTGCTAAAGAAAAAAGTGGAGATGGCGCTAAGCCAGTTAATCGGTTTTCGCGGAGTACTCACCTGTTCAATATTGGATGATCCGCATCTCGGACAAACAAAACTTGCTTTATATTCCTGTTGTAACTGATTCAACAATTCCCAGGCGTTCTTTGCATGCTCTTTTTCTACCATTAATTTAATTCCACCCACGGCATTTGAAAGAATAGGATCAATTGTGATAGTATTTTCATCTTTTAGCCAGCAGTCAATTCCTTCTTCTTTCAAACGACCCATAGCGATGTGTGCGGGAACATAATTATCGTAAGACCAGATGGGAACATAGTTCATAATAACTGTAAAATAAAAAATCTCCCGCTTGAATGAGAGATTTTATGAAATGATTTATTTGCTCCCCGCCAATTGACGGATTTGAGGGATTATTGATTCAGCATCAATGGCATCACAAGCATCAGCAATTCTTCATCTTCTTCCTGGTCAGATGGTTTAATAAGGCCCGCTTTGGTAGGAGTAGAAAGTTCAAGGTTCACTTCATCACTATCCGCAGCGGAAAGCATTTCAATCAAAAATTTTGCATTGAATGCAATCATAAGATCTTCGCCGGTGTATTGGCATTTCATTCTTTCATTTCCTTCAAAGCTGAAATCAACATCCTGCGCTGTTAATTGCAGTTCGCTGCCGGTGATAGTTAAAGCAACCTGGTTTGTGCTTTTATTACTAAAAATGCTCACCCTTCGCAATGCGCCTTGAAAATCGTTTTTATTAACGGTAAGCCTGTATGGATTATCAGCTGGAATTACCACTTTATAATCAGGAAAACGGGCATCAATCAGCCGGCAGCTCATTTGCGTAGTGCCATGTTTTACAAAAAGATGATTATTGTTATAGCTTAATGTCAATTCATCTTCATTGGAGGGAATCGCCGATTTCAACAGATTAAGCGGTTTGCGGGGAACAATGAATGAATCGCTTTTGGGACAGTTCACATCTTTTCTTTTGTATCGAACAAGACGATGCGCATCAGTAGCCACGCATTGCAATCCTTTTTTATCCAGCTCAAAGAAAACACCAGTCATTGCGGGCCGCAGATCATCATTGCTGGTAGCAAATAAAGTTTTATTGATAGCAGTTATCAGGGCAGAAGAAGTAGTTGTGAACGATGTTGTATCATCTGCAGCCGGTTCTTTGGGAAAATTATCCGGATTTTCGCCCATTACTTTATACTTACCATTGTCACTGGTGATCTCTACAGCGAAGTTTTTATCAATATTAAAAGCCAGCGGCTGATCGGGAATATTTTTCAGCGAATCCAATAAGATCCTTGCCGGTATGCAGACCTTACCAGTCTCTTTGGCATCAATCTCCAGTTGTACCCGCATCACAGTTTCCAGGTCGGTAGCCACTACAGTGAGCTTGTCTTTTTCTACTTCAAACAAGAAGTCTTCAAGAATGGGTAAAACGGTATTGGCATTGATAACCCCGGCAATATGCTGCAGTTGTTTCAACAAAGAAGAAGACGATACAATAAACTTCATCGTTCAAATGGTTTGGGGCGAAACTACTGATTTTTGTTTTACAGCCAACACTTTAAAAATGAACAGTCAAATGCTGCAAAATAGCTGTGAATTACTGACGGTAACGGCCGCCGAATGTACCTTGCAGACGGAAAGCTGCGATTAGAAGGCTGGGTTTAAAAATTGAAAAAATGGGCATCAACAAAACACTGACATCAGAACAGGCTTTACAAAAACTGCGGCATTACTGCGGCTACCAGGAACGTTGCCACAGCGAGGCAAGGGAAAAATTATACAGCCTTGGTGTTTATAGAAAAGATCATGATGAGATCATCGCCACACTGATTGAAGAAGATTACTTAAATGAGGAACGTTTTGCAATAGCTTATGCAGGCGGCAAGTTCAGGATGAAACAATGGGGTAAGCAAAAAATCAAACATGCACTCAAACAAAAACAGGTAAGCGATTATAGCATCAACAAAGCGATGAAGCAAATAAAGGATAAGGAGTATTTGGATGTTTTGAAAAATTTGGTTGAAGAAAAATATAAGTCTTTAAAAAATGAACAATGGCTGCTACGAAAAAAGAAAACAATGGATTACTTGTTGCAAAAAGGATTTGAGATGGAACTGATCAGCCGGGCTGTTGAACAAATCAATAGTGATGATTGAATTAATAACAACTTGAAAAACTATTTCTTTCGCCTGAATACAACCGCAGCATTTTGTTGCAAATCTGCACTAAACCTTATCTGGTATTTTTCATTACCATCGGTTACTACCAGCAATCCTGTATTTGGCGGGTACTTACCGAGATTCTCTGCATATAATACCAGCGTTATTTCTTCGCTGCCGGGTTGTACATAAATTGTTTTCTTGATAGCCGATGCTTTCAATCCTTGTTTAGCCATAAAAACTTCGCCGTTCAATAAAACACTTACAGTATCACCGTCTATTTCTCCGTTATCATACAGCGCAAGCTGAAGACTATCTGATTTAAACGAAACAACCTGTGGCGCCACAGTTTTTCTTTCCTGTACAAATGCTGCTGCAGACGAAATTTTAATTACTGGTGGCGTAGTAGCTGCAGGGTTAAATTTCTTTTCTTCTTCTTTTTTTACTGTGGTAATAATATCTGATTTTTTTAGATCGCTACTTACTTCTTCTGTTTGCAATGAGGCTATCGGTTCATCTTTTTTAATAACTGCTTCCTGGTTCTTTACCTGTGGTTTTTGCAAATTACCTGCAACATCTTTTTTAGGTTCAGCAGGCAATGTTGTTGCAGGAAGGGTTGCTTTTCTTAAAGATGTATTGGGTATCTCCGGTTCCTGTATGGCTTCTTCTTTTTTTGCAATCGCATCCTGATCATTTATTTCAGCAACGGCAGTTTTTGCTATACTGTTATTTGTTTCGGTAGCCGGCGATGTATTAATGGGCTTGCTTGTAGTATTAGCCGGAGCTTTTGCAATAACAGGTTCAGTTGATTTTTTTGTTTCCTCTTTTATATTCGATGGTTTATTAACCGATGCTAAACCCGCAGCCTGTTGCTGTTTTGCCTCTGTCTGTTTTTTTGCAATTGCATAAAACTCTACATCTTTATCCTTGTCCA
>Ga0187893_10011070_pt1 | contig 13201 bp, 17 predicted proteins | sample MA1701074metaG_FD_139574 | JGI IMG/M metagenome (GOLD analysis project Ga0187893, IMG submission 139574) | White microbial mat communities from a basaltic lava cave in the Kipuka Kanohina Cave System on the Island of Hawaii, USA - MA170107-4 metaG ...
AGCGAAGGTCGAAACGGGCGACGCCGAGAATGCAGTCGGGGTGCGCATGGCTGCGCTCTTGTCCGCACTGGCGCGCTTTGCTGCTCTCGAATGGGACGGAGTGGGCGACGCCGAGGATAAGGCCGCGCCGCTGACGCCCGACGGTGTCGAAGCTTTGCTCGCGCTGTGGCCGATCGCGGAAGCATTCCCACACCTTACGGCACGCTTGCGTGCAGCGCCTTGTGGACGCCGGGTTCTCCTTGAAGACCATCGGCGATTACGTTGGACATCGCTCGGCCTCATCGACCCAGGTCTACGCCAAGGTCGCCGTCGAGGCGCTGCGTGACGTCGCTCTCGGCGACGGGGAGGCGCTGCCATGAGGCCGGTGTGCAAACCGCTTGCAAGCCCGCTCGCTGGACCAATCGGCTGCTTCGTGGCCTACAAGCGTGCCTTAAACCGCCGCTTCGAGACCGAGGAAGGGGTGTTGCACTGCCTCGACCGCTATCTCGTCGCGAAGGGAACGCCTAATCTCGCGAGCGTGACGCCCGCGGTAATCGAGGCATTCGTGGCCAGCCGGCCGCGTCCGAAGCCGCGCAGTTATAACCACCTCCTCAGCGTCTTGCGCGGCCTGTTCGACTGGATGGTCGACCAGGGGATGATCGCGGCCTCGCCGATGCGGCTGCGGCCACGGCGCGTTACGGCACGGCACATCCCCTATCTATTCGATCTGCCCGCGGCCTGCCGACTGATCGAAACCGCTGTCGTCCTGGCTGACGGCGTAAACGCGCCGCTGCGCGGTCCCACCTACGCGACGATCTTCGCGCTGCTCTACGGCCTCGGGCTGCGCGTCGGGGAAGTCGTGCGGCTGACCCGGGCGGATGTCGATCTCGACCGCAATATCCTCGTCATCCGGCAGACCAAGTTCGCCAAGTCACGCCTGGTGCCGTTTGGTCCGCGCATGGCGGAGCGGCTAAGGCGATTCATCGAGCTCAGAGAACGGCGGACGGGTGTGCTGTCGCCGGAAGTGCCCGTGTTCTCGTTCAAGGTAGGGCGGCCGATCAGCCGTAATACCATCACGCAGACGTTCCATGGCCTTGTCCCGCGTCTCGGTCTCGTTCCACCGGCCGGCGTGGCATCGCCGCGCTTGCACGACCTGCGGCACAGCTTCGCCGTCGGCACCTTGCGGCGCTGGTATCGCGAAGGCGCCGACCCGGCGGCGCGGTTGCTGCAGCTGTCCACATTCCTCGGTCACGTCGATCCGGTCTCCACCGCCGTCTATCTCACCATCACGGCGGACTTGATGCAGGCCGGGGCCGAGCGCTTCGCGCGTTTCGCCTCACCGCTGTCGGTGGGAGGCGCGTCATGACCAGCATCGGCCCTGTCATCTATGCCTTCTTCGAACGTTATCTTAAGGCGGACAAAGGCCTGAGCCCGGCGTCGGTCAAGAGTTATCGCGATGCGCTGCGGCTCTTTCTGGCCTTCCTTGCGGCCCAGCGCCACAGGCCGATCACGCGGCTTTCCATCGACGACCTCACGGCCGAGGACGTGCGCCGCTTCCTCGGCCACATCGAGACGGAACGCGGCAATCACATCCGAAGCCGCAATCAGCGGCTGGCTGCGCTGCACACCTTCTTCACCTTCCTGGCGCAACAGGTGCCAGAGGTGCTGGCGGAGGCGGAACGCGTGGCCGCCATACCGATGAAGCGCGTCGCGCCGCCAGACACGCGTTTCCTCGAACGCGACGAGATCGAGGCACTGTTCGCAGGCCTGCCGACCGAGGGGCCAGTGGCGTTGCGAGACCGGGCGCTTCTCCTCTTCCTGTACAACACCGGCGCACGGGTACAGGAGGCGGCGAGCCTCGCTGTCGCCAATCTTGTGCTGCAGCCTCAGCCGCGCGTCCATCTGCACGGCAAAGGCGGCAAATGGCGAACCTGTCCGTTGTGGTCGCAGACTGCAAAGCTGCTGCGCGATCTGATCGGCGGGCGCACCGACGGGCCGGTTTTTGTCTCGCGCAAAGGCGGCCCCCTGACCCGCTTCGGAATCTACAAGCTGGTCCGCCGCCATACGGCGATCCTGGCGACTAAGCCGAGCGAACGCCCAGTACGCCAGATATCGCCGCACGTCCTGCGGCACACCACGGCGGTCCATCTGCTCGAAGCCGGCGTGGAGATCAACGTGATCCGTGGCTGGCTCGGCCACGTCAGCCTCGACACCACCAACCGCTATGCCGAGATCAACATGCGGACGAAGGAGGAAGCCCTGCTAGCCTGCTCGCCGCCGACCAATGCTTCGCCGGCGTTCCCACGACGCCCAGTATGGCGTGACGACAACGCCCTGCTGAACTGGCTGACCTCACTCTGAACAGCCACAAATTATGTGGCCGGGTACGCCATCAACTCACCTTACAACAGGGAGGTGGCCACACACGGCCACATAATCACCAATGACACAGAACGCCGATTATGAGTCATGACTCATAATCAGCGACGAGCAGCGACGGCGTCCCCCGCCGATAGATGAAGCGGAGCCGAATTCCGGTGCGCCGCTCCCAGCCGGCAGGCGTAATCTTCTTACCTCCGTCACCGTAGCGCCCCGCGGCCGGCGTCGGGACGGCAAGGAACAGGCCCTTGGTCGAGCGTATGGTTGCCCCTTCCTCGTAGATGCGAATGAGCCCCGGTGCTTTGGACCACACGAACCCCGCAGCGCTGATGCTGGTCCCACCCGTTGGATAGGTCTCGCTGCGCCAAGTGTTCGCGAGCCTTCTACCCAGCCCCGCGCCCGTGATCTGCGCGCGGAGCTCGGTCTTGAGTCCGTCCGCCGCAGCGCGAACGGCAGAAGTGACGGCGCGCTCGGCGGCCTTGATCTCCTCCGCCACCGCCTCCTTGAGGCTGCCGGTAAGCGCCGCTTGAAGCCTCATGTTGGGCGAGCCTCGGCGGTCCAGATGAGTCGCGCCGCGTCGCGCATGGGCTCGCCCTGAACAACGTAAACTGCGCCCTCGCATTCGAGCGTATCACCCGCGGCCAATGTCGATGCTTCGGCCACGCGGAGTTCGAACACCGTCGTATCGGCCGCAATGCGCGTTTCGCCGAACTCGGCGACACGGTCCGGCCGCCGAACGATGATGCGGACCGGAATCCCGGGTTCGACGCCGCCAGCCCGCCAGAGTGAATCCGCCGCGAGGTTTGGGTCATTGAAGAGATCATTGAGTGCATCAGCAAACACGTTGATATCCCGCCGCCGTTCGACCAAGAGTACGGCTACCGAAATGAGGACCTAAGTGCCGACCCCGAGGTCGAAAACGCCATCCGTCCGCCCGGAGGCTGCGGTGCTGACCGACGCCGTGCTGCGCGCGGCCAAACAGCTCGGACTCACGAATCGCGTGCTTGCCGGCGTGCTGGGTCTCTCGGAAGCGACCGTCTCTCGTATGCGAGCTGGAGACTACGAACTGCAACGCGGTCAGAAGCCGTTTGAGCTGGCCGCTCTGTTAGTTCGTCTGCACCGGTCTCTGTGCGCGATTGCGGGTGGCGACCGGACGGTCGCGAGCGCGTGGCTGCAATCCCCAAACTACGCGCTGCACGATCGCCCGCTGTCGCTGATCCAGACTATCGCGGGACTCGTGAATGTTATCGAGTACCTGGAGGCTCGATCCGCTGTTGGCCGGCGCTGACTCGTAATCGATCGCTCCGATCAATTGCTCGAGAAGATGCGCAGTGCGAGCCGCGGCCGCTTGTTGATCGGCAGGATCGAGGCCTCGGTCTTGACTTCGATGGCGCTCCCGTCCTGGCGCGCCAGCTGCCGCGCATAGATCGACAGGCCGACCGTGTTCACCGTTTCGATCAGATTGGCCGGCGCACCGTAGGTGACGAAGGTGTCGAGCGTGCCCAAGGGGAACGCGATGCCTTCGCCGGCCGGGACCAGCGTCTCGGTATTGCCGGTCGAGAGCGTCACGGTCGCGTTGTACTCCTCGAACACCAGGCCCGCGAACGGGAAGCGGCGCCGCACGTCGTTGCGCAGGGGCTCGGATGTCGAGGCGTAGAACTTGTAGGCGTCCTCGACCTTGGCATGGCCGATCAGCTTGTCGAAGAACTCGGGGCTGACCACCGCCACCGCACCGGTCATGGTCTCACCCTTGAGCTCGGTCTCGATCTTGCGCAGCACGTCGCGGACCTTGGCCTGGACGTTGGTGCCGGCCGTCCCCAGCACGAAGTCGACCGCGAGCTGCGCGATGTTGAACTCGGTGAAGTAGTTGTAGAGCGTGACCCCCGCGCCGTCCTTGACGATGCCGCGCAGCGCGTTGACCTCCATGTACTCGCGGGTCTGCGCGTGTTTCACGCGCATGCGGGTGAGCTTGCGCTCCATCACCACGGCCAGGGGATCGGCTGCGTCGGCCAGGCCGAAGCCGCGCACGCCCTGGATGTCCTGCGGGGTGATGACGTCGTCGTGCGGGATCCAGGGCACGGTGAAGGAGCGCATCGAGCGGGTGTCCCGGTTGGCCACTGTCGCCGGCCCGCCCAGCGGCACCGTCGGCAGCAGGTTGAGGAGCCCTTCCGCGTGCTCGATGATGACGCTGCGCTGTGTCACACCTTCGAAACGGAACAGGCCCATCTGCCCGAGGCGCGTGTAGACGTTGGGCAGGATGTTGATGGCTTCGGTCATCTCCGCGAGCGTGTAACCGCCTGCATCGAAAGGATTAATCATTGCGACCATACGTGAGGTCTCCTGTGGAAAAATCTGTGGATCAGACGGTTTCGCGCGGCACGACGCCGGCTGCTGCAAGCTGCGCGTGCTTGGCGTCTTTCTCGGCCGGCTGATCGACCGAGGCGTCGAACACGAGCGCAGCCTTGGAGACGATGGCCGGCCCGCGCGCGACGACGACCCCGGTCTTGTCGTCGCTGGTCGCGTCCACCGCCTCGATCAGCACTGCGACCGCGGTCTCGGCACCCTCGTCGCCCGCGACCTGCGCGGCCGGCGAAAGGCGGTATTTGCCGGAGGCGGTGATCTTTCCGAGCACGGCGCCGAGCGCGTAGTTCGTACCGGCCTTGAGCGTCACGGTCTCGCGGCAGTAGTTGGCGTTGAGCTCGAATTTGAGCAGGTCGCCCAGCGTGGGCGCCATGGTGAGCACGGGCATTTCGTTCCCTCCGAGCGTCAGGGGTTAATGGGAAAGGGAGTACTCATTACGAAGCTGTCAGTGACCTCGCGGGGCGAAGACCCCGCACTCCGGGCAACGCGGTGCACGGAGATAAGCAAACGTGTGAGGCGGACTGGGTGCTTCCAGCGAGCCATACATCAGCAGAACCCGTCGAAGCCGGGCGGGCGGGAACTTCCGCTCCCGCGTGCGGCCCGGCGTGCGAGTCCGCCAAGGAGAGGGCAACCGAACCGATGGTAGACGCCTCGTTAGACAATGCAACCCGCCGACGCGGAGGTGGGCGGGTCGGCCGCAAGGCCGGTGGAGCGCTGGGCCGTACTGGAGAGATACGGCTCGAGGCGCGCGGACATCCGAGCGCCAGCCTTCGAGCGGGCCTGCGGTGCTCGAAGGCCGGAATCCACACGGGGTAAAGTCGGCTCCTAAAGCGGCCAAGAGGTCAGTGACGGAACCTGAGAACCTCTTCCTCGCTTCCCTGTGTTTCGGCACAGGGATGCTCGAAGCGACCGAGGATCGCGAGGATGAGGGGCGGAGCCCCCGTAGTAGTCCGAGAGCGGGAAAGCTGTTCGCATGGCGAAGGGGGGCAGTTGGTACGGCGAGTTAGCAGGAGGCGGACACATGTCCGGCCTGGTGAATACCGGGTTCGTCCTCGACATGCAGCGCAAGCTGTACCGGTGGAGTACCGCGGACCCCGACAAAGGGTTCGCGGATCTGTTCAATATCGTCTGCGATCGCAGAACGCTCGACGAAGCATGGCGACGGCTCTCCCAGAACAGGGGCAGCGGGACGCCAGGCACGGACGGCGTGACGCGGCGTAAGGTCGAAGAGCGCCCCGGCGGCGTGGCGGGCTTTCTCGAAGAAATTCGGGAAGAACTCCGCTGCGGAACCTACCGCCCGGAACCGGTTCGGCAACGGCTGATCCCGAAGCCGGGCCGACCGGGCAAGGTTCGCCCGCTGGGTATTCCCACGCTCAAAGACCGCTTGGTGCAGATGGCCTTGAAGCTCGTGTTGGAGCCCATTTTCGAGGCGGACTTCTATCCGACCTCCTATGGGTTCCGACGCGGTCGTAGCACCCACGATGCGCTGGCCAAAATCCAGCAACAACTGCACCCGAGAGCAAGCGGCTCAAGCAAGAACCGCTATGTCATCGAGGGCGACATCAAAGGTTGCTTCGACGCCATCGATCATCACCGGCTGATGGAGCGAGTCCGACGCCGCATCAAGGATCGCAAGGTCCTACGGCTCGTCCTCGCATTCCTGAAAGCGGGCGTGATGATCGAAGGCGCTGTCCGCCACCCGATCACGGGAACCCCGCAGGGGGGCATCGTCTCGCCGTTGCTGGCCAACATCTACCTGACGGCCATCGACGACAGATAGGGGCAGAAGCCGGCGCCCCTTGCGTTTGGCATGCCGGATCAGGATCCCATCCGCGGTGATGTCGCTCATATCGAGCGCCAGCGCCTCGGAGATCCGCATCCCGGTTGCCGCAAGAAGGCCGAAGAGCGTCGGGTAAAGCCCGGGCACGGGGCAGCCACGAGTCGCCGTTTCCTCGGCGCAATGAACCAGAGCCTCTATCTTGGCGCTGCTGTAGATGTAGGGCTGCTGACGGGCTCGTCGCGCCCTCGGCAGGAGATCGGCGTCGGGAACCTCGTGACGTGCGCTCTCTGCCGTCAGCCAAAGCGCGAAGCGCCGTACCGTGAGCAAGAGCGTCCGGCGCCGCTGGGCCGATGTCGTGCGAAGCGACCAATCAAGCACGCGCTGGGTCCTAACGAACATGTCGCCTGCGGCAATCGCGAAGGCGACATAGCTTTCGAGGACTCGGGCCTGGTCATCGAAGATAAAGCCGCTCGTGCGCTGAACGGCGACGTAGCGTTCCATTTCACGCCTCAGCATGGCCGGCCTCCGGGCCAGGGCTGTGCGATGAGGCGCAGCGTTTCGGTGTCGACCTTCGCGTAATGGGCAGTGGTCGTGATAGATCTGTGGCGCAGGAGCGTCCCGATCGTCTCGATCGTGGCGCCCCGTCTGAGCATCGAGGTCGCTGCTGAATGACGCAGCAGGTGCGCCCCACGCGAGGGAGCGTTTGTTATGCCCGCGCGATCCAGCGCCCGCGCCACAATCTTCGAGATCGCCGCGGACTCGGTAAAGGGCCGCCACGGTGGTGCAGAACGCAGAAAGACATAAGGCTCCGGCACGTTGGGCCGTCCGTCTTCCAAGTAGGCGAGCATCGCATCGCCAACTTCCTGCGGTAACGGCAAACGCGTCTCGCGCCGCCCCTTCCCCTCGCGGCCAGGCGATCCGGGGTCGCGTGATAAAGCTCGGCGCAAAAACGGCGATCGTTATCGTCGAGAGTGCCGAGAGCGCGTTCGACGTCGAGGCGGCGTTCGATGCGCGCAAACGCGTCCGTGCCCTGACCAAGAAATGCCGCGAGTCCCTGCTCCTCGGGCATGAGCTCAACCCGCGGGATGCCAGCTACGGGTTCGTCGAGCGAAACCGGAACTTCCCCGAACAACAGCCGCTCGCGTCGGATGCTGTCGGCGAGCCGCGCCGCCTTGTGGATCAGGATCTTGCCGGCGAAAGCCCCGAGCGTTCCGCGCCGCGCATCAAAGGCTGGCAGGCGTTCGAGTAGATCGACGAGCAGATCCTGGCGTAGATCCTCTAGGTTGTGCGCGGGAAGGCGGACACGCCGGACGAGGCGCTGCGCAGCGCGTTGCGCTTTGGACTGCAGCAAGCGAGTCTCGGAGCGGGAAAGCTGGAGCGCCATTGGACCTAAACCCGGTTGGCATCGTTTGATGCGCCGAGATTGATCCGATCGCGCGCCCATAGGGTTGGGCGTGATATGGGCGCGATATGGGTGCGCCAGATCGCCGAAGCGGTCCGCGCCTTATGCGGTCCGATACGAACTCAAGGGATGATCTGTATGGCCTCGCCGGGCAAAGCCAGCGCGTATCCGAGTGTGGTCCGGGTTTCAATCAGGGACCCGGTGTTCTTCGCACGCGGGTTTACGCTCGCAAGCTTCTTGCGAAGGTCACGAATCGCATCCGCAGCCAGCCGCTTATCGACAGCGTGGTTGCCCCACAGTCGTTTCTCCAATTCACCGCGCCCGACGACCGGCCGGCCCGCAGCCGCTGCCTCCGCAAGCGTCAGCAAGGCGATGAACGGCCTTTGCGGCAATCGAATCTCCGCTCCGTCCAACCTGACAGTCTGCTGAGAGCACATGACGACAAGTCTTGGAGCGCCGCGACGCGCCACGGCTCGTACGGGGATAGCGAGGGCGAACGGCGCATCCGGGTTGGCGCCGATCGAATCGCAGAACCGAACCAGTTGAATGCCTGCGTCTACAAAACGGCCTATTTCCGACCCAGAGAGCTGGGGTGCGAGAAGCATCATTCGCGCATCACCCGTCGTGGCGCGAAGCGCGGGAATCAACCCCGATCGTTGCGCGCTCGCCATCGCCGGCGCGGCGAATACCGCCTGGCCCGGCACAGCCGCGCCGAGATACCAGACGCCCTTGATGATCTCGCCTGGCTCCGCGGCGAATCCAGATGCCGAGGCGACAGCTCGCATGAGCGCGGCAACATCGATTCGGAAGCTGCGCAAGTCGTCGCGCTCAAGTACGGCATCGGAGCCTGCGTCGAACGGGCATGCAGCAACGATGCGGCCGTTGATGTGCTGGATCGGCCGCGCGTCGAGGCCGCACTCGCAATTGCTGCAGGTCGACCAGCTTTCGGCCGGCACTTCCTCGATGAGGATGCGCTGGCCCAATAGGCGGTTGAACTCGTGCCCGAAGTGAGGCTTCGCGACCCGGCCCCAGAGGACGGCCGGCTCGCCCCCCTCACTCTGCTGCAAGAGCAGCTTGACCAGGTTCGCGCTCATGGCACAGGCCGTTGCGCCGCAGCAGCTCCATGATCCGCGCCTCGAACCGATGGCGCTTAAAGATCACCGACCCTGGCGGCTTGATCTTGACCGTGACCCGCACCGGCTTCGTTTCGCCGACATCGAAATGCACGCGAATCGTCAGATGACCGATGCGGTAAGCGTTTGGGCGGAAAGAAATTCCAGGCGCGCTCTCGCCGAGCAGGCCCAGCGCATCGCCGGCCGGATCGCGCAGAATGATCGCGGAGCGAGCCTTGGCGTCTCCCGTTAGCGGGTCGGCCGAAATGCGGTCAGCCTGGACCTCCACGATTTGAACCCGCCGAATGGCCGGGTCGAAAGCATGGGTGAATCTGAACCCGAAGCCGGCCTGCTCGATCGGTCCGAGCGTGTAGAGGGTTTGGCTGTCTGGCGCCGCGAAGAAGCCGGGCCTGCCCAGCATCGTTTGCGCGAAGATCTCGGCGATCTCGCTGCGATGCGCCTTGGCGATCCCGGCGATCTTGAGCCGCCCGGTCAGCGCCGAGTAGGCCAGCACGCCATGCTCGGCGGCACGGTAGCTGATCACCTGCTCTCGCTCGTTCTTCACGACCGGAGTTGTCGTGACATGGGCGGCGTGGCCAACGATGACGTGCAGCTCATCCCCGTCCTCGTGCCAATCGATCCGGCAATATCGGCCACGCAGATCAGCCTCAAACAAAGCCTCTGCCTTCTGTTCGAACGCCGCTCTGGTCTCTCCGTTGGTACTCGCTTCGACACCTTCAGCGGCGCCGGCAAATTCGCCGATGGACCGGCGCGCCTCCAGCGCATGAATCTCGAACGCTGCGTCGAAGAGTTGCGGATGGTCCAGAAATACTCGAAGGGCAACATGCTTGGGATCGTCGCGGCCGTCCTCGGAGCCGATGTGTATCTCGCGTCGTCGCGCCTGCTCCTGCAGCAAGCGCAGGCCTTCGCGATTGCCAAGCTCGGCGATGCGATGGAGATCGGCGACAAGACGCTCGGGGTAGTTCTCCTCAGGCCCGGCAAAGAATTCCCTCAGCGCCTTGCGTGCGGCGTCGCTCTCTCCTTCCAGGACGCCCAAGTCGAAGCCTTTGAGTCGACCGGCGTAACGCTCGAATAGACGTTTGAAGAGTATGAGATCGACGGTCTTGGTGAATTTGGGATTAACGAATTTCTTGAGGTTCGCGGCCATAGGCTTCCCCGGATGCTGTTGCTGTTTTGTGCCTATCGCACGCGCTCGCGCGAGTCGAATCGAATCTTGCCGCCGTGAGACGGATTGTGGATCGCGTGAGTAGATGAATGGGGACAGCCGAAAAGTTGGCCCCAATGCACGGATCCAATGCCCTCCACCCCGACCGCATGACGGCCGCCGAGCGGCTCGACGAAATGGCCGAGATTATCGCCGCCGCGCTCATGCGTTTGCGCGTCCGGAAGTCCAGTCCTTTATCTGCGGACCGTGGAGAGAGTTCGCTCGACTTACCTGCCACCCAGAGCGTGCATGCGCCCGTCTCCAAACGGAGGGGCGAATGATGCGAATGCACGAATCTACGGGCAACGGCGGCCGCAAGCGGCATGCCTCCAACGGCGAGGCACCAGCCGGTGCCGACGCCAAGGACCGCAGCGTCCTGGCACAGATTGCCAGCCTCAAGCTCCTGGCCACCCCGGTCCTGAAGGCGCGCTGGCGCGAGCTCTTCGGGACCGAGCCGCCAGCGTATAACCGCCGCTTCCTCGAGAGCCGCCTCGCCTATCGCATCCAGGAGCTGGCCTACGGCGGCCTCAAGCCGGAAACGATCGAGCGCCTCGAAGCGCTCGGCGAACAGCTTGACGGCGGCAATCCGATCGTCCGCCGCACACGCACCGACATGAAGCCGCTCGCCGGCACGCGGCTCATCCGCGAATGGAAAGGCGTCGAGCACTGTGTGACGGTGCTCGATGATGGCTACGAGTATCAGGGCCGTCCGTATAAGTCGCTCTCCGCGATCGCCCGCGCCATCACCGGAACGCGGTGGAATGGCCTCGTCTTCTTTGGCGTGAAAAATCAGCGGGGTGCGCGGTGAAGAAGCCCGTCGTCCGCAAGCTGCGCTGCGCGGTCTACACGCGCAAATCGACCGACGAAGGGCTTGATATGGAGTTCAACAGCCTCGACGCGCAGCGCGAGGCGTGCGAGGCCTACATCGCCAGCCAGAAGCCCGAAGGTTGGGTCCTGGTGCCGGACCGCTATGATGACGGCGGGTTCTCGGGTGGCACGCTGGAGCGGCCGGCGTTAAAGCGCCTCCTGGCCGACATTGAGGTCGGCCGCGTCGACGTGGTGGTGGTCTATAAGATCGACCGTCTCAGCCGATCACTGATGGATTTCGCGAAGCTGGTTGAGGTCTTCGATCGGCGCAACGTCACCTTCGTTAGCGTGACCCAGTCGTTCAACACGACCACATCCATGGGACGGCTTACGCTCAATGTCCTTCTCTCCTTCGCGCAGTTCGAGCGCGAGGTCATCGGCGAGCGAATCCGAGACAAGATCGCCGCTTCGCGCCGCAAGGGCATGTGGATGGGTGGCTATCCCGTGCTCGGGTACGAGGTGAAAGACCGCAAGCTGGTTGTGAACGAGGCGGAGGCGGCGACGGTCCGGAGGATCTTCGAGCGCTTCGTTCGAGTCGGATCGATCACAACGCTGGCGCGGACTCTCTCAGGCGAAGGCATGAAGACGAAGCAGGGCAGTCCCGTCGACAAAGGATTTCTCTACCGTCTACTTCGGAATCGCACCTATCTTGGCGAGGCCGTGCACAAGGGCGTCGCCTACCCCGGCGAGCATGCGCCCATCGTGAGCCAGGCCCTGTGGGAGAAAGTCCAGGCGATCCTACGCGAAAGCCCGCGGCGCCGCAGTGCGCGGACGCGAGCGCAGACGCCGGCGCTGTTGAAGGGGCTGATATTTGGGCCGACGGGCAGCGCCATGACGCCCACGCACACGCGACGCCGCGGCAAGCTCTACCGGTACTACGTCAGCAACAAGGTCCTGAAGCATGGGGCTGACACCTGCCCGATCGGGCGTGTGCCGGCTGGCGAGATCGAAAGAGCAGTCGTCGAACAGATCCGGGCATTTCTGCGGACACCCGAAATCGTGGTGCGGACTTGGCGGGCGGCTCGGCAAGCGGGCGAAATGACCGAGGCAGAGGTGCGCGAGGCGCTGGAGCGGTTCGATCCCATGTGGGACGACCTGTTCCCGGCCGAGCAGGCGCGCATCGTTCAGCTTCTGGTCGAGCGCGTCGATGTCGGCCTGGACGGCGTCAATATCTGCCTGCGCATAGAAGGGCTAGCGAGTCTTGTGACTGAACTGCGCGCCACTGGTAGTGACATGCGGAGGGCGGCGTGAAGGCCGAGGTGCGGATCAGCGAAGACGGCCGCACCCTGACCGTGCGCGTGCCGATTTCTTTGCGCCGACGCGGTGGGCGCAAACTGGTCATCATACCGGATGGCTCGAGTCCATGGGCGCCGCCGCGAGTGCGTGTGGATAGCGCGTTGGTCAAGGCGCTTGCGCGGGCGTTTCGCTGGCGGAAACTGCTTGAGAGTGGCGTCTACGGTACAATTGACGAGATCGCGGCCGCGGAGAACATAAACGACTCATACGTGAGCCGGGTGCTGCGGCTGACGCTGCTGGCGCCGGAAATTGTTGAGAGGATCTTGGATGGGAGGCAGCAGGCGAGTCTGACAGTGGGAATGCTGCTGGGCCGCGGGCTTCCAGCCGAATGGAATGCGCAATGGCGTTTTCTTGGGATCGGATAGCTGGGAACGGCCCAAGCGCGGCAGCTTAAGTCCCCGTCGGGACGTGCTGCGCGGTCTTGAGACGCTGCCGGGCGAGCCAGGGCCAGCGGTGCATTAGGTCGAGGGCGCGGGCGCGGAGAAAGGGCGGCCAAGCGGTGAGCGCGCCGTAGAGCATGGAGACGCGTTGCGTATGCTCCACAATCGGACGCTCACGCTGCTCCCACGCGGCGAGCGCGGCGGGTATGGCGCAGTGCTCCTCAAGCGCCACCGCAAGGCCCAGCGCGCTCATCATCGCGCAACCGCCGCCCTGCCCCAGGTTTGGCGGCTGCGCATGCGCGGCATCGCCCAGGATCGCGACACGCCCCTTGAACCAGCGGTGTAGCTTGATCGTCTCGAACCGGTCCCATCGCGCTTCGGCGCCGATACGGTCGATCAGCGGCGCAAGGCGCGGAAAGC
>Ga0187893_10011071_pt1 | contig 13201 bp, 14 predicted proteins | sample MA1701074metaG_FD_139574 | JGI IMG/M metagenome (GOLD analysis project Ga0187893, IMG submission 139574) | White microbial mat communities from a basaltic lava cave in the Kipuka Kanohina Cave System on the Island of Hawaii, USA - MA170107-4 metaG ...
AAAGATAATAATACATAGACAGTATCCAAATTAGTTGCGTCGCTGAAAACACCACTTATTGATCAATAACTGTAGCGGCCTGATGAATACTCATTTTCAGACTATTCCCTGTTAATTGCGTAGATGAAGTGTCCTGTATTGCAATTCAATGTCCACACATAAACAACAAGAATACTCTGACATTTATGAAATGTTAATTCCCGTCGTTTGATGGAAGTGTGTTGCGCACGCAAATTCTCTGAGGCCTGAAACAACTTAAATACGTAAACACGTCTTCTTCTCTATGTTAAAGATTTTAGATGGCAGTCCAGGATCTGGAAGACCTCTTAGTGAACAAGACATAAAGGATTTCTTGACAACCAAGGTTCTGAATGTCCATCTTGGAACATAGATGAGAATGGTCACGCAAACATTCACCCCGCATGGTACTGTAGATGAATATGTGATCCCAATTAGATAGTCACTGGTGCTACTTAATAATGACAGAGTCATGACTATTATATTTTGATTTTTATTTTATTATCCTCAACTTGGATCTCATAGATCTGTTGATCGTATGTCTTGATATAAGACATTAGTTGTCCTGCTTGTTCCAGATAATTTTGCCATGTTTTTGGTAGTGGTTCCATCTGTTGTGAAGGTGTTAAAACAGGTTCCTTTACTTTCTTTCCCGTAGTAGCATCAAATCTTGCTCCATGGAAAGGACATACTACAATGCCGTCATTTGAAATATTGCCCATCGAAAGTCGTGCATTCATATGTCCACATCTATCATCCATTGCATAGAATTTACTGCCTATATTAGAAATTATAATTTCTTTTCCTTGTACTTCTACATACTTCATCTTTCCAACAGGTACTTCATCTACCTTTCCAACTTCAAGAACTTGTTGATCTTGCTGTTGTTTTTCATTAAGATTGCTAACGTCCTTTTCTAAAATCATATTGTCATTTTATAGTTTGTTTGTCTAATCTATTAAATATGGTAGTAACTTAATAGAAAGTTAGTCTTATCTAAATTACTTAGTAAGTCGTAAATTGCTACTCACTTTGCACTTTTCTCTGCATCATATACGCCTGTCTCGTGCTCGACTAATTCTGTATTTTTTAATTTCATGCCCCATAAGATTTCTTAACAATAATCTCTTTTGTAATTTCATGCAATCGCAGTAGGTCTTAAATTGTCCTCCAGTTCACCGAATAATTGCAGACATCGATGCGATCTCCTCGTAATTTTACAGTATAAAATACTTGGTTATTTCTACATTGAATTTCATTGAGATTATTGGATTACTGGATTACTTCTAGCTGTACATGCTTACGAAGTAGTGTTGTTGCAATCTAGATGGTTATTATCTATTGAGGAAGAGCTTTATTCTTTTAGTTCTTCTACCATTCTATTGTAATTCAGGACATAGGAATATTGTCATTATATACCCTAATCACTTATGACTAGAAAGTGGTCAATAATCTAGATTGGCTCTCAAAAAATTGTTCAATTTGGAAAGGGCAACCTCAGATTCGGGCGTGTTATATAGATATTGATGAACATGTGACATTCCTTCATAAATATCCAATTTTACTGGTATACCGTTCTGGTCTAGCGCTTGATATAATCTAACAAAATCACTCAGGAAGATTTCTTTGGTACCCCCTTGGATTAATGTAGGAATATACCCCCCGCTAAAATTAGCATATACTGGAGAAACATATGGATTCTTTTGATCTGCAGGATCGGCATATGCATCAGCAGCATTCGTTAAGAAAGTATCATATGAAAGATACGGATCTGCATTTCTCAAAGTAAAATATGTATCACCGCTTCCGGTAAGATCAAGCCAAGGTGACCAGAGTATCAATGCAGCTGGTAATCCCAAACCTGTATCCCTCATTTTTAAGATACTACCTGCAGCCAAGCCTCCTCCTGCTGAATCTCTAAACATTGCTATATCATCATTAGAATAGCCTTGCTCTTTTTTTAATGTCTGTATTACTAAGAGGACCTCATCGGTTGTCTGATCCCATTTCGAAAATGGCGCAACCGTATAATTAATAGATATAATTCTAAGACCTGTTGCGTTAGCAACAAAAACTGGACTAGCGAGGGTTGAATTAGCACTCCCAAATGTGTAGGCTCCTCCATGTGTATACACTAGTACTTTTCCATTATCCATCCAGTTCCTGGGCTTAATATCAATAACCTGAACCCCTCCTAGGTCAGTTTCTGATATATTGGGCTGGTAAAGATCTATAATCGGTTTCGAAAGCTCTATGAAAACGGATTAGGAATCAATATATTGTTTTTTCCATCCTTTTATATCTCCTGGATCAGAGGACCAAAAAGTCTGAGGGTCGAAAATGATTTTGTTTAACTCTTCCTGTGCTTCTTTTGATATGGTTGTAGAGTTATGGACTTGAGCCGTAAGATTTTGAACATCAGTCGAGTTCTGTGCTTGTCCAGAATGTAATGGTATTAAACACAGAAATGTACAGCACAGTAGAAGGAATATAGTCGTAGATAGAATACCAGCAGATAACATAGACATAGAAGGTGACGGGATCATATATTATCTCATCGCCCTTCATGAGGCAGAACCTCTTAAGTAAACATTATGTGCTGCAATATCATAAAAAAGCGATCTAACTTTACTTCAGCCTCTGATCTGCTATAAACAAATTATCTTATTACTAGGACTGCACAATGAGCATTTTTTATAATATTGGATGAGACGCTACCTAATAATAATTTCTTGAAGCTTGTTCTACCTCTACTTCCAATAATAATTAAATCAATATTTTCTGATTCTGCATATTCTATTATAGTAGTTGCAGCAGACTTTGCGCCTTCAACAATCTCTGTCTTAAGCTCTTTAAAATCTATATTGTTCTTGATTTTTTGTTTGTATTTTTCTTTAATCTTATTCATTTGTTCTTCAGCTTCATTCCTTTCTTCTAAGTACTTCTCAGAACCAAATGTTGGAGCTAGGATAATTGAAGATGGTAAATAAGGATACTTGTAGACATCAATTACGTATAGGATAACGAGTTGGGAATTATTTTTCATAGCAATTGAAATTGCACGATCTATTGTGTGCATTGAAGAAGTCGAGCCATCGATAGCAACCAAAACTCTTGAAAAGTGTTTTTCTTGCATTATCATCTCAATTATATTCTAACTGCTATAAATCATTATATAGAATATGTATAGTTTGAACAATCATCCCAGGATAAATAAGCCTCTTTTTATCTGTTATCACATACTGGCCTCCTTATAAGTTATAAGAATCCGTATATAATGTAATCTAATACCTTAGAAATTTAGCTGAATGGACAATTAGTAATATTACTAAAGTTTTACATCTGAGAATAGCCAAATTAACTTTAATGTGAGATACGAATCTTTTATGCTTTCAAACTAAAATTTAGTAAATAAAAGAAAATAGTCTAATTCAGCCTCTGACAAAGTAACTTTGAAATACCAATAGTGTTATTGCTCATAATTACTAGCATATAAACAAACTTTTAATATATTTTATAGCCTATCATATTGATTTATATATCAGTGTTCTTGCTATATAAGGGACTTTTATTACTTTTTACTATTAGTGGTAAAATGTTATATAATTCTCTTCTATATATCACGTATGTAAAAATCTTATATAAATTACATGGATAATAAGAACATTATTATAAAGGAGTACAGTATTAAAAAGACGGATATGCACGAATACCTTCGAGATACAATCGCAAATAGGTATGATGAATGTAAATCTTGTAATACCAGAACTGAATTTACATGTGTTAGATGTAATTACTGCTGGAGTTGTCATTGGAAGAAGGAAATTATGGAAAAGAAGGAAAAAGAAATGGCCTTGAATAGATCACGATCATTAATAGTTGAAAATAAAGGGATTCTTAACTCATCAGAGATTACAAACCAGCACCAGGTTGATGAAAATATTTCAAATCCTATACAAATAATTAATGTATTCGGCGAACAAATTGAGCCTGTTTGTAATTATTATAGATGCCATCATAAGTTCTCTGAACATGGATACAGAAATCATTCTACTTGTAAATGTAAGCATCCACAAAATAGCATCGTAGGTATTGGAGGAGCTAAAATGCAACTTTTATTAATTAAAGGGACTTAATAAGTTCAAATGTCAATAATTCAATTAATATTTATGATAAGAGGTATAGCATGCAAAAAGGTAGTTCTTTGACGCTTAAGAAGCTGATTTTCAAGTATCTGGATGTTCTCCATATCAGATTAGATCATAAAATTGGAGTGTTATCTATTCAATCTTCTGATCGAATATCACAAACCACAGAAAATCTAGAATTTGCTGCTATGAAGATTATTAGCAATGCTACTGTAAAAACAAGGCATATTTTTACGATTTCAGAAATAAATGACTTCCTCACTATATTAGCAAATAGTATGAATATTCATAATAACTACAAAGATTATGATGATGTATATATTGACAATATAATTTTTGTAATTTATAAAGATCTAACTGAGAATTACTCTAAATTTGAGGATAGCCTGAAATTAATATATCCAAGGATCATACTCGATGTAGTGTCTATTCTCTTCAATAAGGTAGATACTAAAGGAAGAAAAATAGGAGTCTACGGTGCTCTAAATTATTACGAAGAAAAGAAAAACGAGTATAACTCTTATTATGATAACTATAAACGTCGTAATCAACAGTCTTTGAATGCAATGATAAGCAGCACTAAAATTAATAGTAAGGCGATTAAGATAGACTCTTTAGATCACCCATCAAAAGGTAAAGATATGAACATTCTCTTATCAGACGATGATGCTAATACAATTCTTGACAGTCTCATAGAAATAACTGGTAGGAACAGAAAGGATTTAAATTCTTCTTTAAATAGTCTATCTGACATTGATCTGAAGAGACTAAAGGATCTTTGTAATAATTACGATAGACTTAGGAAATATTGTAAACTTGCAATGAATGAGAAAGAGTTTAAGAAAGAAGCAGAAAAGGATATCGGTAAGAAACTAGGCGATAATCAATTATATCACGCAGTCTCATCTGTAAAAAAAGTAAAGGTATATGTTGAAAATGTACTCGATCATAAATTTGAACCTGATGAATCGCACGGCATTAATCATATAAAACATAATTTAGAATATGGATACTTATTAATAGGTTTGATTGAAAGTAGTAGAAAATCAAGAAAACTTTACTAAGAGAAGCAATAATAATTTTTTAGTATCTGACTTGATCAGAATTCACTCATATTTCTTAGATACCACAAATTCTGGCCTAGGTAATTGTCTATCTGCCATTTACTATTGGGATTCGAGCGTCTCTAAGATGATTTTAGCTGCCTTTTCACTGCCAACTTGAGTAATATTTTTATCATTTGCAGTTAAACTCATTTTATCAAATTTCTCTTTTATCAAGGATTCTAATCTAAATATGTCTTCATAATTGTAACCCATTCGTCTTGCATTTTCCTCTTGTTCAAAATGGTTCTTGATTGGGATAAAAATCCCTGGTGTTTTATATACAATAGATTCATCAATAGTTGATCTTCCAGCCAAGGATACTACTAGGTCTGATGCATATATATATTCATGCAAATTATTTACAAATCCTAAATTTATTATATTACCAGTGTCACTAGCACATAAAAATTCGTCCTTAATCTCTACAGAAAGTTCTGAAGCAATTAATAGATTGATGTCTAATTTCATTCTTAATTTCCTGAATGCTTTGATAGTCGTTTCAATCAAATATTTTCCGGAGGTAGTTCCTCCTATAGTAAGAAGAATTGTTGGTTTGTACATTTCAAATTTCTTACGTAACATTCTCCTATCTATAGTAGTCAACTCCCTAACGATTGGGCCAATATATGATTTGTTATCTACATCACGACCATAATCTGGAATTATGACATGATCACAGCTTCTTATCATACGTTCCAAGGATCTATTCATACCGTATTCAATGATTGAAGGTAATCCCTTAAGAAAATGGGTTTTCAGTATATCAGTTATCAAGATCCGTTTCATATTCCTATTCTTTCCAACAGTAATGGATGCAAAGTCTTCGTCACTAACTATTAAAAGATTACGTTCATTATTTTTCTCAATAAATTGTTGTGCAATTATTTTACATCTCTTATAATATGAAATATATTGTATAAGCCATCTTATCATAGATTGTAGATGCATAGAATAATTCACTTGAAAATTATTAGGAGTATAGACATCATAAGCTACATACCCTTTATTCGAAATAATAGTATAAGCAGCTCTACCAGTCACAAATAAGATTTTGTCATTAGTTAAAGATCTAAGCTTTTCACAAATGGCAATATCTCTAGTAGCATGTCCTAATCCTATTGGACTAGTAAAGAATAATATAACCATTTATTCAGAGAGTATAGTGAATGTCATATAAATTCAATGACATTATTATTGACTAAGAATTAGAATCATAATACCAATTACCAACCGATAGAGTGATTAAATCCTTTGTATGTATGTTTCTACAATTCTAAAAATAGAATCATATGTTCTGCTTGATGTAAAGTCATATACTTCTGTTCTAAGATGTATTCTGATTATATTAACCAAAAGTGACATTGTAATTTTACGCGCATTTTGAATTTATAAAGAATTCAGAAGAACAATTTTATAAAAGTGCTAAATTATTACGGAATAATACAATTCTGAAAAATACCGTGAAGCTTGAAATATTTTGTTATGTTTTTTAGAGTGACAATGACGAAGTTTGTTGAAATGGATGATCGAGTCACACTCTCAACACAAATGGATCAAAACATTGGCCAGTTATCCTTATCAACGAAATCAATGTGAATCCTAAAGATATCGATCAGTTCCTAAAGGCATAGACTAAAAATGTTGCCATCATGAAAAAGCAACTGGGTTCATCTCTACCTAATTGTACAGAGGTATTGCAGAAAGATGTACGTTCATTAATTATGCTGTTTGGGAGTCTTCAGATCACTATAAACAATGTCAGGTATTTGTGTAGGGTTGAATCTGGCTAAGCTGGTAGTAGACGTTAACTGTGGTACTCTACTCTTGCTTCTTGATTGCTGTTTTTGTCATTGTCGCTTTGCTTTATGAAGTCTATGAAATTTGTCCTATCCATTATACTGTTACAGTGAATACACCCATCTTATCTTTTCTCTCATCATCTCACTGTAAAGTACCAATAACGCGGACATTACTTATATAACATTCTTCTATAGTTCTGACCCAATCTTTCATCCACACCAACACTATAACTACCAAAGGAATGATGGTGAGTATTCATCCTAGAATACAATCATTGATTATCGGAATCAGTTTCCTAAGTTTTACAGATGCTGATATTCGGCGAGACTGATCCCAACTTGATTAACAGTAATAGTAGTTTCTGTGACCTTCGTCTGCCAGACCAAGCGAAAATCACTAGGGATAAAATAACCTATATATGGAATATAACGACTTTGAAAAATTGTGTTAGAAGGTAGTAATAATTTTGAGGCTATCCTTTAAATTATCTAAATCGTCTATTATTTACTTTCTACTTATTTTTGTGCTAATGGCTATTATATTAGAATATATCCATGCCGAACAATTGATTTTGTTTGTAGTTGCTGCTATTGGACTGATACCTCTTGCAAAATTAATTGGAGATTCTACAGAACATCTAGCATCTCATTATGGTGCAACTTTAGGATCTTTGCTTAATGTTACTTTTGGAAACGCAGCTGAAATCATCATTGCTATTGTAGCTATTAATGCAGGATTGTTAGAACTTGTTAAAGCATCTATCACAGGAGCGATCCTTGGAAATATCCTTCTGATCTTTGGTTTAAGCATCATGACAAGTGGATTCAAGTTTAAGGAACAATTTTTTAACAAAGAGAATGTCAGTATGCAGGCATCCATGTTATTTCTGGCTATTATAGGATTAACTATACCAACTATCTTAGCAAGTACAGGACTAAATGCAGAAGACGAATTAAATCAGATAAAGATTCAATTTTTAAGTGATGCACTTGCATTTCTGTTATTGGCAGTTTATGTTGCTGGTTTGATCTTTACCTTTTTTATCCATAAGCATCTATTTACTTCTAGATTAGTTAATCAAGATGATAATGGAATAGCAATAAAAGGAAAAAATTTGCAACAACTTGAAATACACAAAGAGTGGAGCAAGAAGAAATCGTTTCTTTTACTTGGATTGAGTATGGCTGGTGTAATAGTAATAAGTGAAATTCTTGTGGGATCAATAGAAGTTGTAACAGCTGAATTTGGATTTGGAGAATTGTTTGTAGGCGCCATAATTATTGGGATAGTAGGAAATGCAGCTGAGCATAGCAGCGCTATTTTTCTTGCAAGAAAAGGAAAAATGGATCTGTCAATTGGTATTGCTGCAGGTTCTGGTACCCAGATCGCATTGTTTGTAGTCCCTATTTTAGTAATTTCAGGGATATTGTTAAACAGACCATTTAATTTGGTATTTACAGTATTTGAGATAGCGAGCGTACTTTTGGCTGCTATAATATTGAATCTAATTGCTCATGATGGAAAAAGTAACTGGTTTGAAGGGGTCATGTTAATGGCAGTCTACTTAATCATAGCTATTGGATTCTTTTTTATTCCTTAAATAACAACAACAAACAACTCTATTTTCTAAAAATATCAAATAAACCTTTTTTGGGTACAAAATATTGAGGAACGTATGGCAACAGTGGATATCCTAAGAAATTTGTTAAGATATACTCGCATTACAGAATCAAAAATGTCTCGTGTCAACTCATGTAGTTAAATATTTGCAGCATATTGTGATTTATGCTCATAGCTAGAACGCTTTGTTTGACAACACACCCCCGCAGCGTATTGTGGCATTCATTGCTAAAGCTATCTTCATTTCCAAACGGATTTATAATAAATAATACAGAATAACGCAGCTTGCGACCACATTAACAGACCTTAATATTAAGAATATATCAACAATTATAACACTCACTTATGCAGAAAAGTTTGAAAAGTATTCGAATGATGTTAGAGCAGATCTTAATTTAAGAACAATTTTACCTACTACTTTGCCATCATTACAAGAGAATATATCACCATTATCACCATTACCATTATCACCATTACCTTCAGAACAGAGCGATGAAGAGGTGTAAGAAGACATTTTTTCTAATGATGCTGCCATTTACAGATCCTTCAAAAGTATTTTCACAGTTTGATCAAATAGATCGAAGAATGACTAATTTCACAGATCTCTTCGACGACGAATTGACTAGTGAAGAAGTATATGGACTAGATTTTTGCTCTTTGTATCTGGATGTTGAGTATCAAAGTTCATACACAATAGTGTTAGAAGGCAAATTATTAAGATTAGCAGAAGATACCATTGGATATACAACAAACGATCTAATTTGGAAAGGGGTTGATATGATAAAAGAGGCAGGTTATATCATTGACTCAGTTCGGTTGTCAGGGTTTGTAATTGAAACAAACCCGTACATATATCATATTATAATGTCAAGAGCTGTTAACTCAACAAATACTAAAGAATAATCCAAAAAAGGTTTAGAAGGTTTAAGAAATAGAAAGACGAATAGTCTACTTTGTACAGGTAACAATATCCAAAATACGATATCTAGAGCAGTAGATTAAAGAATATGTATCTGTAAAATAGTCGGTGCTAAATTAAAGTTCTATTACCTTAGAGGTATTTCATATTACATTCAAAAATTCTTGTATTTCAAATAAGCTTGACAACTCATTAGAAATTTGATCACAGAATATCCCGAGAAGTTCAAAATCAACCGGCGAAAGATATTTCTCACTAAATATAGCAAGGACACCAATGCTCTTATTTCTATACATTATAGGATAGCCTGCAAATGATCTCAACTTCTCTTTCTTTGCCCAATCCTGATGTCTTATTCTCGGATCATTTGACACGTCATTCGTGATAGCTGGCTTATGGGTCTTTATTATTGGACCTATTTTGTTTGAATCTACGTCCACCTTTGAAAATTCACCATTGATATTTTTGTATATTCCTGCACTATATTTTAAAATCAAATTCTTTCTATCTTTATCTAGTAACCATATGCGAGCAAATTTTGCATCAAAGTACTTGACTAGACTCTCAACTATTAACTGAAGTTTGACATTAAGATTCTCGTGTTTTTTTAAAGAGTTAAGAATCCTATATACTCGCCATTTCCTTTCATTTAGCTGTTGTTCATCGAATACTATAAAAGGTGACGCTTTTATTGTACTTGATTCATAAGAACGATAATCTGCAATTAATTCTGCAAATCTATGCAAAAAGTTATCATTTTCAAGTTCATACTGTTCTACAGAATCAAAAATAAAATGGCTTATCCAATTCAGGTCACCATCCAACCTCGCAGAATAAACACAAAATGCTGCTTCTTCAACATATTTATTCAATCTATCTATAAGAATGTGAGAATCCTTAGTAAATCTGAATTTAAGCATAATTGTTCTGCTGATCTTTTCTGAAGTGAGTGATGGATTAAAGATTGCTGAATAACCCAAGACAATATTATTTTGTTCTAATCTTCGTAATCTATATCTTATAGCTCTTTCTGTTATCTTATATCCCATACTTTTGAGGTTATTTGCAATATCAGCAGCGGGGATACGTGCATTCTTACTGAGACTAGAGAGGATTACCTTGTCAATTTCATCAATTATCAAAGTATCAAAATAGTATATGTCATATGATCTTATTATGATTTCCATTTCGGAAAAACTGTCTCTTTCATTTAACTTTATTCCTAAAATGAGGAAGATTTCTTTTCCTAAAGAGAAATTATTAGTATAGAATTATTTCCGTCTAAGATATTTAGTGATAATCACTATATATAGCTCATGAAACAAGATTATTTTGAAATCGATAGGGTAATTGAAGACCTAGCTAAATCCTATGCAGCTCCTTGTGCTACTAGTTGGTTTAAGGTTAACAATATCAAAAAACCTTCACTAGAAGATTATAGGAAAAAAGTAGTAGAGTTTATGAAACATTTTGAGTTGACATTATCAATTTCTTATCCAAATGATACACAATCAGAAGAGTTTAAGGAATATGTAAGAAGTGGATTGCGAAAGGCAATCCACAGCGTTAATAGCGGTAATAGCAAAGAAGTAGAAAGAAGGTACAAGTATTATGCAGATTATAATTAGGTAAACCTAGGTAAGTATGTGTAGGACCTTAAGATGATCGACTTTCATAGATTGACAATACCAATTATTGTTATTTTAATAGTATGTGGTACCATAAGTTTTTTCTTAGCTTATGGTTTTTACCCAGAGAAACACGTTAATGTGAAAGTAGATGAGAAGTGTTATGAGTTTTTAGATAATGCTTTTACAAAGTACAATAGATTACAAGCTGAAAGAGAATTATTAGTATTAAAGCTTCAAACCAATGCAATAGAATCATTTAATGCAATAGTACCGGTGATTTTTAGTGGAACGAGAGAAGAAATTGATAACTTCATTTCTGATTACAATATAAAGATAACCACTTCTCAGAGATTGGGAGCTGGTAATAATCACATCGATAAATACATAGTCAAAACAACTATATCAAAGCAAAATCTTGAGAGCATAATAAAAGATCTAATGGTAGAAGACTTTGATCCATTGAGAAAGACCATATTTGGTAGTTTTGGTTTACAATCTAATTCGCATATAACGGAGGAAGAAGGAAAGCGAATATCATCATACTCTAAATACTTTATGAGCAATGGAATTAGACAAATAGTGGATAATAGAAGTAATATTGAAGGCCATGATGATGGAGTAAAACAAGCAGAATGCAGGACAAAAATACAATATTAGAATCATAAATTTGATTGTCTACATTTATAGAAATAGTGAATCATCATCCCTAAATATGCAATATAAAGTAGTAACAGATTGGTAAGAACAATATGATAAGAACAATAGAGGATATTAATGCCTAATAATATACGAGTAGGAATCAAGTCGTATAAAATGACATAATAACAATTAATCCATTCTTGTCACCGTCTGATTTCTTATAACCATATCTGCTGTTAAAATCGTCATTACATTAGTAATTGTATGACCTGGGCCGCCAATAGGTTAATATAATATCTTTCAATGTCGTAGCTTATTTCTAATACATGTTTATGAGGTACTTCTTTGTATATATGCCATATTATCTATAGTAAATGGAGTTAATTATGTTCGAATGCAAAACGGTTGAAGATCAACAAAGCGAGATCTATGCGTGATACTTAGAGTTTTGCAACTTGAAGTGGATTCGCATAGAACACACCAGATTTTGTTATAACTACAAGAAAAATACTATGAGAGTAGAAACAAAGAATCATGATAAGAGAATCGAATTCGATATTGATGATTTTATAGAGTGGGATCGAGCGAATTATCCTGATAATCCGTTTTTTGAGTTAATTATCACGGAGATTCTTTCTTTATTTGTTTATAATATACAGTCTATAACATACAGTCAATTTGCTACATCTAGGAACGTTCTAACTTTAGGTAGCAGATTGTGTTTACTTATCTAAGCCTTGCACTTATTTACACTGGTCAAATCGATTACATATATACATTTTTAATGAAAAAAAGAGATATTAATTTCGTTTCATTTTTAACTGTTCGTTTGCTAGTAATTATTTTTCTAAATCATCTACCCCTTTCTCATTAACCGTAAAACGTATATCAGAATAAGGATGATATGGAGAATCGATCATCTTCGCTATTCTATTCTCACCTGATTTTCTAAGGTATATTCTATATGTAGAAGTATGGCCTATAACATTTCCGCCTGCTGCCTTTGTTGGATCTCCAAAGAATGTATCAGGAGATGATTGCACTTGGTTAGTAATCACAATTACTATGTTAAATATTTCAGCAAGTCTTATTAATTTATGTAAAATAGAATTAAGTCTCTGTTGTCTATCCGCAAGTGTGCCTCTACCTGAGAACTCTGCTCGATGAAGAGAGATAATACTATCTATTATTACTAATTTAGCGTTAAATTCATTTACATATCTACCAAGATCTTTGATAATCAATTCCAAATGAGAACTATTATATACTTTACATATTGCAACATTCTTCAAAACTACCATCGGATCAAAACCTCTTGCC
>Ga0187893_10011072_pt1 | contig 13200 bp, 10 predicted proteins | sample MA1701074metaG_FD_139574 | JGI IMG/M metagenome (GOLD analysis project Ga0187893, IMG submission 139574) | White microbial mat communities from a basaltic lava cave in the Kipuka Kanohina Cave System on the Island of Hawaii, USA - MA170107-4 metaG ...
CATGCGGTCCGCCGACGTCGCGTCTACCGCTATCTGCGCTACCGGCACCGCAAAACCGGTACTCGAGAGCATCGCTTGGCTGCTATCCGCTCCGTTAGTATTAATAAGTTGGAACCGCACTAGTCGGCCGTCTCGGCCGCCGCCGGCCGCGCCTTGGCGGGCGGCGATGCCGGCTCCGCGGTTCCGGGCGCGTCGGAAAGCCGCAGGCCATAGTCGTCCTCGAGCCGCACGCGCGTCTTGCCCTCGATCTTCGCGTCTTCCTCCGGCCAGTCGAGCGTCATGAGAGGGAAGCGCAGCTCGCGCGGCCCCCACAGGATCGTCGCCACCTGCAGCCACGCGGCGATGCCGGATACCAGCGCCACGACCAGGCCGAACACCAGCACGCTCTTGATGATCCAGCGATGCGTGAGGCCCACGGTGGACGACGACTGCTCGCTGACGAAATACGACGAAGACGCGTAGTCCAGCGCGAACCAGATCACCAGCGCGCAGTACGGCAGCATGAAGAAGGTAAGCCCGATGAACTCGAGCCAGGCCTTGCGCCGGAACTCGAGTTGGTCGCGGATGAGATCGATGCGCACGTGGGTGTTGTAGACCACCCCGTAGCCCAGCACCAGCGCGAACAGCGCGGCGTGGAAGTGCCATTCCAGCTCCTGCAGGATCGTCGAGTCGAAGAAGCGCCCGAGGTTGGCGGAGAGCCAGAGCTGCAGGCTGTGGACCCGGCCCGTCTCGTCGTCGATATAGGCGAGCTTGCGGCCGACGACGTCGATGCAAGTGACCACGATGACCGGAATGGAGAGCCAGGCGCCCCCGTGCCCGATGAACTCGACCATCGCGCGCAGCCGCCCGGCGACGCGCACCGCGAGCGGCAGCCGCTCACTCATAGCTCAGCTTCATCAGCCACAGCGCGAGCTCCGGGAAGGCGATGACGAGGATCAGGCCGATGAGCTGCAGGATCACGAAGGGCACGATGCCCTTGTAGATCGACTGGATCTTCACTTCCTTCGGCGCGATGCCCTTGATGTAGAACAGCGCGAAGCCGAACGGCGGCGTCAGGAACGAGGTCTGGAGATTCACCGCGAGGCAGATCAGGAACCAGTAGACGATGTACTCCTTCTCCACGTGGGTGCCGAAGTCGAGCCCGGCGACGAGCGGCGTGAACACCGGCAGCACGATCAGCGTGATCTCGATCCAGTCGAGGAAGAAGCCGAGGAAGAACACGATCGCCATCACCAGGACCATGAAGCCCCAGCTTCCCAGGCCCGCCTCCTTGATCAGGTGCTCGACGATCTCGTCGCCGCCGAGCTGGCGGTAGACGAAGGCGAAGCAGGTGGCGCTGATGATGATGAAGAACACCATCGCGATGGTGCGCGCCGAGCTCTGGCACACCGAGTCCAGGGTCTTGAAGTTGAGCCGGCCCCACAGCGCGGCGAGGACGATCGTGCCGGCGGCGCCGACGGCGCCCGCCTCGCTCGGCGCCGCCCAGCCGAGCAGGATCGAGAGCTTGATCGTGCCGATCAGGAACACCGGCGGGAAGAACGCGCGCCACAGGAGGCGCGCCATCTGCCCTTTCGGCACCTGGAGCAAGTCGGGCGGCAGCGGCGGCGCGAGCGAGGGCTTGAGCTTCGCCGCGGTGAAGATGTACAAGAGGTACAGCCCGGCGAGCGTCAGCCCGGGAATGATCGCCGCCGAGAAGAGATTGCCCACCGACACCGACATCAGGTCGGCCATGATGATCAGCATGATGCTCGGCGGGATCAGGATGCCGAGCGTGCCCGCCGCGGCGATCGTGCCACAGGACAATGCATGGCTGTAGCCCTGCTTCATCATCGTCGGCAGCGCGAGCGCGGTCATCATGGTCACCGAGGCGCCGATGATGCCGGTCATCGCGGCGAGGATCGTGCCCATGATGGTGACGCCCAGCGCGAGCGCGCCGGGGACGCGCTTGAGCAGCACCTGCACGCAGTAAAGGAGATCCTGCGCGATGCCGCTCCTCTCCATCATCACGCCCATGAAGATGAAGGTCGGGATCGCCACCAGCACCAGGTTCTCGGCCGCCTGGCCCCAGATACGCGGCACGAAATTGAAGAAATGCACGATCTTGAAGGAGCCGAGCAGGAGCCCGAGCAGCCCGAAGAGCAGCGCGATCCCGCCGAGGATGAAGGCGACCGGATAGCCGGAGAAGAGCAGCACCCCGAGCGTGAGGAACATCAGGAGCGGAAGGAATTCCCGCGCCTTCTCGAGCAGGCCGATGCGCGCCGCCGGGCTCAGGCCCGTGACGTAGGCATAGCCGATACCGAGCAGCACAATCAGCGCGACCGCCAGTACGTAGCGGTTCGCCAGCCTGCTGCCGAGCCTGAGTAAAGCTTCCATGGGTCGGGAACCGGGATGCGCGCCGCGCGCGCATCCCGGCATCCGGTTACTGCTGCTTCGCCGCCGAGCCCTTGGGCAGGTACGTCGGCTTCATCGTCTGCGAATCGCCCCAGACCGCGTACTGCTTGCGGAACTCGAGGTAATCGTCCGCGATCTTCTTGAACAGCGGATCCTTCGCCGACTCCTCCTTCAGCACCTCGAGCCAGGCCTTCTCGAAGGCGGCGAGGTCCCTGTCCGACCAGCGCTTGATCTGCACCTTGTGCTTCTTCTGCATCTCGGCCATGACGCCGAACTGCGTCGCCTCGGTCTCGGCATACGTGTAATGCACCTGGTAGCCGGCGGCGACCTCGAGGATGCGCTTGTAGGACCTGGGCAGCGCGTTGTAGGTCTTCTTCGGCATCAGGAGCTCGCTCACCGACACCTGCTGGTGCCAGCCGGGGAAGTAGTTGAACTTCGCCACCTGGTGGAAACCGAGCTTGATGTCCATCGCGGGCATCGAGAACTCGGTGGCGTCGATCACGCCGCGCTCGAGCGCCGGGAAGATGTCGGCGGCGGCGAGCAGCTGCGTGGAGACCCCGAGCTTCTGCATCACCTGGGCGCCGAGGCCGAAGAAGCGCATCTTCAGGCCCTTCAGCTGGTCGGTCGACTTGATCTCGCGCCGGAACCAGCCCGAAGTCTCGGGCCCGATCGCGAAGGAGTCGATCGAGACGAGATCGTGCTTGTCGTAGATCTCCTGGCGCAGCTTGTTGCCGTTGCCGAAGATCTTCCAGGCGAAGAACTCGCCGTAGCCCGGACCGAACGGCACCGTGGTGAAGAACGCGAGCGCCGGGTACTTGCCGGTGTGGTAGCCGGGCGTGGTCCAGCACGCGTCCACCGAGCCCTTGGCCGCGGCGTCGAAGCACTCCAGCGCCGGCACCAGCGCGCCCGGCTCGTGGAACTTGATGCTGAAGTTGCCGTCGGTCATCTCCTCCACGTCCTTCGTGAAGCGCACCCCCGAGGGGCCGAGGTGCGTCAGCGAGCTGCCGAACGCGCTCTGCATCCTCCAGGTCACCTTCTGCTGCGCGAGCGAAGCCGTGGAAACGGCGGTAAAGGCGAGCGCCGCTGCAGCGGCGCCCAACTGGGACAGTCTGGTCATTTGCCCTCCTCCTCTAAGGTTGGCCCGACCATCATAAAGCCAAACCGGCGTCAGCGCTCGCGCCCCGCTTCGTGGAACGCCTTCCTCACCGGGGACAGAAGGTACTCGAGCACGGTGCGCGTGCCGAGGTTGATCTCGGCCGCGACCTGCATCCCGGGGGCGAGGAGATGGCGCGCGCCCTCGGATTCGAGGCTCTGGGCCTTGAGCTCGACCAGCGCCCGGTAGGCGAGCGGGCCCATCGGCCGGTCGCGCCCGGTGAGCGCGTCCGAGCGCGTGTTGGCGGAAGGCGCTTCGGTCGCGTCCGCGCTCACCTGCCGCACCGAGCCCTCGACCATGCCGTACTTGGTGAACTGGAAGGCCGCGAGCTTGAGCTTGACCTCCTGGCCAGCGCGCACGAAGCCGACGTCCTGGTTCGAGACCCACACCTCGGCGATGAGCTGCTCGCCTTTCGGCACCAGCGTCATCAGGATCGTCCCCGGCATCGTCACGGTGCCCGTGGTATGCGTGGCGAGGTCCTTCACCGTGCCGGCCTGCGGCGCGCGCAGCTCGAGGAGCTGGTGCCGGTGCTCTTGCTTGGCGAGCTCCTGGCTCGCCTTCTCGAACTGCGCCGCGACCTCGACGCGCTCGGTCTGCAGGCTGCGCCGGTAGTCGGCGCCGATCTGGGCGATCTTCTGCTCCGACTGCGCGATCAGCGCCAGGTTGGAGCGGATGATGGATTCCTGCGCGCGCAGGTCCTGCTCCTTCTCGATGCGCTCGCGCCGCTTGTCGGTGTACATGATGCGGCCGGCGAATCCGTCCTTGCTCAGCTTCTCGAACGCCTTCTCCTGCTCGACGTAGTGCGGCAGAACCTGCTCGAGCTTCGCCTTGGTCTGCCGGGCGCCTTCCAGATCATGTTTTGATTTTTCCAGGAGACTTCGTTCCTGCGCGAGCGCGCTTTCATAGGCGCGCACGTTGGCGGCGTACTGCGCCTGCACTTGCGCATAGAGCTCCGCCGGATCGCCCTGGCCGCGAGCCAGGGGCTTGCCGGCAAGCTGGGCATCGATGCGGCGCAGCGCGAGGCGCCTGTTATGGTACTCGGCCTGCACCGCCTTGACGTCCGCCGCCGTCAGCACCGAGTCCATGCGGATCAGGACCTGGCCCTCGGCGACCTGCTCGCCCTCGCGCACCAGGATCTCGCGCACGATTCCCTGCTCGGCCGGCTGCACGATCTTGAGGTACCCCGAGGGCACCAGCTTGCCGTCGGCGACCGCCACGATGTCGAGCGGGCCGAGCGCGGCCCAGAGGAAAACGGAAAAAAGCAATCCCGCGAGGACCCGAAGCGTCCATCCCGCGAGCGGCGCGGGCGGCTTATCCTGGATGCGCAGCAGGGGCGGCGCGAAGTCCGCCGGGTCGGCATTCATCATGGGTCGCTTCCGCGCCGAGCACGAACATTTCGTCGACCGCGAGCCCTCTCGGCACCTGGTGCGCGATGAAGAGAATGGTCGCCGCGCCGTTCAGCTTGTTCACGGTCTGCGCGAATTTCTCGGCGGTGGCCTGGTCGAGGCTGCTCGTCGCCTCGTCGAAGATCAACACGCGCGGGCGCTTGAGCATGGCGCGCGCGATGGCGAGGCGCTGCTTCTGCCCGCCCGAGAGGCCGACGCCGTGCTCGCCGATCTCGGTGTTGTAGCCCTTGGGCAGCTTCTCGATCACGTCGTGGATCTCGGCGATGCGGCAGGCGGTGACCACGTCGGCGAAGCCCGCGTTCGGGTTGGCGGCGAGCAGGTTCTCGTAGATCGTTCCCGAGAAGAGCACCGTCTCCTGCGGCACCACGCCGAAGTACTGGCGCAGCTCGTTCGCCGAGAAGTGGCGGATGTCGCGCTCGTCCATCGTGATGCGGCCGTCCTCGGGCTGGTAGAAGCCGAGCAGGAGCTTCGCGAGCGTGCTCTTGCCCGAGCCCGAGGGTCCGGTGAGCACGGTGAGCTTGCCCGGCTTCAGCGCGAGGCTCAGGTTGCGGTAGAGGTACGGGTGCTCCTGCGAGTAGCGGAACGCGAGCTCGTGCACCTGGATCTCGCCCCGGCCCTCGGGGGCGCGCGAGGGGGTGAGCGCGTAGGGCTCGGCGGGCGCGTCCATGATGTCGCCGAGGCGCCTGACCGCGATCGAGGCCTGCTGGAACTCCTGCCACAGGCTCGCGAGGCGCAGCATCGGCTGCGACATGCGGCTCGCGAACATCTGGAACGCGACCAGCATGCCGATGGTGAAGCCGTCGCTGCGCATCACGAGCAGCGCGCCCGCGCACAGGATGGCGAGCGTCATCGCCTGCTCGAGCGCGTTCACCGCCACGTTGTAGGTGTTCGAGAGCTGGCGCGTGGAGAAGCCCGCGGCGAGGTAGGCCGCGAGGTAGTCGTCGTAGCGCGACTCCAGCCGCGGCTCCATCTGCAGCGACTTCACCGTCTCGATGCCAGCGACGTACTCGGTGAGGAAGGCCTGGTTGCGCGCGCCGAGCAGGAACTGCTTGTTCAGCCGCAGGCGCAGGACGGGCGTAACGAAAATACTGATAAGAACAATCAGGACCAGCATGGCGAGCGCGATCAGCGTAAGCTGCCAGCTGTAGACGAACATCACCGCGAGGAACACGACTAGGAACGGCGCGTCGAGGACCAGGCTCACCGCGGCGCCGGCCATGAACTCGCGGATCGTCTCGACCGCGTGCACGCGCGCGACCAGCGTGCCGGTGGGCCGATACGAGAAATACGGCAGCTGCAGCCGCAGGATGTGGCGCAGCACCTGGCTGCCGAGCACGGCGTCGACGCGGTTCCCGGTGTGCAGCACCAGGTACTGGCGCAGCCAGGACATCGCGGCGTTGAACAGCAGGAACATGCCGAGCCCCACCGCGATCACCGCGAGCGTGCTCATGGTGTGGTGCACCACCACCTTGTCGATGACCACCTGCGTGCCTAGCGGCGTGGCGATCCCGATCAGCTGGATGAAGAGCGACGCGACCAGCACGTCGCGCCACACGCGCTTGTGGCGCAGGAGCTCGGTAGCGAACCAGCGAAAGCCGAAGCACGCCGCCGCCGATTCTTCCGGGAGGGTTTCGTAGCGAACCAGGATCACGCCCCGCTCGAACTGCTCCGCCGGCGCCGTGGCCGGCGCCTGCGACCCGGCCTCGAAATAGAGCAGCCGCTCGCGGTCGGCCCTGACGATCAGCGCCGGGCGCGGCGTCTCGCCCTTGAGGAACGCGACGCAGGGAAAGCTCGCCTTGGCGAGCGCGCCCTCGCCGGTGCGGAAGTTGAGCGCCTGGCAGGCTTCGAGGAACTGCCGGGTGCCGTGGGGAGCGGGGAAGCGCTGCAGGAGCAGCGCCGGGTCGAACGGAACGCGGTTCAACTGGCACAGGCTGCCGACCAGCCAGACGAAGTCGCTTGCCGACAGAGCCGCGATTCCCAAGACCCTCCCCCTCTGCGCCCCGATATTCTTCCCCGGCGCGTCCAGAAAGAACATCACCCGGGAGTTCTAGAACTCCCCTGAAAGCTTGCCGTAGGCTCGTGTAGTCAGAGAGGACGTCTCGGGGAGGAGCAGGGGTCGCGGGGCTGTCACGCCCGCCACCTATACTGAAAGCTCGTTCCGAGGGGCTTGCCCGATCGCCGAGCGCTGCCCCGATAGCTCGCCGGGTTCGGTGCATTCCCCATCGGACGAATCCCCACCTGCGAAAATGGCGCAAGCCATGCTTCCGGGCCGCATTCCCTCCACTACCCAGGTTCTCATCGTCGGCGGCGGCCCGTTCGGCCTGATGCTCGCCAACGAGCTCGGCCGGCGCCAGATCCGCGCCGTGCTGGTCGACCAGAACAGTGGCACGACGCAGAACGCGGCCGCAAACGCCACCCAGGCGCGCACCATGGAGCACTTCCGCCGCCTGGGCTTCGCCGACGAGGTGCGCGCGCTCGGCCTGCCGCCCGACTTCCCGACCGACGTCGCCTACTTCACGCGCTTCGCGCGCCACGAGCTCGCGCGCTTCACCCTGCCCTCGTCGCGCGACGCGCGGCAGCTCGTGACCACGCTGTCGGGCTCCTGGAGCGCGGCCGAGCTGCCGCACCGCTGCAACCAGAAGTTCATCGAGCCGGTGCTGCGCCGCCACGCCGAGGCGCTGCCGGGCATTTCGGTGAACTACGGCTGCCGCGTGACCGCCTTTCGTGCTTTCGAGGATCACGTCGAAGCCGACCTCGAGGGAAGCCACACCGTCAAAGCCCTCTATCTCGTCGGCGCGGACGGGCCGCGCAGCGCGGTGCGCCAGGCGCTCGGCATCCGCTACGCCGGCGAGACCGGCGTCACGCGGCCGTTCGTCGGCGGCCGCATGTACGCGGTGCACGCGCGCATCCCCGACTTCTACCGCGAGGTGCCGCACCGGCCCGCGTGGATGAACGTCGCGTTCAACCCCGAGCGGCGCTGCTTCATGCCCGCGGTCGATGGCAAGGGCGAGTTTGCCTTTCACACGCAACTGAGGAAGACCGAGCCGGAAGAGTCGGTCACCGAAGCCCAGGCGGTCGCGATGGTGCAGCAGGCGATCGGCCTGGCGCTGCGCGTCGAGGTGATCGCGCGCGCGCCGTGGACCGCCGGTCATTCGCTCGTGGCAGAGAGCTTTTCAAGACACAGGGTGTTCATCGGCGGTGACGCGGCGCATCTCTTCACCCCCACCGGGGGCCTGGGCTACAACACCGCGATCGAGGACGCGGTAAATCTCGGATGGAAACTCGCCGCCGTCCTGAAAAAAGAAGCTTCCGAAAAGCTGCTGCAAAGCTACGAGGCCGAGCGCCGGCCGCTGGCCCTGCGCAACACCGCGTACGCCAAGGGCTTCGCCGACTCGCTCGGCAACTACGAGCCGCCGCCGGAGATCGAGGACGACACGCCTGAAGGCGAGGCGGCACGGCGCCGCGCGGGCGAGTACTACGACGCGCACGGCCGCGCGGAATTCAACATCCCCGGCATCACCTTCGGCGGGCGCTACGACGGCTCGCCGGCGATCGTCCCCGACGGAACCGCGCCGCCGCCCGATACGCCGAACGCCTACGTTCCCACCGCCTGCCCGGGCGGCCGCCCGCCGCACCTGTGGCTGCCCGACGGGCGCTCGCTCTACGATCTCCTCGGCTTCGAGTGGACCTTGCTGGCTTTCAGGGAGACGAGGATGGCCGGCGCGCCGGCACTCACCGTGCTCCGACTCGAAAGCCAGGAAGCCAGGGACCTCTACCGCGCCGACTTCGTGCTCGTCCGCCCCGACCAGATCGTCGCCTGGCGTGGGAACTCTGACACGGATGCGCAGGACATCATCGGCCGGATCTGTGGCGTTGTTCCTCGCCGGGCCGCCCGGCCCGGCTTACCGTGAGAGCTCGTTCCGAAGGGCTGCCGCACAGCCGAGCGCGCGCATAGCGCGCCGGGGTCCGGCAGGCCCGTCGGGCGAATCCCTCACATTGAGAGTCTTGCTCATTTAGCCGTCGCCGGCCCGCAGCAGGCCGCTTTCGGCTCCTCGATTTCGATGGCGCGCGGGCGCGTCTCCTGCCCGTACATCGGTACCGAGTCCAGCGTATGGAACGACTCCCACGCGATGCCCTGCGGGTCGATGGTCCAGTACTTGTCGCTTTTCGCGTAGCAGCAGGATGCGCCCTTCTGCGCCGTGACCGCGACGTCGGCCTGGGCAAGGCGGCTCCCCAGATCCTCGAGCTCGGCCGGATTCTCGGCCTGGATGCCGAGGTGGTCGAGCCCGGCCTTGGCCGAGCGGGTGGAAATCGCGAAGTTGACGCGCGGATCGTCGAGCATCCACTTCGCGTAGTCGTCCTTCAGGACGCTCGGCCGCGCCGCGAACAGCGCCGAGTAGAAGCGGATGCTCTGCTCGAGGTCATGCACTGCGACGTGTACGTGTAGTCGTTTCACAAGCGGCTCCTTGGCAGCAGTTTTCGGTGAGGAAGCCGACCAGCGCGTTCATCGCCGCGTAGTCGGCGGAATAGATGACGAAGCGGCCGTCCTGCCGGCTCGTCGCCAGGCCGGCGCGCGTCAGGCCGGCGAGGTGAAAGGACAGCGTCGCGGGCGGCAGATCGAGCGCTTCGCCGATCGCGCCCGCGGCCATCCCCGCCGGGCCGGCCTGGACCAGCAGCCGGAAGATCGAAAGCCGCGACTCCTGCGCGAGGGCGGAGAGCGCCTGGATTGCCTGCCTCGTTTCCATGTTTCCAGAATCATGGAAATGATGCGACTTGTCAAGAGCGTCTAGCGGGCGGCCTGTCTCACCGCGTCCGCGATGCTTTTCGCCGCCGATTCAATGGCCTTGCGCGGCTCGCCCTCGACCATCACGCGCAGCACCGGCTCGGTGCCGGAGGGCCGCAGCAGCACGCGCCCCTTGCCGTTCAGCGAGCGCTCGGCCGCTTTCTGCGCCTGCTTGATCGCGCGGTGCTGCTTCCAGTCGAAGCCGCGCGGCACGGCGACGTTGAGGAGCACCTGCGGGAACATCACCAGGTCGGCGGTGAGCCTGGCGAGCGACTTCTTCGACTCGCGCATCGCCTGCAGCACCTGCAGCGCGGACACGATGCCGTCGCCGGTAGTGTGCTTGTCGAGGCAGATCAGGTGCCCGGAGTTCTCGCCCCCGAGCTGCCAGCCCTTCTCGCGCATCAGCTCGAGCACGTAGCGGTCGCCGACCTTGGCGCGCGCGAAAGGCACGCCGAGCCGCGCCATCGCCTTCTCGAAGGCGAAGTTGGTCATCAGGGTGCCGGCGACGCCGGCGAGCTTCTCCCGGGCGCTGCGGTGCTTGGCGATCGCGAACAGCAGCTGGTCGCCGTCGTAGCTGCGCCCGGCGTCGTCGACGATCAGCACGCGGTCGGCGTCGCCGTCCAGGGCAATGCCCAGATCCGCCTTTTGTTTCTGAACTTCCGAGATCAAGCCCTTGGGCGCTGTCGCCCCGACCTGATCATTGATATTGAAGCCGTCGGGCCTGGCGCCGATCGCGACCACGTCCGCGCCGAGCTCGTGGAACACGTGCGGCGCGACGTGATAGGCGGCGCCGTGCGCGCAGTCGACCACGAGCTTCAGCCCCTTCAGGTCGAGCTGCGTGGGAAAGGTCGACTTGCAGAACTCGACGTAGCGCCCCGGGGCGTCGTCGACGCGCCAGACCTTGCCGAGCCTCGCGGCCTCGTTGCAGCCCATCGGCCGCTCCATCTCGGCCTCGATCTTCGCCTCGGTCGCGTCGGGCAGCTTGAAGCCGTCGCCGGAAAAGAACTTGATGCCGTTGTCGGGGTACGGGTTGTGCGAGGCGCTGATCACCACCCCGGCGGTGAGCCGCAGCGCGCGCGTCAGGTACGCGACCGCGGGCGTCGGCATCGGCCCGCACATGTGCACGTCGACCCCGGCGGCCGAGAAGCCGGCCTCGAGCGCCGACTCGATCATGTAGCCCGAGATGCGCGTGTCCTTCCCGATCAGCACCGTCGGATGGGGGTTGTTCTTGAGAAGAACTCTTCCGGCGGCGTACCCCAGGCGAAGAACGAAGTCCGGCGTCATCGGGCTCTGCCCGACCGTGCCGCGCACCCCGTCGGTGCCGAAGTGCTTTCTCACGTCTTGTACGCCTGCCAGACCGCGATCACGTCGCGCGTTTCCTTCACGTCATGCACGCGCAGTATTGTCGCGCCGGCCTGCAGGGCGAGCAAAGCCATGGCGAGGCTGCCGGCGAGCCGCTCGCCGACCGGCCGGCCGGTCAGCGCCCCGATGGTGGACTTGCGCGACAGGCCGGCGAGGACCGGAACGCCCAGGGAAGCGATCTCGCCCAGACGGCGAAGCAGCTCCATGTTGTGCGCGACCGTCTTGCCGAAGCCGAAGCCGGGGTCGACCACGATGCGCTCCCGGCCGATGCCCGCGAACGTGGCCTTGCGCAGCGCGTCCTTCAGGAAATCCCTCACCTCGCCCACCACGTCATCGTAGCGCGGCGCCTCCTGCATCGTGCGCGGCTCGCCCTTCATGTGCATGAGGCAGACGGCGCAATCGCTGTTGGCGATGAGCTGGTGGGCCCAGGGCGCCGAGAGCGCCTCCACGTCGTTGATCATCGAAGCGCCGCCCGACAGCACCGCCCGCATGACGTTCAGCCGCCGCGTGTCGACCGAGACGCAAAGATCGGAAATTTTTTCAAGGACGGGCATGACACGATCGAGCTCCTGCCGCTCGGAAACCGGCGCGGCGCCGGGGCGGGTCGACTCGCCGCCGAGGTCGATGATGTCCGCGCCTTCCTCGGCTAGGCGGCGCGCGTGCGCCACGGCTTCCTTCGCGTCGAGGTAGCGGCCGCCGTCGGAAAAGGAATCGGGCGTGACGTTGACGACGCCCATGACAAGCGGACGCTCGAGCGGGAGCTCGAACCGGCCTGCGATGAGTTTCCTAGCCAAAGGTCGTTCCCGCGAAAGCGGGAACCCATGTTCTCGAGAAAAGAAAATTGGGCCCCCGCCTTCGCGGGGGCGACGTCTTCAGACGTTTCCTAGGCGCCCGCTGCAGGCGCGGCCGCGCCCTCGGCGCCGGCGTCGCTCGCCGGCGGCTTGGCCGCGGTCTGCGAGCCGCTCGGCTTCGGCGGCCGCGGCGGCTTGCCGCCCATGATGTCGCCGATCTGGTCGGCGTCGAGCGTCTCGAACTCGAGCAGCGCCTTCGCCATCGCCTCGACCTTGTCGCGGTTGTTCTCGAGCAGCTTGCGCGCGATGCCGTACTGCTCGTCGACGATGCGCCGGATCTCGGAGTCGACCTTCTGCATGGTCGCCTCCGACACGTTCTTGTGCGTGGTGATCGAGCGGCCGAGGAAGATCTCGCTGTCGTTCTCGCCGTAGACCATCGGCCCGAGCGCGTCGGACATGCCCCACTGCGTGACCATGCGGCGCGCGATCTCGGTGGCGCGCTCGAAGTCGTTCGAGGCGCCGGTGGTCATCTGGTTCATGAACAGCTCTTCGGCGATGCGCCCGCCGAACAGCACCGCGATCATGTTCAGCAGCCGATCGCGGTCCTGGCTGTAGCGGTCGTGCTCGGGAAGCTGCATGGTGACGCCGAGCGCGCGGCCGCGCGGGATCACCGTCACCTTGTGCACCGGGTCGGTCTTCGGCAGCAGGCGCGCCACGATGGTATGGCCCGACTCGTGGTAGGCGGTGTTGCGGCGCTCCTCTTCCGGCATGACCATCGAGCGGCGCTCGGCGCCCATGATGATCTTGTCCTTGGCGCGCTCGAAGTCGTCCATGTCGACCAGGCGCTTGTTGCCGCGCGCGGCGAAGAGGGCCGCCTCGTTCACGAGGTTGGCGAGGTCCGCGCCGCTGAATCCGGGCGTGCCGCGCGCGATGATGTCGGGCTTGACGTCCGGCGCGAGCGGCACCTTGCGCATATGGACTTTGAGAATTTCCTCTCTCCCTCTTATATCGGGAAGAGGAACGACGACCTGCCGGTCGAAGCGGCCGGGACGCAAGAGCGCCGGGTCGAGCACGTCGGGCCGGTTGGTCGCGGCGATGACGATCACGCCCATCGTCGCCTCGAACCCGTCCATCTCGACGAGGAGCTGGTTCAGCGTCTGCTCGCGCTCGTCGTTGCCGCCGCCGAGGCCGGCGCCGCGCTGGCGGCCGACCGCGTCGATCTCGTCGATGAACACGATGCAGGGCGCGTGCTTCTTCGCCTGCTCGAACATGTCGCGCACGCGCGCCGCGCCGACGCCGACGAACATCTCGACG
>Ga0187893_10011073_pt1 | contig 13200 bp, 13 predicted proteins | sample MA1701074metaG_FD_139574 | JGI IMG/M metagenome (GOLD analysis project Ga0187893, IMG submission 139574) | White microbial mat communities from a basaltic lava cave in the Kipuka Kanohina Cave System on the Island of Hawaii, USA - MA170107-4 metaG ...
AGCGCGCGGCCGCGGTTGATGAGCGTGGCCGCGTCGTCGGGAGCGGCCTCGAGCGCCTGGGTGAAGTCGTCGACGGCGCCGGCCGTGTCGCCGGCCCGCGCGCGCGCGTCGCCACGCCCCTTCAGCATGAGCGGGTGACGCGGGGCGAGCTCGAGAGCCCGCGTGTAGTCCTCGATGGCACCCTGCGCATCGCCGCGCTCCTCGCGCAGGTTCGCGCGGATCGCGAAGTCCGCGGCCGTCGACGGCTCCGCGCCCGCCGGCATCGGGAGGCGCGTCATGAACGGCCGGATCCGCCGCCACGTTTCGGAATTCGGCCCGAACCGCCGGCACGCGGCCATCAGCGGCTCGTTCGCCGCCGGGTCGCGCGTCATCGTGAGCGCGAGTCCGCACTCCACGGCGAGCTGGACGTCGTTGAGCCGCGCGAGCAGATCCGCCAGCGGGCGCACGGCGGAGGGGCGGCCGCTCCGCCCCAGGACGCGGAACGAGAACATCATCAGGTCCCGGTCCTCCTGCGTCCACGCGACGCCGGGGACCGCGCGCGCGGCGACGGGCGCGAGCGCCTGCGCGAGGCGCTCGACGGATTGCTCGTCGCTGAAGGCGGCGCACTCGATCACGAGGTCGTCGAGCGTCACCGGGATGGGAGAGCGCGCCAGTCCGCGCGAGAGCAGCGCGAGGATCTCGTCGAGCCGCGCTCGTCGGCCCACGAGCTCGGCGCGTTCGGCGGCGTCGACCCGCGCGTCGAGCGACTCGGAGGGGCGGAGGGCGCGGCACGTCGCGAAGGCGAGCCGCGCCAGCTCGTAGTCGCGTCCCTCGATCGCGCGTTCGCCGAGAGCGCGGTTGACGGAGTACCGGAGGTCCGCGCCGAGGGGCGCCGCCTGGCGCAGGAGGTCGTCGGCCCGGACGAGCGCCTGGATGGCCGCTCGACGCTCTGCCGGCCGCGAGCGGAAGAGCGCGTCCGCCTCGGCGACGCGCTGCCGCCGTTCCGCGTCCGCGGCCGCCCTCGCGCGACTGTCGCGCGCGACCGCGACGGCGAACGCGCCGGCGATCGAGAGCGCGAGCGCCGCGGCGAGCGCCCACGGCAGCGGGTTGCGCCGGATGCGACGCCACATCCGCCGCGCCCGCGTCTCCGGCCGCGCGCGGATCGGCTGGCCGTCCATCGCGTGATGCAGGTCGTCGGCGAACTCGTCGGCCGTCGCGTAGCGCCGGCGCGCCTCCTTTTCGAGCGCCTTGAGCGCGACGGTCTGCAGGTCGCGGTCCGTCGCGCGGAGGGGCGCGGGATCGTGATCGAGGATGGCCGCGTAGATCTGCGCGGGCGTGTTTCCGTGGAACGGCAGCCGGCCTTCGAGCATCTCGTACAGCATCACGCCGAGCGCCCAGAGGTCGGTGGCCGGCGAGATGGCGCCCCGGTCGCCGCGGACCTGCTCGGGCGCCATGTACTGCGGCGTGCCGAGGATCGCGCCCGTGTGCGTGAGCGCGTCGCTGTCGAGCGTGCGGGCCAGGCCGAAGTCGGTGAGCAGCACGCGGCGCGACTCCTGTTCGACGAGGACGTTCTGCGGCTTGAGGTCGCGATGGATGACGCCGTGGCGGTGCGCGTGGGCGACGGCGCGGGCGACGGTCTCGAGCGCGGCGAGGCGGTCGCGGAGGGTCATCGTCGCCGTCGCGACGGCCAGCGTCGTGCCGGGGACGAATTCCATGGCGATGAAGTGGGATCCGTCGGCCAGGCCCACGTCGTGCACGGGCACGATGTTCGGGTGGCGGAGCTTAGCGGCCGCGGCCGCCTCGCGATGGAGGCGCTCGACGAGTTGCGGCCGGGAGTCGTCGCGCAGGACCTTGAGGGCGACGGAGCGCTTGAGGTCGGGGTCGTGGGCCTCGTAGACGCGCGCCATGCCGCCGCGATCGATGAGGCGCAGCACGGCGTACTTGCCGATGCGCGCCGGGGCCTCGTTCAGCAGGCGCTGGACCGGCTCGCGCGCGTCCACGCCCCGATTATAGCGCGCCTTGCCCCATGGCTCCGCGCGCGGTACCATGCTCGCACACCCCCCATGTCCACCGAGACGAAGGTCCGCACTCCCGCGCGGCTTCATCATTCGGACACGAGCCTGCACCACATCTCGACCGCCCACGAGGTGCACGGCCCCGAGGCGCGCCGCTACTTCCGCGGCTGGGCGCGCAACGAGGTGAACCTTCCCGCGAAGGTCGAAGTCAAGCTCGCGACCGGCCGGAAGTTCACGAACGGGACCGCGGTGATCCGCGACATCAGCCTGAAGGGCGCGCTGCTGGGAAAGCTGCAGCTGAAGAAGCCCTACCTGCCCGTCGAGCCGTTCCGGATCGTGCTGTCCTTCCGCCGCGAGCAGGAGATCGGGGCGCTCTGCCGCCCGGTGCGCTTCGGGACGGGACCGCACTTCGAGCTGGCCGTCGCCTTCGAGGACATCTGGGCGGTCGAGCAGGGGGACGGCCGGGAGAGCTCGCGCCGCAAGTCCAGGTGATCCTTTTTGGCGCCGCCTTGCCGATGTTTTGAATGCGCGGTATCATTGCGTCTGGACCGCGTTTTTGCCGGGGACGCTGAGACGGGGTAGGGAATGTCCTTCAAGGGTGACCTGAGCACCATCGGGCTCGCCGAGGTCTTCCAGATGATCTCGATGAGCCAGAAGGAGGGCACGCTCGTCGTCCTGGACGCGGAGAGCCGCAAGGCCATCTACTTCGGCAAGGAGGGGGTCCAGCTCCACTCCGCGGGGAAGCGGAAGGGCTTCCGCATCGGCGACATCCTCGTGCGCGCGGGAAAAATTTCAGTGGGCCAGCTCCGCGAAGTGCTGGAGCAGCAGGCCGGCACGCGCCGCATGCTCGGACAGGAACTCGTCGCGCGCGGGCTGGTGACGGAGCAGGAGATCGAGGACGTCGTCCGCTCCCAGATCGAGGAGGAGATCTACGACCTCTTCCTCTGGCGGAAGGCCAATTTCGAGTTCATCGAGGGCGCGCCGATCGACGAGCTCCAGGACCCGGAGACCCGCGCCATCCGCCTCGCGTTCGACGTGAACTCGCTGCTGCTCGAGGCGGTCCGCCGGACGGACGAGTGGACGCTCATCAACCAGAAGATCCCGAGCATGGACTGCATCTACACGTTCGTGAGCAGCTCCGCCCGGGAGGAGGAGGACTCGTCCGCCTCCGACGTGAACCGCACGGTCTTCCAGTACATCGACGGCCTGTCGAGCGTCTCCGACGTGATCGAGCAGTCGTTCGTGCCGCGCTTCGAGGTCTGCAAGATCATCGTCGATCTCCTCGACCGCGGCCGCATCCGGCTCCTCACGCCCGCGGAGCTGATGGTCGTCGCGCGCCGGCGGCTGGAGGAGGGCGCCCGCGACAAGGGGTTGCGGCTCTTCGGCGTGGCGGTCCAGCTCGCGCCCGAGGACCCCGACCTGATCGGCAAGTACGCGCACGCCCTCGAGACCGAGGGAATGATCCAGGACGCCGCGCGCACGTACGTCCGCGTCGGACACCTGCTCAAGCAGCAGGGCCAGGAGAAGGACGCGCTCGCGTACTTCCAGCGCGCCGTGTCGCTCAACCCGGACGACGTGCAGAGCAAGGTCGCGCTCTTCGAGATCAACCTCGCCACCGCGAGCGTCGAGGAGGCGATGGCGACGGCGGGCGAGCTCATCCAGAGCTGCATGCGGGAGCGCGACTACGAGACCGCGCGCGAGATCGCCGAGCAGGCCGTGAACGCCGCGCCGCAGAGCATGGAGATGCGGCTCGCGCTCGCGAAGGTCTATCACGCGCTCGGGCTGAAGAAGGAGCGCGACGACGTCGTCAGCTACCTCCGGAAGAACCTGCCCGTCGACCAGGCGGCCGCGGACCGGATCGTCGCGGACCTGCGCGACATGGCGGACAGGACGGAGGAGGCCTTCACGAGACCGCCGCCCGTCGTCGTGCGGCGGCGCCGGGGCGGGATCAGCGTGGGGCGCCTCGCGGCGGTGGTCCTGATCCTGGCGCTCGCCGGCGGGCTCGGCTACGCCGGATGGTTCGAACTGCGCGCGCGCGAGGCCTTCCGCAGGATCCAGATCGACGCGTCGAGCCTCGAGTCGCAGAAGAAGTACGACGAGGCGCGCGCGAAGCTGCTGGAGTTCGAGCGCGGACCGTACGCGCTCAGCTTCCTGACGAAGTCGAAGATGCGCGACGAGGTTCTGCAGCTCGACCAGCGGCGGGCCACGACGGAGCGGAAGCCCCCGGTGGACCCGAAGAAGACCACGGACCCGGGCGAGAAGGAGAAGCGCGAGCGCGAGGAGGCGATCAAGCGCGTCCGGAAGATGCTCGACGAGCTCATGACGCTCGACCAGCACGGCCGCTACGACGAGGCTCTGGCGCTGGGCCCGGAGGTGATCCGGCTCGCCAACCAGCTGGCCGACCTCGACACGGCCCGCAAGGCGGAGCCGATCGTGAACCGGCTGGCGCAGTGGGACCGCGACGTCCGCAACATGAAGGGCGAGGCGGATCGCCTGGAAGCCCAGGGCCAGTACGTGCAGGCGTGCGTGGTGATCGACACGCTCCACAAGCGCTATCCGCTGTGGAAGACCGCGCAGTCGGCGCTGTTCCCGTGCGGGATCGTCGTCCGCCCGGCGGGCGTGAAGATCTACAAGAAGGACGGCATCAAGCCCTGGTCCAAGGAGCCGCTCGCGCTGAGCAGCGACCGCGCCGTCATGCTGCATCTCGTGTTCGGGCACGGGAAGTTCATCCTGCGCTTCGAGAAGGACGGCTTCGTCACGCAGGAGCGGCTGTGCGTGGACGAGCGCGTCGGTCTCGTGGACGTGTGGCTGAACGAGCGCGTCGCGCGCGACCAGTGGACGATCGGCGCGCAGCTCCAGGCCGACCCGGTCGGGGGCGCCGGCGCGCTCCTCCTGCTGCTGGAACTGGCGGGACGCCAGCGGGTGTACGCGATGGACAACCGGCGCGTCATGTGGGACGAGCCGGCGGACACCGCTCCGCGTCTCGGGCCCGGCAACCTCGTGTACTTCGGCCGCGGGAAGAGCGTCGTGGGCGTCGACGGACGCCGTCCCGCGGAGGAGCGCGTCGCGTGGGAGTTCGTCGCGGAGTCCGACGTCACCGCGCCGCCCGCCTTCTCGGCGAAGGGCGACGTCGTGTACGTCGTGTGCGGCACGAAGGTGCACGCCGTGGACCACGCGACGCGGAAGGGGTCCTGGACGCGCGAGCTGCCCGACCGCGTGGGAGCGTCGCCCGTGGAGCACGAGGGACAGCTGCTCGTTCCGTGCGTGGACGGGACGCTGTACGCGTTCGGGATCGGGAACGGGCCGGGGCCGGCATGGAAGGTCGGGACCGGAGGGGTCCTTCGGCAGCCGCCGGTCATCGCGGACGGCACGCTTTACCTCGTGAGCGCGGACCGTCGCGTGTACGCCGCGGACGCGAAGTCGGGGGCGGTGCGGTGGTCGAGCCAGGCGATGCCGGGCGATCTCGAGACGCGCCCGTGCGTCTCGGGCGACCGGCTGGTTGTTTCGTGCTCGGATGGAACCGTCGCGTGCCTCGACGTTGCGACGGGCGGTGCGAAGTGGGCGCAGCGGCCCGGCGACAGGCAGGGCGAGGGCGTGGTGGCGACGATCCGGGCGGGCGTGGTGGTGGCGGGCGGGCTGGCGCTCGTGGGGGACATGAAGGGGCGCTTCCACGCGCTCGAGATGGGCTCGGGAACGCCGCAGTGGTGGTTCCAGACGCGCGGGCCGATCCGCATGGCCTCGACCGTCGAGGGCGACCGGGTGTACGTGCTCTCCGAGGACCGCAACGTCTACGTGCTGCCGCTGGAGTAGCGCCGGGCCCGGCCCGCGAGAGTCGTTTGACGGAACCTCCCCGGTGGGCTAACATTCAAGGGTCACGCCGCGTCGGCGGGGACAGGACTGGACAGGCGGAGCAGAGCATGGGCATCTTCGATACGGGCCGTCGCCGTCTGGAGGCGCTTGAACGCGAAGTGCTGTCGAACCCCACCCCGCAGAACATGGTGAACCTCGCGGAGAGCTACGCGCGGCAGGGCGACTACGCGCGCGCCGTGGACGTCGCCAAGAAGGCGATCGAGAAGTTCCCGGACAGCGAGCGGTGCGCGCTCACGTATCAGCTCGTGCGGAAGAACCAGTTCGAGTCGGAGATCCGCGACCTGAACCAGTCGATCCGCACGCGCCCGCAGGCGCAGCACTACGAGCGGCTCGGCCACATCTATCTCTCGGAGCTCCAGAACAAGAACCGCGCCCTCGAGCTCGCGCAGGAGGGCCTGCTCAAGTTCCCGTCGAGCGACGCGCTGCACGTGGTCTGCGCGCGCGTGCGCATGGAGCGGTTCCACAGCGACTGGCTGGCGAACGACGCGGCGGAGGCGATCCGCCACTCGAACCTCGCGCTGGCCACGAGCAACTCGAACGCCGAGGCGCTCTACTGCCTGGGGCGTCTCCTCGCCGAGTCGGGCTGCTACGACAAGGCGAAGCCGGTGATCGAAAGCTACCTGCGACTCGTGTCGGACGACGACAACATGCGGCAGCTGCTCAAGCTCGTCGACTCGCACCTGCCGGAGTCGGTGGGCGACCCGGACGACGCGCTCGCGGAGATCGAGCAGCGGCACTCGCTGTCGCCGGTGGGCATCGAGATGCTGCAGATCTTCCAGCCGATGCGTCCGAGCGGCGCGCCGAGCGTGAGCCCGTCGAAGGTGGAGAACTTCCTGCGCGGCTACGACGCGATGCACGGGTACAAGTGCTCGGCGGTGATCACGAAGTCGGGGGAGCTGATCGCGTCGCACTCGCGCGGCCTGGTGCCGAGCGACAAGTTCGTCTACCTGCTGCAGAGCGTGTACCGCACGGCGGAGGAGTCGTCGAAGCGGATGGACATCGGCGCGTTCGTGAACGGCGACATCGACTGCAGCCTGGGCAAGGTGGTGGTCGCGGAGTGGAAGGGGCTCGTGCTCGGGATCCTCGCGGACCGTCCGGCGAAGCTGGAGGACTTCCGGCACGCGATCGACAAATTCCAGTCCTTCACGTCGTAGCGTGGGATAGACTCAGGGAGCTCAGATGAAATCGGTCCTTCAGACGCTCAATCTGGAAGTCGGCGTGAAGGGCAGCCTGGTGGTGACGCGCGACGGGCTGGTGGTGCACCAGGAGATCGGCCCGCCGCTCAACCCGGAGGTCGTGGGCCCCGTCGCTTCGGACGCGATCAAGAACATCAACGGGGCGCTGCGGCAGTCGGGCTCCAAGGAGTTCACCAAGTTCGTCTTCACCGCCTCCTTCGGCAAGATGATCTTCCACGAGACGGGCGAGTCGTACCTCGTCGTCGTGCTCGACAAGGCGATCAACCTCGAGATGACGATGCTCGCGATCAGCTCGGCGGCGCGGAAGATCAAGACGGTCAGCATGGAATAACGGGGTTCGGGGACACCGGCACGTATGGTCCAAATCAACTTTGCCCGCCGCGAGGTCAACTGCAAGATCGTGTACTACGGGCCGGGCCTGAGCGGCAAGACGACGAACCTGGAGATCATCCACAAGAAGGTGCCGGACGGGGCGCGCGGCGCGCTCACGTCGATCGCCACCGAGCAGGACCGCACGCTGTTCTTCGACTTCATGCCGCTGGACCTCGGGCAGGTGGCGGGCATGAAGACGAAGTTCTTCCTCTACACCGTCCCGGGCCAGGTCTACTACAACTCGACGCGCAAGCTCGTGCTGCAGGGAGCGGACGGCCTCTGTTTCATCGGCGACAGCGATCCGAACCGGATGCAGGACAACATCGAGTCGATGAAGAACCTCGAGGAGAACCTCAAGGACTACGGGGTGGATCTCCGGAAGATCCCGTTCGTGATCCAGTACAACAAGCGCGACCTGCCGGGCGCGCTGCCCGTCGCGGAGCTCAACTCGCGCCTCAACCCGTACAACGCGGCGTGCTTCGAGGCGTGCGCCGTGCGCGGCGACGGCGTGATGGCGACGCTCAAGGGCCTGGCGAAGATCGTGATCGACCGGCTGAACGACGACTACGCGCCCAACAAGACGGCTTCGGGCGTGGCGGCGTCTCCGCTGCGGCCGCCCGCGGCGGCCCCGGCGTCGGCGCCCGCGCGTCCGGCGGCGGCCGCGCCCCCTCCGGCGCGTCCCGCGGCTCCGGCGAGGCCCGCGCCCGCGCCCGCCGCGCGCCCCGCGGCGGCGGTGGCACCGCCCCCGGCCGCGCGCCCGGTCGCGGCCCCCGTGGCGACGGCTCCCACGCCGCGCCCGTCGCCCGCCCACCGGCCGCCCGCGCACTCGGCTCCGCCGCCCGCGGCACGGCCGTCGGCCGCGGCGAAGTCGCGCCAGCCCGTCGAGGAGAAGAAGGGCGGCGCGGCGAAGTGGATTCTCGCCGTGCTGCTGCTCATCATCGGCGGCGGAGCGGCGTTCTTCTTCCTCACGCCGCAGGGACGCGAGATCAAGGATAGGTTCCTGCCGTCGCAGCCGCAGCCCCAGAAGAAGTAACTTGCCATCACTTGATGACGTGGTAGCATAAGCCCGGAGGCGAACTATGGTTGGAAAGCAAGACGAAGGCCTGCGCTCCTCTCGGCTGGTCTTCTACAAGGAAGACATTGAGAAGATCGAGAAGATCCTCGGACAGTTCCTGAAGAGCGCCAACGCCAAGTGCGCGCTCCTGGTCGACAAGGACGGCCACCTCGTCACCAAGCAGGGCGACTCCGGCACCTACGACATGGACACGATCTCGGCCCTCGTCGCCGGCTCCTTCGCCGCCACCAAGCAGATGGCGAAGCTGCTGGGCGAGGAGGAGTTCTCGATCATGTTCCACCAGGGCCGGAAGGACAACATCCAGCTCTCGCTGGTCGGCGAGCGCACGATCCTGGCGATCATCTTCGACGACAAGACGACCCTCGGCATGGTGCGCCTCTACGCCAGCCAGGTTTCGAGCAAGCTCGCCAGCCTCTTCGACGAGATCGCCACGCGCAAGACCGAGGCGGAGTCGATCTCCAAGGACTTCAGCCGCGACGCGAAGTCGAAGCTGGACGACGTGTTCGGGTCGTAGATCGCGGGAACCGACAGGAGCCCCGTGCCGGCAACGCACGGGGTTTCTTTTTTTCCGGGGATGTGGAGATCCGGTGACAGCCGCTCACTCGTGGAATCCTCGGCCAGGCGGCACTCTGCCGCTGCGGAGCGTCCGGCGGGGCAGGGGCGATCTCCTCATCGCCAGCATCGCCAAATCCCCGGGCTTCCGGATTCCCGCCCGAATCGGTCTCCGTGCTTGCGCGATCCATCCCATCGGGTAAGCTGACCTCCATGGCGCAGACGCGACGCATCAAGAAGGTCGAGGATCCCGGAGCGTTCGGCGTCTCGAAGTCGCGGGTGACGGAAGTGGACGCGGCGCGCATCAGGCGCGTGTTCGACGCGCTCGTGACGGAGACCGGGGCGCGGTGCGCGATCCTGCTCGAGACGACGGGCGCGCTCCTGGCGAAGATCGGGGACGCGGGGACGCTCAAGCTGCACACGGTCGCGTCGCTGCTGGCGAGCCAGCTGGCCGTGGCGCACCTCGTGGCGAAGCACTTCGAGGGCGAGTTCACGATCATGCTGAGCCAGGGGCGCCACCGGAGCATCCAGCTCCAGATGGTCGGCAAGAAGCGCGTGCTGGCGGTGATCTTCGGAGGGGAGGCGGCGCTCGGGAACGTGCTCATGGGCGCGCGGCGCGCCGCGAACCGGCTTCAGGTGGTCATGCCGCGGACGTCGCCGAAGCTCCCGTCGGTGCAGCGGGCCGTGCAGGAGGCGCGCGCGGAGACGCCGGGCCTCGGCAAGGAGTTCGCGGACGCCGCGAAGTCGAAGATCGACGAGCTGCTGCAATGAGACCGGACACGAAGAAGGGGAAGGTGCCCGGGCGGGAGGGGGCGCCGCCGAAGAAGGGGGCGTCGAAGATCGGGCTCCCGCCGGAGGAGGGCGGGAAGCTGAAGCGGCTGCTGGCGCCGCTGCTCAGGGACATCGGCGCGCGGTGGGTGCTGCTCGTGGACATCGACGGCCGGCCGATCGCGCAGCACGGCGAGCCGGGGCGGTTCGACCTCCTGTCGCTGGCGCCGGTGATCGCGAGCTCGTTCGCCGCGATGAGGCACATCGCGCGCCACTTCGGCGGCGAGTTCTCGGTGATGCTCAACCACGGCCGCCGCGACAACGTGCAACTTTCTATCGTCGGGGATAAAATGATCCTGGCGATCGTCTTCGGCAACCAGGCGCCGCTGGGCACGGCGCGGCTCTGCGCGCAGCACGTGACGCGCAAGCTCGAGGCGCTCCTGCCGAAGGCGGCCCCCGCGAAGGGCGGGCTCAAGCCGGAGTTCGTGGACGCGGTGAAGGCGCGGCTCGACGAGCTGCTGGGTTAGGGGCGAACGCATGGGGATGCCGAAGGAACTGCCTCCGCGCGTGCTCACGCGGCAGGACCGGGCGAGGATCGACAAGATGCTCGGCGACTACGTGAAGACGGTCCAGGCGAACTACGTGGTGCTCACGGAGAAGGACGGGCAGTTCATCACGAAGCAGGGCGAGTCGGGCCAGGTGGACATGGAGACGGTCGCGGCGCTGGCGGCCGGCGCGTACATGGTCGGCGGCCAGATGGCGCGCGCGCTCGCCAAGGACGACTTCAACGTGATCTACCACGAGGGGACGAAGGACTCCGTGCAGATCTCGATGGTGGACGAGCGCACCGTGCTCGCGGTCGTGTTCGACGACCGCGCGACGCTCGGCATGGTGCGCCTCTACGCGAAGAACCTGACGAAGCAGCTGCAGATGGCCCTCGGCGAGGCGGGCGCGCGCGCGCCCGGGACGTTCGCGTGATCCGCCGCGACGGCCGCGGACCGGGGGCGATGAGGCTGCCGGGCGAGGAGCGGCCGGAGGCGCGCGAGGTCCGCGACGTCGTCGAGTCGCTGCGGTTCTGCGCGGAGGACCTCGAGAAGATCGACATCATCCTGGCCCAGTACGTGCGCTCAGCCAGTGCGCGATGCGCCATGCTCGTCGACCGCGACGGCCGCATGATCGCGGAGTGCGGGGCGAGGAAGCACGCGCCGCAGCTGGCGCAGCTCGCGGCGGCGTCCTTCGAGGCGACCGAGTTGTTCATGCGGATGTTCGATCGGCAGGGCGCGCTGAGGTTCTACCAGGGGCGCTCGCTTGCGGTCGAGCTGACGCTCGTTGGAGAACGCGCGCTGCTGGCGACGGCGTTCGACGAGGCGACGACGCTCGGAATGGTCCGGCTGTACGAGCTCCAGGCGTCGTCGAGGCTGCGGTCTTTTCTGGCGGAGATTGCGGAGCGCACGTCGCAGGCGGAGTCGATTTCGAAGGACTTCTCCGGTCGCGGCGGCCCGCCGACTCCGCCGCTGGCGATGGCGTGATCGCGTGGCGTGGATCGCCACGGGGATGCGACCGGAGACCGGTGACTGTGGACCGGGCTACCGCCTCAGCATCAGGCAGCCCACGCCCGTCGCGACGGCTCCCATTCCCAGATACGGCGCCCACGCGGGCATCCGCGGAATCGACTGCAGCCCCTGGATCCCGCCCACGAGCAGGAACACCGCCCCCGCGCTCACCAGCACCAGCCCGATCGCGTAGGGCGTGACCCGCCCCCTTATCCAGCGTCCGACCTCCGCGATCGGCAGCTTGATCCAGTCCGCCACCACCTCCGCGAGGAACCGCTTCGTGCGGTCCGCGAGGCTTTCGATCTTCGGGAGCTCGCCCGCCTTCGCCGGCTGGTCGCTCATCGCTTGAACGTCGACCCCGCCATCCAGCCCAGGACGAACGCCGCCACCGCGCCGGCCACCGGCTTCTCCTTAACGAACTGTTCGACCTCCGTCGCCGCCGCCTTCGCCACGTCGATCCAGTCGGAGAGGAGGCGGGCCGCGGAATCCTTAAACCGCTCGGCCCCCGAGGGCGTTTCAGAGACCATGAGTTCCTCCCCTATAACTGATCGGCTCGTTCGTCCAATTTACTGTATCATAGTGTCGACGTACGAAGTCCTATAGGTCAGGCGCCGCCATGGAACTGGTCATCATCTTCATCATCATTTTCATCATTTACGGCGCCGGCTGGATCTGGCAGACGGTCAACGACATCCTGCGGGACATCAACCGCTCCAACTGGGACTCCCGCGTCTACGGCCAGGTCACCTCCTCCCGCAACCTCAAGAAGACCCTCGGCGGCGCCGACCTCGCGGAGCTGCGACGCATGTACGGCCGCTTCGCGGAAGCCCGCGACGGCCAGGTGCACGACCGCGCGCCCTTCGAGAGCCCGAAGGTCTCGTTCGTCCACAAGACCTCGCGCGTGCTCCTGTCGATCTACGAGTCGAGCGACGACCAGCCCCAGTTCTACACGCAGCTCACGTACACGATCGCCCCGGGCTGGCCCTACCGCGTCGAGGTCTTCCCGCAGCGCTTCAACGAGCAGGACGTCCGCTACCTCAACGTCGACGACATCATGATCGGCGACGCCGAGTTCGACCCGCGCTTCGTCGTCAAGTCGAACGACCCCGCGTTCATCAAGGACTTCCTCGACGTGCCGACGCGCCGCGCGATCGAGGAGCTGCGCGGCCTGCTGTCGAACGACAAGGTGCTCGTCTCGATCAACTCGTCGCGCCTCATGGTGCGCAAGCAGTCGGTCGTCGCCAACGAGGACCAGCTCGCGCGCTTCGCGGACCTCTGCAACCAGCTCTACGACCGCATCATCCACTTCTGGGAGCGCGCCAACGGCATCGAGATCATCGAGGCGCCGCCCGACGACGACCGCCTCCCGAACTGCCAGATCTGCGGCGTCGACATCCAGGAGGACAACCGCGTCTTCTGCCGGCGCTGCAAGACGCCCCACCACGCCGACTGCTGGAGCTTCAACGACGGCTGCTCGACGTACGCCTGTGGCGAGAAGCGGTTCGTAAAGAAATACTAGCGGGATGTGCGGAGTCTGCGGCCTGGTCGAGCCGCGATCGCCCGAGCGCGACGCCCGCGTGCTCGCCATGCGCGACGCCCTGCGCCATCGCGGGCCGGACGACGAGGGACTCTGGAGCGACGACCACGCCGCGCTCGGCCACGCGCGGCTCGCGATCATCGACCTCTCCGCCGCCGCGCGACAGCCGATGAGCTCCGACGACGGCCGCTTCACGCTCGTCTTCAACGGCGAGATCTACAACTACCGCGCGCTGCGACGGCGGCTCGGCGGACGGCCGTCCCGCACCGAGAGCGACTCGGAG
>Ga0187893_10011074_pt1 | contig 13199 bp, 6 predicted proteins | sample MA1701074metaG_FD_139574 | JGI IMG/M metagenome (GOLD analysis project Ga0187893, IMG submission 139574) | White microbial mat communities from a basaltic lava cave in the Kipuka Kanohina Cave System on the Island of Hawaii, USA - MA170107-4 metaG ...
GAAGGTTCGGGGCCGGGCCATAGAGGGGGCTGGCGGTGGCGCGGAAGGTGCGCCAGGAGCCGTCTTTGTGCCGCGTGCGGTACTCCAGGGCGCCCCGACCCTTCGCGGGGCTGCCGCCGGAAAGCACCGCCCGCGCCAACTCCCCCATCGACCCCCGATCGTCCGGATGGGAGCGCTCGCCCACCACCCGGCCCAGCAGCTCCTGCGGCTCAAATCCCAGCAACCCTTTGATGTTCGGGGAAACAAAGGTGTATCGCAACTCCCGATCCAGCACGATGATCAGGTCCGGGAAACTGGCCACCAGCCGCCGCGCAAACTCCTGCTCCTCGTGCAGCTTCCTTTCCATCTGTCGCCGCTCGGTCACATCCACCAGCGCCCCTTGATAACGCACCACCCGCCCGCTGGCATCGCGAATCGCGCTCGAGGTGTCCATGCACACCAGCACGCTGCCGTCTTTTTGGCGCAGCCGGATCTCCTGGCTCTGCACCGTCCCCTGCTGGTTCAGCTCTTCCAGCAGCTTGTCGCGCGAGGCAGGCTCCATGTACAAATCCTTTACGTTCACTTCCATCAGCTCTTCAAGGGATTCATAACCCAGCATTCGCACCAGCGTGGGATTCGCATCCAGAAACCGGCCTTCCGGTGTGGTGAAATAAACGCCTTCCTGCAACGACTCGAACAGTTCCTTGAACCGTTGCTCGGATTCGCGCTGCTGGGTGACGTCGCGCGCAAGACAGCTGACGCCGCTGACATAGCCATCCTTCACGATGGCTTGCAGCGCGCAGTCCAAATAGCGCACGCCTCCGCTCCTCAGCCGGACGCGCACTACCCCCTGCCAGTGCCTTTTCTCAAGGAACCTTGCGCGACCTTTGTCCACGGCGGCGCGCGCGGGTTCCTCGACGAATTCGTCCAGCCGCCGCCCGATGATTTGCGAAAAAGGGCGATCCAGGAGCTCGGCCACGGCGCGGTTGCCGGCCACCAGTTCGCCATCGAGGGAACAGGTGAAGACCAAATCGTCGAAGCTATCAATCAGGTCGCGGTAGCCCTGCTGCGACTGGGCCACCACCTCCAGCAGCCGTTCGACCTGCTGCTCGCTGGGCAGTCCCTCGCTGCGGACCTGCATGCCGCGGATGAAGCCGCGCAACTCTGAGATCTCGCGCTTCTTTTTCCAGACGTAGACGGCAAACAGGGCCATGAGAATGCCGACGCCTGCGGCGAGGGCCTCGGCTCCGGGAAGGGAATGGCGGAGGCGGGAGAGGTTCTCCCAGAAGCTGATGGCGACGGCAGTGCCCAACAAGACGACGATGAGCAAGGTGACTCGCCAGAGGGTGTTTTCCTTCTGCTCAAGCTGGCTGCGCTCGTGCGGGTGGGCGCTTTTCGAGGAGCGACCCACCGGGGCGCCGGTAGTATCACTGCGAGCGTGGCGGGCTGGGTCTGGTGAAGGCACCCTTCGACTCCGTGAGGGCAAGCAGGGCTTACCCTGAGTGCGTCCGTAGTCGCAGAATTCGGGACTTGACGATTATAGACACAAACGCCGGGGTGGCATGAAGTTCATGCTGCCCCGGCGGTGAAAGATGCACGGTTGTGGCGCGGCTCAGGCTTCGGCGGGGTCGTTGCGGAGGAAGTCGAGGGCGGCAGCTTCCTCTGGGGAGAGGGGTGCGTCGGGGGAGGCGTCGGGGGAGTCGGGACCCTGGTCCGCCGCGGCGGACTCAGGGTGGAGGGGGGGTTCCGTGAGGAGGCGGGCGGAGCGGTAGCGGTCGAGCCCGGTGCCGGCGGGGATGAGGCGGCCCATGATGACGTTTTCCTTGAGGCCGCGGAGGTAATCGACTTTGCCGGCGATGGCGGCCTCAGTGAGGACGCGGGTGGTCTCCTGGAAGGAGGCGGCGGAGATGAAGGAGTCGGTGGAGAGCGAGGCTTTGGTGATGCCCAGCAGCAAGGGGCGGCCGGTGGCGGGGCGCTGGCCGGCGGAGAGGATGCGCTCGTTTTCCTCGCGGAAGCGGAACTTGTCGATTTGCTCTTCGAGCAGGAAGGCGGTGTCGCCGGTGTCTTCCACTTTAACCCAGCGCATCATCTGGCGGACGATGGTTTCGATGTGCTTGTCGTTGATATTGACGCCTTGCAGGCGGTAGACCTCCTGGATGGAGTTGACCAGATAGGCCTGGGTGAACTTTTCGCCGAGGACGGCGAGGATGTCGTGCGGGTTGAGCGGGCCATCGATGAGCGGCTCGCCGGCGCGGACTTTTTCGCCCTCCTGCACGTTGATGTGCACGCCGCGGGGGATGGAGTACTCCTTGACGGTGCGTGCGTCTTCCGATTCGACGTAGATTTTGCGCAGGCCGCGGGAGATTTCGCCGTACTTGACCATGCCGTCGATTTCCGAGATGACCGCGGGGTCCTTGGGCTTGCGGGTCTCGAACAGCTCGACCACGCGCGGCAGGCCGCCGGTGATGTCTTTGGTCTTGGTGGTCTCGCGGGGGATCTTGGCGAGCACGTCGCCGGGCGAAACTTCGTCGCCATCCTGCACCATCAAGTGAGCGCGGGAAGGCATGAGGTACTTCTTGCGGACCTTGCCGGCGGAATCGCGAATGACGATGGCCGGCTGATGCTTCTCGTCGCCGGGCGGCAGCGTGACCACCAGCTGCGCGAGGCCGGTGACTTCGTCCACTTGCTCCTCGATGGTGACGGCGGGCTGCAGGTCCTTGAACTGCACCTGTCCGCCGGCTTCGGTGAGGATGGAGAAAGTGTAGGGGTCCCACTCGCCGAGGCGCTGGCCCTGGGTGACGGCGTCGCCGTCGGCCACTTTGAGGTGCGCGCCGTAGACCACGTGGTAGCGCTCCTTCTCGCGGCCCTTCTCGTCGACGATGGCGATCAGGCCGGTGCGGTTCATGGCGATTTCGGCGTCCTTGCCGCGCACGGTCTTCAGCTCGATGAACTTGACGAAGCCGTTGTTCTTGGCTTCAAGCGCGGATTGCTCGGTGACGCGGGTGGCCGTGCCGCCGATGTGGAACGTACGCATGGTCAGCTGCGTGCCCGGCTCGCCGATGGATTGCGCCGCGATCACGCCCACGGCTTCGCCCAGCTCGACCGTGCGGCCGGTGGCCAGGTTGCGCCCGTAGCAGCGAGCGCACACGCCGCGCCGCGATTCGCACGTCAGCACGGAGCGGATTTTCACCCGCTCGATGCCCGCGGACTGAATCTGGCTGGCCAGCTCTTCGCTGATTTCCTGGTTGACGTCGAGGATTACCGTGCCTTCGTAGTCTTTGATTTTTTCGAGCGATACGCGGCCCACCACGCGGTCGCGCAGCGGCTCCACTTCGACACCGGCCTCGATAATCGGCTCCACGTAGATTCCGTCGCTGGTGCCGCAGTCGGGCTCGTTAATAATTACATCTTGTGCCACGTCCACCAGGCGGCGGGTCAGGTAGCCGGAGTCCGCGGTCTTGAGCGCGGTGTCGGCCAGGCCCTTGCGCGCGCCGTGCGTGGAAATAAAGTACTGCAGCACGGTGAGACCCTCGCGGAAGTTGGAGGTAATCGGCGTCTCGATTACTTCGCCCGAAGGCTTGGCCATCAGCCCGCGCATTCCGGAAAGCTGGCGGATCTGCTGCTTCGAACCGCGCGCGCCGGAGTCGGCCATCACATAAACCGGATTGATGACCCCTTCCTTGTCCTGCCGCTCGAGCGCCTTGAACATTTCGTCGGCGACTTTTTCGGTCACGTCGCCCCAAATGGCGATGACTTTGTTATAGCGCTCGCCGTTGGTGATGGCGCCATCCAGATACTGCTGCTGCACCTTCACCACTTCCTTCTGCGCCTGCTCCACGAGCTTGGCTTTCACTTCCGGGATGATCATGTCCTCCACACCGATGGACATGCCGGCCTTGGTGGCGTAGAGGAAGCCGAGCTCCTTGAGCTCGTCGAGCATCGTCACCGTCAGCTCCTGCCCGAAACGCAGGTTGGCGTAGTGCACCAGTTGCTGCACGCCCTTCTTTTTCAGCAAGCCGTTGATGTAGGGCATCACTTCCGGCAGGTGATCGTTGAAAATCACGCGCCCGACCGTGGTGTGCACGAACTGCTTATCGAGCTTCACCGGCTCGGCATGTGAGACATTCTGATCGTCGAACGCCGTCGTCAGGTCGATCACTTCACCGGAGTACCGCAGGCGGATGGGCGTCAGCAGCTCCACTTCGCCCGCCTCCAGCGCCAACAGAACTTCCTCGATGTTGCCGAAGGAGCGCCCTTCGCCCTTCGCGCCGGGCTTGGACTTGGTCAGGTAGTAGATGCCCAGCACCATATCCTGCGTGGGCACGGCCAGCGGTAAACCGTTGGCCGGAGAAAGAATGTTGTGCGCGCTCAGCATCAACACCTGCGCCTCGACCTGCGCTTCCGGCGAGAGCGGGATGTGCACGGCCATCTGGTCGCCGTCGAAGTCCGCGTTGAACGCGGTGCAAACCAACGGGTGAATGCGGATGGCTTTGCCTTCCACCAGCGTCGGCTCGAAGGCCTGAATGCCCAGGCGGTGGAGCGTGGGCGCGCGGTTCAGCAACACCGGGTGCTCGCTGATCACTTCTTCCAGGATGTCCCACACCACCGGTTCCTGCTGTTCCACCATTTCCTTGGCTTGCTTGATGGTGGTGCAGTGGCCTTGCGCTTCCAGCCGGTGATAGATGAACGGCTTGAACAGCTCGAGCGCCATTTTTTTCGGCAGGCCGCACTGGTGCAGCTTCAGCTCGGGACCGACGACGATAACCGAGCGGCCGGAGTAATCCACGCGCTTGCCGAGCAGGTTCTGGCGGAAGCGGCCTTGCTTGCCCTTCAGCGTGTCGGAGAGCGACTTCAGCGGGCGGTTGTTGGCCCCGCGCAGCACGCGGCCGCGGCGGCCGTTATCGAACAGCGCGTCCACCGCTTCCTGCAACATGCGCTTTTCGTTGCGCACGATCACGTCTGGCGCGTGCAACTCCATCAGCTTCTTCAGCCGGTTGTTGCGGTTGATCACGCGGCGGTAGAGATCGTTCAAATCGCTGGTGGCAAAGCGGCCGCCATCCAGCGGCACCAGAGGGCGCAGCTCCGGCGGCAGCACCGGAATCACGTCGAGAATCATCCACTCCGGCTTGTTGCCGCTCTTGCGGAAAGCTTCCAGCACTTTGAGGCGCTTGGCGAACTTGATGCGCTTCTGCAGCGAAGGGTCGGCCTTCATTTTTTCGCGCAACTCTTCGGTGAGGCCGTCCACATCCACCTTGCGCAGCAGTTCCTTGATGGCTTCCGCGCCCATGCCCGCTTTCATCAACTCGCCGCCGCCCTTGACCGGCGTGCCGTATTCCTTCACCAGTTCGCGCACGCGGGTATCGTCGAGCAGCTCTTTTTGCTTCACCGGCGCTTCACCGGGCTCGGTCACCACCCATGCTTCGAAGTAGAGGATGCGCTCGAGGTCGCGCATGGCGATATCCAGCAGATAGCCGATGCGCGAGGGCACGCCCTTGAAGAACCACACGTGCGAGCAGGGCGAGGCCAGCTCGATGTGCCCCAGCCGCTCGCGGCGGACTTTGCTGAGGGTGACTTCCACACCGCACTTGTCGCAGATCACGCCGCGGTGCTTCATGCGCTTATACTTGCCGCACAAGCACTCCCAGTCCGTCACCGGGCCGAAGATTTTGGCGCAGAACAGCCCATCGCGCTCCGGCTTGAAGGTGCGGTAGTTGATCGTTTCCGGCTTGGTGACTTCGCCGTGGCTCCAGCTGCGGATTTTCTCCGGGCTGGCCAGCGAAATGCGGATGGAATCGAAGTCTGCGATCTGGCTTCCGCGATCGTAAGGGCTGCTTCGGTACATTCGCTTTCTCCCCTTGCTGGTGCAGAACCTGAACCCCGCGGCAGCGTCTGCTTTCGCCGCCGGGTACTTCCAAGAATCGAATCCTTAATCCGCTGCCGTTTCGGCGGCGGCCTGCTGCTTCTGCCGCTTCATCAGTTCCACGTCGAGGCACAACGACTGCAACTCGCGCACCAGCACGTTGAACGACTCCGGCACGCCGGGTTCAATGCCCGCCTCACCTTTGACGATGGCCTCATAAATCTTCGCGCGGCCATAGACGTCGTCGGACTTGGCCGTGAGCAGCTCCTGCAGGATGTGCGCCGCGCCGTAAGCTTCGAGCGCCCACACTTCCATTTCGCCGAAGCGCTGGCCGCCGAACTGCGCCTTGCCGCCCAGCGGCTGCTGGGTAATCAGCGAGTAGGGCCCGATGGAGCGCGCGTGAATCTTGTCGTCCACCAGGTGCGAGAGCTTCAGCATGTAGATGTAGCCGACCGTGACTTCCTGCGCGAAGATGTCACCGGTCATGCCGTCCACCAGGCGCGTCTTGCCCGAGGTGGGCAGGCCCGCCGTGGTCAGCAGGTGATGAATCTCACCCTCGACCGCCCCGTCGAATACGGGCGTGGCTACCGGCACGCCGTTGGTAAACCCTTCGGCCACCACGGCCAGGTCATCGTCGCCGAGCTCTTCAATGCGCTTCCACACGGCCGTGCCCTTGAAGGCGTCCTTAAACCACTTACGCACGCCTTCGGCATCCGCCTTGGCCTTGCCGTTGGAAGCGGTGTCTACCAGCGCCGCCACCTGCCGGCCAAGTTCCTTCGAGGCCCAGCCCAGGTGGGTTTCCAGAATCTGGCCCACGTTCATACGCGAAGGCACGCCCAGCGGATTAAGCACAATCTCCACCGGAGTGCCGTCCGGCAAGTAGGGCATGTCTTCTTCCGGCACGATGCGCGCGATCACGCCCTTGTTGCCGTGCCGGCCGGCCATCTTGTCGCCGACCGAGAGCTTGCGCTTCATGGCGATGTACACCTTCACCATTTTGATCACGCCCGGCGGCAGCTCGTCGCCCTTCTTCAGCTTGCCGATGCGCTCGTCGGTAATTTTGCGCAGCACGTCAATCTGGCGGCTGGTCATCTCTTCGATCTCGTCGATCTTCTCGATGAGCAGCGGGTCCTTGTCTTCGAGGCGCAGGCGCTTTAAGTTGCGCGTGGTGATTTTTTCAATCAACTCACGCGTGAGTTCGGTGTCCTTGGTCAGCAGGCGCTTGTTGGTGCGCTCGTCGTGCAGGTCGGTGACAAGGCGCTTGCCGCCGAGCAGGCTGGAAAGGCGCTTCAGCCGCTCGTCGGTCAGAATGCGGATTTCGTCCGCGAGGTTCTTTTCGAGTTTGGCCACCTGGGACGCCTCGATGGCCTTGTGACGCTCATCCTTCTCCGCCCCTTTGCGGCAGAAGATTTTCACATCCACCACGGTGCCTTCGATGCCCGGCGGGCAATAGAGTGAAGCGTCGCGGACATCGCCGGCTTTTTCGCCGAAGATGGCACGCAACAGCTTTTCTTCCGGTGTAAGCTGGGTCTCGCCCTTGGGCGTGACCTTGCCGACGAGGATGTCGCCCGGCCGGACGGTGGCGCCGATGCGAATCACGCCGCTCTCGTCCAGGTTGCGCAGGAACGACTCGCTGATGTTGGGAATGTCGCGCGTCACTTCTTCAGGGCCCAGCTTGGTATCGCGCGCTTCGGTTTCAAATTCCTCGATGTGGATCGAGGTGTAGTAATCCTCTTTGACCAGCTTCTCGCTGACCAGGATGGCGTCTTCAAAGTTGTAGCCGCGCCACGGCAGGAACGCGACCAGTACGTTGCGTCCGAGCGCCAGCTCGCCGCGCTCGGTGCAGGGGCCATCGGCCAGCACCTGCCCTTGCCTGACCCGGTCACCCACGGCCACCAGCGGCCGCTGGTTGATGCAGGTGTTCTGGTTCGAGCGCTTGAATTTGATGAGCGTGTAGATGTCTGCGCCCACTTCGCGGCTGAGCACGCCGGAGTGGTCGGATTCGACACGCACAATGATGCGCTCGCTGTCGACTTGATCCACCACGCCATCACGCTTACAGATGACCACGGCGCCGGAGTCGCGCGCGGTGACGCGCTCCATGCCCGTGCCCACCAGCGGCGCTTCGCACTGAATCAGCGGCACGGCCTGGCGCTGCATGTTCGAGCCCATCAGCGCGCGGTTAGCGTCGTCGTTCTCCAGGAACGGAATCATGCTGGTGGCCACCGACACCAACTGCTTCGGCGACACGTCCACGTAGTCCACTTCTTCCTTCTGCTTCAGCACGAAGTTGCCGGCCTGCCGGCAGTTGACCAGCTCGGCGGTGATGCGGCCGCGCTCGTCCATCTGCACGTTGGCCTGCGCAATCGTGTAGCGGTCTTCTTCCCACGCCGAGAGATAGAAGCAATACGGTTCGAAGGTCACGCGGCGGCGTTTCAGGTCCTCGTTCACCGCCAGCACCTGGTCGCGCTCGACGATTTCGCCGGTCTTGAACTCGGAATCGCCGGCATTGACGATGCGCACGTAATCCACCATGCGCCCGCTCTTTACCTTGCGGTAGGGCGACTCGATAAAGCCGTAGTCATTGATCTGCGCAAAGCACGAGAGCGAGCTAATCAATCCGATGTTCGGCCCTTCCGGCGTTTCAATGGGGCAGATACGGCCGTAGTGCGTGGGGTGGACGTCGCGCACTTCGAAGCCCGCGCGCTCGCGAGACAAACCGCCCGGCCCCAGGGCCGAGAGCCGCCGCTTGTGCGTAATCTCGCTGAGGGGGTTGGTTTGGTCCATGAACTGGCTGAGCTGCGAGCTGCCGAAGAACTCGCGGATGGCGGCCATTACCGGCTTGGCGTTCACCAGGTCGTGCGGCATGGCCGTGGACATTTCCTGGTATACGGACATCTTTTCCTTGATGGCGCGCTCCATGCGCACCAGGCCGATGCGGAACTGGTTTTCGAGCAGCTCACCCACGGCGCGGACGCGGCGGTTGCCCAGGTGGTCGATGTCGTCCACCATGCCCACGCCCTTGCGCAGCTTGAGCAGATATTTGATGGCGCCGATGAAGTCCGCCGGGTCGAGCGTGCGCTTGTCGAGCGGCGTCTCGAGGCCGAGCTTGATGTTGAACTTCAGGCGGCCGACGCGGCTGAAGTCGTACTTGCGCGCGTCGAAGAACATGCCCTGAAATAGCGCCGTGGCGGTCTCGAGCGTCGGCGGGTCGCCGGGGCGCATCTTGCGGTAAATCTCAATCAAGGCTTCGCGCGACGAGCGGATGGTGTCTTTCTCCAGGGTGCGGCTGAGCACGATGCCCAGGTCGTCGCGCTCCGGGAAGAACACGTCCACTTCGTTGATGCCGGCCTCCAGCAATTGCGTCCACGCCGCCGAGGTGAGCGGCTTGTTGGCTTCGAGGATCACTTCGCCGGTCTGGCGGTTCACCAGGTCAGCCACGGAGAACGCGCCTTCCAGTTCGCCGGCCGAGATTCTCACCTGCGTGACCTTGGCTTTCACCAGGTCTTTGTACAGCGCTTCGGTGATGCGCTTGTGCGCCCCCACCAGCACGTCGCCGGTGCGCGGATGCTTGATCTCATGCGAGAGCTTGCGGTCGATCATGCCCTCGGAGAGGTTCCAGAAGATCTCCTTTTCCTGGACGGAGATGCGCTCCACCTGGTAGAAGGTGCGCAGTATCTCTTCGTTGTTCTTCATGCCCAGCGCGCGCAGGAAAATCGAGCCGAGGAACTTGCGCTTGCGGTCGATGCGCACGTAGAGGACGTTCTTGGTGTCGTATTCGAATTCCACCCACGACCCGCGGTAAGGAATGATCTTGCCGAGGAAGTAGGTGCGGTTGTTAGCCGATTCGTAGAACACGCCCGGCGAACGGTGCAACTGGCTGACGATGACGCGCTCGGTGCCGTTGATGATGAAGGTGCCGTTGTCAGTCATCAGCGGGATGTCGCCGAAGAAGACTTCCTGCTCCTTGATGTCGCGGATGTTTTTGGCGCCGGTGTCAGGATCTTTCTCGTAAATGGTAAGGCGGATGGTGACCTTGAGCGGCGCGGAGTAAGTCATCCCGCGCTCCTGGCATTCGTTGACGTCGTATTTCAGTTGCAGCGCAACAGGATCGCCGCACTTGTTGCAGAACGTGGGAGAGTTCTTATTGAACGTGCCGCAGCGACCGCACAGCACGTCGCCGGTGCGGTAGGGGTTGGTGACCACCGAAGCGCCGCAATTGCGGCAGGTGGCGCGCAGGTGGTGCAGCCCGCGCAGGTTGCTGCACTTGCACTCCCAGTTGCCGATGGCATAGTCCACGAAATCCAGTTGCGAGAGCCCGCGGAAATCCTGGATCGGAAACACCGAGTTGAACACCGACTGCAACCCGTTGTCCTCGCGCTCGCTGGGCAGCAGGTCCATTTGCAGGAAGCGCTGGTAGGACTTGCGCTGCACCTCGATCAGGTTGGGGATGTTGATGGCCGCCTGGATTTTCGAGAAGTCCAGCCGTTCACGTTCCCGCGAGTGGTGCTTTCGATTCCGCATTCTGATGACCTCGTGCTCACTGCCCTGGACTCGCTGAGCCTCAGGGGCTCGCCCCGCCGCCTGCAGAACAGGCCGCAGGGATTCCCACGCTTATTGCAAGGACACAATCACGCTCGCCGCACGGCTCGAATGCCGTCCGGCAGAAAACGACACCATGCCACGGGCGGCTTTCCCCTTGCGTCCGGCATTGAACGCATTCGGGTTGCCGCCGGTGCCATGCACGCGGTGCAACTTTTCCAGCAAATTCGCAGAACCCTCAGGCGGCCCAGAAGCGCGCATCTCGCGACGGCGCCACGGGCCAGCCGTCCCGTTGCAACCGGGACGGGCTCCAGCAGGCTACCGCCTGCCTACTTGATTTCGACCTTGGCGCCGGCCTCTTCGAACTTCTTCTTCATGGCCGCGGCCTCGTCCTTGTTCACGCCTTCCTTCACCGTCTTCGGCGCGCCGTCCACCAGGTCCTTGGCTTCCTTCAAGCCCAGGTTGGTGATTTCGCGGACGACCTTAATGACGTTGATCTTGTTCGCGCCCACTTCCGAGAGCACGACCGCGAACTCGGTCTTCTCTTCCGCCGGCGCCGCTCCGCCTGCGGCTGCGCCCGCGCCCGCCATCATCACGGGAGCTGCCGCAGCGGCCGAGACGCCGAACGTCTCTTCCATCTTCTTGACCAGCTCGGCGGCTTCCAGCAGCGTCAGCCCCTTGATTTCATCCAGGATGGTGTCCACTTTTGACATGACTTGTTTCCTTTCTCCTCTAATCGGAAATCATTCCGAAACTCTCAGGCCGAAGCGGCGGGAGTTTCGCTCCCGCCATCGGACCCAAACTTGTTGGCCTTGACCGCTTCGCTCACCGTGACCGCCACGTTGCGCGTGACGGCGGCCATCGCCGAAGCAATCCGCTGCGCTGGCGCGCTGAGCAGGAACATGATCTTGCTCATCAACTCGCCGTGCGACGGCAAACTTGCCAGCGCCTCAATCTCCGCGATGGAGAGCACCCGGCCTTCCACCACGCCGGCGCGGAACTTGAACGTGGGCACGTCCTTGGCAATTTTGGTCAGCGCTTTGGCCAGCGCCACCGGGTCGCCGGCGGTGTATGCGATCGAGTTCGTGCCCTCCAAGCCCTTCAGCACCTGCTCGGCAGGGGTGCCCGCGGCGGCGCGCTCGACCACGGTGTTCTTCACCACTTTGTACTCGCCGCCGACCGCTTCCACCGCGCGGCGCAGTTGCGAGTCTTCCGACACCTTGATGCCCTGGAAGGTGCTCAGAATGACCGTGGAGACGCGCGCCAGCTCCAGATTCAGCGCCTTCGCCTCTTGTTCCTTTTCCGATCGCTTCTTCACTGTATGACTCCTGAATTACGCCGCTACGGCCGCCGCGGTTTCCATCTCTGCCGGGTCAATCAGAATTCCCGGGCCCATGGTGGAAGTGAGCGTGGCCTTCTTCATGTACTTGCCCTTGGCGGCGGCCGGCTTGGCCTTCTGAATGGCCGCCAGCACTGCATGGGCGTTATCTGCGATTTTCTGCGCGTCGAAGCTCAGCTTGCCGATAGAACAGTGCACGATGCCGGCCTTGTCCACGCGGAACTCCACTTTGCCGGCCTTCACTTCCTTCACTGCGCGGGCCACTTCAAAGGTCACCGTGCCGGTCTTGGGGTTGGGCATCAGGCCGCGCGGACCGAGAACCTTGCCCAGCTTGCCGGCAGACTTCATCATGTCGGGCGTGGCGATCACCGCGTCGTAATCCACCCAGCCTTCCTGAATCTTCTGCACCATGTCGTCGCCGCCCACGAAATCCGCGCCGGCCTCCTGGGCCTCGCGCACCTTTTCACCGCTGGCGATCACCAGCACGCGCTTCGACTTGCCCAGCCCGTGCGGCAGCACCACCGTCCCACGCACCACCTGGTCGGAGTGCTTGGGGTCGACGCCGAGGTTTACGGCCAGGTCCACGCTTTCGTCGAACTTCGCAAACTTGGCCCTCTTCAGGGTCTCGGCCGCTTCCAGCAACCGATACGCGCGCGCTTCCACCTGCTTGCGCGCCGCTTCCATTTTCTTTCCCGCTTTGCGACTCATCACTTCCACCTTGGCTTCGCGAGCTTTGCCGCCCGCGGAATTTCTCACCGGGCTTTAGCCCTCGACTTCGATCCCCATGTTCTTTGCCGTGCCCATCACCGTGCGCATCGCCGATTCGACGCTGGTGGTGTTCAAGTCCTGCAGCTTGGCATTGGCGATTTCTTCCACCTGTTTCTTGCTGACCTTGCCTACTTTGGTGCGGTTCGGCTCCGCCGAGCCCTTCACGATGCCCGCCGCGCGCTTCAGCAACTCGGAAGCTGGGGGCGTCTTGGTGATAAACGTGAACGTCCGGTCGCTGTAAATCGTCACCAGCGCCGGAATGATCATGCCTTCCGGCTCCTTGGCCGTCTTGGCGTTGAACTGCTTGCAGAAATCCATGATGTTCACGCCGTGCGGGCCGAGCGCGGTTCCCACCGGCGGCGCCGGTGTGGCCTTCCCGGCAGCAAGTTGCAGTTTCACGCTTGTCAGTACTTTCTTCGGAGGCATGATTCTCTTCCTTCGATCTCGTTACGCGGATTTTTCCACTTCCGCGAATTCCAGTTCTACGGGCGTCGAGCGCCCAAAAATCGTCACGGAAACTTTCAGCGTGTTTCGGTCGTTGTTCACTTCTTCCACCACTCCGGTGAAGTTGGCAAACGGGCCGCCCACGATGCGCACCTGTTCATTGCGCTCGAACACCAGCTTGGGCTTCGGCTTGTCGGTGGTCGTGGTCATCCGGTGCAGGATGTTGTTCACTTCGTCCTCGGAAAGCGCCACCGGCGTCTGCCCCGA
>Ga0187893_10011076_pt1 | contig 13199 bp, 7 predicted proteins | sample MA1701074metaG_FD_139574 | JGI IMG/M metagenome (GOLD analysis project Ga0187893, IMG submission 139574) | White microbial mat communities from a basaltic lava cave in the Kipuka Kanohina Cave System on the Island of Hawaii, USA - MA170107-4 metaG ...
GATTCCAACACCGGTAGAGATTCGGCCATGGGCGCCTCCTTCTAGAAGTAGTATATACTTCTAGAAATCGCCCCGCGCCCACTAAACTGTAAAATCCCGCATTCCTATGTCGCGCACCCACGACTGCTTCCAGCCACGACTTCGCTTTCTGACATCATCTTCGCTGGCCGCTGCTGCCGCCAGCGCCTTGTTCCACCGGAAGTTCTGTTCCCGGCCGAGGGAGAAGAATCGTTGCGAGAAGTAGCGCCTCTTCTGTTTCGCCTGAGTCAGGCCCGCCCTAGCTGCTGAATTAAGGGCTGGTGCAGCGGTGAAGCAAAACGGGAAGCGGAACAAAGCAACCAGCCGCGTCTGCGCATATTGTAAGGTGCTGTACTCCACGGCCAAAGCCGTAGCGAAAGTAATTGATCCAGTCTAATGCCTGGAAAGCAAGGAGCCGATTCCATGATTGGAGGTTTGTGTGCATTTCCAGTGGTGTCATTTGGTAGTTGCCCCAGTCTTGGCCTTGATATTGGGGGCGGCGTTATTTGCGCAGCGTCCCCCGAAAATCGGCTATTCCAGCCAGGAAGAGTACTGTCGCGAGAATCCGAAAATGCCAACCTGCATTGACGGCTCGAAACTGAATCTCAAGGGATTGACGCAGTCTGCTCCCGGTATCAAGGTGAAGCCGCAGGCAGCCCCCGCGGCGCGACCGCGACACGAAGTTCGCGACTGGCGAATCCCAATGTCCGCCCAGCCGCTGCCGGCGGGTCAGGCACAGGCCCATTTTCCGCCACCGTCTGCGGGGATTCTGATTTCGGTCCGGCCGAAGGCCCTGCTTGGATCGAAGTTATTGGGCAATTTGGCCGCTAGCTCCGAACCTGCTGAAAGTTCCCAGGCCCTAGAAGCAGCGGTTGACTTGGACGAGGTCCGGGTGGCGGTGGGCTCGACGGCCAAGGGACAAAACAGCATGCTGATGATGGCAACCGCACCAACGCCTTGCGCTCGCCAAAATCGGCGATGAGGTTCGAAGCAAGGGAATAACGGCTTGTTTCGTCGACGCTAACACGTTGCTGGTAGGCGCATATGCGGATGTCAATGCAGCAGTCCAGCGCATGCTGGCTCCAAAGGAGGTGCGAACCGGCTCCTTCCCGCTACCCGGCTCCAATGAGATCGCACAAGACGCTGATTTCTGGATGGCGGCACGCGCCGATTTCGCCAGGGCAACCCTGAAGAGTGGGACGCCCGCTCCAGCCCTGACCGCAGGGGTGATGGGGATTTCTATGGCGATGCGTTTGCGTGAGGGACTCGACCTGGACTTGGTCCTGCATACCAAGGACGCCGCAGTCGCGGATAAGTTGCTGGCGGATGCAGATCGGGAAATCCAGCGCGTACTCAATCTCGAACCGGCAGTCCCTTTTCCGATTGACTTACTTAAGGGTTTGAAAGCGGCTAAGACCACCCACGGCGTGTCGATGAAGTTGAGCATTAAGCCGTCAGACATCCCAGCTCCGCTGATGGACCAACTCCGTTCCGCCTTGTCCTCCCTGCGCGAAGTCTTGCCTAAGGCCAGAATCCAACAGAAAAGCAAACCAACCATTCACGTACTCTGAGCGAAAAGCCGTCCATTGTGGACCATGCGCCGCGCGCGCCACGAAATGGGAAACTGGCAAAATGAAGTCTCGCAGAAAATTCAAGAAGGAATTAAAAGAACGGCCGTGCTCCGCAATTGTCACGTCGAGAGGCTGGCCGCTGCCTCCGGCCACCGGCATTTGCGAATATTGATGTTGGGGTTGTCATGATCCTAGCCACAGAGAACGTTGAATTTGAAGCATGGCGGGACCTGTATCGGGCCGCTTCTCCGCCGATGGCCGCCGCTCACGGCATTCGAGTCGAGAACGTAAACGGAGCCCTCGTGAGCATTGCCGCGGGCTTCGATGTTCTGGCGCTCAACCGTGTGATCCGGCTTGGATCGGATGGTCCGGCAACTTCCGCAGATATTGAGGCCTGCATCGATCTGTACGCCAAAGCGGGCGCGGCGCGGTTTTTCGTGCAGCTTTCGCCGGGCGCCGAGCCGGCCGATTTGCCTGCCATGATCGAGGCGCGCGGGTTCAGCCATTACAACAATTGGGTGAAACTGACGCGGGGAACCGGGCCGGTGCACGACGCGCGGACGGATCTGCACGTTGAGCAAATCGACGCGTCTCACGGCTCCGAATTCGGGCGAATCTCTGCGTTGGCCTTCGGCTGGCCGGAAGAAGTGGGCCAATGGACTGCGCTTACCGTCGGCCGGCCCAATTGGCGGCACTACCTTGCATTAGACGGATCACTTCCCGTGGCCACTGCCGCACTCTATATGTCGGGCAGCGCGGGATGGCTTGGATTCGCGAGCACCCTTCCCGATCACCGCAACCAGGGCGCTCAGAATGCACTCATCGCCCGGCGCATCGCCGACGCGCGCGAATTGGGCTTGACGCGCCTCGAAGTGGAGACTGCCGAAGCCACGCCAGGCCGGCATGTCGTTTCCTACTCCAACCTGCTCGGGTTCGGATTCGAAGTGGCCTTTATGCGCCGGAATTACCTTTACAAGCTCACCAACTAACGAATCTCAAAACTCGAGCCGAAGCCCAAGATTAAGCGTGCGGTTGTTCTTGGCCCGGGTAATCGTGCCGCCGCTGATGATGTCGACCCGGTTTTCAGGGAGGTTGAAATTGGGGTGATTCGGCATGTTAATGGCTTCCATGCGGAACTGGAGCGCTTTCGATTCAAAGCGGAAGCGGCGGGAGATGCCGGTGTTGATGTTGATCGTCCCGGGGCCATCGAGGATGTTGCGCCCCGATGAGCCGAAGCGGAATGAGCCGAGCGGGACGGCGGGGAACTGCGTGCGGTCAAACCATTGATCCACGTTGGCGCCTTCCTGAGTGCCTTTGCCCAGCCGGTCGGGACGGCTGGCGCCGCCGTTGTTGTAATCAAATGTGCCCATGCGGGGGGTAAACGGCGGACCGGTATAGATGCTGCTGGTGGCCGAGATCTGCCAGTTGCGGAGCGCCACGTGGCGGGAAAGTTTCATCTCCCATGTCAACAGACCAGTGAAAGTGTGACCGATGTCGAAATCGGAACGGCCGCGCTCGCCTTTGAGATTGCGGGGATCCTGGGCTGTAGAGAAGTTGTATTGGATGGTCCCGCCAGTGTTGGAGCTTTCATCAATCGCCTTGGCGTAGGTGTAAGAAGCGCGTACCGTGAACTGCCGGCTGAAACGGCGGCGGAGCGTAACCGACCCGGAGTTATAGATGGAGTTTGAGCCGTCGGAAATGATCTGGATGGCTCCGAAGGCCTGATAGGGGCGGATAGAGCGGAGTTCAACCTCGCGCAGAGGCTGGTTGATGTCGTAGCGGCGTTGCAGGTGCGTGCCTTTCGATCCCGCGTAGGCCACTTCGAGAACGGCTCCGCGAGTCAGCTCGCGCTCAAAGGTTAGACTCCACGATTGCAGATATTGGCTCTGCGGGGATGAGGTTTGCTGGCCTGTGGAACTGGTGATGCCCGAAGGCGCGTTGGCGCGATCGCGGGGAAAGGGGTTGGAAGCGGTCACAAGTGTGGGATTCGAACCGCTCACCGAGAAGGTTTCGTTGATCGAAAAAGGATAGGTGTCGGCATACTCGTCCATGCGGTACAGGGAACTGGAGCCGTAGAAGATTCCATAGCCGCCACGCAGCACGGTGCGTCTGTTGCCGAACATGCGCCAGGCGAACCCGAGGCGCGGGCCGAAATTCGTATAGTCGTTGCGGGTGATGGTGGACGGGAGGCCGGCGCGGTCCGCCATGGCGACGTTCTGTGAACCAACGATGGCGATGCGGCTGTCGAACTCCTGCTGTGACATGTTGCCACGGCCGGAGACCACGACTTTTCCGAGCTCGGGCATGAACATCGCCCAGGCGCCGAACTTTTCGCGCGGCTGTTTCATCAGCTCATACCGGACGCCGAGATTGATGGTAAGCGATGGGGTGATCTTCCAGTCGTCCTGGACGTAGCCGGAGTAGTTGGATACCAGATGATAAGGACCGGCAGCGTCCAGTTGGCGGCGCGAACTGCTTGGCCAGCCGAGCAGCATGTCGGCGAGAGTTTCCCTTGTGAACCGGCCGTTAAAGACGAGCCGCCCGCGCATGTCGCCATAGTTGCGGGAGAAATACTGCATGCGCAGAAAGTCGCCGCCGAATTTGATGGTATGAGCGCCATGGATTCGCGTGGCGGCGGCAATGTACTGATAGTTGTTGAAGGACCAAACCTTGGGAAGATCATAGGCCGGGCCGAGAATGATGTAGCCGGTGGCCTGAAATTGCGGCAGTCCCCGGCCGGTGGGATTGGTTGTGCCACCGGGGAAGCCGATCTCGGCGGCCCAATCGCGATCCCCGGCGTAGGGCCAGCGCTGGTTATTTGTTTTGCGGGAGAAGGAGGCCTTCAGGTCCAGGAACCAGTTTGTGCCAATGGGCCGCAAGTAGCTGATATAGGAGAGCACGTCGAGGGTGTTGTTCTCGGCGCCGAAAAAGGGCAGAGGAGAACGGGCGTTGGCGACCGGATCCCAGACGGCGTTTGGACGCCACAGGACGCTGAGGGTCAGCCGGTCGCGTGCGCTCAGATTGTGGTCACCCTTGATGGCGAAGTTGTTGTTGCTTGTGGTGGCGTCGCCCTGGGCTATGAAGTTGTTTACCGAACCGGGGATGTTGGGCTGCGGGAAGTAGGCGGCCATTTTGAGGGCCACCGGATCGAGACGGCTGACCGGAATCTGGTTGCTGGGAAAATTCGCATTGGCCAGAGGATCACGGACGGCCAGCGGCGCTCCGAGAGCGTCTCTGGCCTTGGAGAAGTCGCCGCGCAGCATCTCCGGATGGGGCACGATGCCCCGCTGTGTCTTGCCGTCTACCAGGCGCAAGGATTCCCAACTGAACATGAAGAAGGTTCGATCGCGGCCGTTGTAGAGCCCGGGGATGAAGACGGGTCCGTTCAAGGTGGCGCCGAACTGGTGGCGGCGGAGCTTGGACCTGGTGACATCGAAGTAGCTCGTGGCATCGAAAACATCGTTGCGCGCGAACTCGTACAAGGAGCCGTGCAGTTTGTTGGAGCCGCTCTTGGTGACCAGGTTCATCATGCCGCCGGCGTAACGGCCGTACTCGGCGTTGAAACCGGAGGTAATGATCTTGAATTCCTGAACTCCCTCGATGGGTGGGTTGATGACGGCGCCGGTGTTGCGGCGCTGCGTATTGTTTATGCCATCCAGATAGAAGCCGAAGTTGTCGGCGCGTCCGCCGTTGACGGCGAAACTCCCGTCGCCGCCGTCGCCTTTGGGAAGAACGCCGCCGGCCAAATAAGCCAGGTCGGAGAAGTTGCGTCCGTCGAGTGGAAGGTCCGTGATCTCCGCGGAGGTAGCGACCTCGCCGCGCGTGCCGTTCTCGGTATTCAGCGGAGCCGGAATATCGGTAACGGTGACGCTTTCGCTGGTGGCGCCCACTTCCAGACGAATGTCGATACGGAGGCTCTGCTCGATCGACAACTGGAATTCGGACTGCTTGTGCCTGCGAAAGCCATCAATGGAGGCTTCCAGCTTGTAGCGGGCCGGGTTGAGATAGGGAATGGTATAGTCCCCGTTTTCGTTGGAGAGGCCCTTTTGGCTGATGTTGGTGTCGAGGCTGGTGATGGTGATGGCAACGCCGGGAACCACGGCCCCCGTTGAATCGGTGACTCTACCTACCACGCTGCCGGAGGGTGTCTGCGCCAAGCAGGTAAACGCGAAGAAAACGGTGCAGGCGGGAAAGCGAGACTTCATACTTAGAATTCTACCGCCTCTCAGATTTAGTAAATCAACTTCAACCCGAACTGAACGATACGTGGCAGGTTCGCCTGTGCGTTGACGATGCCGAACTGCGGGTTACCGAAGTTCTGGTTGGGCGGCGCAAATCGCGCAGAGTTGGAGATGTTAAACACCTCGGCGCGAAATTGCAAGTTCCACCGCTCGCGGAAGCGCGTGTTCTTGGTCAGCGTGAAATCGACCTGCGCCGTGCCGTCGCTGCGGCAGCCGTTAAAGGTACGCGGCGCGTTGCCGAAGCTGTAAGGCGCCGGATTGGCGAACATGCCGCCGTCCAGCCAGCGCTGCGGAGTAGGGTTCGAGATGCAGGCGTTCGTGCCGTTCCAGTTGGGGCGCTGCCCGCCGCCCTGCGAGAAGGTGTTGTTCACCGCGGAAGTGATTCCGAGCGGGCCACCGGAAAACGAACTCCAGATGCCGCCAATCTGCCAGCCGCCGAGTATCTTGGCCGCCGGCGCCGCGCTTTGACGCAAGAAAGGCAGCTCATAGACGGCGTTAAAGATGTAGCGGTGGGTCTGGTCAAGCGTAGACGATCCCCATTCGGCGGCCAGATTGTAGTGGCTTTGGAATCCGCTCGCGCCCAGAGTCTCGCCAGCGAAGGGACCCGTTCCGTAATCCATCAGCTTGGAAAAAGTATAAGCCACTAGGATGCTGAGGCCGCTCGAGTATCGCTTCTCTGCCCTGACTTCGAGGGCGTGGAAAGTGGAGGAGGCCCATGTCGCATTCTGGGAAGAGACCCCGTCAAAGTGCGGAAAGGGGCGCAGCAGTTGCGCCCGGGCGACGGTGCGCTGGGCGAGCGTTCCTACCGTGATCTGGCCGAAGAACGGATTAGTCACCTGCTGGCGTAGCGCGTCACCGAGCGAAAGCATATCAGGCGGCAGTTGGTTGAATTGCCGGCCTTCGGTAAAGAAAAGCCCGCGGCTGCCTGCGTAGCCGAGTTCAACCAAAACATTGCCGAGTGTTTCCCGCTGAATGTTGAAATTCCACTGAGCGCTGTAGGGTGTGACGTTGCCGCGGTCGTAATACTGGACTGTCTGACCAACCAGCGTCGACAAACCGAGACTGGAACCTGTGGGCCGGTTAAACAAACCGCCGGGGTAGGGATCGCTCCATTTCACAAGGGGCGTTACGCCGTCCAGACTGGTGACGATGCTGGTGGCCGCCTGAAAGCCGGAAACTCCAAAGGAACCGGCTGCGCCGCCAACTCCGGCCGTCGTGGCGTAAAACAGACCTCCGCCCGCGCGGATCACGGTTTTGGGAGTAAGTTTGTAAGCAATGCCGAGGCGGGGTGCGATGTTGTTCCGGTCCGGCGTTGCGTTGAACCGGCTTTCCCCGCCGACTCCCGCGAAGCTGAGCCCGCCAACGAGGTTGAGACCGGCGGCCCGCAGCGGTGAAGGCGCCAGGTAGTTGAAATTCGTTAGTTGGTTAAAGCGATCCGTGCGAGGCGTTTCGTAATCATAGCGGATGCCCCAGTTGACGGTGAGATTCGGCGTGACTTTCCATGAATCCTGGAAGAACAGAGCATGATACTTCTGTGTCATCGCCAGCGCGGGAGCGGGGTTGACGCCGCCGGCGGGAATCCCGAGCAGAAACGTGGCCAGCCCTAACCCGGCAACGGCGCTGGACTGATTGGGATTCGGTCCCTGCGTCCACAGCGGGGTGAAGTTGAAGTTCGTCGCCGTATCGCCGGTCTGCTGGGTATTGAATTGCACGGAGCGGAACTCGCCGCCGAATTTGAACGTATGCCGCGTGAAATTCTTGGTGAGGTTGGCCTGCGCCGTTTGAAGCGTGTGGCCGAAGGTGATGAGGTCCGTGGCCCCAATGACGCCGCCGACGACGATATTAGGGATCGAGCCGGTGACCGAATAGCCAGTTACCTGGATGGCTGGAAGCGAAAGCGGGTCCGTCATCCCTACACGCATGTATGCGGGCAAGCCGATGGAGGTGATATCGAAGTTGTCGGAATATGGGCGGCGTCGGTTGATGAGCCGAGTGGCCGAATATCGAAAAACGCCAAGCAACGTGGGCGTGAACACGTGCGAGTCCTCAACAACCGAGTTCCAGCGCGTGAAAACCTGCGGACCGGCGGTAGGCGCAATGCTCCGGAAATCGGCGCCATATGCCGGAGCGCGGATGAACGGAGTGTCGTCGTAGGAGTACCGAGCGAAGATGCGGTTGGCGGCGGTCAGGTTGTGGTCGCCGCGGAAGCTGTAGGAGTCTTTCGGGACCCGGTTGCCGTCGGTGCGCGTGTAATTGATGGCCCCGAGCGGGGAGCCAGGCGCGGTGGGCGCGGGGAAGAGCCGGGAAACGTTGCGGGCCACAGCGTCGATGCGCGCGGCGGGAATTATGTTGCCCGGGAATGCGCTTCGCAGAAACCCACCGGCGGGATTGGCCGCTGTCGTCGCGGGATCGAAAATGTTCACTGCGCGGCCGTCGCCAAGCCGTGCCTGGCTGAAGTCGCCCGTCAGATGCCGGGGATCGGGGAGAGTAGCGGTGAAGGTAATACCCTGTACGAACCGCACGATTTCGGTGTTGACGAAGAAGAACGTCCGGTTCTTGCCGTTGTACACGCCCGGAATGAAAACAGGGCCGCCAACGGTCCCCCCGAACTGGTTGAAGCGGAAGGGCGCCCTCTTTGTACCCGAGCGGTTGGCGAAGAAGTCATTCGCATTGAGCTTGTCGTTGCGAAGAAACTCGTACAAAGAAAAATGCAGGTCGTTGGTGCCACTGCGCGTGACCACGTTGAAAACACCGCCGGCCGCGCGTCCGTACTCGGCGGCGAAGTTGTTGGTTTCCACTTTGAATTCCTGCACCATGTCCGGGTTGGCGTTGATGACGGGCTGATTCTGCGAAGCGGCGGAGTTCGGCGCTCCGTCCAGAAGAAACTCGTTCGAATTCGAGCGCTGGCCATTGATCGAGTAGGAGACCGTGCTGATCTGGTCGATGACGAGATTGTTGACGCCCGCCGAGTTGCGCACGCCGGGAACGAGCATGGCGAGGGCGTAAGTATTCCGGCCAAGTAGCGGCAGTTCGGTTACCTGGCGGTTGCCGATCACCAGACCCACGGTGCTGCTTTCGCTTTCCAGAAGCGTCGTTTGTGCGCGCACCTCAATCGTCTCCGTAACAGCGCCGACTTTGAGAGTAACGTCGAGCCGGGCGACCTGTTGGACGGCCAGCTCGAGGCCAGTCTGTCGCACGGGAACAAAGCCGTTCTTGTTTATGCTGACTTCATAACGGCCCGGAGGCAGCGCCGGAAGCGTGTAGTAACCGTCGCTGGTGGATTCCGTGGTGGTCGAGACACCGGTTTCGACGGCGCGAGCCACAACCGTGGCCTGCGGGACAACGGCGCCGCTCGGATCCGTGATCCGTCCGGTGAGCGTGGCCACCTGAGCCGAAGCGGCGGCGGCAAAGATCAGTCCGAGGATAAGCCTGTTCATGACAACCCCCTATGCGTCCATTATCATAAAACGATTAAGAAAACGTTGAGTGGTTTTACAAGTCGCGCAAGCCGAGCCGGACGAGCGGGTGTGTCACATATCGCCGTAGGCCGAATGCTGGGGCTGAGGAGCTTTCTTCTCGGGAATTTTCGAGTTGGCGCCCAGCTCCTCGGCAATCAATTGTCCCCCGGTCACGAGCGCAACGTCCTGCATCACCGCCTTGCGCCGGGGATCGGCCAAGACTGCCTCCATTGCCTGCGTTTCGGTGACAAAGTAGGGAGAGAGAAAACCCCGGTCAAACGGCATCCCTTCGACGACATCGAGTGATCTCTGCCGATTTTATGCATCGCGGTGGCGACCACCTCCCCGATCGTTTCGTCGTCATGCGCCGATACGGCGGCAACTTGCATGCTCTCCTTGTGGCCTGTGACAAGCTTTGAGATCTCCCATGCTTGTGGACTTCCTTCATCGGCGCTGACTCCTTTCCACCTTGCCTGCGTGCACGCAGGCTGCCAAAACAAAGCAGCCCAATTTAGGCGGGGGTGGGCAAAAGCCCCAAAGGCCGCGGGCCGGCTAGCGTCGAGTATTTGACAGTTTCAGAAGTTAAAGCGCAGCGCCATTTGCATTACGCGCGGGCGTTGCGCGCTCTGCAATGTACCGAAGTTGGGGCTTACAACGTTCTGATCAGGCGGATTGAACTGCACATTGTTCAGCCCGTTGAAAGCCTCCGCCCGGAACTGAAGCACTTTGTTCTCGCCCAGATTGAAGTTCTTGAACGCCGAGAGGTCGAAGTTCCACCACGACGGACCGTAGAGAATGTTTCGTCCTGAAGTGCCGAAACGTAACGGCGCCGTGGGAGCGAAGGCGGCAGGGTTAATCCAGAACCTTCTGGTGTTGGCGCCGCCGAAATCCTCGCGTGGTGTAACGGCCCCAAAAGCGGAATACATGCCGGTTCCCGTCGCATCCGCGCGTTGGGAGACAAAGGCCAGTGTTGTGTTATTGGGAGCGCCCACTATGCGTGGCACGCCGCTCTGCCAGGATGCGATCGTGTTGACTTGCCAACCGCCCGCCACCAGTTCGCCGGCCTTACCCATTCCGCTGAGGAAGCGCTTGCCCTTTCCGAACGGCAGTTCGTAGACCAGGCTGGTAACCCAGCGGTGCGCGATATTGAAATCCGATGGGCCCTTATCGAGCTGAAAGTTCGCCGGGTTCAGGTTGGGAGTCCCCCACGAACCCGCCGAATCGGTGTCGATCGATTTCATCCAGGAGTGCGCCATCAGCAACTGCATTCCATTGTGGAAACGCCGCTCCAGTTTCAGGTTCAGCCCGTGGAACTGCGACATTCCCGCCTGGGACGAATAGAGCATCCCGGTCAGTTGCGGATACTGCGTGGCCACGCCGGGCGTAACGGCGTAGGGTACGCCGGGCGTGACATTGGCGTAGGAGTTGTAGCGCTTGGATAGGCGGCGCCCCTGCGATCCGACATATGCGGCCTCGGCTACCCAGTTTGTGCCAAACGATTTCTGAATAGACATTGTCCACATGTAGACCCGCGGCTTACGCCCGTCAAGCTCGGTCGCAAACAGATTGGTGCCGCGTGGAGTGATGTAGTTGGCGTCCACGGGGGGAATGACGACAACAGGCAGCGTGTTTCGGCCGAACTCGAACTCCGGCAGGCCGCGGCCGGTGGAATTGCGGTTCTGCTGGGTGTAGGCCGGCGGCCCGTTTGTGGTGAACTGGACTTCGTTCATCTGTGTCTGATCGAAGTAAATGCCCGCTCCGGCGCGAATGGCCACCGATGCCATCCACTTTGGGTTGTAGGCGAGGCCCAGACGTGGAGCAAAGTTTTTGTAGTCGGGATTCACGATGGAATCGCGGATCTGTCCAAGACCAGGGAAGAGCTGGCGGCCGCTACGAAAGTCAAAGCCGTAGACATTGCCGCGGTCTTGGGCGATTGCCTCGGCCGGTCCGACGAATTCCCATCGCAAACCGTAGTTCAGGGTGAATTCGCGCGTAACCTTCCAGTCGTCTTGCACAAACAGGTTATGCGTATGGAACTGGAAATGAGTCAGCGATGTGCCGACGGCGCCGCTCATGTTGGTTGGAAATCCGAGCAGAAAATCAGCAACCCCGTCGCCGGTGCGGGCCACGGGGTTGCCTGTGGCCGGATCGAGCGCGGCGGAGTAGCTGGCGTTGAAGGTGAAATTGCCACGAGGGCCGTTATCGCTGTCCAATAGGAACCGCGACTGGCGAATCTCGTATCCGAACTTCAGCGTGTGGCTCGCTTTCACCCAGGTTGAAGCATTGCTGGCTTGATAGTTATGCAGCACGTTGCCTTGCGTGAGGCCATCGCTGCCGACGCTGCTGTAACCCTGCCATCCCACTACGGGAACTCCCCAATTCAAACGCGTCGTCGAGATGCCGGTAATACCAATCTCCCCAGCGATGTCCTTTTCGACGGTTACTTGCTTGCCAAACAGGTTCATGTAACCGTAAGCAGCGCGGAATACATTGACAACGGACGGCGTTAGCGACGAGGTGAGCTGCGCCACGGCGGATACGCCCTTGGAATCCACCTGGCGCCCCCCCAAAGGCGCCAGCGCGGCCGGCGAGAGCGGAGCCTTCTGCCAGCTAAAGCGCCCGAACAAGGAGTGCTTGGAGTTGATGATCCAATCGCCTCGCAGGTTCATCTGATCGTCGTCGAGACGTTGCACTGGAGTGCCCTCGAGGTTGGCTCCATTCGCGACGGGGCTATCGACTACGGGAATGTAGGGGAAGATGTTGCGCGAGATGCGGTTGATACGGTTTTCCGGTACCCGGTTCCCGGCAAAGGGTTGTCGCGTGTTGGCGGCGGCATTAAACGTGAGCGGATCATGGATGACCGGAAATCCCGCAAAGTCTCCGCGAAGCTGGGTTTGCGTTGGATATATGCCTCGCTGGATGATGCCGAGCCTTTGGCGGAATCCTTCGAAATTCCCAAAGAAGAAAACGCTGTCCTTCTTGATGGGTCCGCCGCCGGCGGCGCCATACTGGTTGCGCTTGAAGGGCTCTACCGAGCGGGCAAAGAAGTTTCTCGCGTCCATGGCGTTGTTGCGAAGAAACCAGAATACGGAACCGTGGTATTCATTGCTCCCGCCGCGGCTGGCCACGTTGATGATGCCGGGCGAGTTGCCGAATTCAGCCTGGAAAAAATTACGCTGGATCTTGAATTCCTGGACGGCGTCGAGCGAAGGGGTGATGGAACTGTCGCCGACGCGTGGATTGCGCATTTCTACGCCGTCGTAGAGATAACTATTGGAACTTTCGCGGTTTCCTCCCACCAGAAGGCTGCGGTCGCTGCGCTGCGTGGTGGCGCTGATAAAGCTCGCAGGACCGGTCGAGGAGGGGATCTGTGGGATTACGCCCGGCGACAGGGCGCCGAGGGTGATGTAGTTTCGGCCGTTCAAAGGCAGATCATTGATCGCCCTTCGGGTAATCACCTGACCGAGCGAAGCCGTCTCCTGTTCAAGCAACGGGGTTGCCGCGGCGCTGACCGTTACTTGTTCGGTCACCGCGCCCACTTTGAGCGAGATGTTCAGAATCGCCCGTTCGGCAATTGTCAGAACCAGATTCCCGGCCACCGCGGTCTGGAAGCCCGAAGCCTGCACGGTGAGTTTGTAGCGGCCTGGCGGCAACTGCGGCAGGACGTACTCCCCGCTGTCGCTGCTGGTGGCTTCCCGTTGCAGGCCGGTATTCTCCAGCGTGACCACTATTTTTGCGTTGGGAACAACCGAGCCGGACTCGTCGGTAACGACGCCGGCAATTGTCGATGTGTTGACTTGGGCCTCAATCAGCAGGCACAAGCAAACGACAGCGAAACAGGGTAGAAGCCAACATTTAAAGGATTTCATGCCGGAAACCTCCTTATAGGACTGTCCAGAACGATATCACAC
>Ga0187893_10011077_pt1 | contig 13198 bp, 7 predicted proteins | sample MA1701074metaG_FD_139574 | JGI IMG/M metagenome (GOLD analysis project Ga0187893, IMG submission 139574) | White microbial mat communities from a basaltic lava cave in the Kipuka Kanohina Cave System on the Island of Hawaii, USA - MA170107-4 metaG ...
TGACCCCACGCTCGCGTTCCTCGGTCGAGAGCTGCGAGATCAGGTTGATACCGCCTCGCACTTTGAACGCGCCAGTCGTTTGCTGGTTTTCGTGCTTGACGAGGACTCGCGCGCCTACGATTTTGTCGAGAGCCGGGTAGTGGACAAGCGGCGTCCGTGGTAGATAGCGAGCGATTGTTTGTTTCGCGTGCAGCATGTCCGTGAAGGTCGGTGACGTCATTGAATTTGGACTTGGAGGTTGGATTTTCGATTGAAAAGGCGCCAATTGATAAGCGAAAACCTATTATGTTTTCCCCTACGTCCTGGGTTGTGTTTACGACTGCGCTACCGGTCTCTTTAGTTTTGTCGGCCGTCTTTTCGACGACACTTTTATCTTTACTCTCTGAGGTGCTCTTCTCCTGCGGCCGGCTCAAAGCCAAGCCCCTTGTTTAGAAAAACATAGGCTGATCTGGATGTAGGCGCGTCTACAGAGACGGTGGTGACGACGAGCCCACCTTTCCGATCGTTAAAGAATGAAGGGCCGTCTCGATAACTGCTCGCCGCGATCCCGAGTGGAACGATTCCATTCGGCATCGCCAACTCGCCACTGGGAACGAAGGCGCCGTTGGCATCTCCAACGTAAAAACGGATGCGGTCATCGCCGAGCACCGCTATGCTGGTCGCCTGGCTCGAGTCGAATTCTGCGACGTCGTAGTCAACCGTCGAGGATGTGGCTGGTGTGCTGCGAACGGTGATCGGGGACTCGACTCGCGTGCCAAAAGCACCGGCTGATATGCGCGGATAGACAACCAAACGGCTTTCGGTTTGAGAGACCTTCCGGATTGCCAGGAGATCCAACAATCCATCGCGGTTGATGTCGTGCAACTTCGGAGTTCGGAGTTCGTCGCCGGTCTCAGTAGGAAGCACAACCGCCGGATTGAATCCCTTGGCCCCGTCACCGATACGCACAGTCAGGACAGCGCGATCAACCGTTGTCCCCAGAAACGCCAGAACCGGCAACCGTTGACCGGCGCTGTCGATACCGTCAAGATCGGCGGCAAGGCCTGCGGCATCGACCGTCAGTCCGGTTTTGATTGAATTGAGCTGCGGTTCAAACCTGAAATTATTCGGATTAAAAACAAAAGAGAAGTCTTTGATCTCTCCAGGTTGGCCACTCAATTGGGCGTAGATATGGCCCGCTGAAATCTGCGCGCTCGTCACACCTGCGAACGCAGGAAGCGTCGACGTGCTCGTCCACGGAATCAGCACACCGCCTTGCCCACCGAAAAATCCGCCCGGCCAATAGAATTGGTTAAATTCCTCGAAACCAACAAATAAATCAGCAAAATTCAGGACCGACCCCATCGCGGCTGCAGTGGGAACCGCGAACAGGTTTCGCTGATGTTGCCGAGTAAGCAATAGATCCCCGAGCTCCGTAACGCCGCCTTCGACGGGTTGCTGGGCCGGGATGGGACAGTTCCACGTGAAAGAGCACAGGTCAATTGTCCGGCCATTATATTGTCCCCGCACGCGAGGGATAATCGACCCGCGAATCGTGGGGACGCCGCTCAGGCTATAGTTTCCGTCGACATCGGTTTGCGTCGTGAAGACATTGAAAACCGACACAGTTAGGCCCGGCGCCGGTACGTTCGGCCCGTCTAGTACGCGTCCGGTGACGGTCGTCGTTGGACCGGTGTAAGGAACCACTGCCACCGTACGGCTGGCCGATCCAACGTTCCCGAGGTTGTCGGTGGCGCGGGCTTCAATGGTCACACTCGAGATGCCCACCGGCACGTCGAAATCCGCAAAGCTAAAATAGTCACCTTCCAGTTTTACCCCATTGAGGAAGAATTCGATTTTGGTGACTTGGGCATTGTCCTGGGCGTCAACGAACACGCTGGAAGTCAGTCCGCTGACCAATTGATCGGTCTCTTCCGGCTGAATTAACTGAATCGTCGGCGGCGGATCAGCAACCACCGTGAGGATCACCGGATCGGACACTCCCGCGTTCCCAGCCAAATCGATTGCAGTTGCCTGGAATGTCAGACTTGAAAGCCCAAATGGTATTTGCGCAGTCAATCCCCAGGGGGCCGCGTAGTCTGTCGCCACCGTAACTCCGTTCATCGAAAACCTAACGGCGGCAACTTGAACGTCATCCGCGGCGGTCACGGACACGAAACGCTCGCTCCCCTCGATCGCCGTGTCTCCGTTTTGCGGTGAATCGATCGACACAGTGGGGGCGATCCCGGCATTGTCAGTAGGCTGGTTCGGTTCTTGCTGATATTGGGCGATGGCCAGCAGCGAATCCGTCTGCGTACCATTTACGCGATAACCGGTGTGATAAAGGAATTGGCTGTCGGCGGCGACACCGGTTCCGGTAAACGTGTTCGGCAGTGAGAATGTAATCCCTCCTTTATAGATTGGACGGCTCGGATCATTAAGGTCAAGAACGACGCTGCCAAACGCGGGCGGAGTGACCGCAAAGAAAGCATACTGCCCGAAGGTGGCTACATCGGCAGTCCTTACCCCAACACCATTATTGAAAGCGAGCAACGGACGCGCGGGGGTGCTGAAGTCAACCACGTCCATCGTCAGTCCAGAATCGAGTGCCACGTAGGCAAGACGATCGCGAACAGTCAGATCGGTTGGTGTCCCCTGGATGGTCACCGAACCCATCGATTGTGGAGCCGAAGAGTTGGAAACATCGCCAACAAGAATTGCGCCGTCAGGGCCGTCGGCCGACTCTATGGCAATTACTGCCAGGTTGCCGGAGATATCGACTCCTCGCGCGCGTCCCAAGGTTGCCAATGTTCCCAGCAGGAATGGCGCGGCGGCGTTGTTGACGTCAAGGATTTGCAACCCGGAAGCATCCGCGGCTACGTAAGCGCGGTTGTTATCTACCACGAGATCGTGTGCGCCGCCATTAACCGGAGCGACGCCGACGAGGACAGGTGACAACGGATTGCTGACATCGATCACGCAAAGCCCACCGGGACCATCAGCCACGTAAGCCAGGTTTCCGACCACCTTGATATCTCTTGCATCTCCCGCAGTATCGAGCGCACCAATTACTGTTGGATTTTGACGATTACTGACATCCACTACTTGCAGTCCGGCCGCCCCGGCGGCTACGTAAGCATAGTTTCCTGACACCGCCACGCTGTTGGCCGTACCGGGAATCGAGAGGGATGACAACTCTCCTGGGGTGAAGGTCGTGACGGTTACCGGCACTGAGCTGAGTGAGTTTCCATTGATGACCGTGATGGTGGTAGAGCCGGCGTTGACTCCGCCCACATTCCCAACCGAGTCTACGAAAGCGATGTTGAAGTCCTCCGACTGGTAACTCGTCTCGGGTGCTGTGGTCACGTCAGTAGTTGAACCGTTACTGTTGACCCGAATCACGCGGAGAGGCGTGAACGCCTGGCCCAGCATCGTATTGACTGCAATATTTACGGCGGCAGGCGAGATCTGCAGCGCCGGAGGAGGTGGGAACGTTCCCGGGTTCAGCGTGAACATCAGTGATGTGCCTGCGTTAATTTGAGTGCTGCCAAAACACGAATATTGGGTATAGCTGTCTCCGAAGTTCTTCTGCACCCCAATCGTCTCATTCGCTCCATTGCCTGCAACGTTGCCGTAAATGATTTCGAACCGGGTTTCACCCTCGTACAGCCGCACTTCGAAATTGGCCTCGCCGCCGTCGAAAAATTGACCACGCCACTCGATATTGAAGATCCGATTAGGCGCAGCTCCGCTGATTGAAGTGAACACACCTCCCTTGTCGGTGCGCAAATCGCCCCAAAGCGGCAGGATTGCATAACTGAATCTCTGATAAGGCAGGCAGCTCGATCCCGCGTCTTCGATCTGGCTCATGAACTGCAGCGCGCCGTTCGAACTTACCGTGACTGACGTGAAGGATTGATCGTACAGCGGATAAGAAAACGGCAGTTGGATGGTGGTCAGACAGTCTTCGCAATGATTTCCGATGTCCGTATCGGCGGGAACGATCGCTGCGCCTTCAGATCGAACAATCTGATAAGCGCCGGGAATTGGGCCACCCGTGGGAACGCTGTTGGGATCCGTCGGACTGAAGCCCTGCTGCACTTCTTCGCCGTCAGAGATGCCGTCGCCGTCGGAATCGGCGAGGTTGGGATTGGCGCCCCTTGCCACTTCTTCGCCGTTTGAAAGTCCGTCTCCGTCATTGTCGGTGTCTGCGTCCGATGGATCGTCCGGGTCGGTGCCGTTTCTCGCCTCGTCCTCGTCGGGCATGCCGTCGTCGACCCCGATCCGATTTGAAAATGACTTCACCCGCATTAACCGTAGCGTTCGGAAACAACGTGACCTCTCTACTTTTACCTTTGAGGTCAGATCCCTGCGAACGCACGAGCACGGCGCTCGAGCAGAGAATGGCTAATACAACTATGCTCGAGGTGAGGATACGCAAGCGAGAAATGAACTTTCGTCGCGCAGCGGGGTTAAGCATCATCCTGACTCTCCCTCTCATGCAGATCAGGTGTGTTGTTCCTAAATCACAATTCGTTTTCAGCGGATCAGTTCTACTTTATCTCATAAGTTGTTTCGCGTGGTTTGCACGACGCTCATAAACCAAGCTGGGATTCAAACTCGGCCGCCCTGTCAATTCGTCCATCAGCTACGGCGGCCCGATAATTCGCGATTATCTTTTGCCGCCGTGCACGGCCCGTCAGGGACTCTAGCTCGATCAGTTTAGAGTCGCTAAGCGAAATCAAACTAAGAATCGCCGGCGTGGCGTGATCGAGATCGTTATCGGCGGCGGCGGCAATTAACGCTTCGGCCACCGTGTGGCGGCGCTCGGGCGTCAGCCGCGAATAGTTACTCTGCAACATTCTGATCGCATCGTTGCGCGCGGTGCTGGGCAGACGTTTAACCGACAAGAGCGAACTCAGATTGAGCGCCGCGCGATCTACATCATCCTGGACACTCGTTAAATGACCGACGAGATAACCGGTTACGACACTGTCGGGATTGTCCTTAAGCGAATTCAGGGTGCCGTCCATTTCTTCCGCGGACTGCTTAAGACTGGCGTGGAGTTTGACGGTGTCGGAAACTTTCGTGGCCAGAGTCTGGTCCGAAACCGCCAGCGCGATCTCTTCGGATCGATTTTTTCTCGCCTGGTCATTCCATCGAGCTACAAAGATTCTCTCGTTAACTTTGATATCAACTCCTTCCCAGACCGACCATGCCCCAGGCGCACTCTTAATCATTTGCGGTTTGGCCGCGTACAGAAGTTGCACCGTCGATCCAAGTTGTTGACGATCGCCCCATAGCCACTCGTCCGGCGTGATCATGAGCTTGTGATAGAAAATCGCCCACTCATCGGGTTCTTCGGTTTTCTTTTCTGCTGCTCCAATCTCGCGGATAATGCCGAAAAACGCCTGACACCCCTGGGACAAACACTCGCCCAGCGCGTGTCCGAGTTTGTATTCTCGTCGGCTTTTCAGTTCATCTTCGGAAATCGGATTACCTTGCCCATCGACTCCTCGCGTGGGCAACGGACGCGCCTTGATTTCCTGGATAGACGCACTTGCGTTGACGGCGTCGTGGGAACTTACTTTTCCAGCTTGTCGGCGCTGGAGAATCGTATAGCTCAGCCACAGCACTAAGACGATGAGTCCCGCGCCAATTAAGACCATCACATGCATCCTTGGTAGCGACATAAACGACCTTCAAAACGGGTGCCCCCCAGGAAAAATTACGGACTGTACACCACCCCGGAGTTGCCCAGGTTTTGAAGAGCTTTCTTGAACGACGGCCCCACGAACTTCAAACCAAACGAATCGGCCGGTTGCTGATTGACAAAGGTCAGTGGCTTGTTGTTCCCAGTTCCACCTTGCAAAAACACTCCTGCATTTTGACCTTGCCATCCGTTTGTCGTGTTAATGCCGTCAAAAGTGATTCTCCAATCCCCGTATCCGATGGCCACGAAATTTTTGGGAAAGCCTCGGGCGTAGGCGATCAACGTCTCACGATCCCACCTTGCATTCTTGTCCACAGATTCGTGGTGGTGGGATGTCTGTTAGCGAAACCGAGACCCGGGTCATCCCAGGCTTCGACGACTATCACCTGACCACCACTGGTTCCCGCCCCGAGGGTGGCTGTTTCGGAGTATCTGCGGGTGAACTTATCATCGTGCAACGCTGGATCGGCGGTGGTCGGAAACGGCGCGTTGCAGTCAACCAACGGGAAACTCAGACCTTGACCTTCGCGGCCTATGCCCTCGACATTAGCCGGGGCGGGTGGCGTTGGTGAGGGGACGCCGTACGTGATGACCACATCATCGGCCAGAGCGTTGCCCGCAAAAGCCAACTGCACCTGGTCGACACCAACCATTCGATTGTTCCCACCGCCTTCGACAATCACGTTGGCCTGAATCTTCATCGCATCGGAAGATAGAAGTAGCAAGAAATTTTCGCCCTGCACACTGTCGGTATATGAAAGATTCGGAACACTGATGAACGAGTCAGCCGGCCGCGGCGTGATGCGAACGATCGCCAGCCGCAAAACTTTCAGCTCCGCATTCTTATATCGCGTGCTGTTGTCATAAGTGTTGACGTAGGCAACAACTCTGAAATTGCCAGGCCGGTTCGGCGTAACGGTAAACCTGCCGTTTTCATTGTCAGCGAAATCCGGATCAGCGTTGTCAATCGTGTCCTCTGGATTCCTTTCAATCTGCCATCGGATTTTGCTCTTTGCCGACTCCGGCGTGAGACCAATGGCATTAATCGTGACAGGCCCGCATTTTCCATCACGACCATGAGGTCGTTGGCAGCGCTCGGCACGTGAGCCAGATCCCGATTGGTAGTTGAGAAGCGCCCGGCCGGTGCGGCCCCGCCCGAAGACGGCACCTCCGCTTCGATCGAGGCGAGGCCCAGGACGGTTACCGGAACATCGGTTGTAGCAGGACTTGAGAACCAGCAGTCCCGGCACTTAATTTCATAGGTGATAGTGATAGTGGTTTCGCCGGGCGCGACGCCAGTAATCGTTCCCTTAGCCAGATGTGTCTGGGTGTTTGTGCCTGCTTGAAAATCGACCGTGGCGACGCCCTCATCCTCGCTTGAAAACGCGTACCTATAATCGTCTCCCGGTTCCGGAGCTGGTTTTCCTGTCGCGCCATAATCAACGCTTTGTCCCGGGGCCATGAAAATGTGCACGGGCGCGGAAGCCGCGGTGAGGCCGCGAACCGATGTCTTCTTGATCGCGTCCGACTTGCCGGGCGTGGCCGATAAAGATTCAGAACTCGACGATTCGGCTGGCGGAACCAGGGGCTCGGTTTCGATTTCAGGACGCTGGACACCACCGAAACTTCCATTTTGGCGAGCCGCACCGTGTTCGGCGGGATACTGAGAGTCGCTCGATAATCCCACCGCGGAACGCTGCTTCCCGAGGTCATTCGTTGAGCTGGTTGCCCTTCCACCCAAGCTTCTTTGACTCTCACCAGTCGACCTTCAAAAGCTGGGTAGCCGGCAAACTGAATATGTCCAAGCACAGTCACTTCCGGTTGTGGCGGGGTCGGCGGCACCCCATGCCAGGCACCGACACGTATGCCGCTGCCGGGATCACTTTTCACCTCGCGGCCTTCTGCGCTAACGTGGCCCGTGCCCACCTGAACGTAACGGCCCGCATCGTGATCAAAACTCATCAATAAGACCTGACTGTTCGCCGGCAAGCGATCCAAATTCGGGAAGCTGATTTCCAATGGCGTTTCAAAGACCGCCCCCGATGGTTGGACCGAAATGTAAAGACTGGTAGCGCGGCCATCTTCCAAAGTCATTGGAACTCTGTTGTTGGCAATTCGCGTCACGGAGAGTCGCTTATCGGTTACGTCAGGCGGAAACAGAATGTGAGTTCCGGCCTTCGCCGTTATTCGCACAGGCGGCTCGCCACCAACGATCGGCAATGCAAAAGCGGTGTCCTGGGTGACCACGTTATTGGCATCGAGCGGCATGGCAATTCCGTCGTTGACCTTTGGCAAGAAAAGCGGACGCCCCAGGTCATTATTAACACCCGGCAACACATCAAAGTCGTAACTGATATTGGGCCACCTTCCCGGTAAAGGGATCTGGTCACGTCCGATCAACTCGAGCAATTGATGAGGGCCACTCGGAACGTTAGCGATAAAAAACCGGCCATCGGGTCCAGTCCGTGTTTGCTGTCCGCTGATACGAACCAGGACGTTGGGTAACGCCCGCAGGTTTTGATCTTGTACCAGACCGGAGACGGCCGTGACTCCTGCAGTCGCCGTCAATGCTTCGGCCGTGAATGTGGCTGGTGTTGAGGCATTGCCGGAGCAGCTGGCGCGAACCAGTTGAAATCCAGGCTGTGCGCCGCTGATAAAACGCTGGCTTGCCCCTGCGCGTCAGTCAGGGCGTCGACATTATCATTCCCACCAACAAACCGTCCGCCCCCTTGCTTAACCGCAAAGTGTACCGCGACCCCGGCGACCGGGGCCCCGGCGTGGTCCGTGACGATGGCGATCATCGGTCGCGGCAGCTCGGTGTCGACGAGTCCGCGCTGGGCGTTGCCGGTCGAGATATTTATTTGGGCCGGCTGGCCGGGTGGCGGCGCCATTCCCGGAGTACTTGTAATCGACACTTGTACCGAAGTTGAGGCATTGCCGGTGCTGTCTTGGGCAGTGATAGTCAGCAGATTGCCGCCCGGAGCCAGATTGACTGGCGAAGCAAACAACCCGGTTCCAAAAGCCGCCTCTACAGTGACGGGTTGGGGGCCGCCGGCGATTAAGACTTGCGCCCCCGGCTCCGCGCGGCCTTCGATAGTCCGAAAATTCAGGCGCGTGGGCGTAATGACTTCGAAAACTTCAGGCGCTGGAGGAGCAGTGCGATCTTTGCCTACTAGAAGTAATGTGGTTCGAGTGGTGTTGCCGGCCGCATCGCTGGCCGTAATCAAAAACTCAGTTTGCCCTTCGTTAATCGGAACATTCTGAGCGTTGAAAAGACCGTCCGCGCCCACCGTCGCGTCAATGCCATTGATTGCCGCTTGGGTCGTCGTCGCATCCGTGATCCGGCCTTGGATCGTAACAGAAGTCGAGTCAATCAACGTACCAGCGGCCGGGCTCAAGGCGGTAATTGCCGGAGCCGTTGTGTCAATCGTTACGTTGCGGACAATCGTAGTCGTGTTCGCATTAGCGTCGACCGCTTGTATCTGAATTTCGTGAACGCCTTCAGGCACGTTGAGCGCACCCGCGAATGTGCCGTCAGGGTTGACGGACATGGGGTGACCATTCGCCGAAACACCGACCGGCGGATTAATGCTGGTGATAGTGCCCTTGACGTTGAGGGACTTCACTACTGAATTTTGCGCGGGTTCCGCAACTGTTAACTGTGGTGGCGTATGATCTATTTGATAGAAGATCGTTCGGACCACATCGGTATGATTGCCTGCTTTGTCAAAGCCTCGAAGGGTAAAGGTTTTGGTTCCTTCCGCCAGGCTCAGAATGGCTGTGTACTCATTTCCTGAAATTCTCGGCAAGTTATCCAGGTCATTGTTGATCGTAAGAATGGATTTGTTAGGATCGCTAAAAGTTCCACTGATGGTCACCGCCGACGTGGTTACTACAGCTCCCTCCGCAGGCTGTGAGATCGTGAGCACTGGAGCGGTCGTGTCGCGGGCTACCGCTACTGACGAGGTACTCTGATTTCCAGCCGGATCAGCAGCTACGGCATTCAACGTGTTCGATCCCTCCTTCAAGGGGACGTTGGCGGAAAACGTGCCGGGCGAAAGTGTGGCGACCACGCCATTGATGGTGATGTTTACCGGATTCGCGTCAGCGTATGTTCCGGACACGATGACGTGCGTAGCGTTGGTGATCGCTCCGTCCGCCGGTTGTTGAATTGCGATTACGGGTGCCGTGGTGTCGCGAACCACGTGGCGTGCCACTTCTGTCCTGTTACACAGACGCAACCCGACTGCGTTGCTATGCCCGCCGCATGAGCTGCCATTCGCGTTAGTCCCGACCCGCGTCAGCACCTTTAGACTAAGCACGTCGCTGGCGCCATTGAAGGTGGCGGCTGAAAAGGGATCGAAACCTACCACGACCTCTTTGGCCTGATTGGCATTTCTGGTGATTCCCGTGATGCATAAACTCTGACCCGAGGTTAGCAGCGCGCCGTTCTTGTAGGCCTCGACCCTCAGATCAAAGAAAGTTCCTTGATCGTCACTATTCTTCAATCCCAGCCAGACATGAAGATCGCTAAACGATGTCAGCGTCCCGGCAGTCATCGCCGCAGTTGCGGGCCACGTGCCGACTTCCTTCCAGGGATTGCCGTTATTGCGCGAGATGGCCGTCGAGTCCTTGTATTTTTCATTTGTCGCCGTCGGCGCAGTCGTATTCAGGAAAAGTGTTGGCGGGTTATTAACCGGTCCCGTGCCGTGAAAGTAAAAGGTGCTTGTTTGACTTTGAGCCGGTACCGGGGGCGCCACGCGACGGGCCGTCAGTGCCGATCTGATGTTGATCGACACCGTCGATGCCAACGGCGCGAGCCACGCCACAACCACGACACTAACGACCGCGAAAAAAACAAAAGCGGCAAGTCGCTTGGAATAAGAGAGCCAGTTGCTGCTGCTGGAGGGGATCGTCATGGTTGTGAACCTATGGGATTGTCGCCAAATGGCCGCCAGGGCCAGGTCGAATAAAGTTCGGGGTTGGCCTTTAAATAATTTCGTCGCAGCGTTTCACCTACGGTAGGTATCCGTGTGCCGGTCTACATAATGGTTTTGTTTAATTTTTGCGAGCTCGGTTAAGCCGAAGCGCCAGTAGAGGCCGCCTAGCTTGAAGTGTGCCTCGGTGTCGTCCGCGTCTATGGTCAACACATGTTGATAGGCCTGCCTGGCTTCGTCGTCGCGACGTTGAAGTAAATAAATTGACGCGAGCTGTGTCCACACCTGCCGATCTTTTGGACGTTCACGCGAGAGCGCTTCCAGATCTGCCAGCGCCTCGCGATAACGAAACTGTTTGATACTAAGCAGCGCCCGGTAGAAGCGCGCCCGACCATCCTTTGGAGCAATCTCAATCGCGCGCCCGATGAACTTGTTGGCCTTCTCTAATATCGCCTGAGACAAACCGGCGCGTTCCAATCGCAGGTAAGCCAACGCGACGTCAACGCATGACGCCGCTTCGTCGGGCGAGCCTTTCTGTGCCAGATTTAACGCTTGCTCAAAAGCATGAGCAGCAGCCTCGTACTGCTGCTGATCAAAGAGCGCAACGCCATATGCTCGCCAACGCCGGCGCAGATTCGCCGCCTGAGTTGCGTCCAGCGACGCTGAAGCGTTGCTTTGCGCAGTTGCCCTGGGCTTTGCGCCCAAATCCAATTCGGACGTGGCGGTGGTCATCTCAACCACCGGCGACTGCTTCACCTTTTCACTTTGCGCCACCCACTCGATAAAGCGGCTGTTGAAGCGCCGATAGTTGAGCTTCGCGGTGAGCTTGATTGGAGTCCGAGCGTCTGGCGGGATGTCAAAAGTGAATCGCCCTACGTCAGCTCTTCCGGCCGGGATATGACGATCGAACGCTCCCACGCGCGTGTTCCAGATGTCGTGACGGGTTATCGGTTGTCCATCACTGCTAATCGGCACCGCCCGGTAGGCATGAGCGCTCCATTCGAGCGTGCCGTCGGCGCTCACGGCGCCGCTGTGAATCAAGACTTTCCCGCGTGCATCAGTCGCCTTAAATTCAACCCAGGCCTCAAACATATCTCGCAATTCTGCCGGAAATGAATGACCCACACCCCGATTTGCGAGCACGACATCCACCGAAACCTTCTGGCCCGCATTTACTGTGGTCGAGTCTTGAATAGGCGCGATGACCGCAGGCGGATCGGTCGTTGGTCGGTGCAATGCAAAGATGTCGACCGAGATAATGTCTTTCTTCAGAAACTCCTCGGTTGCCTTAACTTGTTGTGGCCAGCCATAGTGCGCGGGAATCGCCGTGTTGCCTCCGGGCCAACGATGCAGCGCGTAGCCGGTTGTTTGCTGTCGGGGCATGTGACACGACTGGCAGTTTTCATAAGCTCGGGCGTTGAGTGGCTGCACAGTTTCACCGGAAAACGCCGATTGTTGCCACTCATCAAAAACGCTGAAGGTCCGAAACCACTTGCGGCCATTCAACGCCGGCACCACCGCGGCTTTGTGGCAGGAGGCACAAAACTCGGGCTGCTGGAGAAGTGGGCGCATCATTGCGCGCCTATGCGATTCGACGTCGGCGAAAATGTCACGGTCGCTCGCATCTTTGATTCGCCGCCCGTCCGTCAGTTCCAAAAGTGCGGGCGGCGCGATGGTATAGCTGCCAATGCCCTCAGTTGTCGCCGACTGGATGCTGTGACAGACGGAGCAGGTCACACCTTCGTCATCAAAAGGTCGCTCGATCTTCGCATCCTTTGTCAAAGCGCCTGAGAACAGCGCCACCGGGTTATGGCAGCTTTCGCAATGACGCGTTACAGCGATGCCGCGATCACGGATCAGATGATTGACGTTGGCCTGATAGAAGGGTTCGCGAAAGGCGTTGCGTGCGCGGACTCGCTCCACTCTTCGTGCGTACTGGCATGGCACTTTAAGCAACGAACAGCGGAAATGAAATCCTTCTGACTGATCAGTTGACCACTCACCGTGGTGGCGTTCGAAGGCGCAAACGGCGAGGGGCCAAATGGCATTTCGTAGCCGTGAGGAGCGATGAACTTCTTGTCGCTGGTTTCAGCCAGCGCACCCCAGCCCAACAGGCAGGCTACGACGGCAACCGCTATCGCGAAAACGATCGGACGCACTTTTGGTGAGAGCGAAATGGACATACCAGAAGTAAAGCAGGAGACCCTTATCTGAACAAAAGCCTAAGGAAAACAGTCCATCAGTCTTCGCAAACGAACCTGTCGCAAGAAATCTTGCGGAGTCTACTCGCAACGATTCGCACGTGTCAAACAATTATTAGCAGCAACCCTGTTCCCCGACCAATGGAGCGGGCGACGGGGATCGAACCCGCAACTTTCAGCTTGGGAAGCTGACACTCTACCATTGAGTTACACCCGCTCAAGGGTGGTAAATAGCCGTGCAGGTCTAATGCCGCCTGTGCAGAGGCTGTTGCAGGAAGAAGATAATCAGGCTTGCTGGCCCTGTCAACAAAGGGGTTGGCCGTTAGCCAGGCAGTACCAAAGCGCTGACAAGGCGGCGCACTCCAAAA
>Ga0187893_10011078_pt1 | contig 13197 bp, 23 predicted proteins | sample MA1701074metaG_FD_139574 | JGI IMG/M metagenome (GOLD analysis project Ga0187893, IMG submission 139574) | White microbial mat communities from a basaltic lava cave in the Kipuka Kanohina Cave System on the Island of Hawaii, USA - MA170107-4 metaG ...
CAACCTCGACATGCACCAAGTCACCATCTACCAGATTCGCCAGAAGGCCCTCCAGGAAGCGACCGGCAAGAAGGCCAAGAAGAAGGCCAAGAAGGGCGGGCGTCCGAAGGCCATCGTTCCACCGGCTCCCACGAACAACGTGTTGGCAACGGCGCTACTCCAGGGGGGCGGTCCCGTGGCAAACTTGACCCTGGCCGATCTCCAGGCCATTCAGACGTTCGCTCAAAAGTACGGCGGCCTGGCGGGGCTGCAAGCGGCCTGCAACGCCCTCCAGACCCTCAAGGGCTAATGCCCATTGTCAAAATACCAAGCAGGCGTCCGTTTTTTTCGGACGCCTGCTTGTGTATTGCGAAGGAAAACCATGTCTGAAAAGCCGTTTTTGTTCGATCAGGTGTTTAAGCCGACGAACCTTGAGCAATTCGGGGCCGAGGCTGGAAAAGAAGACCCATTCTACAAGAGTTGCAAACTCATGGAATGGGAGTTCAGTCAGCTTGTCGATGTTATGCGACAAGAGGTCATGCTGCCATTTCCACGCATCAACATACTCATGTCGCTATTCTGGCGACTTGTGGGCAATAAGATCAGTCCCGTCGTGATGGGCAGCAGCGTTCCCACCATGAGTTTCTGGTGCGAGTTGCGTGACGGCAAGAGTATGGCCGTCATCATGTGTCCGCAAAACTGGCACGAACAACTCGCCTCCGACCCCCATATGCAAATGGGGGCGCTCGTCTTCGCCGCTTCTCAGGCCAAGGACTATTGGAACCACAAGTTCATCCCTTTGCCGGATGAAGACATAGCCCAAAAGAAAAAGGAAGTCTTTCAAAGGGCATGGTCCAATGAAGCTGAATTGCTTCACTATTTCCAGCGAACCGCTCCCAACTTCAAACCCAACGAGTATCAGCAAAAAGTCATAGCTGAATACCCGCTGGGAACACTTTCCATATCCCACAACTATGTAGGTCGGGATTACGACGGTCTATTCCCGCCCTTCCCCGTCAATGTCAACCCCACATGAGAGGCTGCAAAATGGCAGTGCGCCACCCTGTCCCGATTTCATGGATTGACGAAATCATTGGGTATTTCCTATCCGACAAACCGGGCCAGAAAAAGTGGTTCACACGGAAGATGAATCAATTGTCGGAAGAAGAACAGGATGAAGTCTGGAGCGCTCTCCAGGCTAGAGGACATTCTCGGCCCGACGAATCGCCTCAAGAAACAGAAGATCGTCCAGCCAGGGTCCAGATTTCCTGGGAAGACCTTGAGTGGGACCAACTTGCCGATCTGGTCTGGCGAGCCAGAAAAAACGACCCGACCGAGACGCTGATTGGCTTGGTCAAGAAGGTCATGCCGCAATTCCCAGAGAACCGCCGACGCAACATCCGGGTGTTGAAGGAAATCGAACCCCTACAGGAACGATTGCAGAAGCGAGATGAGGCAATTCTCGCCGCCCTCGAAGACTTTGAAATTGCCAAACTGCGGATCGTCGAGTTGGAGGACAGCCAGAAAAACATTCCGTCTCGTGACGAAGTGCTGGGGACTCTTACGGACGAGGAAATCCTGCATCACTACGGGCAGCGTGTGTTGCATCTGTATTCCCCGGACGAGATACTTCGACAATATCCTCACGAAGTATTGTTGTCTAACGTCCAACCTGCGGAACTAGCTGCCCACACTATCAAGGTGGGAGTCGAGATGTTCGTTGAGAATCAGAGGGAGCTAGTGATCGCAGTGCGGGAACTAACCGCCACAGTGCGACAGCAGCCGCAGCCACGGACAACTACGCATGGCAATAAGCCGCCCATACCGATGCCGAGGCCCATAACCGGCAAGTTGCCCAAGGTGACAGTCGTGGGTTTATTGCCCAACCAGCAGGCCAAGGTTGAAGAGAGGTTATCGGGCCGGGCAAACTTCAACTTCGTGGACAAAAACCGCAAGGCCGATGGTATCCCTGAGAACCAGGACGTGATCCTGCTTGCTGCGAACTTCATCAGTCATGCGATGCAGGAAGCTGCCAAGAAGCGTGTCAGCGGTACGGCTACCAAATTGATTGTTCACCACGGCGGCGTCGATATGCTAGTCCGCAAACTCGACGCCATACTTCCTCAAGGGGTATTGGCATGAAGGTGCATCCGAAGGATTTGCCGGAAAGCATCCGTAAGCACTATCAAATCAGGAACGAAACGGGCGGCAAGGTCGGCTTCATCTACAAGGCAATCAAGAAGAACCATACAACCATCGTGGTGTGGTCCATTGAACGGCTCAAGGAAGTCTGGCACAAGACGGGCGGCAAATGGACGAAAGTTTCTGTCAAGGGGACAATATGAAAATATGCTATCACGGCACGAACGAAGAGAATGCGCAGAGCATTCTCAAGACAGGGTTCCGCTACGGAACGTGGTTCGCCGCCAGCTTGCAGGACGCTTTAGCGTTCGGCGGGCCGCATGTGTTCCAAGTGGTCTTCGACTTCGATGAAGCCCCCAACTGGCAGTTCTTGGTCGATGGGGAAATTCCCACCGACCGCATCGTGGAATACAGCATCTATGACAAGAAGATGGTATTCGACAACCAACCGCTACGCCGGGAAATCTTGGACACGAATCTCGCTAAGATGAAGGAGGCCGAGGAAAATGAAGATAGAGTTCCTGCACCAGATGCCGAATCTCATACACAATTGTCATCGAGGTAATTGTGTAAAGAAGGCCAAGTATACCGTTGTGGATCACGACGGTAACATGGTAGAAAATCTCTGCGGACAGCACGCCAAGGTGCTGTCCGAAAAGAGGAATATGCCAATGCCTAAAAGGACTTAGTGCTTTCCATTAACTGTCGGACGTTATCTTTACAAAAACCAAACTCTTGGCGTTCGATGAACTCATAGATAACGCCAGTAAGCTGGGAGGGCTTAGTGAAAACTTGAGTTAAACCTGGGCATCGCATTGGCTGTGCGGACGTGAATTCTGCATAGCCATTTGCCTCCCAATCCTTCATCGTCTGTTCGACGCTCTCGACCTGATAGGCAATATGGTGTATGCCGCCTACTCCACCACGGGCGGCAACCCAATCCCCAACTATAGAGCCGGGCGAACCATCGCTGACGAAGATTTCGGGCGGCAGATGGTATTCTTGCATCACTTCACGCAGCCCGCCCGGTGCGGCCTCGTCAGGCAAGTAATTGACCTCCCCAGCGGTCCAGTGAACGCCTGGGTCTTTCTTCTCTGGCGGCTCCAGGGCGATACATTTGGCGGTTTGACCATCGCCAAAATCAATGGTAAACTCTTGTTGAACATGATAGCCGAGAGCGTTGATGAAAAAGTTGGCTGTTTTCCAGCGATCCGACACACGATATGCGATATGATCGAGTCTCATAATGTTGTTCTCCTTACTCTTATAAAGAGTATGAAAATGAAACTTCCAAACGCAGTCTACATCGGGCATGTTGCCGTGTTCTACATTCCGACAAAGAAGTTGGACGTGGCCGTACAAGACGGACGCACTGCCCGGCAGATTCTTCACGAGTTCTTCGTGGCGAACTACAATGCGTACACACATGAAGTGAGTAAAATCCAAGGTTATTGGATGAACAAAGACCTATTGGTGAGGGATGAACACGAACGCTACGAAGTGTCTTTCAGTGGTCGTGAAAAGGTCAAGGAATTCGTAACATTCTTGTCCGAAGTGTGTTCTCTTATTGAGGAGGACTCGATCTATCTAACGATGGGGTATAAGTCATGGCTAGTGGTCCCAGCACCCTTGAACGGTTGATCTCTTTTCCTGGAGAAATCGAAAAGGAATTGTTGCTGGCCCATACATATGAACCTGTGGCCAAGGACATTCTCATTGTAACGCACGACCAACTCCCCTGCCTGAAACAGTGCATTCAGTCTATCCGAGACAATACCGAGCATTACCAGATTTACTTGTGGGTTAATGGTTCCTTACCCGCCGTTCAGGAATGGGCATTAAGTCAGGATGATATGACGGTTACTTGCAGCGAAACCAATGAAGGTTTCATCATTCCCAACAACAGACTTATCGCTCAGGGCAATAGTCCATTCGTCATATTACTCAACGATGATACAGTCGTTTATCCAGGTTGGGACAAGGCCATGATTGGCTATATGCAAGCGACCGGGGCGGCGCAAGTCGGATACATCGGCGGCTGGCTCGATGAGGATTTCAAAGGGAGTAGGTTTGGTTGGGGAAGCGAGGTCGATTACATTCCCGGTTGGTGCTTTGCGATACCCCGGTCGATCTACGACTATTATGGGCTTTTTGACCAGTGGTACTTGAAGTTGGCCTACGGGGAAGACGCCGATTTTTCGCTCCGGTTACAGAAAGCCGGGCAGCGAATTCACGCCTTGCACTTGGGTTTGGTTTTTCACCACGAGAACATGACGATCAAAAATCTGGCCGAAAATCACGATTTTCAAGCTAGTTTTGAGCAAAATCACGCACTCCTGCGTTGGCGATGGGGTGGCTACTACGCCGCAAGTCGTTTGCCCAAATGGAGTTAGCGACCAGAGTAGTTGATTAACTTCGATTTACAGGCTGAAGAAACTACGGTAGAATGGAGTCAGAGCATGACTTCAACTTTTTTGGAGCAAGAACACTTATGGCAAAGAAACCGCTGTGTGACTACTGTGGGAAGTCACCGAAGGAAGTTGGGCCGTTGGTTGAAGGTCCGGTGAGCGACCGTGAACAAAACGGTCGTCCGGTGGGTTCTCGTTCCTATATCTGTTCTGCTTGCATCGAGTTGTGTTCGGTGATGATGAAGCAGAAGCATCAGAAAAGCGAGATGGCAACGGCTTTGCCGAAGGACGTGCCGACGCCGAAGGAAATCGTAGGGTATTTGGACCAATATATCATCGGCCAGGAGCGTGCCAAGCGAGCGTTGGCGGTCGCCGTCTCAAACCACTACAAACGACTCCAGGACGATGCTGCCCGGATGGAAGAATACAATCTGGATGACCCACTGGCCGAGACGGTTATCGAAAAGAGCAACATCATGCTCATCGGGCCGACCGGCTGCGGCAAGACGCTGCTGGCCAAGACGCTCGCCAAGATTCTCCAGGTTCCGTTTGCCATCGGTGACGCCACGACCCTAACGGAAGCCGGGTACGTTGGCGAAGACGTTGAGAACTTGATTCTCAAGCTGCTCCGTGACGCCGAGTTCGACGTGCCTCTGGCTCAGACTGGAATAATTTACCTCGATGAAGTGGACAAGATCGGGAAAACGAACCAAAATGTCAGTATCACCCGTGACGTGTCGGGCGAGGGTGTGCAACAGGCGCTCCTCAAGATGCTGGAAGGTACGACCTGCAACGTACCGCCTACCGGGGGCCGCAAGCACCCGGAGCAGACCTACATCCAGGTGGATACGACGAATATCTTGTTCATTGTGGGCGGCACATTTACCGGCCTGGAAGAGATCATCAAGAAGCGGCTGGGCAAAAAGCAGATTGGCTTCGGAGCGCAGTCTTCCGGCGAGGATGAGAAGGAATGGGTTCTGGAGCATGTCACCGAGGATGATCTCGTTCATTTCGGGATGATCCCCGAAATGGTCGGTCGTCTTCCGGTGATTACGCCTCTCAAGGGCTTGGACGAAGAAACGCTCGTCAAGGTGTTGACCGAGCCGAAGGACGCCCTGACGAAGCAGTACAAGAAGTTGTTCCGATACGATAAGGTGAGCCTGGAGTTTACGCCGGGAGCCTTGAAGGAAATCGCCAAGATCGCCTTCAAGAAGGGGACCGGCGCTCGTGGCCTCCGTAGCGTTGTGGAAGGCTTCATGACCGACGTGATGTACGAGTTGCCCGAACACAGCGGCGAACTCATCACGATCACGGAAGAAATGGTCCGCAAAGAAAAGGAAGTCTTCCCGAAGAACAAAGCAGCGTAACTCGCCTAAAGGAACAGATGGAATTCAACGGCAACACCACGAGGCCCTTTCTCCGTATCATCGGTGATGTTCACGGAAAGATGGAGGATTACCTTGTCCTGGCTGACGCCGCTGAGTACAGCGTCCAGGTTGGGGATATGGGGTTCGAGTACCATGCCCTGACCCGGTTCCTGGAACCGGACAGGCATAAGGTATTGGGCGGCAATCATGACAACTATACGTTCCATGAAGGCCGCTTCATCATGCAGACGCCCCACTTCCTTGGAGATTATGGTGTTCACACCATTCCGGGGTTTGGCGACTTCTTCTACGTCCGTGGCGGATACAGCATCGACTATATGTACCGCAAAGAAGGGGAGTCGTGGTGGCCTATGGAGCAGATCACTTATGCTCAGGGCATGACGGCTCTGGAAACGTACAAGGAAATCAAGCCGGAGTTTGTCATTACTCACGAATGTCCGGCCAGCATCGTTGAACTTGTATCGGGAGTAAAAACGTGGGACGGTGTATTGATCCGGCCCAGCATGACGGCGAACCTGTTGGAAGCTATGTTCGACGCCCATCAGCCAAAGCTATGGTTGTTCGGGCATCACCACAGGGATTGGTTCATGAATGTTCGTGGGACCAACTTCCGCTGTTTGAGGGAACTAGGCTACGTCGATCTCAATAAAGAGGATAAATGAGCTACATTGCAGCAACACACTTAACTCCAGGCAACTGGACGGCAGGCATCAACTGGATGCGCAAAGCGAAGTCGGCGGGGCTGACTGGCTTTATCTTGGGCGATTTGTCGGAAGAGGCAACAGCCAAGGCGAAAGAGTTGGGATTCAAAGTTGTCCCGATAGTGAAGAGGCACGGCGACGTTCGTGACCTTCACAATACCTTGGTCGATAACTTAAAGAAAGGGCAGCGTTGCCTTTTCACTTATTCTGACGTTTCTCCGAAGGGAGGTTTATCCGAGGCACGAGACGTTACATGCAGTCGAGAGAAAGTCTTGGACGTGTTGAGCGTCGTCATCCCGATTAACAATTTGTATGACCGAGCGAAAACGGTCAAGTTGTTTCGGGAAAAAGTCGAAAATATCCATCAGGGCCTTCTCTCGCCAAGATACGTTCTAGGGACGTGGGATTTTTGGAGCGGCTTCGCAGCGTTCCAGAATTACCTGCACGACAAAAACTACCTTGACCCTGGTTTGGCATATAATGAGTTGACCTTTAACTTGTATATTGCTCTAGCGGGGTCGGTTTCACTGGAGATTGCTCATGATTAAGGCTCCACGGAACATCCCGTACTACTACAACCGTGCGTCGGTCGATCAATTGCTTCGGCTCCGGCGTACTTTCCAACATTTTGGGATTCGCTCGCATCAGCCGCTCGTCGGCGAGACGCTGCTGCGTCTTGGCCGCTATGTTCGGGAAAGCCCGGTGTGCTTGCTCCCGACTGACGAACCTACCAGGGCGCTTTTCCGAATGTACAAGTATTACGACGCTCTCGAAGAAGACCATGATAAAGCAACCACGATGGAACACTGACGATTTCGTTTTCGAGGACGACCCGATAATCGTACCCCGTCCCAGGGAGAAGGAACCTTCTTCCCTGGGGCTTTTTTTGCGCTTATTGCTGGCAATACCGTTGGTTCTCATATTTCTTGCCATTTTCTGCGTCGGCCTCGCTACCTTAATTCGTAATTGGCTCTAATTAGCGAGGACAATATGGGTAAGCATTTAGTATTTGTTTATGGAACCTTGAAGCGTGGCTTTAGTCGCAATAACGCTCTCCGAGAGCAGCGATATATCGGCATCGCCAGGACGCAACCACAATATGCCATGTATGGCTACGGCGGCTATCCGGCCTTGGTGGATAAGACCTTGGCTGAGGCATCTGGCGTAAACGCCGAGAATCGTATTTTTGGCGAACTCTACGAGGTCGATGATTCCTGCGTTGTGGAACTTGACAAGATCGAGGGAACCGACAAGGGCCTATTTGAGCGTAGAGAGATCGCACTTGGCGAAGTTACCATGACCGGCCTTCCTACCGATGATGCTGTCTGGAAGGGTTTGTCGAACAAAACCGCACAGGCATATTTCTTCAAGAGAAAACTTAACGGCGCTGCGGATTGTGGATCGTTGTGGGTTCAAAAGTAAAGCAACTCTGATTTACAGCCGAACCTCTTTGTGGTAAAATCAATCATGGAGGCTAAAGAGGTCATTCACCGGCTGTTGAAATACGCCCGTCCTGAGATTCTGAAAGAATTCAGGGCGGATTCCTGCATTGTTTCAACTGCGATTGGCCTAGACGTTCTCACTGCTTTTGGCGTTCTTGCCGAGCCTTTTGCTGTTCGCCTTTCGCATTTAACGAGGCGTTTGCGAACCGCATCGAGGACGGTTCGCCGTGGCCACAAGGCGATGAAGTCATTCGTTGGACTGAGGAAGACGGCTCGTATAGCGTCGGTATCGGTGTCGGAACCCAGCAGCCAAACAAATGGGCCGGGCATTTGTGCATTCTCGCCGAGAAGAAATACCTGATCGACCTTTCGATTGACCAAGCGACAAGACCGGCGTATAACATGCACTTTGGACCTTTGTGCGTAGAAGTGGATGACAAGTTTATCTACTCTGTTTCACCCAAGGTGTTCAAGTATTCCAACTGTGTGATTCGTATTGAGGCCATTCCCAGCCTTGGATATGCGACATCACCAGATTGGGCCTTTGTGGGTCGCCGCAAGAAGATTGTTGAAACCACCATTCGCCTAATTAAAGGGGACACCGTATGAACCCGTTGTACATTTGGGCTATCATGGCTGGCGTGATCTTGATTCTAGCCGCCGCTTGCGTTTTCCTTGCATACAAAGTCTTGGAATATCGAAGCATCCACAAGGCCAACATCGCCCTGACCGAGACTCGTCGTATGAACATGATGGAAGATTTGGAACTCGCCACGAGCGATCAGTTGCTTGGCGAACTCCGCAAGCGCCCTGGTGTGCCTTATATGTTGCTTTCTCCAATCGAGGGGGAGGATCACGGGGGCATGACCGTCGAAATTCACAACATACCGCCTATACCTTGCTTGCAAATGTTGCACTTTGCAACGGCCATGACCTTCAAGACGTTGAAGGAGCGTGGCGTGGACCTTCCTGACTTTCCGTTCCCGAATCCCGGCGATGAAGGGGAAGAATGGAAGAAGACCGAGTAAGGACAGGGCCGGTAGCTTAGTGGCTCAAAGCGCCTGACTCATAATCAGGGGATCGCCGGTTCAAATCCGGCCCGGCCCACTCAAGGTCTGGAGACGTATATGACTGCCCTTGAACGCATCTTTGAAGCAATAGAAGCCAAGACCAAAGAATTAGGCTACAACCTTAGCCCTGTCCCGAATAACGTCAGGACATTCGGCGAGGGTTTGCGTAATCTATCGCCCGGTATTTGGGAGGGGTTGTATCACGATCCGGTGAAGGGACTCCTTGTTCTTTTGGTGAATACGTCCGACCTGACGATTCACGTTCAAATGTTCAAGCAACACCAGAATTTTATCATACCTCCCCAGGATTGGGTCACATGAAGACAAGCAAGATCAATAGTAGCGATATTCTCGGCTATCTGAATGTCTTGGGTTGTCCGCTGGTATGGAACCGGCTGACGGTCAGCGAGCAACAGATTGGCCTCAAGAACGTCGTCGGGTGTTATTCCCGTTTGATGGAGGCTCTGGAGCAGGATGTTTGCCACGGCGATTCCCGTGTGTTGTATATACAGATTCAGAGGCGGGAACACCTGAACGTCCGCATGATGTTGCCGAGGGGTGATCCTAAGCTGGAGAAGGAAACCGAAATTACCGCCAAGATGTTGTTTGAATTCTTGCGGGGTGATTTCGTCAGCCCTGCCATTCAGAGTCGATTTGTGAACGAACTCGACCAAACCATCAACAAAATTCTGGAGCCTAAGAATGCGTGCCTCACATTGAGGCCGTCAAGATGCTTATGAAGGAATTCGGCATCCAAAAACCCCTGGAGGAATGTTGCGTATATATTGAGGATTCTTCGCCGAAGTCCGTCAATGTTATTTGCCCAATATAGGCTTTACCGAGCTATACAGCCCGGATATAATCCATCCTATCCTGAAAATAGGAGGATATATCCGATGGTCCAAACAGAGGAAACAAAGCAGCGAGCGCAAAAGCTGCTAGACAATACCCTGCGTGTATTTTACCACCCCTGCTTTGATGACCCCAAGCAGCGGAAGAATATCCTGGCGGATATGCCTGGGAATGAGAAGTTCCAAAAAGACAACGAAAAGGTACAACGCCTACAAAACAACAAGATTGCCCCGGAGATGCGGCCCTGTTATGAGGCTCCCTTGCTGAACTTTGAGCAAGAACAGCACTTGTTCCGCAAGATGAATTACTTCAAGTATAGGGCCAAGAAACTCCTGACCGGCATGAACCCAAACCGTGTCGGAGAGAAGCGAGTCCAGAACATCGAACAACACTTGGAAGTGGCTGAGGCAATCCGAAACCAGATCGCCGAGTCCAACTTCCGGTTGGCGACACAAATACTCAAAGGCCAGATTACCTTTTACCGAGAACACAGTCTGACCGACGCCCTTCTCAGCGATGGATATTTCGACGTGCTAAAGGCCGTTGATTATTTCAATTGGACGACGGGCTATCGTTTCAGTACATATGCCACATGGGTAGTCAAGAAGAACTTTTTCAGGGACTCGAAACAGAAGATTACCCACGCCGAGCGGTTCACCTACTTAGATGACGCTCGTGCGGAAATGATTAACTCACGAGGCGATGGCCACGAGGAAGAAAAGGAATACGATGACCGCCTGAAACTTGTCAAGCGACTATTGCGGTTGCTGGCCGAAGGTGAAGGCAGCAGCGATAGGGACAGGCAGGTTTATGTCCTTGAACGATACTTCGGCGTCAACGGCAACAGCCGTCATACGCTAGAGCAGATTAGTGAACAAATTGGCGTAACCAAGGAACGGGTGCGGCAACTCAAAGAAAAGGGCCTGCTCTGGATCAAAGAGAAGGTCGAAGAGTTGGGCATCCAATACGAAGGAATGGAAGTAAGAGATGCAGGTTAAAGTAACCGACCAGTGTTTAGGTTCAGACACCTACGACTGCAAATTGTCGTGGCCCGATCAAACCGAGGGCCGGGCGCATGAAGTCCGGCCCGATGGCAAGGATTTGCTTGCCGCCGAGCTAGAAGCTGAATTCGCCGTCGAGGAAGGCAAACCCCCGCCGCCTCCACGTCCCAAGAAGTATACATTCATCGCCTACCCGCCAGCCCCGGCCAATATCCCGGTTCGTGACAAGTATTACGGCGGGTTGGGCTTTCGGCGGCAGAAGATTGTGGCCGTGGGTCATGGTCTTAATTTCGAGGAAGCCGAAGTTCAAGCCTTCGATAACTTCCGCAAAGTTGAAGCGTGTGACCATGAATGGTATCGGCACACCATGTCCGATCCAGCCCATACTATGCTCCTGGATGGTGATTGTTCGTGCCGTAAGTGTCGCATCTACGTCCATAGTATGCAAATGGACCAGCAGTTGTTCGATTCGATGAACCTTGCATATAGGGCGCATGACGGGCAACACAGGAAGTATAACGGCGCACCCTACATAGGGCATCCACACCAAGTTTACTCACGAGTGGCTTGGTGGAAGGCGTTGCCGGAGAAGCAGTGGCTTCTCATGGCCCGTGCCGCATGGTTGCACGATGTTAAGGAAGACTGTCCGCATATCACCGACGAGGAAATCATCCAGGCCGCAGGCGAGGATGGTTTCAAACTCGTCTGTGAACTTACCAACCCGTCCAAGGGCAGCAGAGCGCCGAGGCGGGTGCGGAAGCAAATGGACCGTGACCATCTGGCTCACGTTTCCTGGGAAGCAAAAATCATCAAATTGTTTGACAGGATCGTGAACCTCCGGGATATGGAAAAGTGTCCTGAAAAAGACTTCATTGGCTTGTACGCAAGTGAGAGCATGGCCTTGTACGAAATCCTCAAGGATGCTGACGAGGGTTTGGCCAAGGAACTTCTCAGTTGGGTGCGGGCCGCTGAGAAGTGGAGTAAACAATGATCGAAGAAGTTGATTACAAGCCAATACTCGAAGAATGTAAGAAGGGGAAAGTCCCCGAAACGCTCAAGAAACTATACGACCACCCCACACGCCAGAAAGTTCCCTGGCTGTTGTTCCCGGAATGGGCAAGACCCTGTGATTGGGTAGAGGGTTGCCATGAAGGATAAGATGAATTGCCTTGTGTGCAACAAGCAAATCGACATAGGCCCTGAGCATGAAGTCATAGGCGGCATCCGGGTTCATGTCGATATTGACGATGGCAGTAAGTTCATGAACCTCCATTACAGAATGGAAATGTCCAAGAAACAACCAATACCATAATGTCCAAGAAACAACCAATACCATTCTTGGGCAAACTGATATTCTGTAATCAAATAACTGCGTTTATTTGTGACGAATGCTTTGAGAATCGCCACGAACGCTGTTATGGCACTAAGATCGAGGTCAAGCGGACCTATGAGGATGTGTTTCCATGCGAACCAAAGACAGCAAGCGATACACCTTGAACCCCTACAACAACGAGCCGAGAATTCGGCTCGTTGACAAGGCTGACGACTTGATTCGCATGGTGAGCCAGATCGAGGCTTTTCATCTGCTTCGTCATGGGTTTTGTGAATTACTCATGGTCAAGCCGCCCACTATCCAGTTTCAATTGGAACGGGATGAGTGGAATACCCGCTACTTGCGTCAGCGTCCCCCAAAGTGGTTCCGTGAAGGTTCCCGCTATCTGGAAGCCCGCAAGAGCGTTCTTTACGGCAACTGCCATATTCAAGCGCCGGACGGTCATGAGATGTTTCACTGCAACGCTCAGAAGGCGTTGTGGTACTTGAATCGTGATATTGCTGATGTTGTCAGCAACGATCCGCCAACGCTTCGTTTGAAGTTCGTCCCCGGTGGGCCAGGGCATATTGGCGATGCTTACTATTTGACTCCGAAGGTCAATCAGTGCGTTGTCTGTGGCTGCATCAAAGACCTTAACCGTCATCATGTCATGCCTCGTGTGTTCCGGCGTTATTTGCCGGAGTGCATCAAGGATCACAACTATCATGACGTGCTGCTCATGTGTATTGACTGCCACGAACAATACGAGGTTGAGGCCGCAAAACTCAAGCAGGAAATCTGTAGAGAACTCAATTTCGACATCAACGACGGCGGCGGTCAGATTTACTTACCGGAAGTGGGTAATGCCGTGAAAGCGGCTCGTGCCTTGCTTTATCATGGGC
>Ga0187893_10011079_pt1 | contig 13197 bp, 13 predicted proteins | sample MA1701074metaG_FD_139574 | JGI IMG/M metagenome (GOLD analysis project Ga0187893, IMG submission 139574) | White microbial mat communities from a basaltic lava cave in the Kipuka Kanohina Cave System on the Island of Hawaii, USA - MA170107-4 metaG ...
ATGATTCTGCGCACGCCGACCCTCGGCGCGTTGCGCTGCCCAGGTACTGGGTGACGCAGACCGAGGTTGAGGCGAGGCTTGGTGGCATTGGCGATCGCGGATGGTTGCTCGGGTGGCGGGACATTGTGCGTAGCCATGATAAACGCACAGTTATCGCGTCAGTGGTTCCCCGCGTCGGCGCCGGGCACACGATGCCGCTCATGTTTCCGGCCCTCGACCCACGCGCCGTGGGTTGCCTCTGCGCGAACCTAGCGAGCTTCTCGTTTGATTACGCCGCACGTCAGAAGGTCGGTGGAATCCATCTCACGTACGGCTTGCTGAAACAGCTCCCGGCAGTGTCGCCGCGCATCTACTCCGACGATTGCCCATGGGATCTTGGTCACGCGCTCCGTGACTGGATTCTTTCACGCGTCCTCGAGCTCACTTACACTGCCTGGGATCTAAAGTCCTTCGCCGAGGACCTCGGTGACGAGGGCCCTCCCTACATATGGGATCCCGAGCGCCGTTTCCAGCTCCAGTGTGAGATTGACGCGGCCTTCTTTCACCTCTACGGCCTCTCGCCTGATGACGCAGGCTACATTCTGGACACCTTCAACGTCTTGCGGGACAGGGAAGAGGATAGCTACGGCGAGTATCGCACCAAGCGGGCAGTCCTTAAGACCTACGACGAGCTTGCTGCGGCCGCGGCGTCCCGCACGGCTTACATCTCGCCTCTCGGATCACCCAGGAGGGCGACATGACCGGCTTCCGGCTCCACGAGCTGCGCGTCGAGAACTACCGTTGCTTCGAAGAGCTGAAGTTTCCGTTCGACGAGGAGGGCACAGTACTTTTCGCTGAGAACGGTGGTGGAAAGACCGCGCTGCTAACGGCGATCGCGATGGGCCTCGCCGTCTTCCAGCGGAGCGCGCCGAAGACGCTCAAGCTCGATGGGCGACGCGATCCCACGATGCGGACGCTCGACGAGAAAGGGCGGCGCGAGCCTGTCGGGCCATGCTCCGTGACGTGGACCGCCATTGTGGGTGAGGCCGAGTCAGTTGAGTGGTCTACGACGGTTCAGCCTGCGTCGGGCCGGTCCACCAACCGGCATCAACCGATCTTCGACGCCATCGAGAAAGTCCGGGTTCCGGGCGATCGGTGGCCCTTGTTTGCGTGGTACGGCGTCGATCGCATGGGGCGCAGCCGCAGTGGACGGAAGGCCGAGCGCACGCGGGACCGTTGGGAGGCGTACGCCTCTTCGCTGGATCCGAATCTCGATGACGCACCGCTGCTTCAGTGGTTGCAGGACGAGATGCTTGGTGACGTGGCACGAAGGCAGCAGGGCGAACCTGAGCGCTTCTTCCACACGGCGGTGATGGAGGCGACGGTCCGCGCGACGCCGGGTGTAGTCAACGCATGGTACGACCCCGTCGAGCAGAGCCCAATCGTGCGCTTCGAAAATGGCCACGCCGCTCCGTGGTCCGAGCTCTCTGATGGCTACCACGTATTCATCGCGCTTGTCGCCGACATCGCCCGGCGGTCCGTCATGCTGAACGAAATCGATGGAGCCGAAGCGCCCGCGCGCGTCGAGGGTGTCGTGCTGATCGACGAACTCGATCTCCATCTTCACCCTCGCTGGCAGCGCGTCGCTCTGCCGCGCTTGCGCAGCGCTTTCCCGAGGTTGCAATTCGTCGTGACCACCCACTCACCCCAGGTCCTGAGCAGCGCGGAGAACCGTCAGGTGCGTCGGCTGGTCGACGGCAAGCTGCAGGAGAATCACATTTTCGTCGAGGGCCGCGACACCAACGCGATCTTGCGCGAGTACATGCACACAGACGATCGCGATGCAGAAGGGACGCAGGCGCTTCAGGAGATCCATGATGCCATAGACCAGGGTCGTCGTGAGGAGGCGACGCGGCTGTATCAAGAACTGCTGGCTCGCTGGGGTGATCTCGATCCCGCGTTGATCCGAGCGAAGGCGCTCCTGGACGCGGAGGAGTAGGTGCGAAGGATAGCGAAGCCCTGGCCTCCTGGCGATGTCTCTCCAGACGGTCACGCGCCATCGAGCCTCCGCGATGCCGAGGATGCGTACCTCGCCGCTCTTCCAGCGGCGGCAGACCAGGTAGGGTTCGCGCGCTCGGAATTCGATCGACTCGAGAAACGGAAGCTCCGAGCCGAGATGTACCGAGAGCAGCGCTTTCTTTGCGTCTACTGCGAACGGCAGATCGCTGAGGGCAGCCCGACACCCCGAATCGACCACTGGCATCCGCTTAGCCTCGATCCTCGGCTGGCGCTCCACTGGAAGAATCTCTACCTGTCCTGCCACTCGCTCGAGACCTGCGACTCCGCCAAGGGTGATCGTGCCTTTCGATGGCACGACGCCGATCCGCACATGCCTTGGCCCGTGGACTTTCGGTACGAGGACGTCGTCAGCTTCACGAGTCTCGGCGAGATCTATGTGCGATCGGATGTCCAGCTACCTGAGGCCACGCGCCGGGCGCTCGAGCTCGCCCTCGCAGACTGTAATGACGGTGCTCGCATTCGACGCGGCATCGTCAACTTGAATCATCCTGCGCTTGTTGCGGCCAGGGCCGCCGCGCTCGACAGCGAGCGCACGCGGCTGGAGCACGACTTCAGGAATAGGACGGCGTCCAGGGATGAACGCGATGGACGAGCCACCGAGCTGCTCGGCAATGACCGGCTTCCGGCATTCGTGAGCATTCGGGTCGCATGGCTGCGGAAGAGGCTGGGCCGAGGGCGGTGATGTTGACGCCGGTCGCGATCACACGGTTGGAGAAGGCCGCGACGGACAACGGCTTCGATCTCGAGCTTGGGCGCACGGCAGATTGGCTCCACTTCGGTAGCAGCCAGACATCAGTGCGTATCTGGCTGACCACTCTGGAAGATTCGTTGTTCGTGGTTGCCTTTTCTCGTTCAGACGTGCTCGACGCTCTGGAAACGCCCGGCGCGGAACTGGCAAATCGCTTGCCGACAGGCGCCGCAGGTGCCCGGACTGTCACCGAGGTTGCCGCGCTCCATCGCTTGCTGCGGCGCTCGTTTCAGCTGTCGCGCACACTACCTGACGAACTGCTTCACATCTTTGAGGGCGAGACTGCCAGGCTGCCGCGATCGACAGAAGCGGAACGCCTGGTTGTCCAGCGAGTCGGTCAGGACATTTTCCGCCGCGGCCTCCTTGAGTACTGGGATGGCCGTTGCGCGGTCACCGGCCTTGCGGTGGCCGAGCTCTTGCGAGCGAGCCATATCAAACGCTGGGCCGACTGCGAGTGCGATGCCGAGCGCCTCGACGTGTTCAATGGCCTGCTCCTGGGGCCGCACTTGGATGCGGTCTTCGACGCCGGCTTCATCACGATCGCCGAGGATGGTGCGGTACTCGTCTCGGATGCGCTTCCGGGTGGAGCGCGGGCGGTTCTTGGACTCGATCAGCCTCTAAACCTCCGCGGCAGGCACCCGGCACACGAGCGATACCTGTCATGGCATCGGGCCAGAGTGTTCCGAAGTTGAACGGACTTCGCGAGGCAGACGCCGCAAGTAGCTATGACGTGTATGGACTCGGAGTCACTGCTGTTGTGAAGTGCTCTACAGGCGGGCAGCTACAGGCGTCACATGTTTGCGGTCCGTTCTTAAGCGTTATGGCTGCCGAGTTTCTGTCTAATCGCTGCTACGATGCCATCCACGCCCTCCCGCGACCACTCGAGGTATCCAACCGTATCTAGTAGTCCAGGCACTGTTGTTCCATCTAGCCTCACCGGCAGAATGTACTCGCTTGAACCCACAAAGGCGCGCGCCTGCGCCGCTTCACGTTCAAGCCGGGCCACGGTTTGGACGCGTATGCGCGCGAGATTAACATCACGCAGAATCTAGCTCGGTTTAAATACAAGTCACTGAGATGCGAGTACAGATTCTTGCCCCATAAGTCTGCCTTCTGAAAGTCGTCGTAGAAAACCGACACACCAGCCTTCGCAAGGAGGTCTGCGAGCTCACTTGCGTATCGGCGATCCTCTCCCGCAAACGACAGCGCGACGTCGAACTCGTACGACTTGAGATGGCGCTGAATGTTCTCAGAGGATCGCGCCATCAAGGGAGCGAGTTCATTGGCCTTCCTGGTCCAAAACGACTTTGGCGCCTTTGCATTGAGCCTCGACAACAGGACTCTCGCATCTTCGATACGGCCTGAGTGCACGAATACGTATGCCTTGTGGTATCCGGATTCTGCCCAGTCGCTTGCGGGAAAGGAATCCTCGTCTAGAGGATCCTCGGCGGCCTCATATTGCTCCATCGCACGCGACAGCAGGTCCAATGAGCGTTGCAGATTGCCCTCGAAAAAATGTGCCCACCCAAGTGTGTCCAAATTCGCCGGGGCTGCTTCCATCTCCACGGCGAGGGTCGCCATTGGAGTCGCAGCCTTCCAGCGGCCAACCAACAACAAGAAGTACGCCCAGAGATTCAGCTCGCGAGAGCTAATTGGACTCGTGACTACGGGCTGACTAGTGACCTCACGCAGCCGCGCGAGGCGGGCGTCAAGCGACGGCAACTGTGGGGATCTCTCGACCTCCAATGCCCATGGCAGTACTGCGAGCTCGTTCCCTGTGCCGGTAGGCCTTTGCGCCGAGCGGTCAGCGAGGCCAGACATTGCACCCTGCCACAAGTCGTCCGACGCTGGCGCCAGCGCAATCTCTGAGCTGCAGTGCATCAGGATTCTGGCACACGCTTGAACTACGTTGTCGTCGGTCGGTAGGTCGACGTCTTCCGCCAAAACACGTGCGATCGCGGCCACGCCCTCGAGCAATTCGTGCGGGCGCGAGTCTAACGCTGCATAGCGTCTCAACGCGCGAACAAAGATGAGGGAGTGATCAGCCAGCCACAACGCACCGGCCACTCCACTGCAGGCGGCGCGACCGTAGTCTCCAGCCGACGAGATTACGAAATCAAAATCCTGCTCAGAATCCTTGTTTTCCTCATAACGAACACTGTCGAAAACCTCGTCTAGGGCAATCCGAACGTCGGGAGACCACACCGCCGCCGATTGATCGAAGCTGCCCAATGCGGCGGGGCGGGGTCTTCTACGGAACAGGTCAAAGAACGGCATGTCTTGCTCCGGTCAAGGGATGGCCGCTTCGCGCGATTTCGAAAGGCCGAGAACCGCTTCGGACGCTGATGCGTGCGCAAACCTGCAAGGGCAACGATAGCGCCGACTCTACCGTAAATGGTTGTTCGCCCCCACACAAATCGTGCACGCGAGGTCTCCAGCCGCGAGAGGGGACGCTGTGTATGAGCACAGTGGCCGACCCTCATTCCTGCTAACTCTCAAGTCCCAGGGAGACGCGGCCCTTTGAGGAGCGCTTGGCGAGACACAATTAACCGTGCCATTCCATCGGCGTCTCATGCCAGCGACAACACTCAGCGATTGTCAGCCGCCTTGGAGCGTTTCGAGCATCACGAGGATCTCTCGGAGCTTGTTGGTCGCATCAATAACCTTCTTCGCTTGGACGTGCTGGGTCCGGCCGGCCATCAGCAGGAACGTCTCGAGAACCTCATCAGAGTGAGAGCAGAGCACGATGAGGGACTCGCCGCTCGGACCATTCTTCGCGTCGAACCAGTTCTTCACGGAACGTTCGTTTGCTCCCGTCAGCGCGACGACGGTCTTTATCGCGGCGTGGGTTCCGCCGTACTCGCGGCGGAGCGCTACGGCGATGGCGTCGACGAAGCGCTTCTGAGGAAAAACCCTTCCGGAAACAGACCGATCTTTTCGGTCTCTTTTTGGTAACGACATCCGCGGTCTCCCTCGCGTAGCCTCTGCGCAGCGCCAGCGGCACTAAGCGGGCACGCACACTCACACTCCGTTTGCGACGGGAGATCACGTTGACCCAGCTCGGATCGAGGAATCCGGAACACGCGGCGCGGACTCCCATCAGGGCCGCGCAGTACGTTCGCATGTCCACCGAACACCAGAAGTACTCGACGGAGAACCAGAGCGAGGCCATCTGTCGATACGCGGAGCAACGCGGCTTTGCGCTCGTCCGAACCTACGAGGACAGCGGCAAGAGCGGCCTACGGCTTGACGGTCGTGACGCCTTGAAACAGCTGATTGACGATGTTCGCAGCGGCGCCGCGGATTTCAGTGCGATCCTCGTATACGACGTCAGTCGCTGGGGCCGTTTTCAAGACGCGGACGAGAGCGCCTACTACGAGTTCATCTGCAAGGAAGCCGGCATCGTCGTGCACTACTGCGCCGAGCAGTTCGAGAACGACGGCAGCCTGAGCGCGACGATCATCAAGAGCATGAAACGGGCGATGGCCGGCGAGTACAGTCGGGAGTTGTCGGTCAAGGTGTTCGCCGGGCAATGTCGCTTAATCGGACTTGGCTTTCGCCAAGGCGGAATGGCCGGCTACGGACTACGGAGGGAGCTGATCGACGAACAGCGACAACCGAAGGGTGAGTTGCCGCGCGGCAGCCAGAAGAGCCTTCAGACGGACCGAGTCATCCTGGTACCCGGTCCTGCTCACGAGATCGAGACCGTTCGGCGTATGTACCGAATGTTCGTCGACGAAGGCCGGTCGGAGGGCGAGATAGCGACCATCCTTAACGACGAAAGTGTGCTCACAGACCTCGGCCGGCCCTGGACGCGCGGTACCGTGCACCAGGTGCTGACCAACGAGAAATACGTTGGCAACAACGTCTACAACCGGATCTCCTTCAAGCTCAAGAAGAAACGAGTCGCCAATCCTCCGGAGATGTGGATCAGGGCCACAGGCGCGTTCACCTCGATCGTCGAGCCTGCGCTGTTCGATGCTGTCCGGCGGATCGTCCAGGAGCGCAGCAGACGATTCACGACCGAAGAGATGCTGGAGCGGCTCGCAACTCTCCTCAAGAGAACCGGCTCGCTCTCCGGGCTCGTCATTGACGAGCACGAGGACATGCCTTCGAGCTCGGCGTATCGCTCTCGATTCGGCAGTCTGCTGAGAGCCTACCGTCTCGTCGGTTACTCCCCAGGCAGGGACTTCGACTATGTGGAGATCAATCGCCTGCTTCGCGCAATGCACGTTGACATCGTTGGCCAGACCATCGCGGCGATCGAGCAAAGGGGAGGCACAGTCCGAAAGGATCCGACGACCGATCTCCTGACGGTGAACGAGGAGTTCACCGCGTCGATTGTGATCAGCCGAGCATCACAGACACTGAGCGGTGGACTTCGGTGGAAGATCCGGCTTGAAACCAGCCTACGCCCGGCCATTACCGTCGTGGTCCGCATGGACCAGGCGAACCGACAAGCGTACGACTACTACCTGCTGCCCAGTATCGACATCTCACTTCCGCGGTTACGCCTGAAGGAGGAGAACGGGTTCATCCTGGACGCTTACCGGTTCGACTCGCTCGATTCGCTATTTTACCTCGCGGCCCGGACTCAGCTCAGGATGGCCTCATGACTGCACCGAACGCCTCAGAGATTCGAATGATTCCTGTCGACTCGATCACCATCCTGAACCCTCGTGTGCGAAACAAGAAGATCTTCAACGAGCTCGTCACGAGTATTGCGCACCTGGGCCTGAAGAAGCCGATTACTGTCAGCGCGCGAGGGGATCGGTCAGGGTACGACCTCGTGTGCGGCCAGGGTCGCCTGGAGGCGTTCGTAGCGCTTGGGCAGACGGAGATTCCAGCCGTCGTGCTCGAAGCGTCTGAAGAGGACTGTTTTGTGATGAGCCTCGTCGAGAACCTCGCAAGGCGTCATCATTCTCCGATCGAATTAGTGCGGCAGATCGGTACGCTGCGCGAACGAGGGTACTCCGTTACCGAGATCGCAGCGAAGACTGACTTCAGTGACGAATATATCAGTGCCATCACGCACTTGTTGGAGCATGGGGAGGACCGACTGCTCGCCGGCATTGAGCGAGGACTGATTCCCATCAGCGTCGCGATGGAGATCGTTCGGGCGAAGGAGGGCGACATCCAGGAGGCCCTCGCAGAAGCGTACGAGAAGAAGTCCATCCCTGGAAACCAGATCCTTGCGATCCGTCGGATCATCGAACTCCGCAACGTGAAGGGCAAAGGCGCGGACCGACTCGAGCGAACACCTTCACAGCCGAAGAAGAAAGTAACGGCGGACACGTTGGTCCGCGCGTACCGGAAGGAGACCGAGCGTCAGAAGCTGCTGGTCAAGAAGGCGAACGTGAGTCAGACGCGGCTGCTGTTCGTCATCAACGCCTTACGCCGGTTGCTTGCCGACGAGCACTTCGTGACGCTGCTCCGCGCCGAGGCGCTGCTCACGTTGCCACGTCCACTCGCCGAACGGATCGGCATATCGCGAGGCTGAAATGGCAGAACCAGTGAAAGTCGGCTTTGAGCGCGCGATCACGACGCTGCCGATATCAGCGTTGCTGCCTCTTAAGGCGGTGCCTGACGCCATCAAGCGCTCAGCAAAATTCAAACAGATCGCCCAGTCGGTCGCCGAGATCGGAATCATCGAGCCACTTGTCGTGTCCCGCTCGAGGGACCAGAAGGGACAGTACCTGCTCCTCGACGGTCACGTGCGCCATGCAGTGCTGTTGGACATGGCGGCAACGGAAGTGCGCTGCCTCGTCGCTGCGGACGACGAGGCTTACACCTACAACAAGAGGATCAACCGGCTGGCGACAGTGCAAGAGCATTTCATGATCGTCCGAGCGGTGGAACGGGGCGTTTCGGAAGAGAAGCTCGCGAAGGCACTGAATCTGGATGTTCGCGGCATCAAGCGACGGCGCGTGCTGCTCGTCGGCATCTGCCCCGAAGCGATTGAGCTGCTGAAGGACAAATCGGTGAACTCCAGAACGTTCGACATCCTGCGCAAGATGAAGCCGATGCGCCAGATCGAGGCCGCGGAGCTGATGACGACCGCCGGAAACTACTCGCTGAGTTATGCGAGAGCACTTCTTGCGGCGACGCGTCAAGCTGACCTCGTGAAATCTGATGAACCGAAGAAGATCGCGGGCATGACGGCAGAGCAGATGGCGCGAATGGAACGCGAGATGGAGAAGCTGCAACGCGACTTGAAGACTGTCGAATCGCGCTATGGTGAAGACGTTCTTCAGCTCGTCATCGCCTCAGGCTACCTCTCGAAGCTGGTTGCCAATGCCGAGGTTAAACGTTACCTTGGCCAGCACCATCCAGAAATCCTGTCGGAGTTCCGAGCGATTATCGCTGCGGCGTCTCTCGATCAAGTGAACACGGCGTGATCTCCGCCGGCCATGCCGAACACTGCTTGAACGCAGCGTCGAATTGGCATCCGTGCCATTCCTCGAGCACCTGGCGCTCGCTGGCGAACTCCGCGTAGTCGACGCCGTTTTCCTGCCCGGGTTTCCAAAGCATTGAGCAGCAGGCGTCAACCACCTCTACGGCCTGCAAAAGCGCGCTCTCGCCAGCGCTTCGTACGAGAGACGCCCGACGAACGTTCGGCCCCGATGTCGCCTCAGCGTGAAAGCGGCGAAGCGAAGTCGGACCATACACCCGGCGAATGAGCCCGCGCGTTCACGAGCCCTTCCGCAAATTGACAGAATTTAGCCGTTGAGCTAAATTGAGCAGAGTATGGCCTAAACGAAGGAGAAGAGCCGTAGGACAAGGAGAGAGAATGCCAGAACGGTTTGGGGACGCCCTCCGTAGGCATCGGCGCAAGGCAGGCAAGACGCTGCGCGATCTGGCTGATCTGCTCGGTGTTTCAATCGTGTATATCTCGGACGTGGAGCGTGGGAACCGGAATCCGTTAACGAACGACCGAATCATCAGGGCCGCGAAATCCCTCAAAACGGACGCCGCGCCGCTGATCGAACTCGCGGACAGGGAGCGCGGCTTCATCGAGTACGACATATCGAGAGCCAGCCCGCTCGAGGCCGAAGTGGTCGGGGGGCTCGTGAGCGGCTTGGCGAGAGGCGGTGTCAGCGACGAGAAGCTCCGCAAGATTCAGAGAATCCTGCGGAAGGATGAAGAAGAATGAGCAACGGTCTATCCGGCGTCCGCGCCGACCACAGCACCAGCTACCGCCAGCTCGAATTCCTTGCGGCCCGTGTCCGCAAGGAATTGAAGCTGGCACCGGACCAGGCGATCGATCCGTTACAGCTCTTTGAGGACCTGCACGAGATCAGCATCCAGCAATCGAGCGGCAAGCTAATCCCCTTGGGCTATGGCGTCATTTCCCTTGAAGGCTCCGAAGGCTTCACGCGCTACGACCGCGACCGCGGTGTGCTCGAAATCCTCGCCTCCGAGCGGACCTACGATTGGCTCGAACGCAGGCGGCCGCGCGCAGGCTATTTCGTCGCGCACGAACTCGGCCACTGCATCCTACACACCGACCAGCTCGTGCGTCTCGCCCAGATGCCCACCCAGCAGCAGGCCGCGTTCCACCGAAGCAGCGGCAGGCAAGCGCATCAGGCGTATCAGGACACCGAGTGGCAGGCGAACGCATTTGCCAGCTCGCTGTTGATGCCCGCGCAGGGTCTTCTCGCGCTTGAGGGGCAGGGGGCGCGGCTATCCGTTGAAGTCATCGCCGACACGTTCGGGGTTTCGCTCGAAGCGGCAGGCTACCGGCTCGATCTCTATGGAAAGAGGAAGAGCCAGCTCGTACGACTGTAGGATCTAAAAGGGAATCACTTTTACGTCAACCGCCGCCTAGCGAGCAGGCTCGTCAAAGCCACGCTTAGGCGTTCGTTGCACGGCGGGCCGTACTGCGTAATCAAACTGCTCTCAGCGCGCAGGCGCTGACCTTGCGTCCAGCCTGGAAGCGGGCAGAACGCGCGGTAGATCGGCGAGAGCAGGCCCGCTTGCGCCGACCAAGACCGGTAGTTTTCGTGAGAGGCGCTTGCGCGGCTCCGGATGCCTTGCGACTCCCCGAAATAGAGCGGGCGGAACGGCCTTGGCCTCCACGATGGGTCGTAGGCCAGAATCACATAGAGCCCGGCGTGATCGAGCAGCCTGCGGACGGGCGCTGACCGTACCGCTTCCGGCTCTGAAAACCAGTAGCCTCCAAACCTGATTCCGGCCATTTTCGTTCCGCTCCTTCTTGCTCCTCCCCCGTTGATTAGTGTTCGCGGTCGCGCGGTGGGAAGGGATCGTTCCCCGGCGCGATCGTGTCCTTGCTGCGAATCACGTGGTCGCGGCCGACCGTGGTGAGCTCGCCGCCGCCCTGATGGCGGAGCATGTCGCGGGCTGCGCGCTCGGCTGCGCCTTGCGTATTGTGCAGGCTCGAAGCACGGTCGGCGTCGTTGCGCTTGTTGGCCCACTGGCCGTCGGAGCGGCGGTAGACAGTGCGATCCCTTCCTTTGCTCATGGTCTTGTCCTTTCCTACTTCATGCGCGAGCGAATGTAGCTGGCGCTCTCCCGCCCAAGCTGCTCGATTTGCGACCGAGTCAACGGCCGCGTGCCGTCGGAGGTCAACGTGCGGACGCGCTGCTGCATCTGCCGCTGCGCGTCCTGCGCCACCTGGCGGGCTCTCGCCTGAATGCGGGAGGCCTCCGCGCGAGCGCGGGCCTGAATCTGAGACAGTGAGGGCCAGTACGCCATTTGTGTTCTCCTGCAGCGACTAAACCGAATTTAGCGCAACGGCTAAATTTGTGTCAAGCGGGAAGAGCGTCACGTGATTCAGTGTCCGCTCGATGCGCTCGATCATTCCTTTTCGATCAAGGGCTTGCGGATTTCTGGCGGGAAGCTGCGGATTTCGCTACGCGTGGAGCGATTGAAAACTTGAACGATGACGTCTGAATGTCTGATTGACGAACGCCGGCCATCTTTCTATCGGCCCGGGAACTTCGACCGTATGTGACTCGGAATCAGCGTTCTGACAATATATAGCGCGCAGCTGGGATCCTTGCCCTGAAACACATCCCGGGGTACTGTATTCCCGGAACAGCTTTCTTCGACGAGTCGACTCTATACTGAGCGCCGCCTGGCGAGACTCACGATTGGTCGGGCCCCGAAGTGCTCCGGGCCAATCGCGCAGCGATCGCGTCGTCGGGTCTGATTCTGCGGTTCGTAGCGCCGACGCGCCTGAAAATCTCGCCGGACTCTACTAGGCTCACCAGACTGTTCGAGGCCCCGACGCGAACCTCAAGGATCTCGTGAAGCGCGACTTGGTGCCATTCGAACGACAGGCTCACCTCTGGGGCGAGTTTCTCCCGCAACAAATGCCGCACATCGCGCGCATAGGCATTCCGAAGGCAACCCACATCACTCTTGCACTGCCCGCCGTAGGCCTTCGACCACTCCTCATCGACACCCTTCGGTAACGCGTGATCGGTGACGCCGATCAACAGACTGCCGCCCGCACCGTTCGCGAACGCACAGGCCGTGATGACCAGTTCAATCGACTTTCCATCTCGTGGAGAGAGCTTCACGTATGGCTTGAACTCTACGTGCTGACCCTCGCCCCCGTCGATGAGCGCCAGGACGTCGGGCCGATCACGGTTGGCCGTAACGGGTCCGTTGTACAAGGCGTTTTCGCGCCCCCAGGTGCCATGGGCGGTTGTTTCAGCGTAACGATCAACGACCTCGCCGTCATCCGACATTAGCCACACGTCAAGATCCTGCGCAGGGCCTTCGATGCGGAAGGTCATCTTCGCGCCCATTACAGGTTGAACAGACGTCTGGTGAATGCCCGACAATGACTTGGTCCGCACGGCGCAGTAGCGCGGCTGGCGGGAACCACCATCGACTCTCACAGAGAGGCCCTCATCCGACAACTCCAGACCTGTCAGCCGGCCACGCCGGTCCTCGATGAGGAGGCGATACTCCTGCATCACATTGGTCTGGTTCTCCCAGTGCCGGAGGCTCAGCCACTGAGTAGTGAGGTCCTGGAGATTGTGCGCGAACAGCTGTCGTTCTGCGTGCAGGTAAGGGCCCGGCGACGGAAACGGTACGCCCGACGACGATGGCCGCTCGGACAGCCGGCACTCCCAGCAAGGCCAGCGGTCGGGTTCTCGAATGTCGGAGAACGCACGTTGCACTGTCGTCTGGTCCTGGAACTCCCGAGGCTCTGCTGGGGACACGGCATCCTGCCAGGACGCTGCCACCGCTTTGAGTTCATCGACAGAGACCTCGTGATCGAGCTCGAACTGTGATTCGACAAGGGCAGCATCCGCGAGCCGGACGACATCGCGAGGACCGAGCGTGCCATGCGCGAGTCGGAGGTGTATCACTGTGACATGGTTGAACCACTGGTCGCCGGCGCGAACGACGACAGA
>Ga0187893_10011080_pt1 | contig 13197 bp, 10 predicted proteins | sample MA1701074metaG_FD_139574 | JGI IMG/M metagenome (GOLD analysis project Ga0187893, IMG submission 139574) | White microbial mat communities from a basaltic lava cave in the Kipuka Kanohina Cave System on the Island of Hawaii, USA - MA170107-4 metaG ...
CCTCGGCGGCTGGCAGGGGTACCAGCACAGCGACTTCGAGGCGACGGTGGATCTCGGCGAGGTGCGCCCGATCAGGCGGGCCGGCGCGAGCTTCCTTCAGGATGTCAGGTCCTGGATCTGGATGCCGGCCGAGCTGGTGGTTTCGGTCTCGACCGACGGCCTCGCATTCCGAGAGGCCGCTAAGCTGACCGGCGGTGTTGACGGCACCGAGCGGGAGGTGATCCTCAGGGACATCACTGCCGACCTCGGCGAGGTCCACGCCCGCCACGTGCGTCTTCTCGCGCGCAACTATGGCGCCATCCCGGAGTGGCACCCCGGACACGGCGGCGCCGCGTTCATCTTCGTGGACGAGATCCTGATCGAGTGAGGCCCGTGAACCCGGCGGCTGGCCCGCTGCCCCCCGCAGGGCGTTGTACCGCGGGTCGAACCCGGTCCTCCGGGCGGCACCCTGTGGGTCCCTTGTGTCCGGTTCTTGCGGAACGTAGGGTGGGGCGTCTGGCTGATACGGTTTCGTGGGATCGACGCGGGTCAGCCACACGGCGCCACGACCCCCTGACGCGAAGCCTCTGCATCATGAACGCCAGCGACCTGGTGCGGTTGGCGAAAACCGCGAGATCCCTGAATCTGATCCAGGCAAAGCACGGCACCTTTGGAACGCCCCGCCCCACACGGGTTCGCTGTCGCTCCGGCTCGGCCCGCCGGCCTCGAGCGGATAACTCAGCCTCGTGTCATGAGCCCCCCGGCACCCAGCGCCGCGCGTGAAAGCGGCCCTCGGATCCCTCGGTGCAGCACCGGCCTCGAGCCACACGCCCATCCGACCCGACTTCCACACCGCGCTCAGACGGTCCTGGTCGGCGGAATGCCGCCTCCCTCAGAAGATGACCGAGTAGGTCAGCTTGGCCATCCGTCCCGGCTGAGGCACGGCCTCCTTGACCAGGGAGACATGGTTCCTGTAGAGACGGTCGCCCAGGTTCTCGGCGCGAAGCGCGATCCGGTGAATGACGGGGCCGCTGGTGTACTGGACGTGGGCGAAGGCGTTGTAGATCGTGTAGGCGCCGGTGGGCGTCTCCTCCGGGATCTGAGCCGGCGACACCCGGCCCTGCTTGCCGCCGTATCGTGCCTCTGCGCCGAGGCCGTATCGATCCGTGTCCCAGTTCAGCCCGAGCCCCAGCCGATGCGGTGGGATTCGAGGCAGAGGCTCGCCGGCGTCCTCATCGGTCGCTCTTACGTAATCGCCCACCAACTCGAGGGTGAGGTGCTCGAGCAGCGAGATGTCGGCATGCGCTTCGAGCCCCTGGAACAGGGCGTCCGTCTGAGTGTAGTTGGCGATCAACAAGCCGCTGTCCGGATCCGTCGCGCCGGTGTCCACCAGGAAGATGTAGTCCTGGAAATCTGAGCGAAACGCGGTGACCTCACCTGAGAACCGCTTTGTCCGCCAGGCGAAGGAGAGGTCGACCCCCACGCTCGTCTCCTCGTCCAGGTCAGGGTCTCCCACCTCGAACCTGAGACTCGCGATGTGAGGGCCGTTGGCGAACAGCTCCTCATCGGCCGGCACCTTGTAGTTGCGCGTGACGTTTGCCGCCACGCTCCACTTGGCTTCCGGGTTGAACACCGCCCCGATGGCGCCGGACACACCCTGGAAGCTCCGCTCGCCGGGGGAGGTTCTGGGGTCCACGCTCTGATCGTCGTACCTGCCTCCGAAGAGCAGCTTGACCCGCTTCAGGTCCAGCTTCTCGTAGAAGAAGCCGGCGACGCCCGTCGTCTCCGCGAACGGGAGGAGCGCCTCGTCGCCGACAGCCTCGAACTCCTCATTGAGGTACCAGACGCCGAAAGTGCCCGACAGCTTCTCGAACGCCCTGTGGGTCATGTCGAACCGGCTCTCGATGGTGTCCTGGTTGAAGACGGTTCCAGGCTCGCCTGTCTCCTCGAACTCCGTGTGCGTGTAATCGCGCTGGACCGCCTGCAGCCTGGCGCCGAGGAAGGGGCCGAAAGGCCGCGTGATCTGTCCGGTGAGCTTGACCGACTCCTGGGACATCCCGATCGTGACCCCGCGCTCGCCCCTGCCCAGCGGAGTGCCGTCCTCCTCGACCGGGATGCCGTAGTCCCCTTCGTAGTCGCGGAAGGAGGCGCCGATGAAGCCCGAGGGTCTCACGAGCGAGACGCCGGCTTTCCACGTCGTGAAGTCGTACTGGGAGTTGCCGGCCGTCCCTCTCTTGTAGCCGAACTCGTCCGCGTCACTGCGGGAGCCGCCGACACGGAATGCGACCGGCCCGGCCGAGGCGGAGAGATCCGCCGACCCGGCCACCTCGCTGGTGTTGTCGCTGGCCGAGAAGGAGATGCTGCCGGAGGGGCGGTCCAGCAGCTTCGATGGGATGTCGCCGCTGATCACGTTGACGACGCCACCGATCGCGTTGCTGCCGTACAGCAGGTTGGCCGGCCCCCTGATGATCTCGATTCGTTCGGCTGCCGACGGGTCCACCGCCACCGCGTGGTCCTGCGACAGAGAGGACACATCGCCGATGCGGACTCCGTCATCCAGGACGAGGACCCTGTCGCCCTGCAGGCCGCGGATGACCGGCCGCGATGGCGCTGCGCCGAGGTTGGTCGTGCTGATCCCCGGCTCGTTCTGCAGCGTCGTCCCGAGCGCCGCGCCGGCGCGCTGCTCGAGCTCGTGGGCATCGAGCTGGCTGGTCGGCTGGTACACCTTGAGGGCCTCGTCGGCGCCCGGGCTGGCGGTCACGATCACGGCCTCTTCGTGGAAGCTGAGATCCATGGTGAGGGCCAGCCTTCCCGTGGAGGGATCGACCGTCTGCGTCACGCCCGCGTACCCATCGGCCGTGACAGCAAGCGTGTAAGTGCCGTGAGGGACTTCCTTGAAGGAGAACTCCCCTTTGGTGTTGGTGCGGGTGGTCCTGCGAAGCTCGGCGATCTCCACCCTCGCCCCGACGATCGGCTGCTGGTTGTGGGCGGTGCTGACGGCGCCGGCGATCTCGAATGGGCCGGGGGTGGACGACTGCGCGGCGGCACGGGATGACAGGACGGAGAGAATGATCATGCATGCGATGACGATCTTCATGATGCCTCCCATACGGCAAGAGCGGGCTTCGATCCGGTGGGATCGCGGCCCGGCTGGTTCTGTGGCTGACTGGTGGACTGTCAGACCGCTGGCTGGGGAGGCGCTCGGGGCTCGGTAGGAAAGGGTGTGGCCGCCTGTGGGGGCCGGCCGGACTCGAGCCGGGAAACCGATTCGAGAGGGGGTATGCAGAACGCGGGGGCGGCGTCGCCGGGCAGGTCGAACCCGGAGACGGCAGCGCAGGTGGCGCATGCCCCTTGCGGCTTGGTGCTCGGGCCTGCCGCGGCGGGCGCGTGCGAGTGGATCAGAGGCGCCAGCGCGAGCAGGACGACGGCGAACAAGCCGACGACGGGGATGATGGGCCTGAGCCATCGGGTCGTCATTGTCCGCTCCTCCAAGACCGAGGGATTGGAATGCCGGCGGCTGGCTGGCCGCCAGGCGACGGGCAATGGATATCACAGGAGCCCGTGGGCCGCAACCGGATCCGGGCGGATCCACGGCGAGAGAAAAGGGTGTCTCGGGGTCGTTTTGGCGGTAGACTACGACTCAAAACCGGCACAAACGGGCCAGGAGGAAAGAAGGGGGAGACGCGTGATGAGAGTCAAAGCCAGTTATGCCGCTGCGGTGATGGGGCTCCTCGCTGCCGGGAGCCCGAGCGTATTCGCCGGCTCCCACACGTGGCGCGTCAACGAAGTGTTCAGCAACGCGGATGGGACGATTCAGTTCGTCGAGCTGCGTGAGATGAACGGAACGCCAGGAGAGACGGGCATTGCAGGCAGGACGGTCACCAGCACCAGCAGGACCTTCACCATCACGAGCAACGTGGCCTCCCCGACGACCAACAGACACATCCTGTTCGCGACGCCTGCGTTCGTGGGTTTGCCGGGGGCCCCGACGCCTGATTACATCTTCCCGTCAGGCTCAGTCCCGTTCTTCTCCATCAACGGCGACACACTCAAATACAATCCGTACGACTTGAACGGTCTTGTCTTTGGAGCAGGAGTTCTGCCGACTGACGGCCGTGACTCACTCCACAGGATCCCTCCCCAGGGCGGAGTGACTCGGGGTGTTAACTCCCCGACCAACTACGCGGGACAGACCGGCTCGCTTGACCTCCGCCCATCACCTCCTGGTGTCCCCGACGGCACGGCCGGCTCGACGCCGATGGACGTGGAGTCACTCAATCCGGCGGGGTCGATGCTCAGGCTCTTTTTTGACGCGGCGACCTGCGCGGGCCCCAACGAGCATCAGATCGTCTACGGGCAGGGCTCGCAGCTCCCCACTTCACCGGGCGGCGTCTTCGGCCTCACCGGAGCCCACTGCGGGATCGGATCGGCATCGCCCTTTGTCTGGAATGGGGTGCCGGACGCCACGGACGGGACGGGGCTGCTCTGGTGGCTGATCGTCGTCAACGAAGGGTTCACGACGGAAGGCTCCTGGGGAGACGACAGCGCCGGAAACGAGAGAGTCGGTCCGGGCACCGGCGGGTCGTCGGGTCAGTGCAGCGTCACCGCTCGAAGCCTGACCGACACCTGCGGGCACTGACGGGGCAGACCCCCGGCCGGAAGTCAGTTCTTCGCGGGGGGTGACGCGGCGGGGAGCGGTTTCCCGTCCTTGTAGGTGACCCGGCACATCGGGCACTCTGTGTCGGTCACGATCGCGGCGGCGCAGTACTCGCAGCGCTCGGCCGCCTTGTTGGCCTCCTGGAGGACCTCGATCGCCCTGACGGCGCGCTCATACCCCTGCCTGTCCTTGGCCGCGACACGTCCCAGCATCCCCACGTGGCATGTCTCGCACCAACCGTGAGTCTCCGCGTGGCTCCGGCAGGTCTGGCATCTCATCTTCTCCGGGTCCTTCCTCTCGCCTCTGGCCAGCTCGTGTGTCAGGCGCGAGAAGTAGGCTTGCCTGCTGACGAACCCGACCCGGTGCTCTTCGCAGAACCCCTCGTTGGCGATGGCTCTCTTGCATGAGTCGCACCGGAAGGTGCTCAGATCCACATCGTGCCCATGAGCATCCAGCGTCTCGTACAGCATCTTCGATCGTATCGGGACGGACGCGACATATCCTGTGGCATGCAGGTCGCACCATCCATTCGTCTCCTTCGCCGCGACGCAGGTGCAGGCCGTGGCCGTCTCGGCCGCTCCGGCGGACAGGGAGGCCAGGCTCAGGATCAGCGCGAGTATCAGGCTGGGCATACGGCTCCGGGAAGGCCTACGATAGCACCAGTCGAGTCCTCTCGTCCTTTTTCAGAAAGGGGGGGCAGCATGAAGAGCTGCGCGCATCAGGACCAGATCCAGAAGGAAGTGCAGCCCAACACGAAGGGGTGCGAGGAGTGCCAGACGGAGGGGACCCGGTGGGTCGCCCTCAGGATGTGCCTCTCCTGCGGCCACGTCGGCTGCTGCGATTCGTCGCCGGGCAGGCACGCCACGGGACATTTCAAGAGCACGACACATCCGATCATGAAATCGGCCCAGCCCGGAGAGAGCTGGCGCTGGTGCTACGTGGACGAGAGCTACGTCGGGTAGGCGCCTGGCGAGGCTCCGAGAGCCGGTGCAAGAGTCAAGCTGAATATCGAAAGGCGCGGGACGATCGGACGCCTTCCGGTGTTCGGCGTCGGGCCGCTTCGTATCACCGCGGACCACGCTGCCACCCCGTTCACCGCAAGTGGGGCCGGCCTGGCCCGTCCCTCCGCGTTTGTTGGTCCCCATCCATTGTCCGTGACCTGCAACTCGGCTCCGGCGGCGGGCCTGGTGCCTGCCGAGGAGTCTTCTAAACGTGAGGGACCAAGCGACCGCCCGGTCGAAGGGCTCACGAGCCTGGCGCAGGCCACAAACGATCTGGTGAGAGAGATCCTCCAGACCAACCCTTATCTCAAGGTCGTCGAGGACTCGATGCGTCGTGACAGGATCGACGCGGCCCCGGCGCTCTCCCTTGTGCTCGCGGGCAGGTCCCCCGTCACCGGTGTCGAGCAGCGGGTGACACTGTACACGCGGGAGCTGGCGGACGATCACGTGGTTTACGCGCTGTTCATCGCGCCGGGGGAAGACTACGCCGATCTGAGGAGTTTGTTCGATCGGATGGCATCGAGCTTACGCGTCAACGACGAGGTGGCTCACCGGTAAGACGACGCTCACCTGGGGGCCAGAAGCTCCGCGGCGATCTGGCTGACCAGCTTGCCGTCGGCGGCTCCCTTGAGCTTCGGCATCACCAGCTTCATCACGGCCCCCAGGTCCTTGGGAGAGGAGGCGCCGCTCTCGGCGATGGCGGCCTTGACGACCGCCCGGACCTTCTCGGCGGATAGCTGCTTGGGCAGGTACTCCTGGACGATCCCCAGCTCGGCCTCCTCCTCCAGAGCCAGCTCCTCGCGGCCCCCCTTCCGGTAGCTCTCGATCGAGTCGCGTCGCTGCTTCGCGTAGGCCGCCATGACCTGGGTGGCCTCCTCGTCGCTCACCTCGTAGTCGCGCCCCTTGGCGGAGCGCAGGCCCACCTCGGCCTCCAGCATCCGGGCCTTGAGCATCCGGAGGACCTCCAGCCGCCGCTTGTCCCCTGACTTAAGAGCCACCTTCAGATCATCGTTGATCCGCCGCTTGATCGACATGGCGATCCTCCGCGCGACCCGGCTGGGCCAGATGTCAGTGTAGGGTCGCCCCCGGAGAGGAGGCAAGCGGCGTAATAGAATGGGCGCCGGTGGTGCGTCCTGAAGCAACCGCTCCGGTGGGGCGGTGGCATGCTGAGCCGAGCCAGCGGGTGTGAGTCCCGTCGCGGTAGGCGCCGGTGCACCGTGCAGCAGGTCCCGGTCCTTCGTCGAGAGGCGAAGGACCGAGCGGGACGTCGAGAGCCCTCGAGGGGCCGTAGGGTCCTGAAGGAGGGGAGCAAGGGAACCGCGCCTGAGTTCTACCAATGAAGGGATGAGATCACCGAGAGCGGCAAGGTCGCGGGACCAGATCACCTATGAGAGGACGCTCGAGCGCCTCCGCAGGATCTGCCTCGCTCTGCCCGAGACCTCGGAGGTGGTGGCCTGGGGGCATCCGAACTTCCGCGCGGGCAGGAAGATCTTCGCCGTGCTGGAGGTGTACAAGGGGGTGCTGAGCATCGCCGTCAAGGCGGCGCTCCCCGATCAGGAGGCTCTCCTCCACGACCCCCGCTTCTACAAGACGCCCTACATCGGCCAGAGCGGATGGGTCTCGCTGAAGGTCGGAGGCAGGCTGCATTGGGATCCAATCCGGCCCCTGGTTCTGGCGAGCTACCGTCTGGTCGCACTCAAGCGAATGGTCGCCGCGCTGGATGACGCCACCGGCGGACGCTAGGAGCATCCCTCGCGCCGAGTATGCCCGGCGGCTGCAAAGCCGGCGCGATGCGGCCGCGAAACAGGCGCGCCTCGATCTCGCGATCTCGAACGGCAGGCTCGCGGTCGGCCTCGCGGCGGCGGTCGTGGCCTGGCTCGCGTTCGGCGGGAGGGTCCTGTCCCCCGCGTGGCTCGCCGCGCCGGGCCTCGTCTTTCTTCTCCTGGTCGTCCTGCACGAACGCGCCATCCGCTCGCGCCGGCGCGCGGAGCGGGCGGCCTCCTTCTATGAAAGATGTCTCGCCCGCCTCGCCGGTGATTGGGCCGGCAAGGGCGAGGACGGCCGGCGGTTCCTGGATGACGCTCACATCTACGCCGCCGACCTGGATCTGTTCGGCCCCGGCTGCTTGTTCGAGCTTCTCTGCACCGCGCGCACGCGGGCGGGAGAGGAGGCGCTCGCCGCGTGGCTCAGGGCCCCCGCCTCCCCGCGAGAGGTGCGAGCGAGGCAGACCGCGGTGGAGGAGCTGCGAGGGAGGATTGACCTGCGCGAGGATCTGGCGCTGCTGGGGGAGGACGCGAGGGCGGGTCTCGACCCCGCGGCGCTGGCCTCCTGGGCGACCGCGCCCCCCGTGCTGCCCGCACCGGGCCGGCCGATGTGGCCGGGCCGGGCCGCTGCAGCGCTGCTCGCGCTGGCCGCGCTGGCCGCGGGGGCGGCCTGGGCCACCGGCCTGACCGGATGGCGTCCCCTCGCTGTGGTTGTCCTCGTCGAGGCGGTCTTCGCGCTGCGGCTGCGCCCGCGCGTGCTGCGTGTGGTGGGAGCGGTGGAGAGATCGGGGCGCGACCTCGCACTGCTCGCCCAGCTTCTGGAGCGGATCGAGCGCGAGCCGCTCGACTCCACGCGCCTGGCGGAGCTGCGTTCCTCGCTGAAGACCCGCGGCCTGCCTCCCTCCCGGCAGATCGCGCGGCTGGGCCGTCTGATCGTGCTGCTGGATGCCCGGCGCAACCAGCTCTTCGCCCCGTTCGCGGGGGCGTTGTTGTGGGCCACGCGGATCGCCTGCGCGATCGAGGCCTGGCGCGTCATCTCGGGGGAGGCGGTCCCCCGCTGGCTCGAGGTGGCGGGTGAGTTCGAGGCGCTCTGCGCTCTGGCCGGATACGCGTATGAGAGCCCCGAGGATCCGTTCCCCCGGATCCTCGATGGGGCGCAGGAGGTCCCGTCGTTTCTGGGGGAGGGGATCGGCCATCCGTTGATCCCCGAGTCGCGCAGCGTGCGCAACGACGTGCATCTGGGGGGGGATCCGGGGGTCCTGATCGTGAGCGGGTCGAACATGTCGGGCAAGAGCACGCTGCTGCGCACCGTCGGCGTCAACGTCGTCCTGGCGCAGGCGGGGGCGCCGGTGCGCGCGCGCGCCCTGTCGCTCACCCCGCTCGCCGTTGGAGCCTCGATCCGTATCCTCGACTCGCTGCAGGCCGGCACCTCCCGCTTCTACGCGGAGATCACGCGACTCCGGGAGATCATGGAGCTGACCGGACGGGGTCGCCCCGTGCTGTTCCTCCTGGACGAGATCCTGCACGGGACCAACTCGCACGACCGGCGCGCCGGCGCCGAGGCGGTGGTGAAGGGGCTGGCCCGGCGAGGCGCGATCGGGCTGGTCACCACCCACGACCTCGCGCTGGCCGACATCGCTGAAGCGCTCGCCCCCCATGCGGCCAATGTTCACTTCGAGGACCAGCTCGAGAACGGGCGGATGACCTTCGACTACCGACTCCAGCCGGGCGTCGTTCGCAAGAGCAACGCGCTGGCCCTCATGCGCAGCGTCGGCCTGGAGGTGTAATACCGCGGGAGGGATCGGGCGCCGCGATGGCGGGCGCCTTTCGTCGCCTCTCGGAGTTGACGCGACGCGGACCCTTCTGGCATTCTCCAGACTCGCTTCCCGCCAACAAGCCGAGGAGGGTTCTCCCGATGCGTCGCATGCTGTCTCTCTGTCTGCCGCTCGCCGTGGTCCTGGCACTGGCATCCCCCGCCGCGGCCCTCGAGGAATGCCGGCTGCTGCGCCAGCCGGACATCCAGGGCGACCGGATCGTCTTCAGCTATGCCGGGGACCTGTGGACCGTCGCGCGATCGGGGGGCGTGGCCGCGCGCCTGACCTCCCACGAGGGGCTTGAGAGATTCCCCAAGTTCTCCCCCGACGCCAAGACAATCGCCTTCACCGCCGAGTACGACGGCAACGTGGACGCCTACAGCGTCCCGGCCGAGGGAGGCGAGCCGGTGCGCCTGACGTGGCACCCGGGGCAGGACCAGGTGGCCGAGTGGTACCCGGACGGCCGCTCGATCCTGATGAGATCCGGCAGGTCGTCGTTCATACCGCGGTTCGATCGTTTCTTCCAGATCCCCGCGGAGGGGGGGTTCGAGAAGCTGCTGGATCTGCCTCAGGCCGGGTACGCCTCCTTCTCGGCCGACGGCGCGCAGATCGCCTACATCACGCCGACCTACGACAACCGGACCTGGAAGCGGTACAGGGGAGGCAACGCCCCGGAGATCTGGATCTACGACTTCGCGAGGAACCACTCCGAGAAGATCACCCAGTGGGAGGGGGCCGACGAGTGGCCGATGTGGCACCGGCGCACCATCTACTACAGCACCGACCGGGAGGGGCGAAGCGCCAACATCTGGGCCTACGACCTGGACAAGAAGGCGCATCGCCAAGTGACCCGCTTCACCGAGTACGACGTGAAGTGGCCCAGCATCGGCGCCGACACCATCGTCTTCGAGAACGGCGGCTACCTGTACACGATGGATCTCCCCGCCGAGAAGCCGGTCAAGATCCAGGTGCTGGTGCCTGACGACAAGCCGGGCGCCCGGGCCGAATACCGCAACGTGGCCAGGTGGATCGGAGGGTGGGACCTCTCCCCCTCGGCCAAGCGTGCCGTGATCGAGGCGCGCGGGGATCTCTTCACCGTTCCCGCCGAGAAGGGGGATGTCCGCAACCTGACGCAGTCGCCCGCCTCCCGCGAGCGGGACCCGGCCTGGTCCCCCGACGGGAAGTGGATCGCCTATCTGTCGGACAGGAGCGGCGAGTATCAGGTCCACGTGATCGGAAGCGACGGAAAGACCCCCGACCGCCAGGTGACCAGGACGAGCGGGGCCGACAACACGTTCCGGTACGGCCCCCGCTGGTCCCCCGACTCGAAGAAGGTCGCCTTCTCCGACAAGACGATGCAACTCTGGTGGGCCGACGTGGACTCAGGAAAGGTCACCCGCGTGGACAAGGGGACCGATGCCGAGATCTTCGACTACGCCTGGTCGGGCGACTCCCGCTGGATCGCCTACTCCAAGCAGAACGCCGCCGGCTTCGGGCAGGTCATCGTCTACTCCCTCGACAGCGGGAAGGTGACCCCCGTCTCCTCCAGGATGCACGACGACTTCAGCCCCGCCTTCGACCCGGAGGGAAAGCACCTGTACTTCATCTCGCGCCGGACGCTCAACCCGCAGTTCGGGGGGTTCGAGCTGAACCTGCACTTCAGCGCCACCGACAAGATCTATGCGGCGTCGCTGCGGCAGGATGTCGGGTCGCCCGTGGCCCCGGAGAGCGACGAGGAGGAGGGGGAGAAGGAGGAAGACTCCGGCAAGGAGAAGAAGGGGGACAAGTCGGAGGAGGACGGGTCGAAGGACGAAGCGAGCAAGGACGACAAGGAAGACAAGGAAGACGAGGAGTCCAAGGACAAGAAAGACGGGAAGGGGAAGGACGCCAAGAAGGAGCCGCCCAAGGTCGAGATCGACCTGGAGGGGATCGGCTCGAGGGTCGCCGCCATCCCGGTCCCGCCCAGCCGTTATGGTGCTCTGAGCGCCCTCAAGGGAAGCCTGTTGTTCCTGAAGTTCGAGGATCCGACCTTCGACGACCCGAACGGGCAGGCCGAGGGCCCCACCGCCTCCATCCAGCTCTTCGACATGAAGGAGCGCAAGGTCAAGACGATTCTCTCGGGAGTGCGCCCCGGCTACGCGGCCTCCAAGGACGGCGGGAAAATCCTGTACCGCCAGCGCGACACCTTTGGGATCGTGGAGGCCAAGGAGGGGAAGAAGCCGGGCGACGGCAAGATCGAGGCCGGCACGCTGATGGCCACGGTGGACCCGAGGCTCGAGTGGGTCCAGATGTTCAACGAGGCCTGGCGCCTGGAGCGCGACTTCTATTATGACCCCGGGATGGGAGGGCTTGACTGGGGCGCGATCGGCGACAGATACCGGCAGCTCGTCCCGCACGTCGCCCACCGCGCCGACCTCAACTACATCCTGGGGGAGCTGATCGGCGAGCTGGCCACCTCGCACGCCTACGTGGGAGGGGGAGAGTTCCCCCAGGTGGATCGGGTCGGCGTCGGGCTGCTGGGCGCGGACTACGAGCTGGACTCCAAGAGCGGGCTGTACCGATTCAAGACGATCTACCGCGGGCGCGACTGGAACTCCTCCACGTCGGCCCCGCTGGGCGAGCCGGGCGTCGGCGTCAAGGAGGGGGACTACCTCCTGTCGGTGAACGACCAGCCCGTGCGCGGATCGAGCAACCTGTACGCGGTGTTCGTGGGCACCGACGGGAAGCAGACCCGGATCACCGTGGGCAGCTCCGCCGATGACCCCAACGCGCGCACCTACACGGTGAAGCCGGTCCCCAGCGAGGGCTCGCTCCGGTACACCGCGTGGGTCGAGTCCAACCGCGAGAAGGTGGCCGCGGCGACGGGCGGCCGCGTCGCCTACATCCACGTCCCCAACACCTCCGTCTTCGGCATCCAGGAGTTCACAAAGCAGTACTACCCCCAGGTGGACAAGGAGGGGCTCATCGTGGATGAGAGGTTCAACGGCGGCGGCTTCATCCCCGACTTCTTCGTGGAGAGGCTGCGCCGCACGACCATGGCCTACTGGTCGAACCGGGACGGCAACGACTTCCGCACGCCGTCCACGGCGATCGACGGGCCGAAGTGCATCCTCGTGAACGAGTACGCGGGGTCGGGCGGCGACGCCTTCCCGCATTACTTCCGCCTCAACGGAGTGGGCCCGATCATCGGGAAGCGGACATGGGGAGGGCTGGTCGGGATCAGCCACAGCCTCCCGCTGGTGGACGGAGGGGTCGTGACGATGCCCGACTTCGGGATGTGGGATCCGAAGTCCGGCGACTGGGCGATCGAGAACCATGGCGTTGACCCCGACATCGAGGTCGAGAACGCGCCGCACGAGATGGTGGCGGGGCGCGACCCGCAGCTCGAGCGCGGGATCCAGTACGTGATGGAGCAGCTCCGGACCAGCCCGTACAAGAAGCCTCCGCGGCCGAAGTACAAGATCCAGAGATAGGGGAGGGGACCGATCCCCGAAGCGATGTCGCAGGAGGATCGCCACGCCGTTCTGGGAGACTCCACGATCCGTGGCGTCCTGATCGACGTGGATGGGACGCTGCTGGAGGCGGACGCGCCCCTGCCCGGAGCCGGGGAGACTCTGCGCCGGCTTCGCGAGCAGCGGATCCCGTTCCGGCTCACGACCAACACCACACGCCGCCCCAGGAGCGCCACCGCGGCGGCGCTTAGCCGCGCCGGGATCGACGTGGCTCCCGGCGAGGTGATTGTCCCTGCCAGCCTGGCGCGCGCACGAATCCTGGACTCGGGACGCGCGCGCGCCGGGCTGCTGGTGCCGGAGGCGACCAAGCAGGACCTGGACGGCGTGCAGGAGGATGGCTCGAGTCCCGACTGGGTCGTGGTGGGAGACCTGGGGCCCGGATTCACCTTCGAGCGGCTCAACCAGGCGTTCCGGTGGCTCCGGGGCGGAGCGGGGTTCATCGCGCTGCACAACAACGGATACTGGCGGGGC
>Ga0187893_10011081_pt1 | contig 13196 bp, 7 predicted proteins | sample MA1701074metaG_FD_139574 | JGI IMG/M metagenome (GOLD analysis project Ga0187893, IMG submission 139574) | White microbial mat communities from a basaltic lava cave in the Kipuka Kanohina Cave System on the Island of Hawaii, USA - MA170107-4 metaG ...
CATCTGAGCACCGCCGCCGCGTGCTCACCCCCAACTCATCTCGCCGTCGGGCGCGTTCGGTGGGTTATGTGCTTTCGCTACAACACCGATTGTCCGGCGTCAGAACGTCTTGGACAGCAGTGCCTGTATACAGCCTTCGCGTTTTGCCAAAAATACTTGTCCGCCGCCGGCTTCCCCTTGGCCGTGAAATAGTCGAAAACCACCTGGAACACGCTCGCATAAGGAGCGACCCGGTCGCTTACCGGCCAGTTGCTGCCGTATATAAGGCGGTCAGGACCGAACACATCCCACAGCTCATCGAGCGCCGGGCGATACGTTGCCACATCGGTGGAGACGCCAGCGGCGGAACGGCGGAGCACCGAGGACACTTTGCAGTAGATCCGTTTCCGCTTCCCAATTTCCCGCAGCGCCCCTTTGTACCGGGCTAGGTTCGAGGGATCCTGCGGCGGGTCGTACGGCATGTGATCGATGACCACGCGCAGATCGGGTATGCGGTCCGTCAGGCGAACCAAGCTCTCGAGCAGCAGAGGACCGCCCACGGCGTCCATCTCGAGCTCCGCGGCGGCGACCAGCTCAAGGTCGGAGACGAACGCCGGCTGGACCGAGTCCCTGGCGAAGTTCCGGCCCCAGTGGTCCCCGCAGCGGATACCGAGAAACCGGTCATTCCGGTGAAAGCGCTCCAGGTACCGGCCGAAACGGGGCTTGCCGGGTTCGATGTCCCCGACCGTGCCCACGATCACCGGTTCCCTGGCGATGAGGTCCAGAATCCATTGATTGTCCTCGACAAGGGGGCTCGCTTCCACCTCAATCACGCCCCGGATACCGAAAGGCGCGGTCAGCCTACGATACTCCGCTGGGAGCACCGTGCGATAGAGCAAAGCGTCCTCTTTCGGAGGCCAGGGAACGCCCCCGGGACGCGACGGGTCGTAAAAATGGGCGTGCGCATCGATAATGGTCGACGGCGCGTTCGCCCCCCGGGCGTTCGAGGCGGCGGCTGCGCCCGCTACAGCGAGAAAATCTCGTCGCTTCATCTGGTTTTCGGCTCGTCCGGCAATCCAAAGGACAAGATGTTGCTGCCCGATGCGACTGCCACATACTGGCGGCCGTTTGCGGTGTACGTCATCGGAGACGCCTTCCACGGAGCATTCCCGTCGAAGCGCTATAGGGTCCGTCCCGTTTTCGCATCGACGGCAGCGAACGTCCCCCCCTTCACCCCGCAAAATACCAGCCCTCCCGCCGCTGAGAGGACCCCGGAGTAGTTGGACTCCGGCGATCCCACCCTGTTTGATCTCCCAGGCGATTTCCTCGGTTTCGATAGGCCTGCGGCTTGGCGGCGATGCCCGGTGGCAACGGCGCCTGGGCTGGCAGCCCGGCGGGCTCTTCACCGAGCTTGTGCAGTGTCTCATCGAGCAATCCCTCCGCCTCCTCGTTCTTGCCGGACTGCCGCAACGACTGGACGCGCGACAACGCTGCGGAGAAGTCAGAAACATCCCGCCCCGCCTTCTTCGCCGCACCTAACGCGGACATCAACTGGACCGCCTTGCGCATGATGTGGCCGGTGCGTGGCGACTTGCCGGAGTCCAGGGTGGCTAGCAAGTCGCCTTGGGTGACCGTAGAGGTCACACCCCCGGCCGGCGGGTCCAGCTTTGCTGTCCACAGCACGGCGTTAAGCATCAACTTTCGGACATTTTCCTCGCCCCAGTTCATGTGGTAGTGCCCGCCCGTGAAGCCGAAGGACCGGCCACCGTTGGCCCGCTCATACGCCCAAGCCACGATTTCCGTGCGACCCGACGCTTCCACGATGTTCGGCTGAGGGCCCCGCGGCTTGGCCGTTTTACCCTGCCGGTCCTCTTCGGATGGCTTGGCCGTGAGGATCGGTGTGATGCCCTTCATGCCCTCCGGGAACCGCAGGTTGAAATACCACTCGTCGAACATGGCGAACGGCTTGACGCCCCGTGTGATCGGGTGTTTAGGCAGTTCGGTGAACCGGGCGTTCCAGTCGGGATTCGTCGAGAAGCCCCCTTCGTAAAACCCGCCCAGCCATTCGAGCATCCTAGGACCGCTGGACTTTGCCACTTCCACCGTGAAGTGGATGCCCACCAAGCCGACACCGTTGTCCATCAGTCCTCCGATGGTTCTTTCGTGATCGCCTTGGAAGAGAGCATTACCGGTGTCCATATCGACGACGACCACATCGGCGCCCTGGAAGGCGTTCGGGTGCTTCGGCCAGCCGTTGGGGTGAGTCACGGCGGTCACGCTCGGCACAGCGTCCAGGCATTTCTTGAGTAGCACTATGCAGCCGTTGTGCTCGTGCTCACCGGGCCCGTGGCTAGGTGGTCCGGCCACGAGCACGATCTTCCTGGGACGTCCCGTGTCCGCCACCGTCACCGACCCCGACGCCGCCACTAAGACTATCGAGACAACAGAGACAACAGCTACCTTAACGATCGTTACGTGTTTACTCATGACCTGTTGCGCCTTTCATTCTTGAATTGTTGCCGTCCTTCGTTGCCGGGGCATCGCCCGGGACCGGGCCAGCAGGCGATAGCCGCGATCAAAAAGAACATGCGGATGTGCGCCCATTTTCGTCAATGCGTTGAAATGGAGGTCGCGTCTGACGCTCCCGCCCAACACCCCCATTGGCGTCCGTGCGAACTCGCCGTTCTTTAGCGACTCGCGTTGATCAGAATTCGAACCGTAAGCCAAACTGGATTACCCGAGCCGAACCAGCGGAATTGATGGCCCCAAATGCCGGGCTGTTTATAGCATTTACAGGGTTTCCGGGGTTGGTGTGATTGAGCGAGTTAAACATTTCCGCGCGAAATTGGATGCGCTTGGCTGCGTCCGCGCCCCACTTAAAGGACTTGGAGATACCGATGTCAGTGCCTTGCAATCCGGGACCTTGGATGGTATTGCGTCCGGCGTTGCCGTATCGGTTCGTCGACGGTTTAACGAACACAGCGGTGTCAAACCATCGGCTGAGGGTGCGATGCTCCTTGGGTAAATTGGCAGGACCAATGGCGTCCGGCCGGACGTTAGCGCCCGTGTCGGCATTGATGTCGCTGAAAAGCATCGTGGCGGTTAACCACGTTCCGGACTGAGCCGTGTAGATTCCCGAAAGCTGCCAGCCCCCGATAGCCCAGTCGAGCAATCTGGCTGCATCGGCGCCGAAGCGTCTGCCGCGCCCATAGGGGATCTCCCAGACTGCGCTGAAGACAAGGCGATGCGGTACATCGAAGGTAGAATGCCCCCACTCCGCTCGCAGATTATTCGGGTCTTGAGCTTGGTTCCCAACGGCCGACGAGTTGTCTAGCCCCGTACTCTGATTGTCGAGGGACTTCGACCAGGCGTACGAACCGAGGAACAAAAGCCCTTGGGAGAACCGCTTTTCCGTTTTGACGACTAAACCGTTGTAGCTGGAGCTGCCGGCGTATTGAACGGCGCGGATCTCTCCGATCGCCGGCCCGAACGGTCGGCGCGCGGTGGCGCTTCCGGCAGCCGCTGGCGCGGGTGGCCCCTGGTTGATGTTGACCGGCGCGAGCAGTTTCACCCCACGCGATCCAACGTAGGCCACTTCCGAAAACAATGTGTCCGTAATCGACCGCTGAATGCCGAAGTTCCAGGTTTGCGAATAGGGGTTCCGATCCCGCACCGGGAGGTAGCGGAGGTCGCCGCTCGGACGGTCGATGTCCGGAATCACCAGGCTGGGGAGAGTACCGGTCAGGGCGTAGCTGGGCACGCCCAACGGAAACTGCGAGGTCGTATTCCGGACGTAAAATGGCGGATTGAACTCCGCGCCGTTGGCCGCTCCCACCGAACCCTGGGTATCCATAAAGCCGATAGCATAACCGGCCCGCACGACCGTCTTGCGGTCGGAACTCAGCGCGTAAGCCATTCCCAACCGTGGAGCGAAATTGCGATAGTCCGTCATCTTCATTCGCCGGCCATAGGGGTTTCCTTGCCCAGGGATGAACATCGCCCGCGTGACCGGATTAAAATTGGCCTGCCGATTGTTCTTTTCGATGCTCGGTGGCATGAGGTCGTAGTGGAGCCCCAGGTTGAGAGTCAGTCGGGAGGTCGCCTTGAAGTCGTCCTGGACATAGACGCCGTAGCGGGGAAAACTTTCCAGCGGGTGGCCTGGCGTGTCTCGCAAGACCGCCGTAGGATAGCCGCTCACGAAGCTGGCCCAGGCGCTGCCGCCCTGGCCGCGGTTACTGGTCATGTTGGGCTCGAATTGAAAAAGCCCCCGGCTGAGAATGAGCAGCGTAAGGTCGATGGCTTCCCGGGTGTAGTCAACGCCCAGGCGGAGGGTGTGCCGCCCGAAGGTCCAATTCAATTTGTCCGACAGTACCCACATCGTCGTGTTGGTAATCAGGGGACGAACGATAGGATCTCCGAAGGTCGTCTGACCGGCGATCACGATCGTCGGCAACCCCGTGGTCGCCGGGCTGACATTGACATTCGGAATGCCAAAACTCTGCGCCGTATTCTTGCCGTAGCCCGCCTGAAGTGTCGCCGCATTGAGGCGCGAAGAGCCAAAGCGGAATTGATTGATCAGGTTGGGCCGGAAGGTGTACGTATGGCCCACTGCAATATTGTGAGTGGTGGTGTTCGACAACCCGCCGCCGCCTTGGAGAGGATCACCAAAGGTCGTGGGCTGCACACCCTGAGTTCGCCGGTACGAATAACGCGCAAAGAGCGTGCTTCCTGTCGAGAAGTTGTAATCGTAACGCCCATCCGCGGAATCAGCGACGTCGGAGGCCGCGGTATTGCGCGCAAAGTTGTTGAACGAAAGAGGATTCCCGAAGGCGTCAAACTGGTTGGGCAAGGGCATGGCGACCAGCATAGCGGCGGCGGCAGGATTGATCTTGGAGGGGGGAATCACGTTGCCACTGTACTGCGAACGCAAGGCAGGAGCCCCGGGCCCGGCCCCGCTGACGTCGCTGGTGGGATCAAAAATGGGGATCACTGCCCCCGCCGCATCGCGGTAGTTGCTGAAGTCGCCCCCGCGCATCGCCCCGGTTGGGACTGAAGTGAGTATAGGCGCCCCGGTACGGGTCCGGGTGCCTTCGTAATCCGCAAAAAAGAAACTCTTATCGCGCTTGATCGGCCCCCCAACGGAGCCTCCGAACTGATTGTAGCGGAGAGTATTCTTGGGCAGATTCAGCTTGTTCGAGAAGAAATTACGGGCGTCGAACTTGTCGTTGCGCAGGAACTCGAAGGCCGAACCGTGCCAGTTGTTTGTACCGCTTTTCATTTGGACGTTGAACACACCGCCGATCACGTTCCCGTACTCGGCCGAGTAGGAATTCATCTGCAGCGAGAACTCCTGCACGGCCTCGAGGGGCACCGTGAGAGAATTTCCGCGGCCCGGGACCGATGGCGTGGTTGAGACCCCATCGACGATAAACAGGTTGCCTGGGGCTCGCTGTCCCTGAACGTGAAATGAATTTTCGCTTCCCGTCGCCCCGGGTGAAGGGGGGGTTACGCTCGAGTTCGAGTAGGCGAGCTGCAGATAGCTGCGTCCATTGAGAGGCAACTGGCTTATCGCCTGGCTGCCGATGACCTGGGAGATGTCACCGGACTCGGTCTGTAGCACTTGAGCGCCGGTGGCCTTCACCTCCATCGTCTGGTTGAGCGCACCAACCATAAGAACGAGGTCAACTCGAACCGTCTGGGCTACATCCACCCTGACCGGCCCAAAGATTTGCTTCTTGAACCCCTCCTTTTCGGCGCTGATCGTATAGTTGCCCGGAATCAAGGCGGGGGAAAAATAGACTCCCTCATTGGAAGTCTTGTAGGTTGTTACGACGCCAGTGGCGACGCTGGTGATCGAGATGTTTGCCGCCGGGACGACTGCGCCCGACGTATCCCGCACTTCACCGGTGAAAGTACCGCCGCCCACTTGTGCATGGAGTGCGGTCGCCCCGGCGAAGATTACAACGAGTCGCCCCAAACGTCCCTTCAAAGTTTTGGCCATTGGATCATCCTCTCCAGAATGCTTGCCTCTGTCCGCGAGTCCCTTTCTCGGTCCCAGCTACTCGATCACCGCATGCTGGCGAGCCGTAGACACTATCGTGCATCTCCCCTCGAAGCCGACAATATTCGCTTCCCCTTCCGGAGAGCGAGACATCGCGAAGAGACTGGCGGCATGCTATCAAATTGTTTTCGTTCTGTCAAGTAAGAATGAAAGTTTTTTGCCTTGGCTCGCGAGCTGTAGAATCACTCACTCAAGAATCACCTTTGCCAGCCCGGTCGCGGTGTTTGGCCGAGCATTCTGGTTGCCCTGCCGCTTCATGAGCCAGCGCGGACAGGATTGCGACTGCGCGAGTCCGGGTTCACAACGTTCCCGGGAACGCTCCGATTGCCACCGTCTCGATCACGTGCCACCGGAAGTTCTCAAGCTTGGCGCGTCCGCGAGAGACGACCAATACTGCCTGTTGCGGAGATTGGGGTTCCTCCTCCTTGTCGCCACTTGCCAACTCAGCGTTGTGAGAAGACCGTCACGAACGATCCGGCCATTACAGAAGCGGACCTGGTCGACGTCCGTGAACACGTTGGAGCCCACTCATTGCGCACACCGTCGAAGACGAAAACGCGAACGCCCGGTAGCGTGAAGACAATGACGATAAGGTCTACCTCGCTGGCGAAGACTGCGGTGTCGCTGTGCCGGACGCATCTACGCGGTGGCCGAAAACGAACAACCCGTCAGTCTGGCGGATGCGGAACCAACTCTTCGCCCACCGCTTGACGGAACCAGGCTGGATGGCCAGTGCGCGAATGCAGGGCCACCGGCGCCTCGCGGCATGCGCGAGGCTCATCACAAACTCTTCAGCCGCCAATTCCGATAGCGAACCTGCATCGGCGGTCCGACGTGCACCTGCACGCCTATCAAGCCGCTCATCATGCGCCCCGCTCCATCATCGTCGATCACGACGCTCATCAGCCGTCCGTTCACATGGTGCATGAGCACATTCTCGCGGGCTATGATGTGCACCGCGTTCCACGCGTCGCGCACCACCTTGGCGAGTTCTTCGGAATCGCCAAAGCTGGAGAGCACGATGGGCTTCCGCTTCCCGGTCACGCGTGTCACCTGACCGCGAACGCCGAGAAACAGCCGGCCCTTCTCCTCGTAGTTATTGCCCGTATAACGCCCGGCTCCGTCGATGTCGCACTGATACCCGCGCATCGCGAAGCGGTTCGTGGGAGTAACCTTGTCCGGAACGACTACGCTGCGATAGTTGATACCGCTGTTGCCCGCCGCGGTGATCCGGACATCAACCTTCAATTCGAAATTTCCCGGCGAGTCGCCTCGCCAGATGATGAACGTATTGCTCTTCACGACGGTTTCCGGCGTGATCTCGCCCACCATGTCGCCAGCTTCCACGCGCCAGTACTTGGGATCTCCCTCCCAACCGTTCAGCGTCTTGCCATCGAAGATGGTTTCGAATCCCTCCTCCTCTCCTTCGAGCGCCTCCGGCCTGTCGCTCTGCTTGGGAACATATTGGCCATGCGCCGCGCCGGCGGCGAGTGTGGCGAGGAACAATCTTCGTCCGTACATGCTCGACATCATGTTCAGAACCTCGTATTGGGATTACCGTCCGGAATCTTGTCTTGCGTTCCCCCGACTATTTCCGTGGTTCACGGGTGTGACCACATCCAGTCACGGATCTTGACCGCGATTTCCTCACCCGCATCTTCCTGTACGAAGTGGCCCGCACGGGGCACCCACAGCGTCGGCGAAGCGTTTCGAAACAAGGCCCGCAACATCGCCTCGCCCTCCCGCGTGATCGGATCTTCCTCGCCCCATGCCAAAAACACCGGCAGACCCAACCCGCGGAGCCGCTCGATAGTTTTCCGATTCTCATAGACGCCGGGATCGTCTTTGTACGTGGGTACCAGGCGCGGGAAGATGATAGCTCCGGTCTGATACTCGCGACTAGGGAACGGCGCCTGGTAAGCCGAGGCCTCCGCATCGGTCAGCCTGGCGCGACCCAGCGAGTTCCGGACCAGTTTCGCCACGTCGAGGAAATCCTGGCGTTGCGAGAAGCTGCGCCACCGGCGGAAAGCCTCGGCGCAGCCGTCGCCGTGCGGCAGTCCGGTGTTCATGGCCACGACGCGCGCGAAGCGTTCCGGCATCTGGCCCACCAGGCGCAGCCCGAGCAGCCCACCCCAGCCCTGGCAAACCAGCGTGATCCGCTCGAGCCCGAGCGCCACAAGAAGCTTGCGCAGCCAGCGCGCGTGGGAGCGGTAGGTGTATGCATTGCAGGCGCACGGTTTGTCAGAGCGCCCGAAGCCGATCAAATCCGGCACGACCGCGCGGCCCGCGGCAGCCAAGTGCGGGATCATATGGCGGTAGAGATAGCCCCAGGCCGGCTCGCCGTGCAGCATGAGGATCGGATCGCCTGCACCGGCCTCAACGTAGGCCATGCGCAGGCCTTCGATCTCCACGAATTTCGGCTCGTAGGAGAATCCGGGAAGAGCGGCAAAGCGCTCCTCGGGCGTGCGCAGGACCGATCCCGCGGGCCAGCCGAACGGGATCCCTGCGCGCTGTGCGACCTGGCTCACGTACACCGGGCCGAGATCGGCGGTCTCCGCGACCCAGAGCAAGAACGCCATGAGGTCGGCATCGATTTGGTGCTCAGGCGGGCGGGGCTCCCAGCGGTCCCACCAGCCGAATACCCGCGCCATGGACGGCCGACCTGCGCCCAGATCGGCGAGTTGCAGACTATAGAGATGATCGTGGTCCGAGCGCCAGAAGACTTGGCCGGCGCGCTGGCCGACGGCGCGCTCTAAAGCTTCGGCTACGCCCGGACGCACGTCCAACTCCTGCTCCCAGAGCAGCGGGTCGCCCCGCAGGCAAGAGAGTTCTTCCGGCTCCGGCACGATCCAGTTCATCGCGGTGCGCCCAGCCTTCGGTTCAGGAATTCGAGGATCGCCGCGGCGAGATCGGGACCGCGGTCGTCCTGAAGAAAATGGCGCGCGCGATCGAAGGTGAGCGGCCCTTCGGCGTGGGGAAGCAGTTCCTTCAAACGCCGGCCGAACTCAAGCGGGAAGACGTTGTCCTCCGGCGCCCAGAGCAGCAAGACGGGAGTATTGGCGAGATCCGGCAGCCGGTTCTGGATGGCGCGCATATCCAGCCAGCCGCGGTCGTTCTCGCGCATGGGAATGGTACGTGGCCAAGTGAGCACGACGTGGTCGGAATCGGGTTCGTCGTAGACGTGGTGATAGGCGCGCGCCTCGATTTCCGTGATACCGCGGCGGCTGACAGCGCGCGGCCCGTTGTGCGAGAGAACCTTGTGGCGCTTCATGAAATACTGCCCGATAATCGGCGCGTGCCAAGTGGTCCAAGGCTTGGGGGAGGCGTGGAATTTGCTGATCAGATCCGTGAACAGCCAAGTATTCATGAGGACCACGGCACCGAGCCGGTCGATGCGCCGCAGGGCCGCGCCGATGCCCTGGGGCCCTCCCCAATCCTGCCCAACGATCACAAAGCCGCGCAGGTCGAGTTGGTCGAGGAGGGAGACCAGGTCCGCGATATGGTGCGCCAAGGTGAGAGCAGCATCGACGCGCGGATGGTCGGAGTAGCCGGTGCCGATCCAATCCGGCGCAATGGCGCGATAGCCGGCGGAAACCAGCGGCTCGATAAAGTCGCGATACAGATAACCCCAGGTCGGATTGCCGGAGAGGAGCAGCACAGGCCGGCCCGCGCGCTCTCCTTCATCGATGAACGCCATGCGGCGGCCATTCACGATCCGAGAATGTTGCTTCCACGGAAAGAGGCGTTCAAGCCAGGGCGGTTTGGCGCGCAGTTCCATGTTCCATTATCCATCTGGCGGCCGGTCGGAGGGCCTACTGCTGGTCACAGCGTTGTGATCGTGAAAGGCCACCGCGCGGCGATCGGCCGCCGGTCCGGCGCGACCAGCTTCAACTCTGCGATGTCCGAACCTGCCAGCGTCCACTTATTGTGGCATGGCAAACGTGGCACTTGATGGTTATGGACGCGGCTTGAAGCGAAGCGACAGAATTCCGACAAAATGCAACTCATGGGGTCAAAGGGATGGAGGGCAGTGTATACTGAACACGCCACGGAATGCATATGAGATTCCGGTGTGAGTGCATCCGGCGACCATGATCCCTACTCCGACTTCGCCCCTTGGACACTCCGGTTTAGGCTGTCTACGTTGTCCAGCATACACCTGGCGTAAGCCTGGTTGCGCTACGCGAGAGCCTTTTTCACCACTTCGCCTCCCACGTCCGTAAGCCGGAAGGGTCGTCCCTGATACTTAAACGTAAGCTTGGTGTGGTCCAGCCCGAGAAGGTGGAGAACGGTGGCCTGCACGTCGTGGATGTGGACACGGTCCTTCACGACGTGGAAGCCCAGCTCGTCGGTCTCGCCGATCATTTGACCGCCCTTGACGCCGCCGCCGGCCATCCAGATCGTGTAAGCGTTAGGGTGATGGTCGCGGCCCCAGAATATCTTCGGGTTATTGGCATCTTGAGCCTGCCCCATCGGGGTGCGGCCGAATTCGCCGCCCCAAACAACCAGCGTGTCGTCGAGCATGCCGCGCTGCTTGAGGTCGGCGACCAGGGCGGCTGAGGCCTGGTCGGTGTCGCGGCAGGCGTCTTCGAGGTTTGTCGTGATGAGGCCCTGATTGGGGTCGGTGCCGTGGTGGTCCCAGCCCTTGTGGTAGACGTTGATGAAGCGGACACGCTTTTCCAACAGGCGCCGTGCGAGAAGCACGTTGTTGGCGAAGCGCATTTCGCCGGGCTTGGCGCCGTACATGTCGAGAATATGCCGTGGCTCGCGGGTGATGTCGCAGATCTCGGGGGCCGACATCTGCATGGCGTAGGCGGTTTCAAAGGAGCTGATGCGAGTGGCGATTTCCGGATCCCCGACGACATCGAGCCGGTGCCCGTTCAGCGCATTGATGGCTGCGATGTGACGATGCTGCGCTTTAACGTCGACGCCTTCTGGGTTTGAGAGAAAGAGAATGGGATCGCCCTGATTGCGCAGCACTACGCCTTGATACGCGCCGGGCAGAAAGCCGTTGGACCAGCAAGCCGCGCCGCCTTGGATGCCAGGGTTCCAGCCGCGGCTGTGGGAGTGGAGGACGACGAAACCGGGCAGATCGCTCGCTTCGCTGCCGAGGCCCCAGGTGATCCAGGAACCCATGCTGGGACGGCCGGGGCGGCCGGAGCCGGAGTTGAGAAACAGCTCGGCGGGGGCGTGGTTGAACAGGTCGGTGACGGTGGATTTGATGATGCAGATGTCATCGACCACTTTCGCCAGGTGGGGGAGCAGATCGCTTAATTCGGCGCCGGATTCTCCGTAGCGCTTGAAGGTGCGCTCGCTGCCTCGCAGCGGCGCGTTGGGTTTGATAAAGGCGTAGCGCTGATCGCCGGCGACAGAGGGAGGGATGGGTTGGCCATGCATCTCATTCAGTTTCGGCTTGTGGTCAAACATGTCGAGCTGGCTGGGGCCGCCGGACATGTTGAGGAAAATGACGCGTTTAGCCTTGGCCGGGAAGTGCGGCTGCTTGGGTGCCATCGGGTCCGAGCGTTCGGCGAGGAGCGACGATGGGACCAGCGACGAGCCGAGGAGTGAGCCGAGGGCCATCGCTCCGCACCCTGTCCAACAGTCGTTTAGAAAGTGGCGTCTCGTGGCGGCCTTGATGGGGTCCATGCTGATTCTCATCCTTTCTACTCACGTGTGATCGTTTCGTCCAGGCTGAGCAGCGTGCGCGCGACGGCGAACCAGACCCTTTCCTCAGACGCGCCTGTTTTCCGCTCCCCGGCGAGGAGGCGTGCCAGGGCGTCCTTCTCCACGCCGTCGGGTTCACGCGATAATGTGAGCCGGAAGCCGCGGCGGAGACGGGCGCTATCGTCAACGGCCTCCGCGCGCATCCGTTCGGCAAGCTTCTGCGCGGCTTCCACGAAGACTCGCTCGTTCAAGAGCGTGAGGGCCTGGAGAGGCGTGTTGGAGCGCGTGCGGTGCACGATGAACTGTTCGGCCGAGGGCGCATCGAAGGCGGTGAAGGCGGGGTACGGCGAGGTGCGCTTCCAGAAGGTGTACATGCCGCGGCGGTAGCGGTCACTCCCTTTGGCGTCGATCCAGATCAGGTTGCTCCGGCTGAGATCGGTTACCTTCGGCGGTTGGGGGGCGAACACGCTGGGTCCGCCGACGCGGCGATCAAGCAAGCCGGAGGCGGCAAGTGCGATGTCGCGCACGAATTCCGCGTCGACACGCACGCGCGGGAAGCGGGCGAGCAGGACGTTGTCGGCGTCGCGTTCGATATGCTCGGGCTTCACCTGCGAGCTTTGGCGGTAGGTGGCGCTGCTGACGATAAGACGGTGCATCGACTTCATGCTCCACTTCTGGCGCTGAGATTCGAGCGCGAGCCAGTCGAGCAATTCAGGATGCGTGGGCAGGTCGCCCTGCGTGCCGAAGTCTTCACTGGTTTTGACGAGGCCCTTGCCGAAGTAATGCTGCCAGATGCGGTTCATCGTCACGCGCGCGGTGAGCGGATGTCCCGGGGAGACAAGCCACCGGGCTAGATCCAGGCGATTGGCCTGGCGTCCTTCGACTTTGGGCGGCGGCAACACGGCGGGCGTTTCGGGCCTCACCGCGACACCGTGGCGGAGGAAGTCGCCGCCGATCAGAACCCAGGATTGGCGCGGCTTCTCGCGCTCTGCGAGGACCATGGCGGTGAACTGGTTGGGGTGCTTTGCGCTGGGCGTGCTCACCAGCCGGCCGAGGGCTTCGGCGCGTCGGTGGTACTCTTCGTCGACTTCTTTGCGGTGTTTCTCGAGGGCTTCGAGCTGTTCGACTGTGCGCCTCTCCGGCGAGATCGCAAGAATGTCACGGACGTTGCCGGGCAAGGCGGCGCGGTCTTCCTTAGTGAGCGAGCTTTCCCACTTCGGGCTGCCGGTCACGAGCTCAGCGCCGCGTTCAGCGACGGCTTGCTCGAGTTTGAGGCGCTCGACGGCGAAACTGGCGGAGATGTTCTGGTATCGCACGGCTTCTCCGTCCCGGACGACGCGAATGATGGGCTCGTCCTGCTGATTAAAGAAGGCGAACAGCGAGTAGAACTCGCGCTGTGAGATGGGGTCGTACTTGTGATCGTGGCATTGCGCGCAGCCCAACGTAAGGCCCAGGAAAACCGCGCCGGTGGTTTGCACGCGATCAAAGACGG
>Ga0187893_10011082_pt1 | contig 13196 bp, 10 predicted proteins | sample MA1701074metaG_FD_139574 | JGI IMG/M metagenome (GOLD analysis project Ga0187893, IMG submission 139574) | White microbial mat communities from a basaltic lava cave in the Kipuka Kanohina Cave System on the Island of Hawaii, USA - MA170107-4 metaG ...
CGCCGCTGGCGGCGTCCTCGTCCTCGAAAGTGGGCAAGGCACTTCCTTCGTCCTGCGTCCTGGCCAGCGACGCCGAATGGCTCGGCGATCCGTCACCGTTACCTCCGCGATGGACCACTAGTGCCCCCTGCGCCGCATCCGTGGCGACGGTACCAGCGAGCCCCTCCGCCGGGACGCTCGAATCAGTCGGTATCCACCGTGGCCCCGAGGGATTCGGGCTCTGCCGTCGGGTCGTCGGGTCGGGGATCGTGCGTGGTCGGGTCGCGCCCGTCGGCCCGCAGCGAGGCCCAGATGGCCACCGCGAGCACGACGGTGATGACCACCAGCGAGGACCACGTCGGGAAGTGGATCTCGAACGGCTCGCCGACCAGCAGCATCTTGACGCCGACGAAGCCCAAGATGATGCCGAGCCCGATGTTGAGGTAGCGGAACTTGCCCTGCATGCCGCCGAGCAGGAAGTACAGGGCCCGGAGCCCGAGGATGGCGAACGCGTTGGAGCTGAAGACGATGAACTGCTCTCGGCTCACGGCCAGGATGGCCGGGACCGAGTCGACCGCGAACACGACGTCGGTGGCCTCGATCAGCACCAGGACCGCGAAGAGGGGCGTGGCCAGCCGCTTGCCGTTCTCCTTGGTGAACAGCTTCTGGCCGTCGTAGCGGTCGGTCGACGGCACGAGGCGCCGGACGCAACGCATGACCAGGTTGCGCTCGTAGTCGACCTGCACGCTCTCGTCGTGGTGGGCGATCTTCCAGGCCGTGTAGAGCAGGAACACGCCGAAGATGTAGAGCACGAACGAGAACGACTCGATAAGCGCGACCCCGGCGAAGATGAAGATGCCCCGCAGCACCAGTGCGCCGAAGATGCCCCAGAACAGGACCCTGAACTGGTACGCACGGGGGACCGCGAAGAACGAAAAGATCACCGCCCAGACGAAGACGTTGTCGACCGACAGGCTCTTTTCGATCAGGAAGCCCGAGATGTACTCCCCGGCGGCCCCGCCCCCCTGCCAGGCGGCGATGACGCCGGTGAACGCGATGCCGATCGAGATCCACACCGCCGACTCGATGGCCGCCTCCTTGGTGGTGATCACATGCGCGGTGCGGTGCACCAGCAACAGGTCGACCACCAGCAGGATGGTGATCCCGACCACCAGGGCCCCCCAGGCCCAGAGGGGGACGTCGAAGGACGCGAAGTTGTCACGCCCGCCGTCCTCGGCCGCAAACGTCGCGAGCGTGCCCAGCATCAGCGGACGTCCGCCGCGCCGATGACGGCCTGGGCAGCCGCCAGTCGCGCGATGGGCACCCGGAACGGCGAGCAGCTCACGTAGTCGAGGCCAGCCTCGTAGAACAAGGCAATCGACTCAGGGTCGCCACCGTGCTCGCCGCAGACTCCCAGCTTCAAGGTGGGGGCGACGGCTCGCCCGCGCGCAGCTCCCAGCTTGACCAGCTCGCCGACGCCGCCGCGGTCGATCGTCTCGAAGGGGTTGCGCCCGAGCAGGCCCTCGGCCAGGTACGCCGGCATCATCCTCGACTCCACGTCGTCACGGCTGAACCCGAACGTCATCTGGGTCAGGTCGTTGGTGCCGAAACTGAAGAAGTCCGAGACCTCGGCCAGCTCGTCGGCCCGCAGCGCGGCTCGGGGCGTCTCGATCATGGTGCCGATGGTGACCTTGAGCTTGCGCCGGACGCCCTTGGTGGCCTCGGCGATGGCGCCCTCCACCCAGGACCGGGCCAGCGCCATCTCCTCGCGGGTGACGGTGAGCGGGACCATGATCTCCACCACCGGCTTGCCCCCCTTGGCCAGCCGGGAAGCGGCCGCCTCCATGAGGGCGCGAACCTGCATGGCGTAGAGCCCGGGCTTGACCACGCCGAGCCGCACCCCCCTGGTGCCGAGCATCGGGTTGACCTCCGCCCAGGCCCGCGCGGCACGGTACAGGGCCTGTTCTTCGGGGTCGAGACCGACGGTGGCCTCCTTGACCGCCAGCTCGTCGACGTTGGGGAGGAACTCGTGCAGGGGCGGGTCGAGCAGGCGCACCGTGACCGGCAGGCCGTCCATGGCCTCGAGGATCTCCTCGAAGTCGGCCTGTTGCACCTGGCGCAGCCGCTCCAGGGCGGCCTCCTCCTCCTCGACCGTGGCCGCCAGGATCATCCGGCGAACCACGGGCAGACGGTCCTCGCCCAGGAACATGTGCTCCGTGCGGCACAGGCCGATGCCCTCGGCGCCGAACCGGCGGGCGTTGGCGGCGTCGGGACCGGTGTCGGCGTTGGCCCGCACCGCCAGGCGGCCCTTGCGGATGGCGTCGGCCCAACCGAGCACGATGTGGAACTCGGGCGGTGGCTCCGAGGCCGACAGCGCCACCGCACCCAGCACCACCTCACCGGTGGTGCCGTTGAGCGAGAGCGGGTCGCCCTCGGCGACGGTGAGGGTGGCGACCCCATCGGCGGTGGACGTGACGACGGTGAACCGGTTGCCTTCGATCCTGACGGCGTCGGCGCCGACGATGGCAGGGATGCCCCAGCCCCTGGCCACCACCGCGGCGTGGCTCACCAGGCCCCCACGGGCCGTGAGGATCCCCTCACTCACCTGCATACCGTGGATGTCGTCGGGTGAGGTCTCGTTGCGGACGAGGATGACCTTGTCGCCCCGGTCCGCCGCGGCCACCGCGGCGTCGGCACTGAAGTAGGCCCGCCCCACCGCCGCCCCCGGCGATGCCGCCAGCCCCTTGGCCAGCACGGTCAGGTCACCGGCCGCGAACTGGGGGTGCAGCACCTGGTCGAGCTGGTCGGCGGTGATGCGCTGGACCGCCTCGGTGCGCGAGATCGTCCAACGGGCCTTGCCTCGGCCGGAGCCTTTGGTCATCTCGACGGCCATGCGCAGCGCGGCGGCGCCGGTGCGCTTGCCGACGCGCGTCTGCAGCATCCACAGCTTGCCCTGCTCGATGGTGAACTCCGTGTCGCACATGTCGCGGTAGTGACCCTCGAGGCGCGCGAAGATCGACAGCAGTTGGGCGTGCACGCCGGGGAAGACCCGGGCCAGCTCGTCGAGGTCCGACGTGTTGCGGATGCCGGCCACGACGTCTTCACCCTGGGCGTTCACCAGGAAGTCGCCGTAGGGAACACGCTCACCGGTGGCGGCATCGCGCGTGAACCCCACACCGGTGCCCGAGTTGTCGTCGCGGTTGCCGAACACCATCGCTTGGACGTTGACCGCGGTGCCCAGGTCGTGGCTGATGCGCTCGCGCACCCGGTACGCCCTGGCCCGAGCCCCGTTCCAGCTCGAGAACACCGCCTCCACGGCCCCACGCAGTTGTTCCCGCGGGTCCTGGGGGAAGGCCGCGCCGGTAGCGCGCACGACGATGCCCTTGTACTCCTCGACCAGGCCACGCAGGGCGTCGGCGCTGATCTGCGCGTCCGTCCGGACGCCTTCGGACTCCCTGGCCGCCTCCAGCAACCGGTCGAACTCGCCGCCGTCGATGCCCAGCACGATCCGGCCGTACATCTGGACGAAACGACGGTAGGAGTCGAAAGCGAAGCGCTCGTCGTCGGTCTGCTTGGCCAGTCCCTGCACCGACTCGTCGTTGAGGCCCAGGTTCAAGACGGTGTCCATCATCCCCGGCATCGAGTACTTCGCCCCGGACCGCACGCTCACCAACTGCGGGTCGACCGGGTCGCCGATGACCCGGCCCATGTTCTTTTCCAGCCGCCGCACCTGGCGGGCGATCTCGGCATCGAGCGAGGTGGGCCAGCCCCCGGCGAGGTAGTCGCGGCAGGCGTCGGTGGTAATGGTGAAGCCCGGAGGCACCGGTAAACCGAGCACCGAGGTCATCTCGGCGAGGTTGGCCCCCTTGCCGCCCAGCAGGTCCTTGAGCTCCATGGGGGGACGGCGGTGCTTGTGGTCGAACGCGTAGACGAGGGGCACGAAAACTTCTCTCCGGCGGTTGGGGGGGTCGAGAACGCCCGCCGATCCTACTGCCCGGCCCCCGGCCCGCCCCAGCACCCTCCCGCCTCGAACTCCGTGGCATCCAAAGCCGGGGCGCTGCGGCGCGTCAGGCCAGGCGGGAGCGGAGATGGTCGAGCACACCGTCGACGGGCACGCGGTCCTGGACCATCGAGTCGCGCTCGCGCACGGTCACCGCGGCATCGTCGAGGCTGTCGAAGTCGACGGTGACGCAGAACGGCGTGCCCAACTCGTCCTGGCGGCGGTAGCGCCGCCCGATCGACTGGGTCTCGTCGTAGTCGCACATCATGTGGGGCTGCAGGAGGGAAAGCACCTCGCGGGCCAGGGGGGTGAGCGTCTCCTTACGCGACAGCGGCAGCACCGCGACCTTGTAGGGGGCGAGACGGGGGTGCAGGCGCAGCACGGTGCGCAGCTCACCACGCACCTCCTCCTCGTCGTAAGCCGCCATCAGGAACGCCATCATGGTGCGGGTGGCGCCGGCCGCCGGCTCGATCACGAACGGGACATAGCGCTCGCCGGTGACCTGGTCGAAGTACTCGAGGCGCTCACCGGAGTGGGCGGCGTGCTGGGTCAGGTCGTAGTCGGTGCGGTTGGCGATGCCCTCGAGCTCGTCCCAGCCCCACGGGAACAGGAACTCGACGTCGGATGTGGCGGTCGAGTAGTGGCTCAACTCATCGGCGTCGTGGGGGCGGAGACGCAGCGTCTCCTTGGGCATGCCCAACTCGACGTACCAGTCGTAGCGCTCCTGGCACCAGTACTCGAACCATTTCGTGGCCGCCTCGGGCGGCACGAAGTACTCCATCTCCATCTGCTCGAACTCGCGCGTGCGGAACACGAAGTTCTGCGGGGTGATCTCGTTGCGGAACGACTTACCCACCTGGGCGATGCCGAACGGCGGCTTCTTGCGGCTGGTGGTGGCCACGTTGGCGAAGTTCGTGAACATGCCCTGGGCCGTCTCGGGGCGCAGGTAGGCCACGGCGCCCGCGTCCTGCACCGGGCCGGCCTGGGTCTTGAACATCAGGTTGAACTGCCGGGCCTCGGTGAACGAGCCCCTGGCCCCGCAGCGCGGGCAGAGCTCAGGGTCGTCGAGCTTGTCGAGGCGGAAGCGCTCGTGGCAGGACCGGCAGTCGACGAGCGGGTCGGTGAAGTTCTGCAGGTGGCCCGAGGCCTCCCACACGGCCGGCGGCGACAGGATGGCCGCATCGATGCCCACCACGTCGTCGCGGAGCTGCACCATCGAACGCCACCAGGCGTCCTTGACGTTGCGCAGGAGGAGCACGCCGACGGGGCCGTAGTCGTAGGTGGACCGGAATCCCCCGTAGATCTCCGCCGACGGGAACACGAACCCCCTGCGCTTGCAAAGGTTGACGACCTTGTCGAACAGGCCGGCATCGGCGGCGGGCTCCTCGGACGACATGTCGGCACACTACCGGCGGGCGCCGCCCGGGTCGGCCCGGTGATCCCCGGAACGACCCGCAGATCGCCCGAACGGCCTGCACGCGAGTCGATGCGGCAACCCCCCACGCCTACGGTGGCTACCTGCCGCATCGACACGGCCCCGCCCTGGTTCTAGCCGCGGTCGAGGAGGGTGACCGATCGGAGCCGGCGCTCGAGATGGTGCGCGAGGGCGTCGATGGCGAGGTGCTCGACCTCGCCCGTGGCCGACGATGCGGGCTCGTTGAGGGCCGCTCCCAGTCGCCCCCCGAGCACCAGGCGCAACAACGCGACCGCCTCGGGGCTGACCGCGTGCCCGCGCCGGTGGGCGCGGCAGAGCAGGCCTCCCTCCTCGACGTCGAAGGCCACGAGGTCGGATTCGGTCCCGCACGACGCGCACCCGCTGACCACCGGCCGGAAACCTTCGAGGGCCAACAGCTTCAGGAAGAAGCCAGGGACGACGAGCGGTGCGGCATTGGCCTCCAGCGCCCGCAGGGCACCCAGCAACAACGCGTGGAGGCGGGGGTTGGCCTGGCGCTCCTGGGTGAGCTGGTCCACGGCCTCGAGCATGGCCGACGCCCTGGCGATGCGATCGAGGTCGGCCCTGATCGAACGGAAGTGGTCGATGGCCTCGACCTGGGTGATGATGTCGAGCTCGCGTCCCTCGTACAGCAGCAGCGCGACGTGGGTGGTGGGCTCCAGGCGCGCGCCGAAGCGGCTCTTGGTCTTTCGCACGCCTTTGGCGACGGCCCGGACCTTGCCGTGGCCTCGAGTCATCAGGTTGACGATGTTGTCGGCCTCGCCCAGCTTCCAGGTCCGCAACACGATTCCCTCGTCGCGGTACAGGCTCAACGTGCCCCCTCGCCCACCGGGAGGGGTCCCGGCGAGTCATGAGGCCCGCAACGACGGCACCGGCGGGGGGCCCGGGGGGCAGAGGCTCCGCCGGAGCCCCCCGGCACTGGGCCGAGCCGGCTTCGCCGGTCGGCCCACGATAGATCGTTCGGCGCCCGCCGGAGGCGGGCACCATCCTGCTCGTCCGAACGGAGCGAGCGCAGCGAACGAGTGAGGACGACGATCACTCGATCGCGCCGAATCGACGGGTCCGGCGCTGGTACTCGCGGACCGCGTCGAACAGGTCACCACGGCGGAAGTCGGGCCAGAGCACGTCGGTGAACACCAGCTCGCTGTAGGCCAGCTCCCAGAGCAGGAAGTTGGAGATGCGGTGCTCTCCCGAGGTGCGTACGACCAGGTCGGGATCGGGCATCTCGGGGTCATAGAGACGTGAGCGAATCGCCTTCTCGGTGACCTTGTCGGCCGGCACACCGTCGGTCACCAAGGCGCGCACGGCGTCGACGATCTCGGCCCGGCCCCCGTAGTTGAAGGCGATCGTGAACGTCATCGTCTTGTTGTGTTGCGTCAGCGCGACGGACTCGTCCATGCGACGCAGGATGCGCCGGGGCACCCGCCAGTCGCGCCGGCCGACGAAGCGCATGCGCACGCCCCGCTCGTGCAGCTCGTCACGGCGGCGGACGAGCAGCGACTCGTTGTAGCCCATCAGGTAGCGCACCTCGTCGGCCGGCCGGCGCCAGTTCTCGGTGGAGAAGGCGTAGACGGTGAACCAACCCAGCCCGAGGTCGAGCGCGCCCTCCACCGCGTCGAACAGGGCCTCCTCGCCGGCGGCATGGCCGTCGGTCCGGCGCAGCCCGCGCTGCTGGGCCCAACGACCGTTGCCGTCCATGACGCAACCGACGTGGACGGGGATGCGGTCGGGGTCGATGCCCTCCGGTGCCGGTCGCGCCACTGGTTGCAAACCTAGCGGGCCGGGGATAAGGCTCCCTATGTTGCAGCGCTTGGAGCGGCTCGGCCAACGATGGCCGTGGCTGGGCCTGGCCCTCGACGTGCAGCGCCGCTTCGGCGATCTCAACGGTGGCTATGTCGCCGGCGCGGTCACCCTTGCTCTGTTCCTGTCGCTGTTCCCGCTCATCCTGGTCGCCATCGCCGTGCTCGGGTTCTTCTCCTCCTCCGACGCCAGCCTGGCCGACGACATCATCGAACGCCTCGGCCTCAGCGGAACCGCGGCGGACCAGCTCGAGGAGGCGGTGGCAACGGCGGAGGACAGCACCGGCTTCGCGTCGTCGCTCGGCCTCGCTGGCCTGTTGTGGGCCGGCCTCGGCGTGGTGGCTGCGTTCCAGTACGCCATCGACACGGTGTGGCAGGTGAAGGGGCGCGGGTTGAAGGACAAGCTCTACGCCCTCGTCTGGCTGATCGGGACCGGCGTGCTCTTCGCCGCCTCCTTCGTGCTCAGCGCGCTGTTGAACGTCCTGCCCGGACCGGTCGCGCCGGTGGTCTTCGTCGTGGGGCTCGGGGCCCAGGTGGCGCTTTTCTGGTGGACCTTCCAGGTGCTCGGCAGCCGAGACGTGGGCTGGCGCCCGCTGTTGCCCGGCGCCGTCGCGGCCGGTATCGGGTTCCAGGCGCTGACAGTGCTGGGCGCGGTGTACGTCCCGGGCGCGGTGGCCTCGTCGTCCGCCCTCTACGGTTCGATCGGCGTCGTCTTCGCGGTGCTCGCCTGGTTGTTCTTCTTCGGTCGCCTACTCGTCTACGCCGCCGCGCTCAATGTCGTGCTCTTCGAACGCGCTCGGGGCACGGTCACCGTCGACATCGAGGTCCCGCGTCTGCCGGGCGACGTGGCGCTGCAGGCCAACCGCTCCGGCGCCGTCGTCGATCGAGCCACGACGGAATGAACGGCCTCACGACCACACCCACCCTGTACCGCTGAGCCGCCGCCGGGTGCGAGAGGATGGTGGCGATGGACGCCACCACCGCCCTCGACGTGGTGGTGGCGGCGTTGCCCGGCGGTGGCGAGGCCCGCGCCGGCCAGCGGCAGATGGCCCGGGCGGTCGAGCAGGCGATCACCACCGACGAGCACCTGCTCGTGCAGGCCGGTACCGGCACCGGCAAGAGCATCGCCTACCTGGTGCCGGCCATCCTGTCGGGCCGACGGGTCGTGGTGGCAACCGCGACCAAGGCGCTGCAGGACCAGCTCGTCGGCAAGGACCTGCCCTTCCTGGCCGCGCACCTCGGCTCCCGTCTCGATCGGCCGTTCACCTTCAGCGCCTTGAAGGGGCGCTCCAACTACCTGTGCCGCCAGCGCGCGGATGAGGTCATGGGTGATCACGAACAGCTCGCTCTCGACGGCGTGGCGGCCTTGGCCCCGCGCCAGGAGCTGCTGACGCTGGTGGCCTGGGCGGGCGAGACCGGCTCTGGCGACCGAGCCGAGCTGGACTTCGAACCGACGTCGAGGGCGTGGTCGGCACTCAGCGTGAGCGCGCGGGAATGCCCGGGGGCCACTCGCTGCCCAGCGGGGAGAGACTGCTTTGCCGAGGCTGCCCGCCGACGGGCGGCGGCATCGGACGTCGTGGTGGTGAACACCCACCTCTACGGCCTGCACCTGGCCAGCGGCTCCCCGGTGGTCCCCGAGCACGACATCCTGGTCGTCGACGAGGCCCACCAGCTCGAGGAGGTGATCTCGGCCACCGCGGGCATGGAGCTCAACGCCAGCCGGTTCACCGCGCTGGCCCGGGTGACGAAGTCCATCCTGTCCGACACCACGATCGTGACGGGAGTGACCGACGCCGGTGCGAGCCTGAGCGCTGCACTCCGGGACTGGCACGGCCGCCGGGTCCGCCGACCCGACGGAGCGTTGGCAGAGGCCCTCGCGGTGGGCCGTCGCCGCGTCGAGCGCGTCCTGGCCGGACTGCGCACGGTCCCCTCCGACGTCCCGGCCGACACCGCCGCCCGGACGCAACGCGCCCAGAGGCTCGCCACCGCGCTCGTCGACGAGCTCGATGCGGTGCACCACGTGCCCGAGAGCTCCGTCGCCTGGGTCGAGGGGCCCGAGGAGTTCCCGACGCTGCGGGTCGCGCCGATCGACGTCGCGCCGGCGTTGGCGCCGCTGTGGAGCTCGGTCACGGTGGTGCTGACCAGTGCCACGATGCCGGTCGCGCTCGGTGACAGGGTGGGCCTCGATGCCCGGACCTATCGCCAGCTCGACGTCGGCAGCCCGTTCGACTACCCCGCCAACGCCCGGCTCTACTGCGCCGCCCACCTGCCCGACCCTCGGTCGTCGAGCTACGAGCCCGCCATGCACGCCGAGCTGGCTGCGCTCATCGCCGCGGCCGGAGGTCGCACGCTGGCCCTGTTCACGAGCTGGCGGGCCATGACGAGCGCGCTCGACGCCCTGCGCGCGCGCCTCGACCTGCCGCTGCTCGGTCAGGCCGACCTGCCCAAGCCGGCGCTGCTGCGCACCTTCAGCGGCGACGACGCCACCTGCCTGTTCGCCACCATGGGCTTCTGGCAGGGCGTCAACGTGGTCGGGCCTTCCCTGTCGCTGGTGACGATGGACCGGCTGCCCTTCCCCCGCCCGGACGAGCCGCTCCTGCAAGCCCGGCGGGAGCGGGCCCGGGCCGGGGCCTTCGCCACCGTCGACCTGCCCCGGGCGACGACGCTGCTGGCCCAGGGCGCGGGACGACTCATCCGTTCGGCCACCGACCGGGGCGTGGTGGCGGTGCTCGACCCGCGCCTGGCCACCGCCCGTTACCGGTGGGACATCATCGCTTGCCTGCCGCCGATGACCCGCACCAAGGACCAGGCCGAGATCCTCGCCTACCTGCGCTCCCTCGAGGGTCCTGCGACGGGACCCGGGACCGGAGCCCCGGAACCGATCGCAGAATCGGATCGGTCCGCAGGACGTTCGTAGCGTTGCCAGTCGTGTCGCTTGTCAGTAACCCAGCCGTTCCAGGGCCTTGGCCTGGCGTTGCCAGTCGTGCCGCTTGTCAGTAACCCAGCCGTTCCAGGGCCTTGGCCTGGCGTTGCCAGTCGTGTCGCTTGTCAGTAACCCAGCCGTTCCAGGGCCTTGGCCTGGCGTTGCCAGTCCCTGTCCACCTTCACGAACAGCTCGAGGTAGGCCCCGGGCGGGAGCTGTTCCCTCACCGCGATGCCGACCTGCTTGAGCACGGCGCCGCGGTGGCCGATCACGATGCCCTTCTGGGACTCCCGCTCGACCAGGATCTCGCAGCGAATGCGGGGCCAATCCCATTCCGTCACCCGCGTCGCCACCGAGTACGGCACCTCCTCCCGCACCACGGCCAGGAGCTGCTCGCGAACGAGCTCGGCGACCCAGAACGCCTCGGGGACATCGGTCACCGTGCCATCAGGGTAGTACTGCGGGCCTTCCGGCAGCCGTCCGACCAAGGCTTCGACGAGGGCCGGTACGCCTGCGCCGGTCCGGGCCGATACCGGGAAGTACTCCGACAGGTCGAGCCGAGCGGCCTTGGCCAACTGCACGAGCACCGTGCCGGGATGGGCGACGTCGACCTTGTTGACCACGACCACCGCGCTGGCGGGCAGCCGCTCGGCCACGAAGCGGTCGCCCTGTCCCAGCGGTGCGGTGGCATCGATCACCAGGCAAACCACGTCGGCATCGCCGATGGTGGCCGTGGCGGTGGCGTTGAGTCGTTCACCGAGAAGCGTACGCGGCTTGTGTATGCCGGGCGTGTCGACGAACACGACCTGTGCATCGGGCCGGTTGAGCACGCCTCGGACCTGGGCCCGGGTCGTCTGGGCCTTGTCGGAGACGATGGTGACCTTGGCGCCGAGGATGCAGTTCAACAGCGTCGACTTTCCGACGTTCGGCCGCCCGAGGAGGCTGACGAAACCCGATCTCACTCCGACGCCGCCGCGGCCTCGGTCCCCAAGGGGGCGCTCGGGCCTGCCTTCGGTGCCGGCCCCGGCTTCGGTCCGGCGTCCGGCGCAGCATCAGGCGAGCAAGAGAGGCGGCTGATGCGGATGCGGCTGATCCGCCGGCCCTGCAACCGGTCGGCCTGCAGCCGGAGGCCGCCGACCTCGACCGCCTCACCGGCGATGGGAACGTGGCCCAATCGGCTGAACAGCAACCCGCCCACCGAGTCCCAATCGCCTTCGGGCAGGTCGGCGCCGAGCAGGTCGTTCACCTCGTCGATGTTCATTCGGGCGTTGACCCGGACGTCGCCGCCGGGAAGCGGCTCGAGTAGCGGGTCCTCCACGTCGTATTCGTCGACGATCTCGCCCACCAACTCCTCGATGAGGTCCTCCAGCGTGACGAGCCCGGCGGTGCCGCCGTACTCGTCGACGGCGATGGCCAGGTGGTACTGCTCGGCTTGCATCTCCCGCAGCAAGGCGGCCACCCGCTTGGTCTCGGGGACGAAACGCGCCGGACGAAGCACGTGGCTCACGGCGTGGTCGCCGCGGTCGTCGCGTTCCGCCCGCATCAGGTCCTTGGCGTAGGCCACCCCGACGATGTCGTCGATGCCCTCGCCCGACACCGGCAACCGGCTGTAGCCGTTGAGGATGACCACCTCGATCACGTCAGCCACCCGGAACTGCGCGGGCACGGTGATCATGTCGGGACGCGGCACCATCACCTCGCGCACCACCGTGTCGCCGAACTCGATGGTGCGCTCGATCAACGCCCGCTCCGACACGTCGATGACCTCGCTGTCGGCGGCCACGCCGGCGAGCGCCAGCAATTCCTCCTCGGTGACCGCCGGGCCCGCGCTACGACCCTTGCCGGGGATCAAGACGTTGGCCAGGCCGACCAAGGCCCGGGCCAGCCAGCGCAGCGGGGCCACCAGTGACAGGGCATGGACGAAAGGAGCAACCCGGGTGGCCGAGCGGTCGACCTCGAGCAGCGCATAGGTCTTGGGGACGGCCTCGGCCAGCACGAAGATGACCGCCAGCTCCGCGACGAACGCGAGAGCCAGGCCCCCCTCGCCGTAGCGGTGGTCGACCAGCACGGCGATGATCGTGGCCGCACCGAGGTGGCAGGTGAGCAGAAGCAACAGCACCGGGTTCAGCACGCGCTCACGGTGGTCGAGGAGGCGCAGGAGCACGGCGGCGCCCTTGCGCCCGTCCTCGGCCAGGGCCGCGGCTCGCGCCCGACCGAGGTGGGTGAGCGCGGTCTCGGCCAGGGCCAGCACCGCGGCCGACATCACCAGGGCGACCACCGCCGCGGACCCCACCAGCTCGCCGGTGGTCACGATGTCGCCGTCGTCACCGGTGGAACCGGTCGAGCAGGTCGCGTTCACGAGCCTGCATCAGCGCGGCCGGCGCCGCCTCGGCGTGGTCCATGCCCAGCACGTGCAGGATTCCGTGCACGACCAGGAGGGCCACCTCATCCTCGTACGTTCCCCCGGGGCTCGCCGGGCCCGCGACACGGCCCGCCACGTTCCGAGCCGCGACCGCGGGGCAGATCACGACATCGCCGAGCAGCATCGGCGCCTCGGTAGGTTCGGACCGGAACGGCGGTCCGCTCGAGCTCCCGTCGGGCCAGCGACCCGCCTCGACGTCGTCCTCGAGAGGGAAGGCGAGCACGTCGGTAGGACCGTCCTCGCCCAGGAACCGCTTGTTCAACTCGGACATCGACTCCTCGTCGACGAAGAGCACGGACAGCTCGGCGTCACCCCGGATGCCCTCGGCGTGCAGGACGTTCTCGGCGAGGCGGCCCCAACGGCCGGCGTCCACCGGTTGGGCATGCTGCTCGTCGGCCACGAACACGGCCACCTGGCCCTCGTCGGGCAGTCGTCGGCGCTTCGAGACCGCCCGTTGCGGTTCGGTCACTGTGCCGGCCGCGCGCGCTCGGAGTCGCCTCGCCCCGTCTCGCCTCGCCCAGATGTCGCTCGCTCGGACGTGCCTCGCTCTGGCGTACCGCGCTCGTAGGCCCCCCGCTCGTAGGCCCCCCGCTCGTAGGCCCCCCGCTCGTAGGCCCCCC
>Ga0187893_10011083_pt1 | contig 13194 bp, 11 predicted proteins | sample MA1701074metaG_FD_139574 | JGI IMG/M metagenome (GOLD analysis project Ga0187893, IMG submission 139574) | White microbial mat communities from a basaltic lava cave in the Kipuka Kanohina Cave System on the Island of Hawaii, USA - MA170107-4 metaG ...
GGAGGACATACCACTGCGGAAGAATTGAACTCTGTTAGCGGAGTGACCGCACCAGTCGGAAACTTTATAGATGATCCGGCAAGAAATGATGGCGGTTATCCTCAACGACCCAAGGCCTTTATCAACTATATATTCTTAGACGAGCAGTTCAAATATGCCGACGGTGGGTTTAGTGCAGTAAATAATACAGCAGGTTTAAAAGATCATTTTAATGATTTACAAAATTTAACGGCTTCGAAAAACGGATATGTATATATTTACGTCAGTAACGAAAGTCCCGTGAATGTGTTCTTTGATAATTTGCAGGTAGTGCATTCAAGAAGCCCGATTTTGGAGGAAACGCATTATTATCCGTTTGGGTTGACTATGACAGGAATAAGTTCGAAGGCGTTGAACTTTGGTGGACGGGAAAATAAATACAAGTTTAATGGAGGCACAGAGTTAGAAAATAAAGAGTTCTCTGATGGCAGTGGATTGGATTTATATGCAACTGATTTTAGGAGCTATGATCCCCAAATTGGCCGTTTCCATCAACCCGATTTTCTAGCTGCAATGTCTTTTGATCAATCTCCATATGCTTTTGTAAATAATAATCCGATATTGTTTATTGATCCGTTGGGACTTGATACAATAAGAAGTGCTGCTCAACCTACAAAGATTAATCCGGGCGATGTTTGGGTAAAGCCAGGAGAAAATGGATCTGAGTGGTACTATAATTATAATCCTGATGACCCTAATGCTGCTCAGAATGGAGATTTACAGGGTTATGTGAGTGCAGGAAGTTCTAAGACTTTAGAAGAGGTTACTGTGACATCTACTCCAAGGCAACAAACAACTACAACGCCAAATGATAGAGTGCCAGCTACTAATATACCTTCTGGGATTACTTTTGGTCGAAATGCAAATCGTAATGTTGTCTCTCAATACACTGTCAATACATTGTCCGATATAATGCGAGCATCTGGCAATCCAAACATTGTTATAACAAGTACATTACGAACGCCGGAAGATCAAGCAAGAGCTATGTATAATAATATTGTGAGCCGAGGGGTTCAATATAATTTAAACTTATATGGGCCCGCCGGAGATAGAGTTGTAAATGTAGCAGCGCAGGGGCAGCAACAAGGGTTGACACGAGATGAAATATTAGCCGCAATGGCAGCAGAAATAAGAAGGATTGGGCCAGGTCGGGTATCAAGACATGCTGGTGATCCAAACGTTATAAATGTACTTGATATATCTCCTCACTCTATTCGTAATAGGCAAGCTTTTGTCCAGGAAATTAGAGCAAGAGGTATATTCTTGATACAGCCACCCCGAGACCCTGCATATCATTTAGAAATAAGACAATAAAATTGGAAATGAAAAAGATTTTGATAATCGTAATTAATGGTTGTGCTTTTGCTTTCTTAAATGCATGTAATGATGCTGATAATACAAGAAAAAGCGAAACGCCTGCTGATAGTGTAAGTGCAACTAAGCAGCTTGGTATTGTAGATACAACTACCAAAGCTGTAAAAGATACGGTGATAAAATTGCAAACAGATAATGATTGGGAAAATAAAATAGTTGGTACCTGGGCTTTTGTTGGCGATGATAACGCTGCCTTTGTTATCGAGAAGAAAAAAATTTATTACCCAGAAACTTTTACTTCCTACAAATATTCTTTGGAGAAGGATAGCATCAAAATAAAATATGAAGATTATACTGGAGTTTTTTTAATGAAGATGAAAGGCTCTGACACTCTCATTTTGATTGGTGACGAAGAACAAGTTTATTACCGAATTAAAAAATAATACAAAAGCCGCATCACTGCGGACTCCGCCTGCGTTCGTTTCTTGGCCCCGGGACATATGGGAAGCCTGGTTTTTGGGACTCACCAGGAGACCAAAGAGCTATTATAAACGGTTACAATGCAAGCCCGCCTGTTATAGAGGCTTATAAGAAAACTCAACGGCAAATAAATAATTACATGAAAAATTGGAAACCTTATCAAAATTAAAACCCGTGAAATATTTGCTGTTGTATCTTATCCTATTTTTTTGTTCTTGTTCGCCAAAAACGGATGAAGTGCAAATGATTTACAATGATAGGAGTGAAATAATAAATCTCTTTGCTTCCAAAAGTGTTATGCGAAGCAGGGGAAAGAACATTATTTTGTTTTATACTCACAATAAGAGTAAGACAAACAAGTATTTTTTTGAGATTAATAATAGCCAGCTTCAGTTCACGAATGATAGTATCGAATATGCCCCTGACTTGTTACAACTGAAGAATGAAAGGGGGAATGAATTATACAAACAGGAATTAATATCTAAGGTCAAAATGTTTTTAGACAAAATGGATGAATTTAATATACGAGATATTAGTAGTGATATGGCAGGAGTAGGAATCTCACTAAAAATTTATATGAAATCAAAAGGGGTCATTTTGTATGTACCCAATTCTCAAAGCGTACCCGGCCCGAGATTTAAAGATTACATAAATTCAATGCAAAAACTGGATGAAAATTGGTATTATACAATGAACGAATAATAACAACAAAGCCGCATCTCTACGCCGTGTTTCGTGTCCGCAAAAAATAAAAGAAAGCCCCGGTTCGTGTCTCACCATAGCCGTCAACTTAAGGTCATAAACAGTTGCGGGAATAACCATGCGGGTCCTCCGCATGGACAATTTTTTTCCTCATATATTTGATTGATTTTTTTAAAAGCCATCTGTATGAACTTGTTTATCGGTACTGATGGCTTTACTTTTTATGACCTTTCAAAGATAAACCCATCAATGCTGTATTCATCATTTTAATTGTAGTAGTTCGCATAATTTTATTTTACTGTTCTTATTCTCTTTCCATCCATATATGGCAAGTACTTCTGTTATTTTAATCAACCATGCTTTTAATAATTCACGACTGCCGAATAGCACAGCTTTAAACTCCATTGCTTTTCTTTTTAATATTGCCATGCTTTTATATGGGCTGATTAATCTGCCAACGTTTTTCCATGTCATTGACTCCACAATACCGGTAATATCCCAGCATATCAATACCCAAATAAATTTGCTGTATAAATAGCATTTTAATCTGCAGGGTTTCATTTTGCGTGCAGCAGCAATATTCAAAATGCTTTTCCATATCTTGAACATCAGTTCTATCTGCCATCGAATTTTATATAAATGATAAATCCGCTGTGCATCTATCACATCATGACCAATATTTGTGATGAACACATTGAGTTTGCTCCATATAATATCTTCTTTACGAATAAGCCCTTTTTTGCTTTGCTTTTTTCTCAGTCTTTTTTCTTGTTCTTCTTCCGGCAGTATCCAGGCTACCAGCCGTACAGGGTGCTTTTGTTCTTTACCTATATAAACCCAGTCGTCAAAACTGCTGCTTCCATTCTTTTTAATATTTTCCAGGATATCAGACCATGATAACACTTCGTATTTGTCCGCCCTTTTTTGATAAACCGATACCTGTGCTTTTAGCCTGCTGATATAAAAAGCATTGCGCTGTTCTATCTTCAAATAACTGTCTGTACTGTAATAACCTAAATCCCGCAGTATCAAATCCCCCCCTTCAATGCAGTTCATACGTTGATCCGCAACTGTTTTGTCTGATTCTCTGGCGCTGCTTAAGGAAAGACAGTGAATCTTTTTGTTCAATACATCATATTCCAACTGTATTGCTGCACATGCCAATGCATTGCAGGCACTGTATCCCGGGAAATCTTCAGCAAAATGATCCGGCAACTTGAATTCGGTTGAATCCATCACCTTCACTGATTTAAAATGATCCGACAAGTAACTGGGCAGGTATTCATCGCTCAGTTGCCTGCTTAAAAATGTTTCAAAGAGCTTTTCAATAAATAACAGTGTACTGTCATTAAATTTTTTATCGATTGCCTGCTTACTGACAGGCTTACCATTGTCATCATATAAGCTTAATGCATGCTGTTGTAAACTGGGCAAAGTGTACTGAAAATGGTCAAATAATAACAACCGGAGAAATTCTTTCGCCGTAATCTTCGAGTTTCGCTGAATAAATCCCGTTTCCCGCGCCAATGTATCTATCTGCTGTTCTGATAAAACACTACATAATTTTGTTACAATAGAATCTATTGACTTTGCATTAAGATCAACTGTAGATAATTGTTTCTTCCTCTATCAATTGTGTCAAAAACCTTAAGTTGACGGCTATGGTGTCTCACGAACCGGAATAGCCGATCAATAGTTAGATTTGTAAAATGGAGGACAGATTCAGCACTAACCGAAAATCATACATGGAGATTGGTGAAGTGTTTTTTTGGACAGCTACCATCAATCAATGGCAAAAACTTTTGTGGGAAGATCAATACAAGGACATTATCCTTAATTCGCTGGAATACCTCAGCAATGCAGGAAAAATTGATGTATTTGCCTTCGTCATTATGCCCAATCATTTGCACCTGATATGGCGGACAAATGAGTTAAACGGAAAAGAAACGGCACAGGGTTCATTCTTAAAATACACGGCCCATGAATTTAGAAAAATGTTGCTAAAAGAGGGAAACGAAAAACTATCATCTTATAAAATAGATGCAGAAAACAAGAAGCATGAATTTTGGCAAAGGGATTCATTAGCTATTCATCTTTATAGTCGTGAAGTTGCCTTTCAGAAATTAAAGTATATACACAATAATCCATTAGCAGAGCACCTGTCTGCCGACAGGCAGGTTGGCAACTGGCAAAACATCCTTGCGAGTACAAATATTCATCAGCCCGTTATTACGAATTGAATGAGAACAATTTTTCTTTTTTGAAAGATTTGTGGGAAGTGTTTTAACATGAATGGTTCGTGAGACACGAACCAAGGCAACGGCAGCATTATAGAAATGCAAGATTAAAAACTATTTTTTCTCCAGAACCCTTTCCAACAACGCAATCTTTTCATCCTTCTCCTTCAATAAAGCGGCATATAATTTCTTATTCTCTTCCAACGCTTCCAACCATTTTTCAACAGGATTAATTGTTGAATTGTAAAATATCGAAGCAGGCTGTTCGCAATTTTCAAAACTATTATTCGAGATAATATTTATCGCCTTTTCTTCATCAAAATTTTTAATCGCCTCCACAGGAACTTTCAATGCCTTTGCAACACCTTCTAATATCGCCGGCTCAATTTTTTCCTTTGCTTCCAGCAATGAGATTTTCTTTTGATTCCAGTCATCACCCAATGCATCAGCAAGGGCTTCCTGTTTTATGCCCAGCATTTCACGAAATCGTTTTACGTTACGGCCTTCGTGTATAGTTTTGGAGTTGTCCATACAACAAATATAAGGGTTCATAAAAAATAATACTTCGCCTGTTTCGACACTGAAATATCCGGGTCTGTGGAATAAAATATGCTTTAACCGGATAGGTTAGAATGCCAGCTTATTGTTGGTTTGATTTCATATTAATCATCTGTTATGAACAAGCTTGCTTCTCTTCGAAACGCTTCGACATTCTGTGTTATTCATTTAAACCGCGATGAATATTATCTAACAAGAGAGGGCATTGTACAAAGCAATAATGAATTTCAAAATCCTGAACAATAGTGTTTCCACGATGCGGACAAATCGTCACTAAAAACAGTTTTTTTCAGTACAAGACAGCTAAATCCTTACTCCCTGTCAAAGGCCACTCAAAGCCCACTCAAAGGCATGGATAAAGCGTATCTGGTATCGCCTTGCCATTTTGGCTGCTATGGAACACAATCCCTATGGCATCGAAAACACACTATGGATTTTTTAACCGAAAATTGATTGAAATGCAGAATGAAAAAGACATCAGCAATGAAATAGCAGGAATTATTTATGCATTTCTGCTTTTGCATTTAAAACCAAAAGGCTTTCAGATATACATCAACGATGTTAAGGTAAGTACCGACAACATTACAAAATTTTATTACCCCGATGTATTTGCTACCCGTGAGCAACGAACAGAAAAAAACCAGTACATAAAATCGGAACCTGAATTAATTGTTGAAGTCATTTCTCCCACGACACACATTACCGATACGGTAGATAAATACATTGCTTATACAAATATTCCTTCACTGAAATATTATCTCATAGCAGAGCCCGAAACTGTTTACGTCACTTTGTATTCAAAAAATGCAGAAGGAAAATGGGAAGCGATGTCTTATGTTCGTAAATCCGACGTTTTAGCCCTGCCTTTACTGGACATTTCTTTACCGCTTGCTGAAGTATATAAATGACACTGCTACCTTGAAAGAAAAACCCCGGCGATATTACCGGGGCTTAATTTTTTATTCTTTTGTTTTTGCTTTCACTTTAGACTTAACAGGTTTCGTTGTTTTCTTCGTTTCCTGTTTCATCGTAGAGGCAAGCTTGATGGCTTCATAAGCATTTACCACACCACCTGAAATGCTCAGGTCAGAAAGATCAACTTCCTCGCCTGTGCCGGGATCTTTTACTTTTTCACCGGGGTTTTGCGAAGATTTTTCCAAAATGGTTTTAACCTGGTCCGGAGTCAGATTAGGATAGTATTCCAATATAAATGCAGCAAGACCAGCTACCACCGGTGATGCCATACTGGTTCCCTGCAGGAACTGATATGTATTACCACCAGGAACAGTAGAATAAATCTTTACACCCGGCGCAAACACATCCACTTCCTTTTTACCATAATTGCTAAAGCTTGCGGTAAAACCTCCTGCTTTTGGATCGCCGCTGGCGCCAACTGTGATCCAGTTGCTGGCACGACCGCTGCCATCTTCATAAGCGGGACAAGGGAAATTTAATGTTGTATCAAGATTTTGATGACTGTTACCAGCAGCATGTACCAGCAACACGCCTTTGCTTTCTGCATACTTCACGGCTTCATCCACCCATTTCTTTTCAGGAGAAAGCCCTTTACCAAAACTCATGTTTACCACTTTGGCACCGTTGTCAACAGCATAACGAATAGCAAGGGCAATATCTTTATCATGCTCATCACCATCGGGCACGGCACGGATGCTCATGATCCGTACATTATCTGCCACACCATCCATACCCACGCCATTGTTTCTGATGGCGCCAATGATACCTGATACATGCGTACCATGCAGGGCACTGTTTTTACTTACCATCACATTGCTGTTGCCATAAAATTTATCGTTGAAATCATTATAGTTATCCTTCACTACTTCGTTGCGGTAAGCCTTGGGAGCTTTATCAACCGCTTCAAATTTGTTGATCTCACTTTCCAGTTCATCCAATATCATCACATTGGAAATTTCATCGTTGTCATTTCCCTTGCAGATATTTTGCAGAATTCTTTTTACTCTTTTGGCTGCTTCAACAGTAGGGCTATAGTCAGTAAGGTCTTTGCAATTGTATTCTTCCTTGCCAAGGTCTTTTGTTATGACAGAGTCTCCGGCTTTCATGTCCTTAAACATGCGTCTTGCCTGGATCACATCCAATGGATTTACATCACCGACAATATCTTCTTTTGCCTTCTTCCACATTTCAAACTCTTTCAGATCGGCAGCGGTGAGTGAACTTTCTGCAACTTCTTTTTCTTTTTCACTCCATTTGTTTTTCAGCTTATGATAAACACGGGCTGATTCGTAAGAATCTTTTTCTACATTAGATCCATCACGGCCACCGAGAAAGTTCCAGCCATATATATCATCTACATAGCCGTTTTTATCATCGTCAATACCGTTGCCGGGAATTTCTTTTTCATTTTTCCAGAGAATGGATTTCAGATCTTCGTGTAGAGTATCCACACCCGAATCAATAACAGCAACAATAACAGGAGTGCTTTTTAGATTTTTTGATTTTACAAACTCATAGGCTTTATCTATGCTGATGCCATAGTAGCCATTTTCTTTTTGATCCATCAGGTGCCAGCCCTTGGGCACTTCATTCTTTTGTGCAAACATCGCTGCATGCAGCAAGCCACCAACCATTACAAGGAGGGTACGTTTCAGGAAAATGTTCATTATTAAACTTGATTTATTATTTACAAAATTGAACAAAGTCGCAAAATTATAGCAACCATTCATATATTTTGCAACCGCCCATGTTTTTTACCATAACAAAACCCTGCAACTTCCCGGTCGGCAGGGTTTTACGTTTTTTTTGACGAAAATCAACATTTATTAGTTGCTTAATTCCATTTCCACTCTTCTGTTCTTAGCCTTGCCGGCCTCTGTTGTTTCTTTCACGACAGGTTTATCGGGGCCATAGCCAATAGTAGTTAACCGTTCGCCGTCAATTCCTTTTGATACAAGATATTTCTTTACATTTTCAGCCCTTGTCTTTGAAAGGCGCATATTTACCTCGTATGCGCCATCGCTGCTGGTATGTCCTTCAATCGTCACTTTTATGTCGGGATTGCTTTTTAGTATCTCCGCTACTTCATCCAGCACTTTGAAAGAAGCAGGTAACAGTTCTGAGCTTCCATATTTAAACTGGATGCGTTTAGCGGCATAATCCACTTTATCTACAATCTCTTTTTTGATCTCTTCAGGACAACCATTCATGCTTGCAACTCCCTTTACATTGGGGCATCTGTCTTCTTCATCATTGATGCCGTCGCCATCGCTATCCGGCACCGGGCACCCTTCGTATCGTGCCACACCTGCCACTGAGGGACATTTATCATCTTTATCAAGAATGCCATCTTTGTCTGAGTCAGGATATGGACAACCATTGTTATCAAGCGGGCCTGCCTGATCAGGACATTTATCATTTTTATCAATCAAGCCATCTTTATCTGTATCGGGGTATGGGCAGCCCTGGTTATCAGCAGCACCAGCCTCACCGGGACATTTATCAAGATTATCGGTGATGCCATCTTTGTCGGTATCCGGACAACCTAAAAGTTCAACAGGGCCAGCTATATCAGGGCATTTATCTGTTTTATCAGGCGTGCCGTCTTTATCGGTATCTTTTGGTTTTTCCATAACAGGTTTGCCAAGAAAAACACCCAGCGTGGCGCCCATTACTTCATGTTTGTAATTAGTGGCAACATAATCAGATGGCTCATAAAAATCATTTAAGCCACGGCTATAGTTGGCAGTTAATGTAACTCTTCCAAATTCAAAACCGGCCAAACCATTTACGCCAAAATTAAGGATACGATGCTTGCCAGCCCCTTCGCCAATAGCAAGATCTTTGTTTTCTTCTGTTATCACTTTGTAGTCAACTATAATATCTTCTGTTCTATCATATCCATTATAGAAAAAAGAAACATAAGGCCCGCCGCCGACAACAAAACTGAACTTTTTCGCAAGCTTTAATTTATAAACAACATTCAACGGAATGTCTATATAATCTCTGAAATTTCTTCTTTGCTGAAAATAATAGGTATTAACAATTGAATCTTCCAACTGTTGCTGTTGCCTTTTAAATATTAAGGTTGTGTCACGATTGTGATTTCTGTATTTTCTTCCCTTGTTAAAAAACATAACAGCAGGCTGGAAAAAGAAATTCGATCTCTCGTTAAACCGCATATCGGCCATAAAGCCCAGATGAATTCCGTTTCTGCCCGAATATAAATTCTTCAATGAATCCCAACCCGGCAGGTTGTTATCTTCTAAAATTTTTGATTGATGGCCGCCGCCAACAATGGCCACTTTTAACTGTGCATGGGAATAAGAAATAATGAAAAGACTTAAAATAAGCAGCAGGTGGATCCTTTTCATGCGTATATTTTTGTTTTTCTATTTGCCGCATAGAATTCGCCATAAAAAATTTTCATCGGTTGGTATGAATTTGCTTGAAAATTTTTATGGCTCATTTCATGGATAACAAATTGGGTGTAAGGATATTGTTTGGTTGTAAAAATTGCAAATATTTGCCACAAAACAAAGGATTTAGCAAACTAAGCAGTTCACAGTGTACCAACGGCTTAGCCTGCCTTTTATTTTCTTAGATATGAAATTTAATCCCTTGTGCCAGCGGCAGTTTTGTGCTGTAATTGATGGTATTGGTTTGCCTGCGCATATAAAACTTCCAGGCATCGCTGCCGCTTTCCCTGCCACCGCCGGTTTCTTTTTCGCCGCCAAAAGCGCCGCCGATCTCTGCACCCGATGTTCCGATGTTTACATTAGCAATGCCACAATCGCTGCCGGCTGCTGATAAAAACTGTTCTGCTTCCCTAAGATTCAGCGTCATGATAGAAGAGGAGAGTCCCTGCGGTACTTCATTTTGAATAGCAATTGCTTCTTCGAGAGTGTTATATTTCAACAAGTAAAGAATTGGAGCAAAGGTTTCATGATGTACGATTTTAAAACCCGGTTTGGCTTCGGCGACACAGGGTTTTACATAGCAACCGCTTTCATAACCATCACCCTGCAATACGCCACCTTCCACGATAAAGTTTCCCCCTTCAGCTTTGCAGGCTTCAATGGAATCCAGATACATTTTCACAGCATCCTTATCAATCAGCGGGCCTACATGATTTTTTTCATCCAATGGATTACCGATGGAAAGTTGTTTGTAGGCCATCACGAGGCGCTGTTTTACTTTATCATAAACATCGTCCTGTATGATCAATCTTCTTGTAGTAGTGCAACGCTGACCGGCGGTACCCACTGCGCCAAACACCGAACCCAATACTGCAATATCAAGATCCGCATCTTTTGAAATGATGATGGCATTATTGCCGCCTAATTCAAGCAAAGCCCTTCCCAATCTTGCTCCCACCGCAGCGCCGACAGCTTTTCCCATCCGGGTAGAACCAGTGGCCGATACCAATGGAACTCTTTTATCATTGCTCATCCATTCACCCACTTCTCTGCCGCCGGTGATCAAACAACTTACGCCTTCCGGCACTTCATTTTTTTCAAAAACTTCTTTGACGATATTTTGACAGGCTACAGCACACAAGGGAGTCTTTTCAGAAGATTTCCAAACACAAACATCGCCACATACCCAAGCCAGCATAGAATTCCAGCTCCACACAGCAACAGGAAAATTAAACGCCGAGATGATACCGACGATTCCCAAAGGATGATATTGCTCATACATGCGGTGACCGGGTCTTTCGCTGTGCATGGTTAAGCCATGTAATTGTCTTGACAAACCAACAGCAAAATCGCAGATATCAATCATTTCCTGCACTTCGCCATAACCTTCCTGCAAGCTTTTTCCCATTTCATAAGAAACCAGGCTGCCCAATGATTCTTTTTTTTGCCTCAACGCTTCGCCAATTTGTCTCACCACTTCGCCACGTTTAGGTGCCGGCCATGTTCTCCATTCTTTAAAAGCTTCTTCTGCTGTGTCTATTACTTTTTCATAGGCTGCTTTGTCAGCAGATGCAACACTGCCGATTAACTTTCCATCAACAGGGGAATAGCTTTCGATAAAACTTCCAGAAGAAACAATCGTTGCTTTACCGGTTGAAACGCCTTCATTTATTTTAAGCAAGCCAAGCGGCTGAAGATAATCCTGCATACAATCGTATTTAATAAATAAAATTTAGAAGCGCAAAGATATTCTATTGGCTGATAAGGGGCCCGGTTTTGAACCGTGTCATCATTAAGAAATTTGAATGGCTGAATTAACTATTTTTGACCCTTAACAAGAACTATGACAAAACACAACTGGACTAAAGAGGAAATTTCAGAAATCTATCACCGGCCCTTGCTTGATCTTATTTATGAAGCTGCTACTATTCACCGCAACAATAATGATTATAGTGAAGTACAGATCAGCAGCCTGATCTCAATAAAAACAGGCGGTTGCTCTGAAGATTGTGCTTATTGCCCGCAGGCAGCAAGATATAATACCGGAGTAGATGTGCATGCATTGATGAAACTCGATGAAGTAACAGAAGCTGCGCAAAAAGCGAAACAAGGCGGCGCATCCCGTTTATGCATGGGTGCAGCCTGGCGTGAGGTAAGAGATAACCGCGATTTTGATCGTGTGCTCGAAATGGTGAAAGCAGTAAATGCAATGGATATGGAAGTATGCTGCACACTTGGCATGCTTACTTATGAACAGGCCCAGAAACTTAAAGATGCCGGCTTATATGCGTATAATCATAATGTGGATACATCAGAAGAAAATTATAAGAGCATCATTACCACAAGAACATACGATGATAGGTTGAAAACATTGCATAATGTTCGCAAAGCAAAGCTGACAGTTTGTTCAGGTGGAATTATTGGCTTGGGTGAAACGGTGGAAGATCGTGTAGGTATGTTGCATACTTTAGCAAACCTGCCGCAACATCCTGAATCAGTTCCTATCAATGCATTGGTAGCGGTGAAAGGAACACCATTAGAAGACCAGGAAAGAGTTTCTGTTTGGGATATGGTAAGAATGATTGCTACTACAAGGATCATTATGCCGAAAACGGTAGTGAGGCTTTCTGCCGGAAGGCTGGAAATGAGTTTGCCGGAACAGGCACTTTGTTTTATGGCCGGCGCTAATTCCATTTTTGCAGGTGATAAATTGTTGACTACTCCTAATCCTTCTTTCAACGATGATATGGCAATGTTTGAGATATTGGGATTAAAAGCAAGAAAGGCTTTTAAAAATGAAAGGAAGGAAGCGGATGTTGTATAAATGTCAGATGTAACCTTATTACCTTAGTAGAAGACAACGTACTAATAAAACCAACCTTATTACCTTATCTCAACAGAAAGAAATAATCTAATATGGTTTTATTATCCGCTTGCTGAGGTTACTAAGGTCATAAGGTAATCGTTAGACGCTGATCCTATTTTCCAATAAACTACTGTTCTATTTTAATTCGTTTAATGTGGAAGTTTCTTCAGGATTAATAAATGAAAGATTGCAGGAGATTCTTGATAAAAGAAAAGAAGAATCATTGTATCGCTTTTTGCAGGTGAATGAAAGATTGATTGACTTTTGTTCCAATGATTATTTAAGCTTTGCCCGTTCTGAAAAAATAAAGCAACAGGTAAAGCAATTTTCCGATAGCCTTTCGCATCTATCAGGAGCTACAGGTTCCCGTTCTATTTCCGGCAATACAGCCTATGCAGAAGAGCTTGAAAAGTTTGTTGCAAAATTTCATCATGCAGAAGCAGGCTTGCTTTTTAATTCAGGTTACGATGCCAATCTTGGTTTATTTTCCTGCATTGCAAAAAAAGAAGATACCCTGATCTGTGATGAATTGATACATGCAAGCATTATTGACGGTTGCCGGTTGAGTTATGCGAATCGGTTCCGTTTTGCACATAACGATGTA
>Ga0187893_10011084_pt1 | contig 13194 bp, 13 predicted proteins | sample MA1701074metaG_FD_139574 | JGI IMG/M metagenome (GOLD analysis project Ga0187893, IMG submission 139574) | White microbial mat communities from a basaltic lava cave in the Kipuka Kanohina Cave System on the Island of Hawaii, USA - MA170107-4 metaG ...
AGAAGTCGCCGGGCTCGAGGAAGGGCTGATCGGCGAGCGCGATCAACAGCCCCGCGGCGTCGCGCGACACCGCGCGCACGGCCGCGCGCACGGAGGCGGCGCGCCCCTCGTCGGCGCTCTCGGCGCGCACGACCGCGACGCCGAGCCGCTCCGCGAGCGCCGCACCCGCGGTATCGCCGGGCGCGAGCACGGCCAGGATGCGCGCGACGCGGACCTGCCCGAGCGCGCGCACGACGCGTTCCAGCAGCGGCGCGCCGTCGAGCGCGAGCAGGTGCTTCGCGCCGCCCATGCGCGAGCCGCGCCCCGCCGCGAGCACGCAGGCGTCGAGCACGGGGGCGTCGCCGCGCGCCGTCATCGCGCGGCCGCCCGCTGCACGGACTCGATCGCGAGCTCCAGCCCGCGCGCGAACTCGGTCGCGAAGTCGCAGGCGGCGAGCGCACGCGCGAGCCTGCGCAGCTCCGGAAACGGGGCGGGGTCGAGCGACTCGGGCACGGTCAGCGCCGCCGACCCGGCGCCCGTGCGCGCCGCGGTCTCGGCCAGCAGCGCACCGGTCAGGTAGGCGAGAAAGGCCCAGAAGTGCGCGAGCAGCCGCGCGTCGCCGAGCCCCGCGTCGCGCAGCGCGCCGAGCATGGCCTCGATCGGCGCGAACGCCTCCGGAAGCGTCGGCACCCGCGTCGCGAGCAGGGGAAACACGTGCGGATGCGCGAGCGCGGCGCGGCGGAACTCGTGGGCGACGTGGCGCAGCCGCGCCTCCCAGGGCTCGCGCGGATCCGCGGGCTCGAGCCCGGCGAGCACGCGCGCGGCCACCGCGTCGAGCAGCGCCGCCTTGTCCGGCACGTGCTTGTAGAGCGACATCGCCTCGACGCGCAGCGCCGCGCCGAGCCGGCGCATCGAGAGCGCTTCGACGCCGTCGCGATCGATCAGGCGCAGCGCGGCGGCGACCACGCGTTCGGGCGTGAGGGGCCGGCGTGCCGCTCCGGAAGCCATGCTTGACAGCTTACGCCGTAACCCTCAAGCTCTCAATCCATGGATTACACTGTAAGCTCGACCGATTCGGACCTGCGCGGCCTGCCCTTCACCGCGCTGGGCGGACAGCCCGGCTTCGCCCCGGACGCGCTCGAGGCGTTCGTCGCGCAGCCGCGCGTGGCCGTGCTCGCCTACCTGCGCGCGGACGGGCGGCCGGGGCAGTCGCCGATCTGGTACCGCTACCGCACGGGCGCGTTCCACATGTCGACCGTGACCGGCTCGCCGAAGCACCGCGCGCTCGCGCGCGATCCGCGCGTGTGCCTGACGATCCAGGACGAGCGCCCGCCCTACCGCGCGCTGCTCGCCGACGGCGAGGTCGAGCTCCGGCCGCTGGATGGCCGCGCCGCCGATCCGACCGAGGGCATGGCGGTCCACTACTTCGGGCGGCTCGGCGCGGCCGCGTACGAACGGATGACGGCGGCCGAGTACGCGCGCACCGGGCTCACGCTCGTCTCGCTGCGCCCGAAGGAGCTGCGCGGCTTCGACAACACGCGCGCGCTGTCGCGCGCCGCGCTCTGGTTCGTGCGCGTGCGCGACCGCCTGCCCGTGCCGAGGACCTGGCTGTGAGCGACGCGCCCGAGATCGTGGCCGCGAGCGGCGCGCTCGCCGCGCGCTTCGCGGCGCTCGTCCCCGGGCTCGTGCGCGCGACCGGGCCCGTCAGCTACGACTACCAGTTCGGCACCCCGCCCGGCCTGTTCGACGCCTTCATCCGCGCAGCCTGGTCGGCGCCCGACACCCTGTTCAGCCACTCGGTCGCGCGCGTCGCGCTCGACGGCGGCGAGCTCGCCGGTCTCGAGATCGGCTTCGACGGCCCGGAGTTCTACCGCCTGCGCGATGCGCTCGCATCCATCTCCGCCCGGCTCGTCGCGAGCGGGCAGATCACGCGCGACGAGCTGCGCGCCGTCGCGGTGCGCTCCGCGAAGGCGAGCTACCTGAACGCGCACATCCCCCGGCGCGTGTACTACGTGCACGCGCTCTCGGTGCCGGAGCGCCAGCGCGGCCGCGGCTTCGGCGCGCGCCTGCTCGAGAACGCGCTCGAACGCGCGCGCCGGGCGGGCCACCGCGCGCTGCAGCTCGACGTCCTGGCCGACAATCCCGCCGTGCGTTTCTACGAGTCGATGGGGCTCGGCGTGCTGGCCGAGACCCGCTCGCCCGAGCTCTCGCGCGAGCACGGCTTCCCGTCCGAGTTGCGCATGGAGATCGCGTTCTAGGTTCGACTTCTTCTCAATCCCGCCGCAGGCCGAGCAGGCGCAGCAGCGTGCGCCAGAGGAGCTGGAAGAAGGACTTCGCCGGCGGCGCCGCGACCTTCTCCTCCGGCGCCTCGGGCCGCCACTTCTCGAACGCGGCGAAGAACTGGCCCGCCATCTCGCGCGTGACGCCCGAGATCATGCGTTGGCCGAGCCGCGCGACCTGGCCGCCGACCTGGACGTCGGCGACGTACGCGACGCTCGTGCCCTCGTCGACCGCGGCGAGCGAGAGCGTGACCTCGCCGTCGACGAAGCCCACCGGGCCCTTGCCCGCGAGCCGGAGCTTCACGCGCTCGGAGGGCACCCGCTCGAGGAACTCGAGCGTGCCCTCGAAGCGACCGGTGATCGCCGGCACGCGCACCTCGAGCTGCGCCTCGTAGTGGTCCGCGTCGCGCGCCTCGAGCTTCTCGAGCCCGGGCGTGCAGGCGCGCAGCACGCGCGGGTCGATGATCCGCTCGTAGGCCTGCGCGAGCGGCGTGTCGATCACCTGTCGGCCCTCGAGCTTCACGTCGCGGCCCGCCCCGCGGCGCTGGCGAGCGCGCGCGCGGCGAACACGCCGGCGAGGTGCGCGCGGTACGCGCTCGAGGCGTGCATGTCCTCCATCGGGTCGGCCTCTTCGATGCGCGCGCACAGCTTCTTCAGATTCGCCGCGTCTGGCATCTGGCCGGCCAGCCGCTTCTCCAGGGCCGCGGCGCGGAACGGCACCGGGTTCACGCCGGTGACGCCGACGCTCGCGCGCTCGATCCGACCGGCGCGGTCGAGCGTGACCGCGGCGGCGACGCCGACGATCGCGAAGCCCGACGCGGGCTGGCGCATCTTCTGGTAGGCGGTGCCGGCGCGCTTGCGCTCGACCTTGAGCCGCACCTCCGTCAGCACCTCGTCGTGCTTGGGCGCCGACGCGAGCATGCCGGTGAAGAACTGCGCGGCGGGGATCGTGCGCTCGCCCTCGGCGCCGACCACCACCGCCTCGCCGTCGAGTGCGAGGAAGGTCGCGGGCCAGTCCGCGGCGGGATCGGCGTGCACGAGGCTGCCGCCGATCGTGCCGCGGTTGCGCACCTGCACGTCGCCGATCGAGGCCGCGGCCTCGCGGATCACGTGCACGTCGGCGAGCTCGCTCGCCGACGCTAGCGCGCGGTGCGTGGTGCGGCCGCCGATCGCGATCGCGCCGCGCTTCTCGCCGACGCCTTCGAGCTCGGGCACGCGGCCGAGATCGACCAGCGCCGACGCGGCCGCGAGCCGGTGCTTCAGCGCCGGGATCAGGCTCATGCCGCCGCCGAGCAGCTTGGCGTCACTCCTTCGGGCCAGCAGCTCGACCGCGTCCTTCAGACTCGTGGGCGCGAAGTACTCGAAGTTCTCCGGGATCACGACTTCGCCTCCGCTAGCGCGCGCCAGACGCGTTCGGCCTTGAGCGGCATGTCGATGTGCGAAACGCCGCGCGGCCGCAGCGCGTCGAGCACGGCCGAGACGACACAGGGCGTGGCGCCGATCGTGCCGAGCTCGCCGATGCCCTTCGCGCCGAGCGGGTTCAGGTGCGTCGGCGTGCAGGTCGTGTCGAGCTCGATGCGCGGGAACATGTGGGCCTTGGGCATGGCGTAGTCCATCAGCGTCGCGGTGAGCAGCTGCCCGCTCTCGTCGTACACGACCTCCTCGCACAGCGCCTGGCCGAGACCCTGGATGATGCCGCCCAGGCGCTGGCCGTCGGCGAGCAGCGGGTTCACGATCCGGCCCGCGTCGTCGACCGCCACGTAGCGCGTGAGCGCGATCTCGCCGGTGTCGGGGTCGACCTCGACCTCGCAGAAGTGCGCGCCGAACGGGAAGGTGGTGCCGGTCGGCTCGAAGCGCGCGACCGCTTCGAGGCCGGGCTCCTCGCCCGGGATCGCCACGTTCCACAGGTGCGCGGCCTCGGCCACCTGGCGGAACGAGAGCTTGCGCTCGCTGCCGGCGACGCGGAACGCCTCGCCGTCGAAGCTCACCTGCTCGGGCTTGGCGTCGAGCAGGTGCGCTGCGATGCGCGACGCCTTGGCCGTGACCTTCTCGAGCGCCATGTGCACCGCGGTGCCGCCGACCACGAGCCCCCGGCTGCCGAACGTGCCCACGCCGTGCGTGACCACGTCGGTGTCGCCGTGCAGCACCTCGACGTCGTTCACGTCGATGCCGAACGCGTCGGCCGCCATCTGCGCGAACGCGGTCTCCTGGCCCTGCCCGTGCGGCGAGATGCCCGTGGTGATGACCACGTTGCCGGTCGGCTCGACGCGCACCATGCCGCTCTCCCAGGTGCCGGTGCGCTGGATCGGCGAGGCGCCGGCGCTGGGGCCGAGCCCGCAGATCTCGGTGAAGGTCGCGACGCCGATGCCGACGAGCTTCCCCTCCGCGCGCGCCTTCGCCTGGCGCGCGCGCGCGCCCGCGTAGTCGAAGCGCTCGACCGCCTTGGCGAGCGACGCCTCGTAGTCGCCCGAGTCGTAGACCGCGCCGGTCGCGGTGGTGAACGGGAAGGCGGACTTCGGGATGAAGTTCCGGCGCCGCACCTCGACCGCGTCCAGCCCCGTCACGGCCGCGATCTCGTCGAGCACGCGCTCGACGGTGTAGGCGGCCTCGGGCCGGCCCGCGCCGCGGTAGGCGTCGGTCGCCATCGTGTTCGTGTAGACGACCACCACCTCGACGTCGATCGCCTTCACGCCGTAGCAGCCCGGCATCATCAGCGGCGTGAAGGTCGCGATGCTCGGGCCGAAGAACGACGGGTACGCGCCGCAGTCGGAGATCACGCGCCCGCGCAGCGCGAGCAGCGTGCCGTCCTTCTTGTAGGCGGCCTCGACCTCGTGGATGTGGCCGCGGCCGTGGGTGGTGTTCATCAGGTTCTCGGTGCGCGTCTCGGACCACTTCACGGGCCGGCGGAGCTGGCGCGAGATCCAGGGCAGGAGACACTCTTCGGCGTAGACGGGGATCTTGGCGCCGAAGCCGCCGCCGACCTCGGGCGCGACCACGCGGACGCGGATCTCGGACAGCCCCAGGCACTGCGCGACCGCCTGCTTCACCAGGTGCGGCACCTGCGTCGAGCTCCACAGCGTGAGCTTCTGCGGGCCCTCGTCCCAGTGCGCGAGCACGGCGCGGCCCTCCATCGAGACCGGCGCCACGCGCTGGTTCACGAGCTCGAGCTTCACCACGCCGTCGGCCTCGGCGAACTGCTTCTCGACCTCGGGGTTGTTCGAGCGCGGGATGTGCAGGGCGATGTTGTCCTTGTGGTCGGCGTAGACGCGCGGCGCGTTCGGCTCGAGCGCGCGCTTCAGGTCGACCACGGCAGGGAGCGGCGAGATCTCGACCGAGACGTCGAGCGCGCCGTCGCGCGCGACGTAGCGGTCCTCCGCCACGACCACGGCGATCGGCTGGCCGACCCAGCGCACGAAGCCGTCCGCGAGCAGCGGGTGCTCGGCGTCGCGGCCGGGCTCGGGCCGAGCCACGCACGGCGTGCGCCCGACCTTGCCGCGCAGGTCGTCGAACGTGTAGACGGCGACCACGCCCTTGCGCGCGCGCGCCTTGCTGGTGTCGACCTTGTCGATCTTCCCGGCGGCGTAGTCGCTGCGCACGAACGCCGCGTGCAGGCCGCCGTGCAGCTTCAGGTCGTCGGTGTAGCTCGCGAGCCCGCGGATCAGGCGCGGATCCTCGCGCCGCTTGATGCGCTCGCCGACGGAGACGGGTCGGATCGGCATCAGCGTGCCCCCTTCCCGATCCGCGCCGCGTGCTGCACCGCGTTCACGATCTGCTGGTAGCCCGTGCAGCGGCAGATGTTGCCCTCGATCGCGTGCCGGATCTCCGCCTCGCTCGGGCTCGGGTTCTCGGCCAGCAGCGCCGACGTGGTCATGATCATGCCGGGCGTGCAGTAGCCGCACTGCAAGCCGTGCTCCTCCCAGAAGCCGGTCTGCACCGGGTGCAGGTGGTCGGCGTCCTTGGCCAGCCCCTCGACCGTGGTCACGTTCCGGCCGTCGGCCTGGACCGCGAAGATCGTGCAGCTCTTCACCGCGCGGCCGTCGAGGTGCACGGTGCAGGCGCCGCAGATCGTGGTCTCGCAGCCGATGTGCGTGCCGGTGAGCCCGAGCTGCTCGCGCAGGAAGTGCACGAGCAGCGTGCGCGGCTCGACGTCGCGCTCCTGCGGCTGGCCGTTTACGTTGACCGATACTTTCACGCGACGATCTCCTCGAGCAGTTCGGGCACCTTCTCGTGTACCTCCTCGGGCACGCGGAAGGTGGTCATCCACTGGAGCACGGCGAGATCCCCGGCGATCACGTGATCCCGCCCGGCGAGCAGCGCGCGCCCGCGCAGGAGCTTGACCGCCTTCACCAGGAAGCTGCGGTCCGTGAGCAACGAGTTGGTCTCGTCGCAATCATAGTCGACCACGAGCCGGCGCAGGAACTCGACCAGGCGGTCCTTCTCGCCCGCGGGCACGGCGACGCGCGACTGCGCCGCGTGCAGCGCGTCGAGGTCCGCGCGGCCGAGCACGGCCTCGGGCTCGGGCTGCTCCACCACGCGCCCGTCCGCGAACTGGTCGACGAGCGCTCGCGCGAGCGCGCGGTCGCCGGACTGGATCAGGCCCGCGACACGGAGCTGGATCGCGAAGCGGTCGAGGTTCGCAGGGTCGAGCGGCTCGTTGTAGTACTCGTCGCGCAGCGGGTTGCTGGTGGCGATCGCGGTGAGGAGCGGGATCGGCTGCTCGCCGAACTTGCGCTCGTTCAGGATGCGCAGCAGCACGTTCAGCGCCTCGCCCGGCGCGCGCGAGACGTCGTCGAGCACGCAGATCTCGGCGGTCAGGATGCCGCCCGGCAGCGTGGCCTGGTGGATCCGCTCGCCCTCGCCCTCCGGCAGCGCGCGGCGCTCGAGCACCACGTCGCCGACCAGCTCGGAGAGCCGGGTGTCGCGGTGCATCTGGTAGAAGAAGAAGCCGAGGCTCGAGCCGCGCGCGGCGACTTCCGCCATGCGCGTCTTCGCCGAGCCCGGCGGACCCTCCAGGTAGATGTGCTCGCGGCACACGAGCGCGAGCAGGAGCGCGTCCTTCGCCTCGTCGTGCCCGACCACGTGGCGGTCGAGCAGCTCGCGCAGGCGTTCGAGACCGTGCTTCAACTCATCCCCCGCCCGCTCGTCCCGACACCCTGCGCTCGAGCACCGCCACGCGTCCGTCCGGCAGCGGCCGCACCGCGAAGCCATGGCCGTCGGTCTCGCGCGAGATCTCGTCCAGAACCTCGGGGCACTCGCCGAGCCCGAGGAAGACCGTGTGTACCTTGACTCCCAGCTCGCGGGCAAGCGCGCGCTCGCGGCGCACCAGCGGATCGCCGAGCACGGGCACGCCGTCCGTGAGCATCACGACGTGGCGCTCGCGGCCCGCGGTCTGGCGCAGCTCGTGCAGCGCGCTGCGCAGCGGCGCCTCGTAATTGGTGCGGCCCTCAGCGCGGCGGCGCGCCGCGAGCGCGAGCAGCCGGCGGTAGCGGCGGTGGAAGAACGCGCCACCCGCCTCGAAGCGCTCGGCCTCGTGGTTGAACTCGACGTAGCCCAGGCGCATGCGGCGGCGCGCGCCGGTGCGCACGAGTCCCGCGACCACCTGGCCGGCCCAGCGCGAGAGCCGGCCCTCCATCGAGGCCGAGACGTCGCGCAGCACCGCGAGCGTTCCGCCCGCGTTGCGGCGCTCGCGCCGGTACACGCGCGCGCCCGCGGGGCTGCGCCCCTCCGTGTAGAGCAGCGCGTCGACCGGATCGGCATCGAGGATCTCGTCGAGCCGGCGCATGCGCCGCCAGCCGCGCGGCTGGCCGCCCGGATCCTCGCCGCGCGAGACCGCGCCGCGTTCGAGCCGGCCGAGCAGCGCCTGCACCAGACTGTCGACCGCGGCTGCGTCGTCCTCGCCGCGCGCCTGCGCGCGCGGGGCGACGCTCTCGATCGGCGCGGGGAAGGTCTCGAGCCCGTCGACCGCGACGGGCGACTCGGCCGCGCCGCCGCTCTCGCCCGCCGCGGCTGCGGGACGCGCCGCGCCCGGCGGCGCGGGCACCGGCGGACGCTCGAGCAGGGCGTCCTCGAGGATCGCGGCCACGTGCGGCTCGAGCGCCTCGGGCACGCGGCGCGCGAGCATGAAGCGGAGCGCGCGCACGTCGATCGCCTCCACTCGGCCGGCGCCGCGCAGCAGCGCGTGTGCGCGCAGGATCGCGGGCGCGGCGCGCGCGAAGGCGCGATCGCTGAGCAGCGCGGGCTCGTCGCCCGCCGCGCGGCGCAGGCCCTCGACCGCGCGCAGCAGCGCCGCGCGCGCGTCGGGCCGGATCTCGAGTGCGGCCGCGGCGCGCTGCAGCGCGTGACGCTGCGCGGTGTCGAGCACCGGCGCGAGCTCCGCCGCCTCGGCATGATCGAGCAGGGCGCGCGCGCGCTCGAAGCGGCGCCCGAGCACGAGACCGCGCATGCGGACCTGCACCGCGAAGCGATCGAGCTGGCTCGGCTCGAGCGGATCGGCGTAGCTCTCGAGGTCGGACAGGCCGGCGGTCGCGATCGCGGTCTCGAGCGGCAGCCGCGCCCCGGCCGCGCGCCGCTCGGAGAGGATGTGGAGCAGCGGCGCCAGCGCCTCGCCCGGCGCGCGCGCCAGGTCGTCGAGCACGAGCACCTCGGCCGCGAGCAGAGGACCCGGCTCGAGCGCGAGCGCGAGCCGTTCGCGGCGCGTGTCCTTGCCGCGCTCGCGACGCAGGAAGGTGTCGCCGAGCAGCTCGCTCGCCGCCGTGTCGCGGTGGAATGCGCGCAGCAGACCGCGCGCACCGGCGAGCACCGGCAGCGCACTCGCGAGCTCCGACTTCCCGCAGCCCGGCGGGCCTTCCAGGTAGGCGTGCTCGCGGGCGACCAGCGCCAGCAGCAGCCCCGTCTTGGCCTCGTCCTGGCCGGCCAGCACCTGGCCGAGCGCGCCCCGCAGCGCGCGCGCCCGGTCGGGGAAGGAGGGGTCCACGGCCCGAGATTGGCGCTTGCCTATCTGATAGACCAGAGCCATACTGCCGTCCGACCGGTCGGTCGGTCTATTGAGAGGAAGAGCGAGGACGCGGATGGCGGACGAGCCCGAGGTCGAGAGGGTCGAAGCAGCCGAGGCCTCGCCCTCGACGCGCGAGAAGATCCTCGACACCGCCGAGGCGCTGTACGCGCGCTTCGGCTTCGCCGGCGTCGGCATGCGCGCCGTGGCCGAGAGCGTCGGCGTCTCGAAGTCCGCCCTCTTCCACCACTTCCCGAGCAAGCGCGAGCTCTGGGCCGCGGTCCACGAGCGCTGCTTCCTCGAGTTCGACGCGCGCCTCGAAGCCGCCGATGCGCGCGCGCGCGACGCCCACGAGCGGCTGCGCCTGTTCGTCGAGAGCGTGATCGACGCGCTGGTCGAGAACCCCGCCCGCGCGCCGCTCCTGTTGCGCTCGCTGTTCGAAGTCGACAACGAGGAGCCCGCCGACCAGGCCGCGCGCGACGTGCTGCAGCGCGTGCTCGCGCGCGTCGCCGCGAGCCTCGAGCAGGGCATGGCCTCGGGCGAGCTGCGCCGCGTGCCCGTGCAGCACACGCTGCAGACGCTGATCGGCATGACCGTCTTCCACTTCGCGACCGGCGACTTCGGCGAGGAGCTGTTCGGCGCCCCGCTCTACTCCGCGGCCGAGATCCGTCGCCGCAAGGACCACGTGATCGACTTCCTCGAGCGCGCGCTGCGCCCCACCCGAGAATGAAAGGAACCCCGATGGACAAGTTCATGCAGGAGAACCGCAAGCAGCTCGGCAGCTTCGAGATCGTCGACTTCCCGGACGACGGGCAGGTCTCGGCGATCCGCTCGAAGCTCGACGTGAAGACGCCCATGTCGGTGCGCTGGAACGGCTGGGAGTACGGCAGCGAGGTGTCCGAGCTGCGGGCGCTCCACGAGAAGGGCAAGGCGAACCAGTGGAACTCGACCACCGACGTCGACTGGTCCATGCCGGTGTCGCCGAAGGAGTGGATTGCGAGCCCGGAGATGTCGCTGCTCGGGAACCTGACCAAGCTGATGGGCAAGGACGAGGCGACGCAGAAGGAGGCCGTGTTCGACGAGGTCAACTACCTGCTCTCGCAGCTCCTGCACGGCGAGCAGGCGGCGCTGCAGATCTGCGGCCAGCTCACCAACCTGTGCCCGACCACGGACGAGAAGTTCTACGCGGCGAACCAGGTCTACGACGAGGCCCGACACACCGAGGTGTTCGCGCGCCTGCTCGCGGAGAAGTTCGGGACGATCCATCCGATCAGCGCGAACCTGAAGGTGCTGCTCGACGAGCTGCTCTCGATCGAGGGCTACCAGATGAAGTGCCTGGGCATGCAGACCCTGTTCGAGGGCACCGCGGTCGGCATCATGAACCAGCTGCGCGAGAACACGAAGAACGAGCTGGTGCGCGACGTGATCCGGCGCGTCGAGCAGGACGAGTCGCGCCACGCGGCCTTCGGCGTGCTGACCATGCGCCGCACCGTGAAGCGCGCCAACCAGGCCGAGATGGAACGCATGGAGGACTGGGCGTTCGGCGTGCTCGAGGCGCTCAACGCGAACCAGCAGCTCGACATGCTGCACCTGTTCGCGCCCAAGTACGGCTACGACCCGGAGATGGTCGTGCAGATGTCGCTCGGCCTGCCGAACTGGGCCGAGATCAACGCCATGCCGTTCATGCACACGGTGGTGCCGAACCTGTGCCGGCTCGGCCTGATCACCGAGCGCACGGAATCGAAGTGGCGCGCGGTTGGCCTGATGAGCGACAGCCGCGGCCCGGTCGCGAACCAGCTGCCGATCGTCGGCTGAGCGCCGGCTAGCCGCGGCCGGCGGCGCGCAGCACGGCGAGCGCCCGCGCGCTCACCCACTCGTTCGGCTTCGTGCGGCTGGTGCCGCCCCAGTGCACGTAGTCGCTGCCGTTCTCGAGCTTCTTCGAAGCGCGCGAGAAAGTCTCGGTCGCGGGCCAGCCGCCGCCGGGCAGCTCGCTCGCCTCGAGCAGGTCGAGCGCGTCCGCGCAACGCGGATCGCCGAGCGCGCCGAGCTCGGCCATCCCCTCGAGCCCGCCGAGCACGTCGTAGTGCCAGTAGAGCGGGTGGTGGAGCTCGGTGAAGGTCCTCGCTATTTCGCGCCCGTCGCTGCGGCGGCGGTACAGCTTGCGCGACAGGAACACCTCGCCCGCGCGCTTCGCGGCCGCACGCGCGTCTCGGTTCCCGCTGCGCTGTCCGCACAGCGCGAGCGCGCGCAGCGGCAGGATCGTCTCCATGAACGACGACGTGTCCGCGCCCGGGTTCTTGTCGCAGTTCCAGCCGCCGTCGGGCCACTGCCAGTGCAGTAGCCGCTCGACCAGGCGTTCGGAGCCCGGAGCATCGTCCAGCCCGAGCCGCGCGGCGGAGAACAGCGCGTTCCCCTGCTGCGACGCGCAGCGCCGGTAGCGGCCCTGCATCAGCGGCACACCGCTGCCGCGATACGCCTTCTGCCGCGTGTCGGCGCAAAACTCGCGGTAGTACGTGTCGCGCAGCCAGAACGCGAACACCTGGTCGCGCAGCGGCGCGAGCGTCTCGTCGCCCGGCGGGTAGCCGATCTCGGCCAGCGAGGCGAGCACCCAGTGGGCGCCCTGCCACTTGTCGTAGGGGTTGTACCGGACGTGGATCTCGCCCTTGCGATCCCGGCGCGCGAGCAGCGCGCGCGCGACCGGTGACTTGCGGATCTGCCCCTGCAGGCGGCGCAGCGCGAGCGAACCCGGATCCTCGCCGAGCGCGCCCGTGCGCACCCGCCAGCGGATCGACGGGTGCTCGGAGCGGAGCAGCGCGCGGATCAGGGGCTCGCGGCGCATGGCCCCGAGCATACTCCTCGCGGCGCGCTACGCGGGCCGCTTCGCGCCCGGGCCCGCGATCGCCATCGCCTTCTGGTAGGCCGGCCGCGCGCCGATCCGCTCCACGTACTTCTGCACGTTCGGCAGATCCGCCACCGCGCGCCCGCCGAACAGCGGCAGCTCGGTCAGGTTGAACGTGACCATGATGTCCGCGCAGGTGAACTCGGGCCCGGCGAGATACGGCGACGCACCGAGTCGCTCGTTCAGGTAGCCGTAGTAGCCGTCCTCGCGCCGCTTGATGAAGCTGCGCACGCGGTCCGCGGTCGGCCCGGTCGCGTCGGCGGGCAGCGCGAGCTTGGCGAAGAAGATCCCCTGCACGTTGTTGTTGAAGTGCATGAAGTAGGCATAGTCGTAGTAGTTCGGCGCGCTGGTCGGCACGGTGAAGCGGCCGCCGCCGTGGCGGTGGCAGATGTACTCGAGAATCGCCGCCGACTCCGAGAGCACGCGGCCGTCGTCCTCGACGACCGGCGCCGTCGACGCTGGGTGGAGCCGAACGTACTCGGGCGGCTGCAAACCGTCGGGGCCGCGGTCGTACCAGACGAGCTCGTACGGCAGGCCGAGCTCCTCCATCAGCCAGACGATGCGATCCGATTGCGAGACACCGAGGTGGTGGATGGTCAGCATGGCCGCAACCTACCACGGGCGCGAGCCGCGTCGTACGATGCGGCGATGGGTCGCTTCCTGTTGGTCCGGCACGGCGAGAGTCAGGCCAACTCGCGCGGCTTCTTCACCGAGTCGGATCGCAACCCGCTCTCGAAGCTCGGCCGCGAGCAGGCGGAGCGCACCGCGGCGCTGCTGCGCTCGCGCTTCGCGCCCGTGCGGATCGTGTCGAGCCCGTTCGCGCGCGCGCACGAGACCGCGGAGATCATCGCGGCCCGGCTCGGGCTGCCGATCGAGCTCGAGCCCGCGGTGCGCGAGCAGCACCTCGGCGAGCTGCACGGTCGACCCTACGACGCGGCGGTGAAGACGCCCGGCTACGGCACCCTCGTGCGCTGGGAGTGGCGGCCGCCGGGGGGCGAGACGCTGGTCGAGGTCCAGGCGCGCGCGGTGCCGGCCCTGCTCGCGCT